>Ga0209814_10000870_pt1 | contig 10388 bp, 9 predicted proteins | sample SoiMetdeltSBSDD1_FD_187597 | JGI IMG/M metagenome (GOLD analysis project Ga0209814, IMG submission 187597) | Bulk soil microbial communities from a Populus tree surrounding site in Tennessee, USA - Soil MetaG P. deltoides SBSDD1 (SPAdes) (version 2) | ecosystem: Environmental > Terrestrial >... | reverse complement strand
TAGAACTATAATCTCAGGCGCGGACTTGCGGATACTCTGCCACTCAACTTTTTCAGACGGTTCGCCGCGCCGGCCCAAAACATCCTCCGCGCCGGCGATGTCAATCAGCTCGGGCACCCAATGACCCGCAACGTAGATCGGATCGAACCATTCTAAGCAAGCGACTCGGGGGCGGGTGGCTAACTGCGCTGCGCGCTCGCGCACGGCCAAGATCCGCTGTTTGAGTTCCTGGACCAACTTCTCGGCTCTGTGACGTTGAGCGGTAGCTTCACCCACGCGGGCCACATCGTCCAAGACATCAATTAGACAATTGGGAGTCAACGACACGATCTTCGGTTTTTTTGCGAGAGTTTCGCTGGCGGCAACGACTTCATTGTAATCAATGGCGCAAACATCGCACAGTCCCTGGGTCAAGATGACATCCGGCGCGGCTTCCCGCAGCCGCTCTTCGTCTATGAGGTAGAGACCTTGGTTGCTGCCGAGCCTCTCGCCGACCCAGCGATCGATCTCGAGGCTGGTCATTCGGTTTGACTCGATCAAACCGCGCACCACGACGGGTTTTTGTCGCGCCGCGGCGGGATAGTCACATTCGTGAGTGACACCCACCACGTCGTCACCTAAGCCCAAAGCGAAGGCGATTTCGGTTGCGCCGGGGAGTAGAGAGCAAATGCGCATAGGCAGAGTGGAGCTTAAGATATTCTATCGTTAACTGGAAGCGCAATTCATAGAAAATATTGGACGAGTCAAAGTTTTTGGTGTATTTCTGGCGACTGATACGCTCCGGTATCAACATTCAAAATACCTCGTACTCACAATGCAAGTCGCAAATAATCCCAAGTGGCTATCGGGCCGGTACCGCCTACAGGGTTTGGTCATAAGTGGGGCGAAGTTTTTGATTTCGGTGCTGTTGCTTTATTCATCAGGCAGCGGCGCAGAAAGTCCAACCTCAGACTGGCAAGCGGAGTGGCAGCGTGTCATGGCGGCTGCCAAGAAGGAAGGCAAGGTTGTTGTTTCGGTGCCGCCGGGGGCCGAGTTGAGGAAGGCGTTGAAAGAAAGCTTTGAGAGACGTTTTGGGATCGAATTGGAACTGATGACGGGAAGGGGGTCGGCGATCGTAAAAAAGATCGCCGACGAACATAGAGCCGGCGTGCAATTCTTCGACGTTCATACGGGAGGCTCGGGCGCGATTATCTATGGCTTGGCCGGCATCGTCGAGCCGGTCGAGTCGCAATTTATTCTACCGGAGGTTAAGGATCCGAAAAACTGGTGGGGCGGTCATTTGTACGTGGACAAAGCCAACCGGTATGCCTATTCGTTTCTCGCCTTCGTCCAGGAGGCCATTTGGTACAACACGGAACTTATGAAGCCCGAGGAGGTCCGCGCTTATGACGATCTGGTTAACCCCAAATGGAAGGGTAAAATCGGCTACAGCGATCCACGCGCGGGCGGCGCGGGGCAGGGCAACTGGACATTTCTGTTTAGAACGAAGGGTGAGGAATTTCTTAAAAAGCTCGTGCAGCAGAATCTCGTTATCATGCGCGAAGAGCGGCCGTTGGCTGAGCTGTTGGTCAAAGGCAGCGTAGCGATTACGATCGGGCTCGACATCGATAACTTCGGTCCCTTCGTCAAAGCGGGCCTTCCCATAAAACCTCTCCCCCAGCTCAAGGATGGAACTTACCCTGTGACCGGATCTGGAACTTTGGCGGTGATCAAGAATCCTCCGCATCCCAATGCGAGTAAACTCTTCATCAACTGGCTTCTGAGCCGGGAAGGCCAAGAGACTTACCAGAAAGCGCTGGGGGAACCGACGCGACGTCTTGATGTCGATTCTCCGAAAGAACCGTACGCCGTGAGACCAGCGAGAGAATTCATGACCGTTGAGCAGTACCATCAGCTTGAGAGCCACTCAGAAGAGAAACAAGAATCGATCCGCAAGCCGGCCATCGGCGCCGCGCAAAGGCTGCTAAACTAATCAACGGCTTCTCAACAAATCATATTCTTGGCCAGCGACCATATGGGCCTGATGTGCTATGCCGCTAACACTTACGATTTGTCCCGCCGCGCCGCCGTTTTCGTGGACAAAATCTTAAAAGGCACCAAGCCACCGACCTGCCAGTCGAGCAACCGACGAAGTTTGAGCTGGCTATCAATTTAAAAACTGCAAAGACGCTTGGCTTGACGATTCCGTCGGTGGTACTGATGCAGGCAGACAAGGTGATCGAGTAGGGAGGATCCTATGGTCGATGCCAAGGCTCTGGTGAATGAGATCGGCAAAGAGTTGCAGCCCGTCACCGAGCAGCTTCTTCGCCATCCTTACGTGCAGGCTCTGGACGAAGGGAAGATCGGGCGGGAGAAGCTGTGTCTTTTCGCGGGGGAGCAGTACAACATCATAGCGAGCGATCTCAAAAGCGCCGCTTATCTGGTTAGCCGCTTCGGGAGCGCGCCAAGCGGCGATTTTTTTCTTGCCATCCTGCAGGGTGAAAGAGTTGCCTGGGATGCCCTGCTAACGTTCGCCCACGCCCTCGGCCTAAGCGAAACTCAACTCCGCGAGCACGAGCCGCTGCCCGGCGCTCACGCTTATACCTGCTACATGGCGTGGCTTGCGCTCTATGCCTCTGACGCCGAGATTGCGGCTGCCTACCTGGTCAATTTTCTGGCCTGGGGTCAGAACTGTGGCCGGCTGAGCCGTATCTTGACAGAGCGTTTCGGCCTAGGGGACAAGGAGGTCGCTTTTTTTGATCTCTTCGCCTCCCCTCCAGCTACGTTTGAAGCCAACGCCCTGAGCGTTATTCAGCGAGGGCTCGATCGCGGCACCGAGCCGCGCCTGATCCAACGCGCGGCCCGGTTACTCCAGGCCTACGAGCTTATGTACTGGGATACACTCTATAGGGCGTCCAGTCCTAAAGATGGGACTGCGTGAAAGTATGGGTCTTTTGACTATATGAAATGAACAAAATCCTAAAAGGCAAACAAGCCAGCCGATCTGCCGGTGGAGCAGCCGCGGTCATAAATCTTAAAACAGCGAAGCAGATCGGCGTGACGATTCCTCCTCCGAATACATGCTTTGCGAGAGCGGATAGAGTAATCAGATGACCGAACAATCAAAACCTGTCTTGAGCTGTGCCGAAGGATCCAAAATCAATCAAATAGGAAGGAGGCTCTTATGAGAAATCTACATCTACGGTTCACCATTATTGCGATGATGTTTGGCATCATCGTAGGGTCAACGCGGTGGGTCGAGGCAAAGGTCTATACCGCCTATATCTCCGATGGCCCTGACACATCCATAGCTTATTGGCTGGCGAAAGAGGTCGGGTTGTTTAAGAAACACGGCTTGGACATGGAGTTAATCTTCATTGACGGCAGCAGTCGCGGTGTCCAGAGCCTCATAGCGGGAGATTTGAGCTTTACGGATGCGGTGGGAACGTCTGCGATCAATGGCCGCCTGGCCGGCGGGGATATCGCGATTGTAAATAGCCTGGTCAATACGCTTCCTTACTACATCATTGGCAAGTCTGCTATCAAATCTCCGGAGGACCTTAAGGGGAGGTCCGCTGCCGTACACATCCCCGGCACGTCGGCAGACTTTGCCATGCGCCTTGCCCTCAAAGGCGTTGGTCTTTCTTATAAGGACATTCAAGCCGTCACAGTCGGGGGCGCCCCGGCGCGCAATGCCGCGGTGATCACTGGCAGGTTGGACTTCACAGTGGCGACTGACTCGGGAAAACTAGAAGGAGAGAAGGCAGGCCTTAAAGTCATTATAGACATGGCCAAGCTCAAAATCCCTTTTCAGTTTTCTTGCACGGTAACCACGGGAAAGATGATCCGGCAAAATCCTGATGTGGTCCGGAGCATGGTGAAGGCGATGGCCGAGGCGGTGCACTACTATAAAACCCAGAAAGAAGATGCGATCAAGATCATGCAAAAATATACCCGCGGACAGAATCGGGCTGCCCTTGAGGGAACCTATGCTGCCTACAGGGAACTTCTGGTCGAGGATGTCTATCCCACATTGGAAGGACTTAAGAACACCTTAGAGATCCAAGCGTCCTTTGATCCCAAGGCCGCCAAGGCCAAAGTAGACGATTTTGTCGATGTGCGTTTTGTCGACGAACTGAGAAAAACCGGGTTCATCGATTCACTCTACAACCGGGAGCGGACAAGGTGAACCATCTGTCCCGAGTTTTTCCGGCGCACCGCGACTTACGTGGGCAAGATTCTCTCGGCCCGGCAACAAAGAGCGTCCCACTGCCGTCCCGAGAGCCATAGACCTTCACCCCATTTTTCCTGTAGTCTCTTCTGAAAGCAAAAACGCCGAAGAGAGCGAGTTCAGCGTTCAATTTTCAAAATTGCGAGGAGACAATCATGGGTTACTTCAAGGATCTAAGAGAACACATTGCGGCGTTGGACGAAGCGGGGTTGTTGGTCAAGATCGACGAGCAGATCAACAAAGACACAGAGTTGATGCCATTGGTGCGCTGGCAATTTCGTGGCTTATCGGAGGACGAGCGGCGGGCGTTCATGTTCACCAATGTGACGGATGTCAAGGGAAGAAAATACGATATCCCTGTCGTAGTCGGTACCCTAGCTGCTTCGCGGCAAATCTATGGCTTCGGGCTGCAATGTAAACCCGAGGAGATCGTTGATCGTTGGAACAAGGCGCAGAGCAATCCGATCCCACCGAAGATCGTCGAAAAGGCTGTCGTTCATGAAGAAGTTCATAGCGGATCGTCGCTCATGGATAAAGACGGCTTGGGCGAATTCCCGATTCCCATCTCGACTCCAGGATACGATTGCGCGCCGTTTACGACGGCCTCGCATTGGTTCACGCAAGATCCTGAGACGGGTCTCATCAACATCGGCAACTACCGCGGCCATATCAAAAGCCCGACCAGAACCGGTGTTTTTCTCAGCTCGAGCAACCACGGTGGCTATCATTGGCGCAAGTGCCAGGAAAGGGGGATCCCACTCCAAGCCGCGTTGGTGATCGGTGCCCCGCCTCCGGTATCTTACACGGCGCCGGCGCGCATACCGTTTAGCGTGAGCGAACTTGACGTCGCGGGGGGGCTCGCCGGTGGACCCATTGAGGTTGTGAAATGCATTACGAACGATGTGCTGGTTCCCGCCCATGCGGAGATCGTCATCGAAGGAGAAATATCAACTGAGTTTCTGGAGCCTGAAGCTCCCTTCGGCGAGTCCACGGGTTACATTGCGGAGCGACTGCTCAATCCGTACTTCGAAGTGAAGTGCATCACGCACCGAAAGAATCCCATCTTTGCCACCATCATCAGCCAGATGCCGCCCAGCGAATCGAGCGTGATGCGCCAGGTGGCAGCGGAAGGGAACTACCTGCGGTTTCTCAGAGATCAATGTAACATCCCTGGCATCGTCGAGGTGACCTTTCACAGCATCGCCGTGCGGCAGATCTGCGTGATCAAGATGAAAAAGATCAATCAGGCCCATGTTTGGCAAGCTTTGCACAGCATGGTGGGTTACAATCCCGCGACCGGTAAGATGGTGATTGCCGTCGATGAAGACATCAACCCGCGGAATTTGGACTCTTTATTTTGGGCGCTGGCCTTTCGCATGCAGCCGCATCGCGACGTCTTGATCATTCGCAATCGTACGCCGCAGATGGACCCGTCAGCTTTTCCTCCGGGCAGGGAACTGGAAAATTCGTTGGACGAAATCGCCGGTTGCTCTGCGATGCTTATCGACGCTACACGCAAGTGGGATTATCCCCCGGTGTCACTACCGAAGAAAGAATTCATGGAGCGCGCTAAACAGCTGTGGGAACGCCTCGAACTGCCGAAACTCAAACCCCAAGACCCGTGGTTCGGTTATAATCTCGGCTTGTGGTCGGATGAGGACGAGGAAGAAGCGCAGCTGGCATTGAAGGGCGAGCACTATCAGACCGGCGAGAAGCGGGCGCAGCAGCGGGTGCCGGCGAAGAGGAAGTAGTGTCGACGAGTCAGACCATCTACGTCGATATGGATGATGTGCTGTGTGAAACGGCACGCGGATGCTTGGCTATTATCGAGCGAAAATTTGGCCGACGGGTGCCTTATGAGTGTTTGACGAGTTTCGATCTTGGCCAGGCTTGCAAGCTGGGGCCCGAGGAAACCGCCGCTTTATATCATATCGTCCATCATCCGGATGAGCTTCTGAAGCTCGAACCGATCCAAGCAGCGATACCGATACTAGGGCAGTGGATCGCAGGCGGGTATGAGATTGCAATTGTGACCGGCCGGCCGCCAGCGACCTATGAACCCTCAGTTCAGTGGCTAACGATTCATGAGGTGCCGTATCATTCTTTCATGATGGTTGATAAATACGGTCGGTTTGAAACTCAAGACACAATTGCCGTTTCTTTGTCGGAACTCGCCGAAAAGTCATTCTACTTTGGCGTCGAGGACTCGCCGACGATGGCCCGGTTCCTGGCCGAGCAAATGGGGGTTCCGGTGAAACTATTCGATCGCCCATGGAATCAAACAGCGGTCGAGCATCCTAATATTAAGCGCTACAACCATTGGCACGAGATTGCCAATCCGAAGGGCTCGCCCTGATCGTCGCTTCCGGTGAAAAATCCCGGCCAAGCGTTATAGCGGAGACGTTTCGCGTCCAAAGGAATCTTTTGATGCGACTATCCATTCGCCAAGCAACGGCGCGCGATCTGGAGGCAGTGGCTGGAATCCTCCACGAGGCGGCTGGTTGGCTGGAAGAAAGGGGGATGGCAATGTGGCGTGAGGACGAGTTATTGCCAATTCGCATTGCCGAAGATGTCCGTACCGGCCTATTCTTCCTTGCCGAGTGCGACGCCAAAGCAGCAGGGACAGTTCGCTTCCAGCTCGAAGACAAACTTTTCTGGCCCGATGTGGCGCAGGACGACTCGGCGTTCATTCATCGACTCGCTGTCAGGCGACGCTTTGCCGGCGGGGAGATTTCTTCGGCGCTGATTCTTTGGGCCATTGCGCGTACCCACGCACTCGGCCGGCGCTATCTCCGCTTGGATTGCGAAGCATCGCGTACCCGACTACGAGCGGTTTATGAGCGCATCGGATTTCGCTTCCACAGCAACAGGCAGGTCAGCCCTTATTTCGTTGCAAGATATGAGTACGACGTGAGGGAGATTTCGCCGGGAACACAAAAACCGAAATGAACGAATTACCGTCCTAACTCTTTCAACGCTTCATCCGCCAGAGAGTTGTCCACGACCATCTCGGCGGTGATGTTTTGGGGTATTTGTTTGGCGCTTTTCTCGATGTCCAGCAGGATCTCGACCCCTTCTAAGGGGACTCGTCCGTCGCGGCTGAAAGCGTCGACGACGACGTCGTAAGACTCGCGGGCTAGTTTTTCATCCATGCTGAAACGTTTGCGGATCACGTCGGTGGTGCCTGCCGGGTTGGCACGGACAAAACGCAACGCTTCGATCTCACCGCGTAAAAGTTTGCGTGCTTGAGCGCGGTTTTTGCCGATCTTGTCGAGGGTTGTTCCGAGGCCGGAAAAGGGGAAATTTAAAAGCTCCCCCGTATGGGCTAAAAGAGGGAAGCCTTCGCGCCTGAGAATCACCGAAAACGGCGGCGCAACCACGACGCAGTCGACGCGCCCGATCCTAAAAGCTTCGTACATGAGTTTCTCATCGCCAATGGCGAGGATCTTGACGTCTTTATCGGGATCGAGCCCATAGTGGCGTAAGGTTAATCGTGTGCTCACGTAATTCGTTCCGCCGATGGCCGTCACCCCGATGGTGGCTCCCTTGAGGTCTTTGACGGTCTTAAACTTACTGTTCGCGGCAAAGCTAAAGAACGGCGCTTTGATGCTAGTCGAGATGGCTCGGACCGGCGCCCCTCTGCCTGCCGAACGAATGATAGATCCTATTAACTCCACATAGTCGATGTCGCCGCTGAGCAGGGCGGCCATAGCAACGTTGGGCCGTACCTGAATAAGCTCAGCTTCGATGCCATGCTTTGCGTAGAGGCCGCGATCCTTGGCGACGAAAGGCACCAAGAAAGCCAAGGAGTTGGAGGCGTAGGCGATGCGCACTTTTTCGGTTGTCTGGGCTTGAGTATTAGTCGGAGCGATGAGTAGAGCCGCGATGAGAACGGCCAAAAGCTGCAACTGACGGATTATGCTTTTCATAGGTTTCAGTTTTTCGGCGGACGACCGTAGAGCTTGTCGATGAAGCCGGATTTTTTAATTTCTTCCACTAAAGTAACGTCCATTAAGCTCGCGGGCTTCACATTGCGTGCGCTGGGGTGGACCAGTGAATCCAACGCCCCTTGAATACCGCCGGCGTCCGGCACGGGATATTCCCGTAGGCTCTTGGCGAGTCGCTCATGGAGATCTTTCTGAACTGCCGGTTCTTTGATGCCCTCCTCTTCGAAAATGGAGTACACAAGCTTGGGTCGGCTCTTGAACAAATAGATCCCTTCAATGATGGCCTGAAGATAGCGACGAAGCGAGTCGCGTTGAGTCTTAATCAGGGAGGTGGGCACAGCGCCGCCGAACCGCGCATAGTCCAATGGTAATTCCGAGAGGTCCTGAAGGATTCGACAACAGCCCGTGGCGAGAATCTTGTGAAGGCTATCCGGGCTAATCAATGCTGCATCCACGTGACCCGCTACCAATGCAGTCATGCGAGTCGGAGTATTACCGGATTGAAGAATAAAAACTTCCTTTTCGGAATCGACTTTCCACTGGCGTATCACCATGCGGGTTACGATGTCCGAGGCCGATCCGATCCGGCTGACGGCGATCCGCTTCCCTTTTAGCTCTTCCGGCGTGGAAATATTTTTTCGGACAACGAAAATGTGCTCGAGGCGGTTGATGATAACGCTGATGGCTTTGACGTCTGTTACTCCGGAGACGGAGAGATTGAGCATGGCTGGCAGGTCGGAGTCGGAGATGTTGATGTTGCCGCCGGCAATCGCTTGGGTCATAACGCTGCCGCTGTTGAAGTAAATCGCTTTGACATGACCCCGTGTTTGTCCCAAAGTTTTTGCTTCTCAATGACGCGCCGAAGATCGGAGGTAATGCCCGATCCGCTGTAGCCCATGATGATGGAATTTGGTTGCGCGAGCGTCATACCAGCTTGCAACGCTGCTGAAAAGACAACCAGTCGCAAGACAAAAATAATTGTTTTTGCGTTCGACCCTCGGCTATCTAGAAGCACAAGCATCAGTGCGCCCGTTGTAGAACTTCCTTCAGCAGCGAAGCGTACTTCTTGTCGAGCTGATCTTTGAATTCGTCGCTCACGGCGTTGACCGCCGGGAACTTGTCGCGCCATTCAAAGGGCCGAGTGGCATCGATGATTGCGCGTGAGTTGAATCCTTTTCGCTCCCGGGGAATAACCGGATCTAGCGGGCCGCTCCATGCGCGATGGATGATATCGATGTTTTCCGGTTCCGAACGAGTGGACATCGCCCAGATGACGTCATCGGGGTTATAAATGTCGATGTCGTCATCGACGACGACCACGTATCTTCCTAAATACGCGCCCGGTCGGCATTGGCTGGCGATGAGCGCTGCTTGCTTGGCGTGACCGGGATAGCGTTGTTTGATCTTGATAATCGAGAAAAAGCGATATCCCGCCGGATGGAGCCACACACCTTTGACATCGGGAACTCCGGCGTCTTCCAGCGCATTCCAGATCAGCGCTGAGCGTTGGATGGAACGGTGAAAACCTTGACCGGCGGACGGACGGAGCGGAGGCTCGCCGCAGAGGATGGGATTATTGCGATAGTAAAGCGCTTTGACACGCACCACCGGTTCCGGCCTTGTATCGCTGGCATAGTAGCCGGGCCATTCGCCAAACGGACCTTCCGGCAGGTTGTCGCCGGGCACCATTTCACCTTCGATGGCAATTTCCGAATAGGCCGGAATCGGCAGATCCGTGTGGGGCCCGCGAACCAGTTGTATCGGCTCGTTCAGAACCCCGCCCGCATAGGCGAATTCGCTCATTTTGACCGGCACGTCGGTACAGCCGGAGATGAACAAAAGCGGATGATGGCCGAAGGACATGACGACCGGGCAGGGTTTGCCCATGTCGAAGTATTTCTTGCGATGCAGGCCGCCGTGCTTTCCCGGCGAGATGTAGAGCGTCAGCGCTTGAGGACCCTGGAGCATCACACGATAAGTTCCCGCGTTCACCCAATCCTCTTCTGGGTCGCGAGTAATGACCAGATCGTCGGTGCCGATGTAACGTCCGCCATCCAGTTCGTGCCAGCGCGGTATCGGGAAAGCCTCGAGATCGATATCTTTATCTTTCTCGACTCGATTTTCAAAAATCGGCGCGTCCTTAACGTATTTCGGTTCGACGGGCTCAAAGTTTCGGACCTTTCGCCGCCACGCTTGAATGAAGTCCGTCACGCCGAGGTTAGGGTCGTTCC
>Ga0209814_10000869_pt1 | contig 10393 bp, 13 predicted proteins | sample SoiMetdeltSBSDD1_FD_187597 | JGI IMG/M metagenome (GOLD analysis project Ga0209814, IMG submission 187597) | Bulk soil microbial communities from a Populus tree surrounding site in Tennessee, USA - Soil MetaG P. deltoides SBSDD1 (SPAdes) (version 2) | ecosystem: Environmental > Terrestrial >... | reverse complement strand
CGGTTGCCCAGGGACGTGCCTCCATGCTGGCTAAGCTTCGCCAGGGTTCCCTCAACGTCTTCCACTTGGAAGCCGAAATGTTCGATGCCAATCTTACCGCCTCCACGCTCTCTCTCAGGGCGACACTTAAGAATGGCGAGGTTGATGTAGCCATCGGACAGAAAAATACCGTTGAGCCCCAGGCCGACCTTTTTGAGACCGAAGACCTCCTGGTAAAAGGCGGATGTCTTCTCTGGATCTGTAGTCCTGATAGCAATGTGCTTAATCCTGGCCATGATAACCTCCTTTGCGCGAGTTTTAACCGATAGATACTACCAAGTCTCGATAGCAAATTAGCAGAAATTTAGGACCAGAGGTCTTGTTTCTTGTATCAATGCCTCTTTGCCAAGCGGATGACCGTCGCGTGGTGCCCTCCTTCGTCGCACGGTCTATGGGTTGTCTAACGCTATGCCGCTGAGCCGTTAGTAGAAAGAAAATCGTTCCGCAGCAGTCTCACCATCGGCTCAAGCGGCGGGTTATCTCTTGAGTGAATTTTATATCAACACGTCCAAGGCGGCCGCTGCTCTCCGGAGCGGCTTGTCGAAGGTCCAAAGTGTGCACCCTGTGAGCAGCGTCGAAGCGAGAAGATGAGCGTCCACCCAACCGATACCACGCCCGTATATACGCCGTGCCTCTAGAAAGGTCATGACTTCCTCATGTTCGAGCAAATGAGCCTCGGGCAAGGCCTTCAACATAGTGAGAATCTCCTCTCGGTTCTGCAGCGTCCCACAAGCCAACTCGCCGACAACAAATGGGTGACAAAGGACCTGCTCGTCAAACAGCAGCGTTCTTAGACGATCGTTTCGCGCTCGAAGATGTTCGATCCAAACCGAGGTGTCGACTAGAATCATGCGCTCTTGCGAGGCCGCCGTCTTCGAATCGCGCGAAGATGTTTCTCAGTCCCTCCGAGATTGGCCAAGCGACGGGCACTCTCTTTAGCGATCAGCGCCTCAAGTCCCAAGCGCACCAATGAGGTTTTCTCTTTGACTCCAGTCAGCTTGGCAGCATTGTTTAGGAGAGAATCATCAATGTTAAGTGTTGTTCTCATATGCATCAGAATGCCCTAGTCATGCATACGGGTCAAGTGTGGGAGAGATAACGTTATGCCGCTGAGCCGTTAGGGAAAATGGAATCATCTCTCCGCAATGACCGCTATCGGCTCAAGCGGCGAGTTAGCCGTCATCTCTGCTACCCATAGAGTAAAGATCAAAGTCTACGGCAAGACCGAGTGCAGCGATTCGCGCTATGGTAGGGGCGTCGAGGTGAAAGCCAGGGCTCGGTTCCCCGAAGTAACCGACGCACTGAATGACAGCTTCGTACTGGGGCGCTAAGGATCGAATCGCCTCCGCATGGTCTTCGAGAATGGGAAGCAAAACTTCCAGGTGCTCTTGTACCGGGCGGTTATGGCCGATATCCGTTTCGAGACACCATCTCATAAACGAATAAGTTCCGCCGCTCGGCTTTGGATCTCCTTCGTTCCACGCCCGTGATGGGCCGAGTCCAAGACGTTCCGAGACAATAGCGTACATTCCAGAACCAACCACTGCGAAGTATGCATAAGTCTCATCCATGATGGCTAACGACCCGCATCAGCGGGGCCGCGCACAGCACTCGGATGTATCATACGAAGCTTGACCGCGGCCCGCTGCATGCGCTGGTTAGATGGCCCGTTGCGTTCTCAGCGTACTCGCTTTTCAATCACTGTTAGTAAGCGGTCCCACGCGGGCTTATAACCATCCTTTACATTTATCTCATGAACTTCCACTCCGAGGGCTTTCAACAAGTCAAGCTTGCCAAGTTCATCCAACGATGATTTCTCTTTTGTAAATCTATAATAGAGTGTTTTACCGACGTTTTTCTTTCTCTTTTCAAGGTCGGCCTTGTAATATATTAGCCACCAAAGGTCTATTTCTATATACTCAAGCCCAAAACCAACTATATGAATATCATCTCGTAGGAACACATCAATCCAAGAGTAATTAGTGCCGTCCTTATCAAAATTGTAAGTCCCTCTTCTAAAAGGTGACCTGAGACCGTGATAACCAGCACTTGATTTTATATATTGACGCATCTTTTGTACTGTCCCTGTGTAGTTGTCATATCCGAGGATAAGGGAGCGCGGATATGCCGCCTCGCCGTGTATATGCCATACCTTTATGTCCCCTGCAGTTCTATGGCGGAAGACATTGTATTTCGGCAAAACCTTGTAACCACCTTCTGAATGAGCTCGGTCAATAGCTAATTCGAGTGCGTAGTCATAATTTGTTGTAAGAACGTGTTGAGTTCCCAGGGTCATTACTCTTTTGTGATATTCGCTCGCTTCAAGTTTTTGTATCTGTTCAGCGACTAAGCGCTCTACCTCGATTCTCCTTTTTCCTTGCCTCTCTGCTAGAAGAATAAGCTCTTCAAAAGCGAGTGTAAAAGGTTTTACGTCGAGGCGTTTTAGGACCTGAGACTGATTGACTTCCTTTGCAATCTCATCGATTATATTCCGCCAGCTTGGGCCACTAGCAGAAACACGGTTTATTCCATTACCTACAAGTAGCGCATACCCCATCCTAATTACTTCTCCTGGGACGTCTAACGTCTTGGTGAACGGCAGGCCCACACGATAGTCAATGATGGCACGGCGCTTGCGGCCCGTCCGTTCCACCTGGAGTTAGATCGGAACCCCTTGCTCACTGGCCGGGCCCTCCCGCACGACGCCGAATGAGAACGGCGTTGCGAACGACTGGTGAATAAATGGGGTCGAAGTCATTAATCTCTATTAAACGCTGCAAGTAACTCAACAATTCAGTCTGAGCCCAATTATTCTTTGCGCAACGCGCGAAAGACGAACCGGCCCTAAAACCATTCAAGCAAATCGACTCCGCCAAGACTGCTCCGCGCCTAGGGCTTTTCCACCAGCCTGAACACCGTCACCTTGTGACCGCCGCCCTCGGCGCGTTCCTTCTCCGTTGCGCGGATGATCCCGTAGATGACGCCCGGCTGCGAGCGGTCCCAGGCGATGCCCTGGCCCCGGATGTTCATCGCGATGATGTCCACGAGCTCCAGCACCGAGCCGGCTTTCGGCAGCCGCATCCGGTAGAGCTCCGCCGGATCGTGGCCGGTGAGGTAGAGGTAGCCGTCAGGGCCCCAGGAGCCGCCGGAGTTGCTCATGTCCTCAAAGCGGTCGAGGATCGCCTTGGGCAGCGTCCACGACTGCACCGGCTGGAAGTCCTTCGTGAATTTCACCATCACGGTGTTCGCCTTGTGGCCGTACGGCGTCTTGCCGGGTCCGAGCAGGCGGTCGTAGTTCGCGAAGGTCATCCACCAGTGACCGTCGTGCCAGTCCGCCCACGTGAGCGAGCCCCACTGGATGCCGAAACTGTGGGTGCCAATGTGCTCCATCGTCTCGGCGTCGAAGATCTCGATCGAGCTCGTCATCGGCCATTGTGGGTAATTGGAGTGGGCGGTGTAGAGCTTGCCGTCCATAATCATCGCGCTGTCGAGGTGCAGGATGGGGCCCTTCTTGTCGCCTTGCCACTTCTTCACAAGCTTGCCGGTCTTCTTGTCGTACTTGCCGATCACGTAGTTGTCCACGGCGTAGAAGTGGCGCGCGTCCACGCCCACGCCCTGGTTCGCCTCCGGGACCGTGAACTCCCCGATCTGATCGAGCGCCGACGCCGCGCGGGATTCGGCTGCGAGGCCGAGTGCGAGGAACGCTACCAGCAAGTATGTCGCTGTATTGCTCATGATTTGTCTCCCCGATGTCGAGCTGGAGGGACGTTAGACGAAGGTCGATTTCGGGTGTGGTTCAACAGATGACTCCGACTCCGATTATTGAAAATAAGGTCTGGAAATTGCCCTGTTCTCCCTATGCGCGTGCCGTCTAACGTTGGCGCTAACCGGCACGCCGCTTGCGGCGCGTCTGTGTTGAGCGCGGGGTTAGATCCGATCTCTTAGCACCTCCGCCACCTACGCGGTGAGCGCTGCCGGCGACGGGACCAGGTTTCGGGCGGGACATCCGAACCAGCCTGTATTCCCCGCCGCGGCGCACCCATTCGATTAAGCACACGCGACACACCCGCGACAGTTCCGAAAGCATCTCCGTAAATGACGGATCGGCGAAATGATCGTGAATCAGTAACGGGAGGAGCTCTCCAGCCGCGAGTTCGCCGCGATGGAAGTGCTTGCTGCGGACTCGTTGTGGACGGGCAGAATGCTTCCGCAACTGCTCAGCCTCGCTTGAGCTCAACAGACTCGCCACAACATCGTAGACGTTCACATTGTCATATCGCTTACCAATCGGCTTTAAGGCTTCGCAAGCCACGACCAGAAAGGACGCATACGCAGTGCGCTGTTCTGGCCACATTGAACGTGCAATTCGATGCGCATTGCCGGCGCGCAGGAAGTGATCTCGCTTGGCGGCCGGCAGTCCAGTGAAAGTGCGCCAGAGTTCCTCGATATCCGCCGGAACCCATTGCTCATGCATATCCGGCCAAATTCCGGTTGGTCCCAGACCTGGTCGCCTCGCTTCGCGGCGTTCTATTGGCGGTGCGGTACCGATCGAAGGAAACTCAGGAGTCTTGGTAGTCTCAACGTACCCAACGTGACCAAACCTACAATCTCTAATGCGGAGCTGTTCATCCACATCAGATACCCATCCCCGTGCGAACTTGTTGCTCGTGATATTGAGACCAAGGACGACGCTCAGGAAAACGCGGAGCTCGTGAAGGCGCGTCTGAAAGTTCTCGTTGACGCCTCGCTGTCCAATGCCTTCAACCATCGCATCCACAATCAGCACCTGCGGACCGAGGAGGGCATCGGTCGGATGTTTCGATGGTGGGCCAAGGCGGAGTTCGCTCTCAAGCCACAGTTCACCGCGCCAGGGCAGTCCGTCATAAGTCAGTAACTCCCACCGATGAGCACGAAGAGTCTTACCTATCCGCTGTCGTGCGCTCGTTGCCTCGATGAAGTCGCGAGCGACCTCCAGAGAAAGGACCGGGATGCCGCTCGGGCGTGCTCGGAGCCGAAGGGCAGCGCCACGCGGCTTCTCCCAAACGATGTCTAATCCCGGAGGTGACGGACCACTCGCTGTATGTATAGAGAGCGTTCCGCTGTTCTCGGCACCATCGAGCTGAGAAAGTCCACTTGAACTCCAGCCCCGCTCTTCCATCTCGGCGCTGAGGTGTGCCATCCAAGTCTCTGCATCCTTGGCTGGAACAACAAGCTCGATCGGCCACTTACCGGCTTCAAAGCGAAGATCGGCAACCGGCCGCATACCGCCGGCACCATCGGCGACCTGAATCTGAGCGCTAGGCTTCTGCTTTGGCATTGGACCTAAAGCACAGTTACGTGAAGGTCTGGCAACATGGGATCTAACGCCTGGCGGTTGAGCGGCCGGCGCTAGCGGTGGCGACGTTCCCAACCGCACTCGTGCGGGGCCGCTCTAGCCGCTTGTTAGGCAGTTCTGTGCACATCACCGGAACTTCCGAGATGGCGAAGCCACGCTAGGACCAGGCCGCAGACGATCTTAGTCGCAACGCCGTGTAGCATCTGCTGGGCCGGCGGCTCACCTCTGTCTTTGCCATGGCGCCCATCACTGCGGAGCGTGCTGTAGCTATTGGCTGTGTGCGTGAACAGGTCGGCATCAGCACGAGAGATCCAGCCACGATCGAACATTTGGCCGCCAACATCAGCCTGAACGAGTTCGAAAAGGAGATAAAGCTCGGACCAGGTCAAAGCCGGGCGACCTACGATAGTGAGGGCGTCGCGCGCGCGAGGAGAGAGTGAAGCAGCCCGGAGGAGGGGTGAAGCGGCAGCCTCCCGAGGGTCAGGCTGGACCTTGCCTCCGACGACGGCCCGCACTGAGCCAGCCTTGACTCGCATCTCCGCCGTGCCCACGGCTAGAACGGTATGGACAACGGTTCCGGCAGCATCTATGCCAAAGAGCTTGTCCGCCAGAGACAGTGGCCGAAAGGCTTGGCCAAGGAGGCGGCCAACACCATTGATCAAATCGAGTTGTTCTTCGGCAAAAGCACGAACCGGTTCGTAGTTGTCACCAATAATCGCCACTGAAATGACCAGTTCGAACGCACCGTCGCGTTCAGCCACGTGGATGCTCTGCCCCGCGAGCCATCGCGGTAGGTCTTCAAGGTCAAAGTGGTCGCCGACCAGAGGGATGACCCAAGCTGCAGTCTCTCGTTTCTTTAGCATCGTGTTCTAGTCGATCTGGCTAACGCCCAAGGCTGAGTTGCGCGACCCCGGGAGCGTCAATCTCAAGCCGTTGGTTAGCCGTCATATTGCTCGCGTAACTCCTCCATCCACCGCCACGCAGGTGCCGGTCATATAACTCGAGCACTCCGACGCCAGGAAAACCACTACGCTCGCCACCTCCTCCGGGCGGCCAACACGCTTTAGCGGAATATCGCGTACACCCTCCCCCTGAAGTACCTCGAGCGTCATGCCCCGTATCTCTGACTCCCGAACACGGTTTCGAATCTGACGTGGCGTGTCAACCTTGCCTGGCGCGATGGCCGTGACCAGAATGCCGTCAGCCGCATACTGGAGAGACAGGGACTTGGTCCAGTTGATCACCGCGGCGTTATTCACACCGACAGCCATCCCCGTGGCAGTCGGCTGCCTTCCGCCACCGCCCGCGATATTGATAATTCTTCCCCACCCAGCCTTCCGCATATGGGGCACGATCTCGCGGGTCACCCGGATGTAGCTGAGCAGCTTTCCCTCCAGCATCTCATGCCACTGTGCATCATCCACGTCGGTGAATTGCATGCTCGGAACGCTACCAGCATTGTTGACGAGAATATGAATGGCGCCAAAGCGTTCCATCGTTTCTCTGACCAGTCGCTGGACGTCGGTGAGGCGTTGCACATTGCACGGGACTGTGAGCAACTCAGTGCCAGTTTCTCTCGCGATTTTATCGCGGGCCTCAGCAAGGAGAGGCTCGCGTCTGCCACATATGACGGTACGTGTCCCTTCTCGTGCCAAGGCAAGCGCCGTGGCATATCCAATCCCATCGCTGGAACCCGTAACGATCGCCACCTTTCCTTGTAATTCCAAATCCATGGTTTCTCCATCTAGCTTTGCGCTGGAGTTATTGTTGAAGCATGAGCTGGGATGCCGTTCGATGCCGCACGCTCTGCTGATTAGTCACTCTGGTTATCAGGCTAATGACCAAGTTCACCGGCTGCCAAGGAGCACAGCGCGGAGCCCCAAATGCGTAGCATTCGGATAGTCCGGTGAAACGAATTGTTAGCTCGGATTCTAGTCTCGATATGTGTCCACATCTATAGATGCACCTACTGCGCTGAGAAATTTAATGACCGCTTCGTCAAACCCTATGGCTGGAGTCGACTTCGTTTGGTTCGTGGTAATCGTTAATACCACTTGTAGGCATGCCGTCAATTTGTATTTTGCTGAAATTTCGATGATTCGTTCTGTGGCAGGCGACAGTTGTGCAACCAACCTTGACGCCATTTCGTATACATCAATTATGTCATCCGTTTTCTTACCTGATGAAAACTTCCAATAGCTGAATTCTAATTTTGAATTGTATCGGCCAGCGTCACCTTTACGCTTCGATTCTGTCGGTCTTAGATCAAGATATGACGTCACCTCATTTGGATCAAAATCATCACCGGAGAGGCAAAAGTAGACTTCTGCTTCGTTTGACATTGGAGTCTTGGACAAGCGAGCTAACGTAATGCTCAGCCGCGCGTATTACGCGTCGGTCTGAAGCCAAGCGTTAGGCGTAGATGGTCAAAATGACTCCGTTTCTTTCTTCCCACGAGCACAGTCGCTCGCACCGAGCTTATTTCAGGTTCTAACCCGCCTCCATGTTGCTGACATGCGCCGCGACGATGCGCCAACCCCGGTCGGTGCGCACCCACGTTTGGCTCTGCCGGCCGAGCGCGGCCGAACCCTTGAGGCACGTCTCAGTCCAGGCGATCGCGAAATCGCGCCCGAAAGTAGTAATCACGGTGCGTGGGTAGGAGCGTTCGATCTTCGTCTTGCGAGTCGTGCGATACGCCGCGATCTCGGCGCTACCGTAGAGGTTTTCCGCGCGGCCGTAGCGGACGGTGTGTGGGCTGTCCCAGAACATCTCGTTCATCACCGCGACATCGTTGTCGTCAACAGCGCGGTTGTAGCGGTCGAACGCCGCCCGCACCTCCGCGACTACTTCGGAAATGTTGATCTCCACCACAATTGAATTCTCCTCTCAGACTCTTGGCAGATTCGTAGCCAACACCGGGAACGGATCATCCAACGATACGAGCTGTGGCGACATGTCTTGCTCGTCTACCTCGCAACGCATGAGAACGTATCTTGTGGCTCACCTCCACCGCCTAACGCCTCGGCTGAGCGGCGATCAAAAGATTCCGGGTTTTAGTAAGGAGTTGAATTGTCCGCTCCAGCCGACTGGTTAGGCTTTCGGTAAGAAGATACGGGTTTCTCTTACCCAATAAACTCCCCCAGCACTTCAGTTAACCGTGGAAAAAATAAGCCTGTCAAACCCGCAATGGACGCTCCTATTACCGTCCCTGGCCATACGCTTTGATAGTTCAGGTCAAAAATTGAAACCGCGAGCCCTAGTATTATCATGCTCCCAATGCCGCCTCCGATAAAACTGACTGCTGCTGCGACTAATCTTTTTGTCACAGTTTCTTTCATGTTTGGAGCCCAACGCGGCGTTCAGCCGCGCCGAGGGCCGAAGGCCCGAGGGGACCCGAGCCCGCAGGGCAAGGGCGTCGGCTGGAACGCATAGTTGGGCAGCACACTCACTTGCGCTGGACCTCTCCTGACGTTTCCGCTCGTACTCGTCATATGGCTCGCGAGCCTGGCTCAGCGCCGCGCGCCGCAGCTCGGAATTGCACCTCAGGGTCTACCGTTTCTTCGCCGGCGGGCCATTCTGGGCCACCGCGGCCTTCACGAGCGCCTTGAACGCGCCCGCGTCGACCTTCTCCCCTTCGTGGATGTCGATCGCCCTTCGCGTGTTGCCTTCCAAGCTGGAATTGAAGAGGCGCGATGGGTCTGGGATCCTGGCCCCCCGGGCGAACGTGAGCTTTACGACCTTCGTGTACGCCTCCCCGGTGCAGACAATCCCGTGGTGCGACCAGACCGGATTGGTCCACTTCCACTCCTCGGTCATCTCGGGGTCGGCTTCCAGGATCAGCGCCCGCATGCGGGCCAGGGTCTCCCCGCGCCATCCCCCCAGGTCGCGGATCCGCTGGTCGATGAGCCGGGAAGCGGGTAGACCACTCCTCTTTGGTTTTAGCGCCACGGTTCATTCTCCAACTTGTTGTGATGCCCAACGCGGTGCCGCTGAGCCGCTACAAGAAAGCATCTCAATAATCTGTGACCTCACTATCGGCTCAAGCGGCGGGTTAGGCCTTAGTGAACCGAACTGTATCCTTCCAGTCTTCTCCATCCCACCAAATAAAAGCATCAACTAGACCTAGCACTGCACCAGTCAAGGCAGCGGCGGCAAACGGTGTCATAACTAAACCGACGAGCGCACCGATAAGCGATCCTAAAAAAACTCCCGATAGGTGCCAAGTAAGAGCGTTAAATCTGCCTCTGATTCTTTTCAGCTGCAGGCAAATGAAATTGCCAAGAGCAGTGGCGATCATTACTGGAACGAACGTCAAAATGAAAACTATAACGAAAACCGAAAAGAGCGATACGTCCGTCGAGCGCCATATGTCTCCCCTGTGCCCAAAGAATGTACCAAGAAACGGGGTCAACAAAAGGTTGGCTATGTAAGCCTTCCTGGTCTTGTTACTTGGATTTTGGTTCAATGTTCGACTACAGGCCTAACGAGAAGCTAACCGGCACGTGCAGTTATTGCACGCGTCCGGTTAAGTGAATGGTTAGAGGCCTCGCACTGACCCTGGTAATCAGTGCCGATCCAAACCATCTTAGCGCGTCGCGGCTGGCGCAACCTTAATTCCCCTCATCGAATGCCGTGCAATCGCTGCCGCGACCACTCCAGACGCTTTGATGTCCTCGACGAATCCGGCGACAAAGGCCAACCCTGACTCTCTTCCTCGCGGCAGCGCGATCGCGTGTCTCACTGGGTCGAAACCTTCATCCAGCAACCGGTAGCCGCTCAATCGTTCTTGAACGCTTAGCAGAAGATTACGGCTTGCGGCATAGATATCCGCTTTACCAGTGCTTAGAAGCTCCGTTGCATTGCCGTTCACTAGTTGCGCGTGTTTTATGGTTCGCGACAGGAACAAACCAGTAGTGCTCTCTAATCCGGTACCAATACGAACACCGCTTCGATCGGCATCGGCCAAAGTGTAGATGGATGAATTCACCGGCACGAGATACGTATTGTCCACTTCTATGT
>Ga0209814_10000868_pt1 | contig 10395 bp, 5 predicted proteins | sample SoiMetdeltSBSDD1_FD_187597 | JGI IMG/M metagenome (GOLD analysis project Ga0209814, IMG submission 187597) | Bulk soil microbial communities from a Populus tree surrounding site in Tennessee, USA - Soil MetaG P. deltoides SBSDD1 (SPAdes) (version 2) | ecosystem: Environmental > Terrestrial >... | reverse complement strand
GTCCCAGATAGCTATTAAGGATGGCGGTGTTCGCGCGGGCGTATTCACCGGCCACCTGTGAAAGAGAACTGCCGAAGGACCAGTACACTTTTCTATGCGAGTCCGCCTCGGCGGTGAGGGCGCGAATTTCCTCTTCGTGTTTCGGATTGGCCCAGGCGTGCATGAGACTCACGGCGATGGCTTCGACTTTATCTTCCTCGATGAGACGCCGGATAGCCTTCATCACGTCGGCGCGATTGAGCGGCACGATCTCGTTGCCCTGGTAATCCATGCGCTCGCGCACGCCGATGACAAGCTCGCGCTGAACGAAGGGCTCCGGCTTGGTGATCCAGGTGACGTGCTTGATGTCGTCAGCGGATAGCCCGTCCACGCGGCCGATGGCACGCATGATCTCCGTGGTATCTTCGAATCCTTTGGTGGTGATGAATCCGACTTTGACGCCGCTGCGCGTGATGAGAGCGTTGGTCGCGACGGTGCTGCCATGTTTGAAGAGTGTGGTGTTGCCGAGGAGTTTCGCCGTCTCGATACCGGCGGTGCGCGCCGCCTCGTCGACGGCGTCCATGACACCCCGGGAAAAATCGTCCGGCGTGGTGGAGGCCTTGGCCGTCCAGACCGCGCCAGCATTACTCAACACGACGACGTCGGTAAATGTTCCGCCGGTATCTATGCCAATAATGTACTGCGCTTTCGATGCCATGCTGTCTCTTCCCCCTTTGTACTATGCCTAAAAGTTTTCCTAGCTTGCACAAATTCTTGATCCTCATTCATCAAGGATACAGCACTTGGTGCAAGGCCATTCTCAACCACGAAGATCACGAAGGCCACGAAGGATTAGGATATTTTTTGACTATAAACTTCGTGCTCTTCGTGCCCCTTCGTGGTGATACTTGATTTATTCTTGTAGTCGCGGTTCCGTCGCGCTACGGCTCTTGGTAGAAGTCGTAAAGCGGCTCTTTCGAGTTTGGAAATGCGTCGCAAAAACTATCGACCTGGAGCAGTGTTGCGCAACCAGGACAATAGTATTCCAAGTACCCGCCCAAATAAGACTCGCCTGACGGCACAAGACTTTGCGCCAGCTCATAGAGGTCGCGTTCGCGCCGCAGTGCGTGGAGCTTGTAGTTCTCGTGCTTTTGGCAAAAGAGATGTCCGCAACGGATGCAGCGGATCGCCTCGGTTTTGCCGTTGGTCGCGATAGCGAGATACTCGTGAAAATTGAGAATCTGTTGCCAAGCTGTCGATCTCCTAAGGGCGTCAGATAAACTGGATGTGGCCCCGGAAAAAGATTTGCTCTCCCGCATCCGCTCTTCCCGAATCTCCTGTCGTCGCTTCAGGGTCGCGGCATTATCCGGGGCCGGGGAATCTTGATTTAACACAACGCCAAAAATTTCTTCCGCGATGCGCGGTGAAACAATGCGTCGCCTCACGTCCTTCGCCACCGCGTCAGGCTGGCGCTCGATAGGATCTCCATAACCACCACCGCCGGCAACGAAGTCTGCCACAATGGTGAACTCGGGAAGGTTCACTCTGCCCTTTATTTCGGCCGGGTGGGCGACGGTTCCCCAGTTGCCACTTTCGATTTGATCCGGTTGGACGGGGTACTGACCGCTCTTCAAGCGCTCCATAAGTGAAGCGCCGGCAGTTTGATAAACCGCACGGATTCCCCCAATGCCGGCAGGATTGCCACCAAAAAGACCGACGCCCTCCGGCAGACGGCTGTAGGGACGGTAACTGACGCTGCAATCTTGTGAGCCGTAGATCATGTAAATGCGAAAACTTCCCGTTCCGCCATTGAACTTGCCGGCGCCGCCGCCGTCGAGGTAAAGATTGCGAGTGAAATAGAGAAACGGGTACTGCATCTCGATGCGTTCAACATCGCTGATGCCACCGGAGGGGATGTTCATATTCCCGCCGCAATGAACTCCGTCGCGTGTGGGCGTGGCGCCGAGACCGGCCCCATGTCCATCGTAGAGACCTTGGGCGACAGGAATGCCGTCGCGATTATGTCCGCCATAAAAGAACCCGGGGCCTCCGGTGTACCAGATACCCTGCCACGGGGCGTTGATATCCTGGTAACCCGCGCTGTAAAGCATGCGCGCGATGCAATCGCTCACGGCGATTTTCGCCTGAACGCCCACCGCTGGAGCCTCTCCGCAAGCGGCTGGAAAAGTGCAATTCAAGATGCTGCCTTCGGGCACATGAATTTTAACCGGCCGAAGCCGGCCGTCGCTCCAGGGGACGTCCCAAAAAAGGAAATCGGTCATGACCACCGCAATTTGAGCGATGGTTCCGGCCAAGGTTGAATTGGTGCTGTCGGTCATCTCGGCGCTGGTCCCGGTAAAGTCCAGCAGCAGATCTTCACCTTTCTTACTCATGGCGCAGGCGATTCGATACTCTTTGACTTTGCCTTCACGCCTGTCCCAAGCGGTGCCGAAGACCCGTGAAAACCATTTGCCGTCGGGAAGTTTCCGCAGGCGCGCCCGAGCGAGGTGCTCTGAGTCCGCGATCATTTTCGCTCCCGCCTGCCCAACGAAATCCAGGCCGAGCTTTTCGATGAGTTGGTTGTAACGCTTGGCACAGACGTTGTTGGAAGCGATCTGTGATTTAAGATCAAGGCCCACATATTCCGGATCGCGACATTGCTGGGTGAGGCAGCGGAACACGTCTTCGCGAAACTCGCCCTTCTCAACGAGTTTCAGTCCCTGAATGCGGATGCCTTCATGGTAGACTTCGCTGGCGAGACCGCGCAAAACGCCGCCGGTGTCGGCTGTGTGAATGCTCGATGAGACCCACGCCACCAGCCGGTTGCGGTAGAAGACGGGTTTGATGATCATCATATCGAAGGTGTGAGCGCCGGCGATGTACGGGTCGTTGAAGAAGAACTGATCGCCATCGAAGAACCCCGGACTCTTTGAAAACCACTCAATGAGTTTCTTGATCGCATCCGACGTAGCGGCAGCAAATCTCAGGTGACCGGAACAAGCAAGGATCATCGTGCCTTCCGCGGTATAGAACGAGGCCATGCACTCGCCGCCTTGGGATACGATGGGCGAGGCGGTCACCCTCTGAATGGAGCTCCTGCCTTCCTCTCCGATCGCCCAGAGACGATGCAGGAACGTTTCGTACTTAACCGGATTGAGCCGGAGCCTTCTGGCCCGTGGCATGCTTAAGTTCCCTTTAACTTCGCTTCTTGCAAGGTGCGCCCACGCGAACCTCTCGCAAGAAGTTTAGCGAGGTGTCTTTTCAAATACCTTCCGTTTTACTTCAAATTCGTAACGGCGATAAGGAAAGTTTTCGTCATCGTACGAGTTAACGAAAAATATGGGAGGGAGGTTTGGATGTCAAGCTTTTCAAGTGTAGGCAGACGCAACGCGAAGACGATGATGAAGACAAGGTCTCAAGAAAAAAGCTGTCCTCCTCGCTAGCGCAAACTCATTCGCGTGACATTCGGTATCTTTGCCAATAATCGTCTATCGCAGCGGCGACGCGGCCACAAAACGACAGTCGCGTCTTGGTTTAATTACGTAAACGGCCCTGTGAATCAAAAACCAAGACCGTTCTTGTTCGCATTCCGCAATAGCCGACCACGGGATAAAGAACGGCGGATGAAAAATTCGGAAAGGCAACAACACGGAAACCGCAAGCCCTTCTGCGTCTACGTGGACGCTGATGCAGTTCCGTCCCAGCGGGCTGAGCAAGGAAGATTGGATTTATGGTTTCCGACACAAAAAAAGGGATAGGTTTTGGTTCAGCCGGTCCGCGTCAGCCGTTTGTTTTGGACTGTTCGTTTTCGACGTGGTGTGGTGGCGGAGGTGGCCGAATGCTCATTTCCGCTGTCCTTTCCAGCTAATTTTTTTAGATCGATACGGATATCCCAGAGATCCTCTTCACCGCCCAGAATCGGACAGAAGATATCCACCTGGAGGAGCGTCGCGCAGCTCGGACAGATGTATTCGTGGTAACGCCCCATATACGGCTCGCCAGAAGGCAGAGGGAGTAAGGCGACCTGATCGAAAGTAACCACCCGCCTGAGGCTATACTTCTTATAATTTTCTTCCGCGGAGCAAAAAAGATAGCCGCAGCGGATGCATCGAATCCAATGCTCGTTATCATCGCGCGCCACCTCCAAGTATTCGTGAATCCTAAGTACCGTTTCCCTTGCCTGGCCCTTCTCAGGTCGAGCCAGGGCAGGGGATAGGCGTTGCCCCTCCTGGACTCGACTTTCTCGGATCTCCTTTCGGTAGGCTTTTGTTTTTGCTCCTTCGGCAGAGAGGGTAGAAGGATCCAAGACGACTCCGTAAACCTGCCGGGCCATCTCGATAGACGTAGCGCCGATTCTGAAATCTCGCGCAACCGTCTCAGGGTTTCGCTCTAGAGGGTCGCCGTATCCGCCGCCGCTTTGCACGAAGTCCGTTAGAAGTGTCATCTCCGGAAGGAAAACCCTGTCAGGCGCGCCCTCCGGAAGATAGATGGCTCCCCACGCTTGATCGGTAATCTCCTTATATTGGCTGGGATAGTCTCCTGCTTTTAAGCGGTTTGGGAGTCCCGCGTCCGTCAGAAAAAGGGCCCTCAATCCACCGCTTCCAACAGGGTACCCGCCAAACAGTCCAAAGGCACCCTGCGGGATGCCTCCGTAGGGCTTGTAATCGACAGAGAAGTCGCGCGATCCATAAACGATGAAGATCTTATAGCTTCCGAGCCCGCCGCGAAATTTGCCAAAACCAGAACCATCTTTGTTGTGGTTGCGGGCGAAATAGAGCAGGGGGTACTGCATTTCGGTGCGCTCGATGTCGCTAATTCCCCCTGAGGGGATATTCATATGTCCTCCGGTGTTGACCCCGTCACGTGTCGGGGTCGCTCCAAGTCCTCCTCCATGGATGTCGTAGATCCCCTGCGCGGTAGGTATTCCCTGCCGATTGGTGCCAGCGGGAATGTAACCTGGCCCGCCCGCGTACCAAATACCATACCAGCTGGCGTTGACGTCCTGGAATCGGGCCGCGGCGAAGAGCATTTTTGCAACGTTTTCACACACGGAAGCCACGAGCATCCCTCCGACCCAGGGAGCAAAGCCGCACGCGGCAGGAAATTTACAATTGAGAACAGAGCCTTCGGGAACAGAGACTTTCACCGGCCGCATCTTTCCATCGCTCCAAGGCACATCCCAAAAAAGTGTGTTGGTGAGTGCCAGGGCCACGTGGGCCGTCGTACTGGGAAGGGTGGAGTTATAGTCGTTATCTAGCTGTGGGCTGGTGCCGGAGAAATCGATTTGCAGATCGTGGTCTCGCTTTGTCATAGTGCAGATTACTTGAATGGGCGTCGCCTTCCGGCCCTTCTTATCGACCGCCGTCATGTAGATTCTGGAAAGCCAGCGGCCGTCCGGCAATGAGCGGAGCTTGGCCCGTGCCTTACTCTCCGAATCTTGGATCATCTTCTCGCCGGCGGCCTGGACAAACCTAAGACCAAACTTCTCTACCAAGCCTAAATAACGCCTCGCGCACACGTTATTGCCGGCTATCATCGCCTTGAGATCCAAACCCACATACTGAGGATCGCGACACTGCTCTGTGAGGGTCTTAAAGACGTCTTCGCGAAACTCACCGCGCTCTACGATCTTAAGACCGAGGATGCGAATTCCCTCATGGTAGATCTGCTGCGCCGCACCGCGCAGCAACCCTCCGGTGTCCGCCGTGTGCGTGCTGGTGGCGGTCCAGGCGATCAGTTTCTTTCGATAGAGGATGGGTTTGATCACCATCATGTCATAGGTGTGGGAGCCGGCTATGTAGGGATCGTTAAAAAAGATCTGATCTCCGTCGTAAAAGCCGGGAGATCGGCCAAACCAGTCGATGAGCACCTTGATGGCGTCCGAGGTTGCGGCAGCAAATCTCAAGTGCCCTGAGCAGGCGAGCACCATCGTGCCCTGGGCATTGTAGAACGAACTCATGCACTCCCCGCCCTGCGAGACGATGGGCGAGGCGGTCACACGTTGGAGCGTCATGCGGCCTTCCTCGCCGATTGCCCACAGCCGGTGCAAAAACATCTCGTAACGGATAGGGTCGATCTCCATGGCTTCGTTACCCTTGCACGACCATCCCTTCGCTGCGTCGCCACTTGATCACAGTTCTCTCCAGCCACTGCATCAGCCCGTTGGCTGCCATGATGAATGCAAGCAGAATGAAGATACCCGCAAAAGCCCCGGCGCTGTCGAAGGTCGAGCCGGCATAGTTAATAAAGTAGCCTAAGCCCTTGCTGGCGGCGATGAATTCTCCGACCACCGCTCCGACCACCGCGTAGGGGACAGCGCTGCGCAATCCCAGCATGATAAAGGGCATGGTGGAGGGGATAATGATCTTGCGAAGGATCAACCCGCCTTTCGCGCCCATGATGCGGGCAAGCTGCAAGTACTCCTGGTTGATCTCCCGGACCCCGGCGTAGGCGTTGATGAAGAGCATGAAGAACACCTGAATGAATACGACGGCAACCTTCGACCAGATCCCTATTCCCAGGACGATGATGAAGATCGGCGCGAGGGCTATGCGGGGTATGCCGTAAAAGGCCATAACGTACGGCTCAAAAACCACGGCCAGAAACCTCGAGCTGCCAAGCAAGAAGCCCACGGCTAGGCCGAGGAAAGAGCCCATCAAGTATCCAATGACAACTTCGGTAAGAGTGACGCGGATATGTACCCAGATCGCTGCCGTGGCGAAGAGCTCATACAGTCGCCACATGACCGAGGTCGGCTTAGCCAGATAGGCCTCGCGAATCAGGGTGCCTGCAGCCCACTGCCAGAAGATCAGGAGCGCCGCCCCCACAAGAAGCCGCCAGATCCAAATGGAATAGGACCCCTTCGGCCGCAAGTGCTCCACAACGTCTGCAATCATGGTCGCCGATTCTGCCTTCATAGTCTGCCTCCTACCTGACTGCGAATTTCGTCACGGAAGGAGTGCCAGATTCTTCTATAGATCTCGTGGAATTCCGGGCTCTCGTGAATGGTAAAGACGTCGCGCGGGCGCGCCAGTGGGAGGTCAAAGATGCCTTTGATCTGGCCCGGTCGTCGAGTCATGACCACGACCTGGTCGGAAAGCGTGATAGCTTCGGCGAGATCATGCGTGACGAAGAGAATCGTTTTCCGCTTGCGTGCCCAAAGATCGAGCAGCTCCTGCTGCATCACCAAGCGTGTCTGGGCGTCCAAGGGACCAAAGGGCTCGTCCATTAAAATGACCCCGGGATCGTAGATCAACGTCCGTATGATCGAGCCCCGTTTTTGCATTCCACCTGACAGCTCGTACGGATAGGCGTTTTCGAAGCCACCGAGCCCCACCATGCGGATGAGATCGCCTGCCTGGTGCTGGCGCTCTTCTCTCGCTATGCCCCGAGCAAGAAGGGGAAACTCCACGTTTTCCTGTAAGGTCAGCCAGGGGTAAAGGTTATGATCCTGCGTCACGTATCCGACCTGATTGTTAATGCCAAGAATCGGTTTGCCCCAAAACTCGATCACCCCTGCGCTCGGACGGGTGAGACCGGCGAGCAACTTTAGGATCGTGGACTTGCCACAGCCGCTCGGTCCAATCAAACTTACAAAGGCGTCGCCCCGAATTTCCAGAGAGACGTTCTCTATAGCCCTGACTTGAGTCTCCCCTGCGGTATAGATCTTCGAGACTCCCCCGAGTCGAATCGCGGAACTCATGGCATCGTCAAGTCGTCCCTCGAGTTTCGTTGCGGCTTGCTCGGCTGCCGCATCCCTACTTTTTTACACTCGATAAATCATTGTATTCATTCGTCCAAAAGGCGCCCTCTTTGGTGTCCACGGTGCCTTTGATAGCCCCGATCGTCGTAAGCAGTTCTACCGTCTTTGCCAGTTCTCCGGCCTGCATGATCCCGTTTCGGATAGTTTGAGTCTGCACGGCACGTAGCCCCGGCTCCAGGACATCGCGTGGCAGCGTCTTAAAAAAGGACTCGTTGATCTTTAGCGACTCCTCGAAGTTATCCAAAAGGAAGTTATTGGCTCTGGCCATAGCCGTAGCCACACGGCGCGCCGTCTCTTTATTTGCTGCAAGCCAGCTCTTGCGCGCATAGAGAACGGTATGAATTTGTCGGCTGAAGCCTGGGAGATCCGCGGCTGGGATGAGAACGATCCCATAACCATTTTTTTCCGCCTGCTGCCCGCCAGGCGGCGAAACGGGCATCGCCTGGATGCGGTTGGATTCGAGCGCGGCCAGGCGCGGACCGATGCCCCCCATCGGGACAATCTCAGTGTCCTTTTCTGGATCCAATCCGGCCCAGCGAAGTAAATATTGCGTGAGCGTGTCGGAGATCGCTCCCGGGCTAGTGCCACCGACGACGGCGCCCCGCAGCGCCTCAATTCGCGCCTTAAGCGGGCTCTTTTTGTCAACACCCTTTTTCCGAGCCCACTCCTTGTTGAAGATAAAGTCAACCGTCTGGTAGTTCACGCCCACAACGGCGATGACGTCCTCACCTTTAGCCGCGATGTTCAGCAACCCGCCTGAAGAGCCTAGAGCGAACTGAGTGGAACCGCTAGTGACGGCAGCGGCTACCGGTCCGTCGCCGCTCAGGACCTCGAATTGAGCTTCCACTCCCGTCTCCTTAAAGTGTTTAGCGCGCGCAATGTAGCCCGGGGCAAACGTGAGAAGGTCCTGTGCTTGGGCAATGGAGACCCGTACCTGGCCCCACGCCTTCGGCGGCAGAAAACCCATCCCGAACACAAGCACCGCGGCTAAAAAAGCTCCCGCGAACTTTCGCTGGTCCATGGTAACACCTCCTTCAGTTTTTCACGGCATGGCAACCCGAGATTCTCTAGAGAGTTTCCATCACCAGGTTGAGATAATCATCGACGGTCACCCGAAATCCCGGCGGCACGAGCGTAGTGGTGAAGGGAAGCTCGACCACCGCCGGCCCCTTGATCCGAGCACCGGCTCCCAGAAGGGAGTAGTCATAGACGTGGGTATCGATTAGTTTTCTCTCCGGACGGGTGAAGAGAGTTTTTCTTTTACCTTTTCTTGCGCTCGCCACTTGAGCCTTCTTTTTTCTATGAGCCTCCAGGCGGGGCTTCGCGACCCGGCCCACGGCGTCCACTCGAATCGCGCTGATCTCGATGCCCGCCTTGGTATAGCCGGCGCCTACACCGTAAAGCTCTTCGTACTTTTTTTCGAAGATCTGCCGCAGTTCCTCGATTCTCGCGGTGGAGAAGCGGTTCCAAGTCACCGGCAATTCGACTCCCGCTGTCTGGCGGCGGTAGCGCATGGTGAAGAAGCGGCGGAAATCGACCTCTCCTGGCTTAAACCCCTCTTCCACCATGATCTGTTTCATCTCCGATTCGATGGAGTCGAGCCTCTGATTGATGACCGCGGGTTCTGCCGGCAGGATGTATTGACAGGTCATCAGCCGGGTGCGAATGACATCGGCCGACGCGGCGCCGAAGGCGGAGAAGACGGGAGACGTTGAGAAGATGTAAATTTTCTTGATGCCGAGGTCCGCGGCGAAGCCTGCTGCGTGCACCGGGCCGGCGCCGCCGAAGGCGTAGATCACAAACTCCTCGGGCAGGTAGCCGGTGCGCACCACCTGACGGCGGATCAGATCCGCCATCTTGCTGTTAACGATGTCGTAGATTCCCGCGGCGGCCTCGTGAACCTTTAGCTTTAGTGGCCGTGCTATCTCCTCTTGCATGGCTTTCAGCGCTTTATCTTTGTTCAGGGTTCTTCTTCCGCCGAGAAAATAGTTGGGGTCGATGATGCCGAGAACAAGATCAGCGTCGGTGACCGTAACCTCCCGCCCGCCGCTGTCGTAGCATACCGGTCCCGGGCTGGCGCCTGCGCTCTTCGGGCCGACCAACAACCTGCCGGTGTCCGGATCGACGCGGGCGATGGTTCCTCCGCCTGCGCCGATCGACTCGATGTCGATGATCGGCTGGAGCGTGCGGAAGCGCTCGACGATCGGCTCCGGGGCGTATCTCCAGTAGCCCTCGGTGATGAGCCCAACGTCGAAGCTCGTGCCGCCCATGTCGGTGGTGATGACATTCTTGTGCTTGAGGAGCTTCGCTACATAGGCGGATGCGATCATGCCGCCAGCCGGGCCGGATTGAAGGTTGGCAATGGCGGAGACCTGCTCGCGATGGGCGACGCCGCCGTTCCCCTGCATGATCAAGAGCGGGGCCTTCAACCCTCCGTTTCTCAATTTGCTCTCCAGCCCCTTGAGATAGCGCTCCACCGTCGGGCCGAGAAAACTGTTGATGATGGCCGTGTTGGCGCGGGCGTATTCGCCGGCGACTTGGGAAATGGCGCTGCCGAAGGACCAGAAGACCTTGCGCGAGGGATCGGCCTCCAGCGCCAGGCTGCGGATCTCTTCCTCATGCTTCGGATTGGCCCAGGCGTGAAGAAGACTGAC
>Ga0209814_10000866_pt1 | contig 10404 bp, 8 predicted proteins | sample SoiMetdeltSBSDD1_FD_187597 | JGI IMG/M metagenome (GOLD analysis project Ga0209814, IMG submission 187597) | Bulk soil microbial communities from a Populus tree surrounding site in Tennessee, USA - Soil MetaG P. deltoides SBSDD1 (SPAdes) (version 2) | ecosystem: Environmental > Terrestrial >... | reverse complement strand
CTCCAGCCGAGAGCTACGCGAGAAGACCATCGCCAAGTTCAAAGGAATCATTCCGTTTCCAGGGGTTTGAATGAACGCTTGGATAGTTGATTCGATATCAAAGCGCTGCTCAGTCACTCAATAATGCAACTTCGGCGAGCTTACGATTAAGGGGACTCCAGTGAATGAAGTTTTGCGATTGGGCGTGGCCGGTCTGGGCGTGGCGAGCACACAAATCCTGCCGCCGATTTCAACGTTGCCGTTCATCAAGGTTACCGCAGCCGCGGATACGCGCACCGACGCCCTGGCGAAGTTCAGGGAAGCGTACAAAGGTGAGACGTTCACCAGCGTCGAAGCGATGTGCGCCAGTCCTAACGTTGACGCCGTCTACGTGGCGACGCCGAATCAGCTTCACGCCCAGCATGTTATTGCCGCCGCCGAGCGCGGTAAACACGCGATCGTCGAGAAGCCGATGGCACTGTCGATTGCCGAATGCGAGGCGATGAACGAAGCGGCGGAAAAGCATGGCATCAAACTTCTGTGCGGCCATACGCATAGCTTCGATCCACCGATTCGAAAAATCCGCGAGCTCGTCAAAAGCGGCGAGCTGGGCAAGCTCTGCATGATCAATACGTGGAACTACAACGAGTTCATGTACCGCCCGCGCATGAAACATGAATTGGCGACAAGCCGCGGCGTGGTGCTGAACCAGGGACCGCATCACGTCGATATCGTGCGTTTGATCGGCGGCGGCCTGGTGCGGAGCGTGCGGGCTATGACGGGCGTTTGGGACAAAGCGCGCGCGTGGGAGGGCAGCTACACTTGCTATCTCGAATTTGAAGACGGCACGCCAGCGACGCTGGTCTACAGCGGCTACGGTTTCTTCGATACCGCAGAGCTTTTCGCCTGGGTCGGGGAAGGCGGCCAGTATCGCCATCCGAAGACAAATCTCGATGTGAGAAAGCGCTTGCGCGAAGTGCGCAGCCCCGAGGAAGAAGAGCAACTCAAAGAAGCGATGCGCTTCGGCGGTCAGCGGGAAGGTGAATTCAGCCATGTCTCGACAGGGGAGCGCAAGCAGCCGTTCTTCGGTTTCACGATGGTGAGTTGCGAAAAAGGCGATATTCGCCAGACCCCGGACGGATTATGTATCTACGGCGAGACCGAACAGCGCGAAATTCCCATTCCCGCCGCAAGCCGGGGCCGGGAGGCGGAAGTTGAAGAGCTCTACCACGCCGTGGTGCACAACCGCCGCGTGTTTCATGACGGCCGCTGGGGCGCGGCGACCTTGGAAGCGTGTCTGGCGATGCTCGAATCGGCGGAGCAGCGCAAAGAAGTTTATCTGTCACATCAGGTCCCGAGTCCGGAATAGAAATGAATATCGACGATTGAGGATAGAGGATCGGGCTGTCATTACGGCGGTTCGGTTTTCAGAGAAGGAACCAAAAAGATGCTGACTGCGGAAGAAAATGAGATGTTGACGCGCGTTGGTCCTGGAACGCCGGCGGGAGAATTGCTGCGCCGCTACTGGCATCCGGTTGCCATTGCGGCGGATTTAACCCCCGATAGTCCGGTGAAGTTTGTCAGGGTCTTCTGCGAAGATCTGGTGTTATTTCAAACCAAAAAGGGAGAAGTGGGTCTCCTGCATGATCGCTGTTCGCATCGCGGCGCATCTCTATCCTATGGCAGAGTCGAGGAACGGGGCCTTGCCTGCGCCTATCATGGTTGGCTCTACGATATTCAGGGTAATTGTCTTGAAACCCCGGCCGAGCCGGCGGAGAGCAATTTTTGCCGGACTGTGAAGCACAAAGCTTATCCTGTCCAAAAGTTGGCGGGGCTTTACTGGGCTTACCTCGGACCTCACCCGGCGCCGGCGATTCCAAAGTACGATGTCTGGGCGCGCACCGACGGCTGGCACTGGCTGCGCGCGCTGCCGCAACTCGACTGCAACTGGCTGCAAGCGATGGAAAACTCCGTCGATACGGCGCATCTGCATGTGCTTCATCAAGAGCTGGTAACCGACGGATTCAAAGTCACGAGTACGACGCGCGGCACCATCGACAACTTGGTCAAGTATGAAATGGAAGAGTTCACCCACGGCATAATCAAGCGGCGCTATTTCAGAGATGGCAAGGTTGAAGAGCATCCGCTGCTCTTTCCAACCGTGCTGCGGCAGGCCAACCGCACGCAGATCCGCGTGCCGATCGACGACACTCACACCTATATCGTTTACGTACACTTCGTGCCGGATTCCGCCGAGCCGCGTCCGGCCAACGGCGAGGTGCCGGTCCATTACCGCAAGCCTTTCAAAAATCCAGTCGGCGCGCGCCACCCATTCACCAAGTTTCGCCTTGATGAAGTCGATGCCCAGGATTTTATGGCGTGGGAAACTCAAGGGCCGATCCTCGACCGCACGCGCGAAAGGCTGACGGGGTCGGATCGTGGCGTCGTGATGTACCGCGAGATGCTTGCACGGGAGATCAAGAAAGTGCAGCAGGGAGTCGATCCAATGAACGTTTTTCGTGATCCCAATCATCCGATCATCGATACCCAAATGGACAAGTCCCTAGAAGCCGGGAAGGCGGGATCAGTGCGTTACCACGTGCCGCCCAAGGGGTAGGATTGTTCAAACCGTTCCAATCGGTTCATCTGCCTGAGAACAATTAATTGCGGTTCGGGAGTGTAGAACTTGTTCCTAACAAAGCGACTTGCTGTGATTGTTATCCTGTGGCTCCTATTCGCCAGTCTCTCCCAGTCGGCAGAGTCTAAGCCCGCATCGCAAACAGATTGGGAAAAAGCCATCGCGGCGGCGAAGAAAGAAGGTGAGGTGCGGCTCTGGGGTGACCAAGAGATCACGCATCCTGACATTGTGGCAGCCTTCGCCAAAGAATACCCGTTTATTAAAGCCGTGACCGTGAGCGGCCGGGTTGGAGAGTTAATGCCGCGCATCATCGCCGAACGGAGGGCGGGCAAGTATCTGGCGGATCTCTATAGCGGAGGCTTGGGGGGCCGATCGTTTTTCGATTTCCTTAAGACCGGTGTTCTCGATCCGATCAAACCGGTTCTGCTCTTACCAGAGGTGGTTGACGGATCAAAGTGGCTTAACGGCGAGCACTATTACGCCGACGGCGAGAAGCGCTTCGTGTTTATGTATGAGGGTAGCCTGGCGGGCGTCGGCCTTCACTACAATACGAACCTCGTCGACCTCAAGGAATTTAGATCCTATTGGGATCTTCTGAATCCGAAGTGGAAGGGAAGGATACTTCTCTACGAACGGGTGGGTGTGGGCTCGCCCAGTGTGGTGAGGTTTTATTATAACGCGCAACTCGGTCCGGATTTTCTACGCCGCCTTTTGACCGAGATGGATCTGACGGTGTCACAGGACCGCCGCCAGTCGAGTGATTGGTTAGCATCTGGGAAATTTCCTATCTGCATCGATTGCGGCGACACGGATCGAGCGAAACAGCAAGGGTTGCCCGTTGACGAGTTTCCCCATGCCAATCTCAAAGAGGCGGGTTATGAAATTAGCACTAGCGGTAACAGCGGGCTGGCTTTGGTCAACAATGCGCCCAATCTCAATGCGGCGCGGGTTTTCGCTAACTGGTTTCTCTCACGCGAAGGGCAGACAGTTTGGCAAGCCGTCATGAATACAAAAGTGCTGGAACCATCGGATTCCATGAGAATCGACATTCCCAAAGACAAAGTCGCAGCGCCCGCCAGGCGGGAAGAGGGCAGGAAATATCGGGTCACAGGTTTTCTGGACCCGGACCCGCCGGAAAAATTGTTTCGCGAATTGTTGAGCAAGGATAAACGCAAATAGTTGTTCAAATCGTTCAAGCAGTTCAAGCAGTTCAAACCGTCCGGAAAAAACAGAGCGGAGCGGTTGAACGGAGCGCAGCGATTGGACGGCTTGAACGTTTTGAACCGTTTGGACTCAAAAACGCTGAAAAAGACAATCGCCAGCAAAAGTTGTGGAGAAGTACCATGTCTGTATCGCCTAGTTACGAGCCAATCGAAATCAACGCATATTTCCGCTCGCACACGCATTTGCCCATTTGGGAAATACTCGACAAAGCGGGCTTTTGGAATCAAGTCGGTATCAAGGTTAATTTTTCCTACTGCGATAGTTCATCGGAGGCAGAGGCAGCGCTATTCAGCGGCAAGATCGATTTGATTTCCGGCAACCATATTTCGCCATACGCGCTCGTCGCGCGCGGCAAGCCGATCGTCTCGTTGGCATCGCCCACCAACGGCGTCAGCGATCGCGTTGTTGCGCGCGAGCCGATTACGTCGTTGATGCAGATCCGCGGCAAGCGGGTTATTGATACGACCATCCTCGATAAGGGCGGCGGCTACAATCACATTCGCGGCAACCATATGCTTTACATACTGGAAGCCGGATTGGAGCTTAGCGACGTCAAATGGATCGAGATTGCCGACAAAATGTCGAGCGAGTTTCGCGCCGCGCAATACGAAGCGATGAAAGCCGGTGAGGGCGATGTGACCTTGGTGACTGGAGATACAAAAAGATATGAGCAGGCCGGATTGTCGGTACTGCAGCTGCCGCGACTACCGATGATCAACGGGCCGACGCTCACCACTACCGTTACGGCGCTCAACAAATACGACCGATTGGGCGAGCGGCTGGTTTTGGCGCAGGTGCTGGGTATTCACTTTGCTCGGACAAAGAAGGAAGAGACGGAAAAAATTCTCGAAGGATTGAAAATGCGGGAGCCCGAAGCGCGCAGTGTTTCCTACAACAGCGTTGCCAAATTGGCGGCAAAGCCATACCCGGATCACCAAGCGGTCGCCAACGCTTATCGGCTCTGCTGCATGAAAGCCCCGGAAGCGAATGAAATCAGTCCGCTGGCGATGTGGGATCTTCACTATTTGAGGCAGTTGGATAACTCGGGATTCATCAACCGGCTCTACGAGAGTCATTGAAGGAGCCAAAACTCAGTCTGACTTAGGGCGGCGCATTCTGATACCTCTTCCCCCTTGACGGGGGAAGATAGAGATGGGGGTGGTGCATGATTTTGGCACCCCTACCTTTGTCCTTCCCCATCGAGGGGAAGGATTTGCCGTCGCAAACGGAAGCTAACGTATCGCATGAAACCGTATCATCTCTTAGTCTAAGAACTCTCATGATGCATGTTTCTGCGAGCTTACTTATCTGGTTCGTTTGCTGCGCGTCTGCGGCTTACGGTACGGCTGCCGAATCCAAACCCAACTGGCAAGCCGAATGGGAGCGGACGGTGCAAGCGGCGAAAAAGGAAGGCAGCCTCAGTCTTTATCTCTTCCAGGGCGAAGGCGAGCTTGGCACCGTTGTGCAGTTGTTTCAGAAACAATATCCCGAGATCAACGTCGTTACGACCCTCGGACGGGGTAACACGCTCGCGCCGCGCATCATGGCGGAGCGGCGCGCGGGCAAGTATCTCGTCGATGTTTATATCAGCGGCGTGACAACGGCCTATGAAGTATTCTATCGCGCCAAAATCTTGGACAGCGTGCGCGCGGCGCTGATACTTCCCGAGGTCATCGATGAGTCCAAGTGGTGGCTCGGCCAGCATCAATATGTCGACCCGGAGAATCGATATATTCTCCTCTATCTCGGCAACGTCGGCGAGTATGTTTCGTACAATACTAAGGCGGTAGAGGGAGGCGAATTTCGTTCCTACTGGGATTTTCTCCAACCCAAGTGGAAAGGAAAAATTCTCTCGCGCGATCCGAAGATTTCCGGCAGCCAACGAATCGGTTTGCGGATGTATTACCACACGCCGGAGTTGGGCGCTGAGTTCATTCGGCGCCTCTATGGAGAGATGGATGTGACGTTAACTCAAGAAATCCGTCAAGCGACGGATTGGCTAGCGAACGGGAAGTTTGCTATCTGCTTTTTTTGCTCCGAAATCCTAAAAGTCAAAGCTCAGGGCTTGGCCGTCGATGAATTTCGCACGGCGAAGTGGAAAGAGAGCCGGGCGATTTCCGCGGGTAACATGGGTTCTATAGTATTACCGAGCCAGCCGCCGCACCCGAACGCTGCGCGCGTGTTCGTCAACTGGTTGCTCTCGCGCGAAGGTCAGACGACGTTTCAGCGTGTCGCCAACACGCCTAACAATTCTGAAGAGTCGCTGCGCACCGATATCCCAAAGGACATGGTGCGCAGCGAAGTGAGACGTGTCGACGGCGTCAAATATATACTGGTGGATAAGCCAGAGTATATGGACATGGCGCCGATCCAAGACATTGTCGAGAAGGCTTTGGCGCAGGGGAAAAAGAAGTAAGGCGTCAGGGTAAGTAGTTAGGGGGTTGGGGAATCGGAGGAAGAGTCTCGCGCAAAGAGCGCCAAGTTCGGCGCAGGAAATTAGACGGAGGAAGCAAATGGCTAGATCGACGGCGAATTTTTGGGAAAAGAAGACACCCTATGAAAACTGGATCGAATCGACCGGCGCGCCGATTCATCGCGGTCATTACATCGAAGACTGCCGCACGGTGGAGCTTGGCTACTGGCTGGAGCGCGAGTGCGACGCGGCCTTTATTCAGCTCGTCGGTCAGGAAGGTGTGACCGGCGCTTACGTAACGGAGATTCCACCGGGAAAGACCTTGCCGTCGTTTCGCGTCGCGGTGGACGAGGTTGTTTACGTCTTAAAAGGCCGTGGCGTGGCCAGCATCTGGGCCGGCGATCGAGCGAAGAAAATCTTTGAGTGGCAAAGCCATAGTATGTTTCTCATTCCGGGCAACTACCATTGCCAGTTGAGCAACATGCAAGGCGACCAATCGGTGAAGCTGCTGCACTGCAGCTACTTGCCGTTGGCCATGTCGGTGCTTCCAGATCCGGAAATTTTCTTCAACAATCCCCTGGTAGATTTTGACCTCCTCTACGGGCAGGGAGCTCGGGATATTTATTCGGAAGCAAAAGTGATCACTGTCGATGAGCCGGGCAGCGCAAGAGATGGACGGAATATTTGGTTCGGCAATTTCTTCGCCGACATGAGAGCGTGGGACCGGCTCGATCATTTTGAACGCAGGGGCGCCGGCGGTCATGTGGTTTGGGTGGGTTTTCCTAACTCGCCGCTTTCCGCGCATATGTCGGTTTTTCCGGCGCGCACTTACAAAAAGGGCCATCGCCATGGACCCGGCTTTCTGATCGTGATCCCCGCCGGGGAAGGATACTCGATTATGTGGCCGGAAGGCGGCGACAAAGTCATCATTCCTTGGCACGAGGCGAGTCTGTTCGTGCCGCCCAATCGCTGGTTTCACCAGCATTTCAATCTCGGCGGCGCGCCCGCGCGTTATCTGGCGATCCATCCGCCGCGGGGGCTCAGCGGCATCAGTGAGAAAGTGGAAGACCGGGCGAGGGATCAGATCGAGTATCCCGACGAAGATGCCATGATTCGACGAAAGTTTGAAACGGAGCTTTCACAGAGGGGTTTGGCGTCGCTGATGCCCGAGGCGGCCTACCGAGACCGCAACTACGAATGGAACTACACGCAAAAACTCGCGAGTTAGGTAAGCCGGCCATGATTCACTTAGGTTTCGAATTACGAAGAATGATGCTGATGGTTTTGGCTACAGCGCTTCTAGCGTTTGCTATCATCGATCCGTCTCCGCGAAATGCTGAGGCCGCTGAGGCGAAGAACGCCGCTTGGCAAGCCGAGTGGGAGAAAGTCTTGGCGGCGGCGAAAAAGGAAGGCCAGGTTGCGGTTTATATCAGCGGCTACGAAGAAATACTGCCGGATTTTCAAAAGGAGTACCCGGAAATTAAAATCAACGCGGTAACCGGCCGCGGGTCGCAGATCGGCCAGCGCTTGCTCGCCGAACGGCGCGCGGAGAAATATCTTGCCGACGTGGTCAGCGCCGGCGGCGTGACGACGTTTCAACAATTACATCCAGCCAAGGTGTTCGATCCGATCAAGTCGGCGTTGATTTTTCCAGAAATCACCGACATCTCCAAGTGGTATCAAAGCAGACACCACTATGCCGATCCGGAAAACCAATACGTTTTTAGTTACGTCGGATCCGCGACTTATGGTTCGGTCAACTACAACACCAAATTGATCGATGCAAAAGACTTCAAATCCTATTGGGATTTGCTCAACCCGAAATGGAAGGGGAAAATTATCTCCCGCGATATTCGTGTTCCAGGCCCCGGCTCAGGCAATGCGCGATTGTTTTATTACCTTCCGGATGTAGGTCCTTCATTCATTCGCAAATTGTACGGCGAGATGGATGTCACGTTGTTTCGCGACTACCGGCAAGGAACCGATTGGCTCGCGGTAGGCAAGGCTGCGCTCTGCTTTTTTTGCGAGGTCGATGTTTCCAAGCAGCAGGGGCTGCCGGTGGACACCTTCGGTCCAGGCGTGTTCAAGGAAGGTGCCGGCCTGGTGCAGCAGTTCGGCACCGTGGGTTTGGTAAACCGCGCGCCGCATCCCAATGCGGCAAAGGTTTTTATTAACTGGCTTTTGTCGCGCAAGGGCCAAATGGTCCTGCAAAAGAATATGCTCAACACGGAAAATCCCGCCGACTCTCTGCGTATCGACATTCCTAAAGATGATTTGCCGCTCCTGAGCCGGCGAGTTGAAGGAATTAAATACCTCGATACGAGCCGACCCGAATGGCAGGAAATGAAGCCGATCCTTGATGTCATGAACCAGGCTCTAAAGGCAGCGGGGAAGAGCTAGACACCGTGCTCGTCTCTCGTGCTCGTAATCGGACGAACACGAATCACGAACACGATCACGGGTTTCGCGCAAAGGACGCCAAGTTTAGAAACGAAATCTTAACCTATGTTGAGAAGATTATTCCTGTTCGTATGTCTTGGGGTTTTGTTCACGATCGACTCTGCCATCGCCGCTCAGGCGAGCCCTGCTTGGCAGCAGGAATGGGAGAAAATACTCGAGGCCGCCACGAAAGAAGGCCAAGTCACAGTTTACATCAGTGGCTACGAGGCGGTGTTGCCGGATTTCGAGAAAGAATTTCCCGATATCAAGGTTGTGGCCGTCACCGTGCGCGGTAATCAACTCGGGCAACGATTGCTCGCCGAACGACGCGCGGAAAAATATATTGCCGATGTGGTGAGCTCAGGGGCGAATCCAAACTATCAGCAATTCTATCCGGCGAAAGCGCTCGACCCGATCAGACCGGTGCTGATCTTGCCCGAGATTACCGATCAAACCAAGTGGTATCTTAAAAAGCACCAATATTCCGATCCTGAAGGCCAGTACGTATTTAACTATGTCGGTTCGGCAACGTATGGTGCCGTCAACTACAACACGAAGCTCGTCGATGTAAAGGAGTTTAGATCCTATTGGGATTTGCTGAGCCCTAAGTGGAAGGGCAAGATCGAGGCGCGAGATGTCCGCGAAGCCGGCCCGGGCGCCGGCAACACACGCTTCTTCTACTATCATCCGGAACTTGGACCACCGTTCATCAAGCGGCTTTTCGGTGAGATGGACGTAACTTTGTTTCGTGATTTTCGCCAGGGGCCGGACTGGTTGGCGACGGGAAAGTTTGCGATTTGTTTCTTTTGCGACATCGATGTTCTGAAACGACAGGGCTTGCCGGTGGATACGTTCGGCCCCGAGGTGTTCAAGGAAGGCGGCGGGCTTGTCCAGCAATTCGGCACCTTGGCCCTAGTGAACCGTGCCCCGCATCCCAACGCTGCGAAGGTTTTTATTAACTGGCTATTGTCACGCCGGGGACAGATCGCATTGCAAAAAAGAACATTGACCGGCGAAAGCCCAGCGGATTCATTGCGGGCCGATATTCCCAAAGATGATGTGCCTTACTTGAATCGCCGGCTCGAGGGCATCAAATATCTCGACACCGGCAAGCCGGAATGGATTGAAATGAAGCCGATTATCGAAGTCGTCAATGACGCGCTGAAAGCAGCAGGGAAGAATTAACTGCAGTGCAACGGAAAGGAGAACCAAATGGCAACAGTCAATAGCAGTCAAGTCGACGAGGTACAGATCTTCGATGTCGGTGAGGCGATGAAGCAGCGGGACCACCTGAGCGGCCGGGTCGATATGGCCAGGTCGCCCAATAGCTTCATCGCGGTGTTTCAGACGCGGCCCCGGGGTGGCGAAACGCACATCCATCAGCACCCGGATTCTGATCAGATTCTTTATATCCTCGACGGCGAGCTCACCGTGGAAGGGCTTTCGGGAAGATTTGTGCTCAGAGCCAATCAGGGCGTCTTGATCCCGGCGGGAGTCCATTATGGGTTTACCAACACGACCGAGCGGGATGTCGTTTTTTTAACTATGAGAACGGAGTCGAGCGGCGGGCGGCGGGTCGCCTATGTCGCCAACGTTCCGTCGGATATCCATGTCAAGATTCCGGCCGATGAAATCGGCGCCAAAGGATTTGGCCGGCATATTTACGTCTATGCGATGGACCGCAGCACCATAGGGATATCTCCGCTGCTGA
>Ga0209814_10000864_pt1 | contig 10432 bp, 7 predicted proteins | sample SoiMetdeltSBSDD1_FD_187597 | JGI IMG/M metagenome (GOLD analysis project Ga0209814, IMG submission 187597) | Bulk soil microbial communities from a Populus tree surrounding site in Tennessee, USA - Soil MetaG P. deltoides SBSDD1 (SPAdes) (version 2) | ecosystem: Environmental > Terrestrial >... | reverse complement strand
GCCGGGGAGGCCGCCGCCGGTGACGTGGCAGAGGGCGTGCACCTCGATCCCGCCGGCGAGCAGGTCGACCAGGTGGGGGGCGTAGATGCGGGTCGGGGTGAGCAGCGACTCCCCGACCCGGGTGCCGAGCTCGGGCAGGTCCTGGTCGTAGCCGACCCCGGCCCTGGCCAGGACCTGGCGGGCCAGGCTGAAGCCGTTGGCGTGCAGGCCCGAGGAGGCCAGCCCGAGGAGCACGTCGCCGGCGGCGACCCGGTCGGGGCCGAGCAGCCGGTCGCGCTCCACCATCCCGAGGGCGAACCCGGCCAGGTCGTAGGCGTCCGGGGCCATGGCGTCGGGGTGCTCGGCCGTCTCCCCGCCGAGCAGGGCGCAGCGGGCCAGGCGGCAGCCCTCGGCCACCCCGGCGACGATGGCCGCCACCCGCTCGGGGTCGACCCGGCCGACGGCCAGGTAGTCGAGGACGAACAGCGGCTCGGCCCCGGTCACGACCACGTCGTCGACCACCATGGCGACCAGGTCGATGCCGACGGTGTCGTGGCGGTCGAGGGCCTGGGCGACGAGCAGTTTGGTCCCGACGCCGTCGCTGGCCGCGGCCAGGACCGGGTCGTCGGGGACGCCGGAGCGGCCGAGGTCCCCGGCGAGCCGCCACAGGCCCGCGAACCCGCCGATGCCGCCCAGGACCCTGGGGCCGTGGGTCCCCTCCACCGCCGCCCGCATGAGCGCGACCGCCCGGTCGCCGGCCTCGACGTCGACCCCGGCCTGGGCGTAGGTGAGCGGCTCCCGGTCCATCTACCGCGGCGTGGCCAGGCCCTCGAGCAGGTCCTTGCCCTGGACCAGGGCCTGCACCGGGATCGGGTAGCTCCCCGTGAAGCACGCGGTGCAGAGGCCCTTGTCCGACCGGGGGCTGCCGCCTTCGGCTCCATGAGCCCCCGGGCCCCCCGGCCCATCGCCGGGGCCGGCCGCGGTCTCGGTGAGGGCCTCCAGCGACAGGTAGCCCAGGGAGTCGGCGCCGACGTAGCTGGCCACCTCGTCGGTGAGCAGGTCGGAGGCGACCAGCTCGGCCCTGGTCGGCATGTCGATGCCGTAGAAGCACGGCCAGCGCACCGGGGGCGAGGTGATGCGCACGTGGACCTCGCGGGCCCCGGCCTCCCGCAGCATGGCCACGATCGCCTTGGTGGTGTTGCCGCGCACGATGGAGTCGTCGACCACCACCAGCCGCAGCCCCCGGATCGCCTCCCTCAGCGGGTTGAGCTTGATCCGGATGCCGAGCTGGCGCATGGTCTGGCTCGGCTGGATGAAGGTGCGGCCGACATAGCGGTTCTTCATCAGGCCCTCGCCGAAGGGGATGCCGCTGGCCTCGGCGTAGCCGGCGGCGGCGCTCCAGGCGGTGTCGGGCACGGGGATGACCAGGTCGGCCTCGACCGGGGCCTCCACCGCCAGGGCCGCCCCCAGGGCGCGGCGGACCTGGTGGACGCTCTGGCCGGCCAGGGTCGAGTCGGCCCTGGCCAGGTAGACGTGCTCGAACACGCACAGCCGCGGGTTGGGCGGGGCGAAGCGCCGGGCCCGCAGCCCTTGCTCGTCGATGGCCACGACCTCGCCCGGCTCGACCTCGCGGACCAGGGTGGCGCCGACGATGTCCAGGGCCGCCGTCTCGGAGGCGATCACCCAGCCTCCCGGCAGCCTGCCGATGCACAGCGGCCGGACCCCGTGGCGGTCGCGGACCCCGTACAGGGTCCGCTCGTCCATGATGACCAGCGAGAACGCCCCCTCCAGGCGGGGCATGGTGCGGACGATCGCCTCCTCCAGCGACAGGTCGGCCTCGCGGGCCAGCAGCTCGGCCATCACGTCGGTGTCGCTGCTGGGCCGCCGCTCGACGGGGGCGGCGTGGCCACCCGGCCCGCCGAGGCCCAGCGACTCGGCCAGGGCGGCGGTGTTGGTGAGGTTGCCGTTGTGGGCCAGGGCGATCCCGCCCCCGGCGGCGTTGGTCTTGAACGCCGGCTGGGCGTTCTCCCAGCGCGAGCCCCCGGTGGTCGAGTAGCGGGTGTGCCCGATCGCCAGGTGCCCCTGGAGGGTGGCCAGCGTGGCCTCGTCGAACACCTGGCTGACCAGGCCCATCTCCTTGAACACGAGCACGCCCTGGCCGTCGGCCACGGCCATCCCGGCCGACTCCTGGCCACGGTGCTGGAGGGCGTAGAGCCCGTAGAACACGAGGTTGGCGACCTGCTCCCCCGGAGCCCAGACTCCGAAGACCCCGCACGCCTCGCGTGGATGGTCGGCGTCGAGCATGTCCCTCCTGGCCGGACGGGCCGAGCGGCGGTCGGGGGAAGCCACCCGATCCTAGCACCGGGCTCCGACGAACCGGGGATGCGGGTCTGCACCGCTTGCCCGGCTTCTCGTGACGATGGTAAGAAACGCAGGTTGTGGAGAACCCGCTGCCCCAGGTAGATTCCCTTTTGCTCCCCCGTATGACCGAGTCAGCCCGTCCCTTCCCCGGGGCCGTTCTATGAGCAGGAATGCCGTGCGCCTTCGGGCACGCAGACCGCCGGCCGCCGCGGTGACGAGCACCCATCTGCCTCGAGTCCATCTCCCAGGCAACGACGCAGAGGTCAGCACATGATCAGAAACATGCAGATCCGGTCCAAGCTGATCGCGGTGCTGGTCGTCCCGCTGGTCGCCCTCACGGTGCTGGCCGCCCTGGGCATCGGCTCCAACGTCGCCCGTGGCGTGCAGGCCGACCGGGTCAACGACCAGACGGCCTTCGCCGTCAGCCTGTCGACGCTGGTGCACGAGCTGCAGCGGGAGCGGGACCTGTCCGCCGGCTGGGTCGGGAGCGGCCGCGACGCCGGCTACGGCGGCGTGGTCACCCAGCGGGTCACGGTCAACCAGGCCCTCGACGCCTTCCGTCGGGACGTGCGCAACCTCGGCTCCGACAACGAGGGCTCGGCGTTCCGGCAGCGGGTCGACAGCGCCGTGGCCGGGCTCGAGCAGCTCGACGAGGAGCGCGGCCGGATCGAGAACGACCCCGCCACCACGGTCCCTGGGACGCTCGAGTACTACTCGGGGGTGATCGGCAACCTGCTCGCCGTCAACCTCGAGATCGCCAGCCAGACCGACGACCGGGACCTGATCCGCAACGTCGCCACCTTCGTCTCCCTGGCCCGGCTCAAGGAGGCGACCAGCCTGGAGCGGGGCCGCCTGTACGCGGTCGCCTCGGCCGGGAGGTTCGGCCCCGGCGAGCTCCGGGAGCTGGCCCCCATCGTCGGCGCCCAGGAGGCCTGGCGGACCCAGTTCGAGGCGACGGCAACGCCCGAGCAGCGCGCCCTCCTCGACCGGACCCTCCAGGACCCGGCCGTCGCGCAGGTCGACGACCTCCGCAACAAGGTCCTGACCGGCGACCCGAGCCGCCCGGTGGAGCTCGACGCGAAGCAGTGGTTCGCGTCGATGACGACCAAGCTCGACCGGCTGCGGGCGGTCGAGCGCCGGCTGGCCGACGACGTCTCCGCGGCCAGCCGGGCCGCCCAGTCCAGCGCCAGCCGCCAGGCCCTGCTCTACACGGTCATCCTGACCCTGGTGCTGTGGTTCACGATCGGCCTGTCCCTCTGGATGGCCCGCTCCATGGTCGGGCCGCTGCGGACCCTGACCCGCAGCGCCAACGAGGTCGCCGACGAGCGGCTGCCCGGCCTGGTCGACCAGCTCCAGCAGGCCAAGGACCCGCGCGACCTCGACGTCGTCCCCGAACCGGTCCCGGTCACCTCGACCGACGAGATCGGCCAGGTGTCGGCCGCCTTCAACTCGGTCCACCGCACCGCCATCCAGGTCGCCACCGAGCAGGCCGCCCTGCGCCGCAGCGTCGGCGACATGTTCCTCAACCTGGCCCGCCGCAGCCAGAGCCTGATCGACCGCCAGCTCGAGCTGATCGACGACCTGGAGCGGACCGAGGCCGACCCCGACGCCCTGGACAACCTCTTCAAGCTCGACCACCTGGCGACCCGGATGCGCCGCAACGCCGAGGACCTGATCGTGCTGTCGGGGGCCGAGCCGGCCCGGCGCTGGAGCCAGCCGGTGCCGCTGGTCGAGGTGGTCAGGGCGGCCCTCGCCGAGGTCGAGGACTACCAGCGGGTGGAGTTGCTGCCGATCGATGACATCGGGCTGGCCGGGCAGGCGGTCAGCGACGTGGTCCACCTGCTGGCCGAGCTGATCGAGAACGCCACCTCCTTCTCGCCTCCCGGGACCAAGGTCCAGATCGCCGGCCAGCAGGTCAGCTCCGGGTATGTGCTGGAGATCGAGGACCGTGGCCTGGGCATGAGCGACGAGGAGCTGGTGGAGGCCAACGAGCGGCTGGCCAACCCACCGATCGTGGACTTCGCCCTCTCGCGCATGCTCGGTTTGTATGTGGTGGCCCGGTTGGCCCAGCGGTACGCCATCAAGGTGCAGCTGCGGCACTCCTGGTACGGCGGCATCACCGCGCTGGTCCTGCTGCCGCCGACGGTGGCCGTGCGGGCGCCCATGCCCGAGGCGCTGGAGGCGCCGAGCCGGCAGGGGCCGGCCGAGCTGGTCGTCTCCACCAGGCCGGCCGAGCCCGCGGCCGCCGAGCCCGCGGCCGCCGAGAACGGCGAGCACCTGCCGATCTTCGAGGCGGCCCGGTCGGACTGGTTCGAGGACGCCGTCCGGGGCGACCACCTGCCCCTGCGCCGCCATGCGGCCCAGCAGCCGAACAGCCGGGCCGCCGAGCCCACCGGGAACGGTGCCGGCACCCTCACCGGCGGCGTCGGCGCTCCCGGGACAGCGGGCCCGCCACCTGGCGACGGCTTCGGGCCGGGCGGCCCCCGGCTCGACGGCCAGCCCGAGCCGGGCCGCCCCGAGCCCGCCGACGCCGAGGCGGCCAGGGTCGACGCGGCCAGGGCGGAGGCGATGCGGGCGGAGGCGATGCGGATCGAGGCCGCGCGGATCGAGGCGGGGACGACGGAGGCGGCCCAGGCGCAGGCGGCCCCGACCGAGTCCCCGCCGGCGGACGCCGCCGCCGCAGAGGCCGGCCCGGCCGGACCGCCGCCGGGCCCGAGCGCCCCGACGGAGCCGGGCCCGACGGTCAGGACCGACAACCGGTCCCGCAGAGACCGGACCGGGCCCAGGGGTCGCGCCGGCCCGCTCCCGACCAGGACCCCGGGGGCGTCGGGCCCACCGCCGGGCGGCGCCGAGCCGTTCGTGGCCGCACCGCCGTCCGGCGACGGGCGGCCGCCGGCGCCGCCCCCGCCGCCCGGCCGGTCGAGCCGCCGCGCCGACCGGGCCGGAGCCACCCGGGCTCAGGAGACGTCGCCGATCCCGGTTCCGGATGCGCCGGCGACGCTCCAGGCCGCCTCGGTCCAGACGACCAAGGCCGGCCTTCCCCGCAGGGTCCCGCGGGCGAACCTCGCTCCCGGGATGGTCGCCGCGCGGACCGCGGCGGCCGCCGCGACCCCGGCACCGGCCGGCAGCCCCGAGCCCTCCTCGGCCTCAGCGGGCCGATCCCCAGAAGAGGTCCGGAGCATGCTGTCGAGCTACCGCTCCGGCCTCGAACGCGGCCGGATGATGGCAGCAGGCGAAGATGCCGACAGAGGCGGCGACGCCCACTCGTCCTCGAGGAGCGACGACGATGACGCAACTCAGTAGGGAAGCGCAGAACCTCAACTGGCTCGTCTCCAACTTCGCCAGGAGCGTCCCCGGGGTGGCGCATGCGATCGTGGTCTCGGCCGACGGGCTGCTGATGGCCGTGTCCGAGCGTCTGGACCGGGCCAGAGCCGACCAGCTCTCCGCCGTGGCCTCGGGCCTGGCCAGCCTGACCCAGGGCGCCGCCCGGTGCTTCGACGCGGGTGCGGTCAATCAGACGATCGTGGAGATGGAGAGGGGCTTCCTGTTCGTGATGTCGGTCAGCGATGGCTCGTGCCTGGCCGTGCTAGCCTCGCCATCCTGTGATATTGGCCTGGTCGGCTACGAGATGGCGCTGCTGGTCGCCCGCACGGGGGATGTGCTCACGCCCGCCCTCCGGGCCGAGCTGCAAGCGGCGCTGCCACGATGAGCACGGCCGGGGCTGGGGGAACCACCGATGAGCACCGAGGACCGGCAGGACAACCGGCAGGAGCCGGGTCGGCTGGTCCGACCCTATGCGATGACCGGTGGACGGACCCGACCCGCCGACGACGACCTCGAGCTGGAGACGCTGGTCTCCACCACCTCGCAGGGTGAGACGTCGTTGACCCTCAGCCTCGAACGGCGGTCGATCGCCCTGCTCTGCAGGGACATTCTCTCCATCGCGGAGATCTCCGCACGCCTGGACCTGCCCCTCGGCGTCGTCCGCGTCCTCGTGGGCGACATGGCCGAGGAAGGACTGGTCACCGTGCATCGGCCCGCCAGCGTCGGCGACCGCCCAGACCTTGCGCTTCTCGAGAGGGTGCTCTATGGACTCCGGACAATATAGATCGGGCTCTCCCACCGGGGAGTCGAGGGCGCCGACCCCGGTCAAGATCGTCATCGCCGGCGGCTTCGGCGTCGGCAAGACGACCTTCGTCGGCGCGGTCTCCGAGATCATCCCGCTGACCACCGAGGCGGCCATGACCACGGCCAGCGTTGGGGTCGACGACACCAGCCACATCCAGGGCAAGACGACCACCACGGTGGCCATGGACTTCGGCCGCATCACCCTGGACAGCGACCTGATCCTGTACCTGTTCGGCACCCCCGGCCAGGACCGGTTCTGGTTCATGTGGGACGACCTGTGCCGGGGCGCCATCGGCGCCGTGGTCCTGGTCGACACCAGGCGACTGGACGCCTGCTTCGCCGCCGTCGACTACTTCGAGCAGCGCGAGCTGCCCTTCGTGGTCGCCATCAACTGCTTCGACGGCGTCCTGGCCCATGCCGTCGAGGACGTCCGCGAGGCCCTGGTCATCGGCCCGGACACCCCGATCGTGGCCTGCGACGCCCGGGTCCGCGAGTCGGCCAAGACGACCCTGATCGAGCTGGTCCAGCACGCCCTGGCCCGCGCCTCGGCCGTCTTGCGCTCGCCCGCCAACACCCGCGGCGGGGTCGGCGCCGGCACCTCCACCCCCTGATCCCGCGCCTACCACCAGGGCGGTAGCCGGTGCGCCGGCCGCTCCTCCCCAGGGAGCAGCCACAGCGCCTCCTCGGGGGCGACGACGCCGGCGGGCCCGGCCGCGACCATCGTCGGGAGCAATCCAGCGACCGGACGGGGCGTGGACATGGGCGAGCACCTGGTGGAGACCAACGAGCTGACCAAGACCTACGGCACCCTCAGGGCCGTCGACAGGGTCAGCCTGTCGGTGTGGCGCGGGGAGGTGTACGGGTTCCTCGGCCCCAACGGGGCCGGCAAGACCACCACCCTGCGGATGCTGGCCGGGCTGGTCGCGCCGACCGGCGGGTCGGCCAGCGTGCTCGGCGACCGGCCGGGGAGCCCGCGGGCCCTGGCCGGGACCGGCGTCCTGATCGAGGCGCCCCGCTTCTACCCCTACCTGTCGGGCCGCGACAACCTGCGGGTGGTGGCCCGCTACGCCGGGATGCCGGACCGGCGGGTCGAGACCGCGCTGGACACCGTCGACCTGGCCGGCCGGGGCGGCGACGCCTACGCCGGCTACTCCCTGGGCATGAAGCAGCGCCTCGGGGTCGCCGCGGCCCTGCTCAAGGACCCGGAGCTGCTGATCCTGGACGAGCCGACCAACGGCCTGGACCCGGCGGGCATGCGCGACATGCGGGCCCTGCTCCGCGACCTCGGCGAGCGCGGCCACACCGTGCTGCTCTCCTCGCACCTGCTGGCCGAGGTGCAGCAGCTCTGCGACCGGGTCGGGGTGATCTCCGGCGGGCGGCTGCTGGCCGAGAGCACCGTCGACGACCTCCTCGGCCAGGCCGGCCTGCTGGTGCGGGCCGCGCCGCCGGAGCGGGCTCGCGCGAGCCTGGAGAGGCTGGTCGGCGCCGGCAACGTCGCCGAGGTCGACGGGAGCTTCCGGCTGCGGACCGGGCCGGAGCAGGCCGGGCGGGTGAGCCGCGCCCTGGCCGACGCGGAGGTGACCCTGACCGAGCTGCGCCCCCTGGAGCGCACGCTCGAGGAGGTGTTCCTGGAGATGACCGGGACCGAAGGGACGGGACGATGATCGCCAGCTTCTCGGCGGAGCTCCTCAAGCTGCGCAAGCGGCCCGCGACCTGGATCCTGCTCGGGGTGGTGCTGGGGCTGACCCAGCTGTTCGGCTACGTCCTGCCCTACTCGAGCTGGCTGACCAGCGGCCAGAACTTCCGGACCCAGGGCCTCGACCCACAGGCGGTGCTGGCCGGGACCCTGCCCGGCGAGCTGGTCCCGACCTCGCTGGGCGGCTTCCCGGTGTTCGCCGGCGCCCTCGCCCTGATCCTGGGCGCCCTGGCCACCGGCAGCGAGTACGGCTGGGGCACCATGCAGACCGCCCTCACCCAGCGGCCGAGCCGGCTGGCCGTCCACGGCGGCAAGCTGGCCGCCCTGGCCGCCAGCACCCTGGCCATCGTGCTGGCCACCTTCGCCCTGAACGCCACCGTGGCCTCGGTGATCGCCACCGTGGAGTCGCGGCCGCTCGACTTCCCGTCGCTGGCCGAGCTGGCCAAGGGCGTCGGGTCGGGCTGGCTGATCCTGGGCATGTGGTGCGGCCTGGGCGCCCTGCTCGGGTTCGCCTTCCGCGGCGTCGCCCTGCCCATCGGCCTCGGCGTGGTCTGGGTCCTGGGGGTCGAGAACCTGGTCTCGGCGGTCGCCGACAGCCTGCTCACCGGGCTGCGCCCCCTGCGCGATGTGCTCCCCGGGGTGAACGCCGGGTCCCTGGTCTGGTCGCTGGCCCCCGGCGGTGGCTCCAGCGGCCAGGCACCCCCCGGCGTGGTCGACGCCGTCACCGGCGGCCGGGCCACCCTGTCCCTGGCGCTGTACGTCGCCGCCTTCGCCGTGGCCGCGGCGTTGCTGGTCCGCCGCCGCGACGTGGTCTAGGGGTGGCGGCGGCGGGCGCTGCGGACGACGGCGCCCACGGCGAGCAGGCCGAGGGCCAGGCCGGCCAGGGCCGCCCAGGTGACGCCCGGGCCGCCGGCGGACGAGGCGGCCGGGTCTGGCTGCCGGGCCGGCGTGGCCGGCTGGCCCGACCCTCCCGGGCCCGATCCCCCGTTGCCGGCCTTGGCGTCACCGGTGACCCGGAAGATCCACAGGCCGCTGTTCATGTCGCTGGCCAGGACCATGTCCTTCCAGGGATAGACGCCCCAGACCACGGGCATGTCGCGGCGCCCGTCACGGGCGGTGGCCACGGTCTGGCGGGGCGGCGAGGGCGGCGGGACGAACCAGGCGACCTCCCGGGGCCTGCCCGGATCGGCCAGGTCGACCACCCGGACCCCGTCGGAGTACCAGGAGACGTACTCGAGGTCGCCCTTCACGACCGCGTTGTGGACCGAGTAGATCCCGTCGGTGGCGACCCGGCCGTCCTTGCCCGGCACGGCCGACTCGGTGGCGAAGGTCGACAGCGGCCGAGGCCGTGCCAGCGAGCTGGTGTCGAACACCCGCTGGAAGGTCCAGCTGGCCCGCGAACCGCTCCCGACCGCCGCCATGGCCTCGTCGTTCTGGACGAACAGGGTCTCGTCCTCGTTGAACCAGCCGGAGTGGGCGCCGCGGTAGCCGTCCTCGGCCCGGTAGGGAGTCTGGCCGACCAGCCTGGGGGCGGCCGGGTCGCCGATGTCCAGGAACAGCTCGCCGGCCGCCCAGAAGGCGGCGGCCACCTTGCCGCCCTTGGCGAACGGCCAGGCGCTGTGGCAGAACACGTCCCGCCTGGCCGCCAGCTGGCCCCTGGCCTCGGCCGGGCCGTCGCGGCGGAGGTCCCAGTCGGCCAGCTGGCGGGGCCGACGCGGATCGGTGATGTCGATGATGCGCAGGTCCCCCTGCCGGCCCTGGCTGAGGTTGAACGAGTAGGGCACCGCGGCCAGGGCCAGCACCCGGCCGTCGGGCCGCTGGACCACCCCGAGCTCGTGCACCCCCGAGGCCACCCCGGTGGCCAGCCGGCCCAGCTCGCGCGGCCTGGCCGGGTCGGTCACGTCATACAGGGCCAGGCCAGCGAACCCCGAGCCCTGGCGGGAGCAGGGCTGGAGGCCGACGGCGGCCAGGTCGCCCTTGAACGCCCTGCTCCTGACCGAGCCGACCCAGACGTCCTCGCCGTCGCTCCCGGGGAACTTTGCGAACGAGGCCAGCGGCCGCGGCCTTGCCGGGTCACGCAGGTCGATCGCCCACACCCCGTTGGCCGGCCGACAGTCCACCTGCCGCAGGTTGCCCAGGTAGGCCACGTCCTTGTGGGCCCAGACGTCGGCGTACCCACCGTCCTGGGGCGGCGCCAGCTGCCCGACCAGCTCGGTGTTCCACGTCCTGGGCTGCCGCTCCTGAGCCCCGGAGCCCCCCGCCGCCCCG
>Ga0209814_10000863_pt1 | contig 10445 bp, 7 predicted proteins | sample SoiMetdeltSBSDD1_FD_187597 | JGI IMG/M metagenome (GOLD analysis project Ga0209814, IMG submission 187597) | Bulk soil microbial communities from a Populus tree surrounding site in Tennessee, USA - Soil MetaG P. deltoides SBSDD1 (SPAdes) (version 2) | ecosystem: Environmental > Terrestrial >... | reverse complement strand
ATGAGCGATCTATCTCAGTTGCGTGAGCAGGTGGCCCGTTCCTGCCGGATGCTAGGCAAGTTGAATTTGACCAAGGAACCCAGCGGCCATGTGAGCGCGCGGATTCCAGGTGAAGATAAAGTCCTCATCAAAGCTCGAGGACCCGAGGAGTCAGGTCTGCGCTTCGTGACCGCGCGCGATATCATCACCGTCGATTTCGCGGGAAAGAAAGTAGCGGGCGATGATGGTTTGGAAACGCCGCAAGAAGTCTTCATTCACACATGGCTCTATAAGGCTCGACCTGATGTGCAGTGCGTTGTCCACGTTCACCCCTTAACGGTCGTGCTTTTCACCATCTGCAGCAAACCCCTGCTGCCGCTTTTCGGCGCTTACGATCCGTCGGCGCTGCGGTTACTCGTCGAAGGTCTTTCAACTTATCCTCGCAGCATAACCGTATCGAGCGAAAAGCTCGGCGAAGAGTTTGCACGGGCGATGGGGCAGAAGCAAGGCTGTCTCATGCGCGGCCATGGCATTACCACGGCCGGGGCGAGCATCGAAGAGGCAACTCTGACGGCGATCAAACTTAACGAGGTGGCGGAGATCAATTATCGAGCTTCCTTGCTCGGAACTCCCGAGCCGATTCCACAAGAAGACATCGACGTTCTCGCGGGCAAGGCCAGCGGCAAAAACAAGGCGATGCACTCCGCTTCTTCCTGGCGCTACTACTGCCGGCTGCTGGATGAGTAGCCCACTACCGCTCGGGTGCTGACTTATGGAGCAACCCGTACTCGAGTTTCGCAATATCACCAAGTTTTTTGGCGCGGTTTCGGCGATCGATGGCGTCAGCTTTTCGATTCAATCCGGTGAAATCTTTACTCTGCTCGGGCCGTCGGGCTGCGGCAAGACAACGACGCTCAGGCTTGTTGCGGGTCTGGAGGAACCGGATGATGGCGAGATTCTCGTCAATGGCACACCCGTGGCCGTGCCGCGCCGCAATGTTTTCGTTGCGCCGGACAAGCGACAGATGGGAATGGTTTTTCAGTCCTACGCGATCTGGCCGCATTTGACTGTCTTCGAGAACGTCGCGTTCCCGCTACGGGTTCGGCGCGAATCTGCCGCCACCATCAAGGAACGCGTGCGCCTTGCTCTCGAAACCGTGGGTCTCGCGGGCTTGGACGATCGTGGCGCGACCGCATTATCCGGCGGCCAGCAGCAACGTGTCGCCTTGGCGCGGGCTCTGGTTTACGCGCCTTCGATTCTGCTGCTCGATGAACCGCTGTCGAATCTCGACGCCAAGTTACGGGAGCAGATGCGCTTTGAAATCCGCGCGCTGCAAAAGAAGCTTCAACTCACCCTGCTTTACGTCACGCACGATCAGACTGAAGCTATGACGCTATCGGACCGCATCGCGGTGGTGAATCGCGGCCGCTTGGAGCAGGTCGGCACTCCGTTCGAGGTTTATGAGCATCCGGCAACCGCTTTTGTCGGTGAATTTCTCGGGCGCACCGTAGTCCTGGAAGGACGGGTGACGAAGAGCGGTGAAGGAACCTGGATCGATCTCTCCCAAGAGAGCGGCCGGCTTTTTGTGACGAGCCGGCTCTGTGGAAGTTTCCAGAACGGTGAGCACGTGCGCATCGTTTCTCGGCCAGAGGATATCGATATTCTACCTCCGGGAGAGGTGGGTCCCAACCAAGTCATGGCGACCGTCGACGAGGTCGCCTATCTCGGCGACCGATTTGAGTACAACGTAAGCAGCGCAGGACGATACTTTTTGCTTTCCACCGCGAAGAAAACCAAGTTCTCACTCGGTTCGCGCGTACGCCTCGCGATTGATCCTGAGCAAGTTAATCTTCTACCGGCGCAGGATCGTTCCATCGAGGACACCCAACCGCGCTCACTTTAGCCTAAAAAGTTGCTTTTACTCTGCCCTAAGAATGCCCCCACGTCATGTTAAATTACTTAATATATTGAATTCTTAAATTTGCAGTGTTATCCACGGGCTATCTTCTAGCACTTCATTGCGAGCTGTCTTTTCATGACAAAACATCTCATAGGGATGAGAAACAACGGTCATTTTGCTTCGTTTCCAAGTTTAGGTTCCCACCGGAGGAAACCGTCTCGATGTCTTTTCGAAGATGGGGAGGCCAGAATGCTTATCAGTTTACTGTTTCTTGTTGCAAGTCGCTCGTCGCCGATTCTTTTCACAGCCATCTTGATGCTGGTCTTTTTTGTTGCCTCGGCATCTGCGCAGCAGAAAAGTCCGGAGAAAGAGTGGAATGACATCCTCACCGCGGCGAAAAAGGAAGGGACAGTGGTCGTGGCCAATTCTCCTGATTCAGTGATGCGCGAGATATCGGCGAGATTCAAAGCGCGCTTTGGCATCACTCTAGAACACATCGCGGGGCGTTCGGGTGAAATTGTGACACGCCTAAGATCAGAGCAACGCGCGGGGCTGCACACTGTGGATATTTTCATGCCCGGGATGGATCCCGCGGCGCCCGTCCTCTATCCTGAAAGAATGCTTGCGCCTCTTAAACCTCTGCTGATTCTCCCTGAAGTGATCGACCCGACCAAGTGGAAAAAGGGCAAGCTCTGGTTTGTCGATCCGGAGGACAAGTTCGTGCTTCGTGTGTTCAGCCATATCACCACGTTCTTACACATCAACACCGATCAAGTGAAGCCGGCAGAGATTCAATCTGCAAAGGATCTTCTCAATCCTAAGTGGAAAGGGAAGATCGCCTTAGAAGACCCTACCACCGCAGGCAGCGGCAGCAATCAAGCTGCCAGGATCTACGCTCAGCTCGGAGAAGAATTTTTCAAGAGACTCTATATTGACCAGAAACCGTTCATTACTCGTGAACGCCGACAGCTGTCGGATTCTCTAGCCCGGGGTACGTACCCGATCACCTTTAACGCGCAGAGATCAGAGGTTGAGCGTATGCGGAAAGAGGGGTTTCCAATCACGGATATCATGGAATTGCTCGACCTTCCGGGGGCGCTGACGGGTTCGCCGTGGTTGCTCACATTAATGAAGAACCCACCCCACCCCAATGCCGCATGCGTTTTTGCGAACTGGATCGTTTCGAAGGAGGGGTTGGAAATCTACTCACGCGGTGAGGGCAGCCCGACGCTACGAACCGATATAGAAGAATCCTTCTTGCCCCGCGAGGTAGTACCACGCTCTGGAATTAGTTACTTCGATACTTACGAGTGGCAATGGGCCGTGACTGAACGGCAGAGGGTTAAGGAACGGATCAAGCAAATCATGGCAACGCGTTCCTGAGTGACGGTAGATCGTGGCTCAGATACCCATACTCCTGTTAGAACCCAAAGGTGGTCAGCCTTCTTCTAGGGACCAAGCCGAGGCTGCCACCCTGGCGGCTTTGCTCGGTCCGGAAAACAAGAATATCGCGTTGGAGCACGAGTTTTTTTCGCCCAACGAAGCAGACAGCATTGAGAAAGCCGTCGATCGCTGGGCCGGGAGAGTTTTGGGAGTCGTGGGGGCCACTGGAGTTGCCGAGTCCAAGCGTCTGGGCGAGCTTGCTCAGGATCGTCGTCTTCTGTGTTTTGTCGCCAACAATAACCCCGTAGTCTGGGAGCACAGACGTCACATTTTTCACATCGGTGTTCCTACGGACTTGATTGCCAGCGCGATCGCCGAAGGAATGGTCGGGAGCATCGGTGCAAAACGGATTTTCATCATCCGCGACATCGTTGAGTTTCAAACAAAGCTTGCGCGTTCTGTGGAACGATGGCTAAGACGAAACGGTCATGAGGTTCAGACACAATCGGGTCACGAGGAAGATGCACCTAATAGTGTAAAACAATTTGAGCCTGATGCGGTCTTCTTCGCTTGCTCTGACACGGCACTCGTATTGCCCTGGATATGTGAGCTGCGGCGTGCGTTACCAAAAGTCTACCTGCTCATTGGAATGTCCCAGCTGCGTTCTACTTTCCCGTTGCAGGTCGCGGATGAAAGAGTCTTATTTGTTGACTTGTTTTGTCGGAGCAGACCCAAGAGGCAAGCAGAGAAGACTTTTATGGCCACTCTCACGACCGCTGGCAAGGCAATTCCTACACCGAACCACGGATTTGGCTGGGACACGATGTCGCTTTGCTCTGGCGCCTTGATCGCGGCTAAAGGGGATGTCACAGCGGCGATCAGGAATCTCGAATCCGGTGCGCGCTACGAAGGTGCAACGGGCTATTTTGAGTTTGGTCGTGAGAACCATAACGGACGTGAGACATTTAATCCGGTCGTGATCAGCCAAATCAAGAAGGGCAGAGTTTTTAGCTATGGAAAAGATTAACCGCTCAATTTTCCTCGAATTTAGCCGAGTAGCGGCTTAAACGGTTTTTTTGCTTCTAACTATTCTAGCCACTCCGTTGCACCCAAGTTATGGAGGGTCTTAGAGCGCACAGAAACAAATGAAGAAATCGGTAAGCATCGCATGAGCTGTGATCTGACAGCATCGTCCAATCCGCGGCTGCGATTACAAGTCAGGCCCTTCCGGATTGCGGAAGCCTTCATGATTCTAATGTTCGGCGTGGCCATGGGTCTGCCGTTGCTTTTTCTGCTGATCGGCAGCTTCAACCTGGCCCCGCCGGGGAGAGAGGCGGTTTACGGAATAGGGAACTGGGCGCGCGCCTTTTCGGACCCTGGAACCGTGAGCGCGCTCTGGATGAGTTTCCTGATCGCCGTCGTTCGACTTATTCCGGCGATGATTCTCTCGGTTGTGATCGCTTGGCTGATCGCTCGAACCGACATGCCCGGCAGACATGCCTTCGAGTTTCTTTGCTGGTTCGCTTATTTCGTGCCCGATTTCCCGTTGGTCCTCGCCTGGATTCTCATTCTCGATCCCAACTTCGGTCTACTCAATACGGCAGTGGCGTTCTTGCCGTTCGTGGAGGGGCCCCTGTTTAACCCGTATAGCTTCTCCGGAATCATATGGGTTCACACTTCGGTGAGCGGCATCTGGTTCAAGGTGATGCTCTTGACGCCGGTGTTTCGCCGGCTCGGAGCCAGCTTGGAGGAAGCGGCGCGAGTCGCGGGCGCCAACAGCTTTACAACGTTTTGGCGTGTCACTCTGCCGGTGCTCTCGCCAATGATTATCGCGATCGCGGCCTTGAGCTTTATCCGCGGCCTCGAGTCCTTCAACACCGAGCTTCTGCTCGGCCTGCCGGCGGGAATCTACGTCTATGCGACGCGCATCTACGATTATACGCGGCAGGAACCTCCGGCTTTCGGCGAGGCAACCGCCTTGGGCTCGGTCTTTCTTTTGGTCCTGATCGTTTTAGCTTTTTTCTATCATCGGTATCTCCGAGGGAACAGAAAATTCACAGTCGTGACCGGACAGGGTTACTCCACTGCGCCGCTCAAACTCGGCAGATGGCGCTATGTGGCCTTAGCCGGATGTCTTATCTATTTCACGGTCATGATGCTTTTGCCGCTGGCGTTTCTCGTGATCGGCTCTTTCATGCGCCGTTATGGTTTTTTCGGCATCAAGTCGCCGTTTACATTGGCGCACTGGCAGAACATGCTGGCTGACCCGGTCTTTTTTGTGTCGTTGAAGAACAGCCTCATCATTGCGACTCTGACGGCGCTTGCAGGTATCGTTCTTTATTCGCTCGCCGCTTATCTGATTGTCTCCAAGCAAAGCCGCGCGGCCCAGCTCATGGATCTGCTCTGCTGGGTCCCTTGGGTGGTCCCGGGGATTTTAATGAGCCTCGGTCTGCTCTGGATCTTTCTCGCAACGCCGCTGCGCACCTTCCTCTACGGCTCGGTTTGGGGTATAGCCCTGGCAATGACGATCAAAGATAGTCCGGTTTCGACTCAGGCATTCAAGGCAGCCTTTCTGCAGCTTGGACCGGAGCTGGAAGAGGCGGCGCGCGTGACCGGCGCGTCTTGGTGGTATACGTATCGCCGGATATTGCTGCCGCTTCTGGCGCCGATGGTCGCAACCGTCGGGCTCTTGAACTTCGGCAGCGCGCTAACCAGCATCAGTACCCCGGTGCTTCTCTATAGCGCTCAGTCAAGGCCGCTTTCCATTCTGCTTATGGAGTACAGCTTCACCGGGGAATTGGAGCGGGCGGCGGCATTGGGGCTTTTAATTACCACTATTATCTCGCTGATGATGCTGTTGGGAAGAAGGCTTGGATTGCAGGTGACTCAATCCTGAAAAACATTGATCAAACCGCGCATCCGCTGCGCTGAAGCGACGCGGAATAGAGGAGGCGCAAAATGTTTCTCGCAGCGCTAATCATACTCGTCCTGTTTGTTCACCCGGCTTGGGCGCAGCAAAAAGGTTGGGAGACCGAATGGAACGAGACCCTGGCAGCCGCCAAGAAGGAGGGCAAAGTTGTAGTCGCCAACTCCCCGGATCCCGCTATGCGCGATATCTTCGCGAGGTTTCAGGCCCGATTCGGTATCACCGGTGAGCATCTCTCAGCGGGGGCGAGCCGGATCGCCGGGAGACTACGCTCGGAGCTACAGGCTGGCATCAATACGGTCGATGTGGTCATGAGCGGGGTTCAAACCATCGCCAATGTTCTTCACCGGGAGAAAATGCTCGATCCGCTGAAGCCGGCGCTAATTCACCCCGAGGTTACCGATCCCGCAAAATGGAAAAAAGGAAAACTGTGGTTTGTTGACCCCGAAGAGAGATACGTGCTGAGGGTGTACGATACGATCACGGGTCTTCTCCACGTCAATACGGATTATGTAAAGCCCGGAGAGCTGGCTAAAGGGGCGGACCTCTTGCAGCCGAAGTGGCGCGGTAAAATCTCGACCGAGGATCCGACAAGCGCCGGTAGCGGCAGCAATACGGCCGCGAGAATATACGCCCAGATGGGCGAAGAATTCGTCAAACGACTCTACGTGGACCAGAAGCCGGTCATCACCCGTGAGCGGCGCCAGCTCACCGACTGGTTGGCCCGCGGGACTTATCCGATCTCGTTTGGAGCGCACAGTTCGGACGTGGAGAAAATGAACAAGGAAGGATTCCCGCTAAAAGAGATCCACGGCTTCTCCGACATGCCGCCCGCTCTTACGGGCTCGCCGTGGATGCTGGGTCTGCTGACCAAAGCGCCGCATCCTAATGCGGCCCGAATATTTCTAAACTGGATCGTTTCCAAAGAAGCGTTGGAGATCTATGCTCGCGCCGAGGGTAGAGCAACGCTACGCAAGGACGTGGACGAATCTTACATCCCGGCGGAGCAAATCCCTAAACCCGGGGTCAATTACTTCGACACTTTTGACTGGGACTGGACGGTCACCGGCAAAGAGAAAGTTCGGCTACGAATGAAAGAGCTTCTCGTGCGTTGATTCTGGACGGTTGCCGCATGAAACGTTTGCGGTTACTTCTGATCCGGTCGGAAGGCAGTGATCCTTCACCGGTGGATCAATCGCTAGGGGCGAGATTGGCTGCGCTCCATGGGCCGGGCCATGATCTCGTTGATCTAGAGGAGGACTCGTTCGGGCGCGGCGATATTGGGTATTTGGAGAAAAGACTCCATCATTTCTCCGGAATCGTCGGTGCCACCAACGTCCCGGAATCTGCCCGTTTGAGCGAAATCGCCGAGAAGTTAAACGTGTTGTGCTTTGTTTCCAACAACAACGTTTCGGTCTGGCAGGGGCGGCGCCAGGTCTTTCACATCGGTCTCCCTACACCGCAAACTGCGACGGCGGTGGCGCAACTGCTGCAGAGAGCAGGCTTCGGGCGTGTCTTTTTATTGTATGACGCAACCGAGTTTCAGGCCCGAGTTGCCGCCAACATGTTGGGAGCCTTGGACAAATGTGGCATTCGGGCTAATTCAAAGGCCGGCTCGGAGTCCGGCTGGTTGGACGAAGCACGGAGATGGAAACCGGAACTGTTCTACCTCATATACTCAGAAGAAAACCGGGCGTTGCCCATCGCCAGACTTTTCAGGAGCGAAGAACCGAAAATTCCTCTTCTGTTAGGCAGATCGCTTTTGCGCTCGAGTTTTATTGCATCGCTTGGCGCCGCTGCTGACGGCGTTTTGTTCGTCGACCTTTTTCGCCGGGGCGAGCAAAGAGGCGATCCGGTGGCTGAGTTCACGAGCGCTCTGCTTAAGAACGCGGTGGACTGTCCCACTGCCAATCACGGTTTCGGTTGGGATGCGATGGCTCTTTGCGCAGTTGCCCTGTCGAAAGGCGGCGGAAATCCATTGCATGCTATTGAATATCTCGAATCGGGAGCGATTATAGAGGGCGTCACGGGCCCGTTCCGCTTCAGCAGGGAAAACCATAATGGCCGCGAAGGACCGGGCCCAACCAGAATAAGCCGCTACCGCAACGGACGACTCGTGGAGGCCGATCATGTTTAAAATCGTCGCAATTTTTTTATTGTTTGCCGCCTCGGCAGCGGCACAGCAGAAGGAGAAAGATTGGAACGAAATCTTTAATGCGGCCAAGAAGGAGGGCAAAGTCGTTGTCGTTGGTTCACCGGACCCGGTCATGCGCAACGGCATCATTCCCAAGTTTACGGCGCGCTTCGGCATTCCTGTCGAATTCATCGCCGGTCGTTCGAGCGAGATCGTGTCTCGGGTGCAGACGGAGCGCTCCGCGCAGATTTACAGTGTGGATGTGTTTCTAGCGGGTCCGGACACTACGGCAAATGAGCTCTTCGGGGACAAGATCATCGATCCGCTCAAGCCGTTGCTGGTATTACCGGAGGTCGTGGACGGCTCGAAGTGGAAGACGGGAAAGGTCTGGTTCTTGGATCCGGAGGAAAGGCTCGTGGTTCGGCCGTTCAGCAGCGTTGCGAGCTTGCTTTTCATCAATACCGATCATGTCAAACCGGACGAGCTGCGTTCGGTGAAAGACCTGCTCAATCCGAAATGGCGCGGAAAAATATCCACCGAAGATCCCACGACGACGGGAGCTGGATCGAACATGGCGGCGCGCTTTTACAGCCAAATCGGCGAAGAATTCGTCAAGAGCCTGTACATCGATCAGAAACCGGTGCGCAGCCGGGACCGCAGACAAATGGCGGACTGGCTCGCCCGCGGCACGCATCCGATTTGTTTCAACTGCCGCGAAGACGACGTGCGGCCGTTGATTAAAGAGGGATTCAAGCTGCTCGAAATCTTCGAGCTTGCGGGCGTGCCAGGGACGATCAACGGCTCTCCGTGGCTGCTCTCCGTGGCAAACAAAGCGCCGCATCCCCGAGCGGCCCAAGTCTTCGCTAACTGGATTCTTTCCAAGGAGGGGCTGGAGATTTACGCGCGGGGTTACGGCTCGGTGAGCATGCGCACCGATATCGACGAATCGTTTCTTAATGCCGGAAACATTCCCAAGGCGGGCGTCAAATACTTCGACGATACGGATTGGAAGTGGATCGTGACCGGCCGGCACGAAAACAGGGAGAAGGTCTGGAAGCTGCTCAAGGCGCGCTAAGCGCGCGGTTCAAGTCGTTCAAGATGTTCAAGACGTTCAAATCGTTACAATTGAGTTCAGCGCTGGAAAAAATCTTGTGGCTTCGATGACGCGTCGTCTCGGGTTTGGGGTATCGTGTTGGGACTTGTACGGCTTGAACGATTGGAACGGCTGGAACGTTTGGAACCATAAATTGTAATCGAGGAAAAATTATGGCAGCCAAAAAGAAGATACGAATCTACTATCGTGCGCCGAGCCACGTCCCACTGTGGAAGGTTATGGAGGAGTGCGGTTTTCTGGAGAAGCACGGTTTGGAGATGGACTTCGGTTCTTTGGAAGGGCAGCGCAAGCGCGCCGCCGAGGGACTCAAGTCCGGTGAGCTCGACATCGTTTCTGGGAATCACCACAATCTCTACGCTCGAAAGGCGCTCAACGGCGATCCCTACGTCCATATCGCGCAGAGCAACAACTCCTGGCGCGAAAATTATCTCGTCATGGGAAACGGCATCAATAGTCTTAAAGATCTAAAAGGTAAGCGAGTGGCGATGGACGATTACGACGGTCATACGGGTCTGAATGTTTGGCTCTATTTGCGACAGCAAGGCTTAGAAGAAGGACGGGATGTTGAGCTTGTGACCGGCGCCAAGCAGGGTGTGGAACGGGCGAAGGAGGTCATGAACGGCAAATATGACGCGACCTTTGTCCGAGCCGTGGATCAATTGCGGGCACGGAAGCTCGGTGCGCGCATTATGGAGTTACCGACTATGGCGATGATCGAAGGCGTGACCCTGACAACAACGACGACCTACGTGCAAAATCACGAAGACGAAGCGCGGTCTTTGATCATGGCTATGGTCGATGCGACTCACTTCTTCAAGACCAAGAAAGCCGACACGCTAGCCATCATCAAAAACCACTGTACGGAGCTGCTCAAAATGCAGAATGACGAAGAGTGGGACTGTTTTTACAATGCCCAAGCTGCTTCCCTCGAGGCGAAGCCTTATCCAACGATAGACGCGATCCAGAATGTTTTCGCCTTAGCGCTCAAGAGAGATCCTGAGATCAAAAA
>Ga0209814_10000862_pt1 | contig 10446 bp, 9 predicted proteins | sample SoiMetdeltSBSDD1_FD_187597 | JGI IMG/M metagenome (GOLD analysis project Ga0209814, IMG submission 187597) | Bulk soil microbial communities from a Populus tree surrounding site in Tennessee, USA - Soil MetaG P. deltoides SBSDD1 (SPAdes) (version 2) | ecosystem: Environmental > Terrestrial >... | reverse complement strand
GCTCTCCCGTCGGGGATCCGGCCGCCCGGCTCCCGAGCCTCCCGGAGCCGGCCCGGCAGCGAGGCGACGCCGTCCTCGCGGGCCTCGAGCTGCAAGGCACGCCCGCTCCCGTCGACACCTCCGGCTGCCGCGAGCTGACCCGCGAGACGATCCTCGACCTGCGGCCGGGCACCGCGAAGCGGATCGTCGCGACGGACGAGGCCGTGACGCTCGCAGCCCGCCGCTTCGCCGACAGCTTCCCGGTCGCACCTTCACTGCTCGTCGCGCCCCACGGGGCCACCCGGATCGAGATGCTTCCCGACGAAGCGGCTCCCCGCTGGCACGTGCGGGCCTCGTCCCCGGCCCCGCTCTGGATCTGCCCGGTTCCGCCCGGTTAGCGCGGCTCGCGGGGCAGGCCGAGCACGCGCTCGCCGATGATGTTGCGCTGGATCTCGCTGGTACCGCCGGCGATGCGCATCCCGGGGGCGTAGAGGAACCGGTCCGTGGCCGGGCCGGCGAGCAGCGCATCTGCGCCTCGCAGCGACGCCAGGGCGAGCTCGATGTCGAACTCCAGCTCGGTGCGCAGCAGCTTGGCCGACGACGACGCCGCCGGGCCGCCCGCGCCGCCCCGCAGCAGGAGCATCCGGAGGGCCTGGCCCCGGACGTAGAGCCGCAGCACGGCGTCCCGCGGCACGAAGTCGTGTCCGGCCAGCGAGCGCAGGTGGTCGAGCCGGCGCTCCAGGCTCACCAGCCCCGCGGCCCCCGACCCGCGCTCGTCGAGCAGCACCTCCGTGCCGACCCGCCAGCCCTCGTTCTCGGGCCTGAGCCGGGACTCGACGGGCACCGCGACGCCGTCGAGGAACACCTCGCAGAACTCCTGATCCCCCGTCATCTGCCGGATGGGCCGCACGTCGACGCCCGGTGTGGCCATGTCGAGCAGGAAGAACGAGATCCCCCGGTGGCCCCGCTGCCCTGGGTCGGTGCGGGCCAGCAGGATGGCGTACTCGGCGATCTGGGCGTTCGACGACCAGATCTTGTTCCCGTCGATCACATAGCGGTCGCCGTCGGCCACGGCCGAGGTCGTCAGGCTGGTCAGGTCCGAGCCGGCGCCGGGCTCGGAGAACAGCTGGCACCACAGCAGCTCGCCGGTCAGCGTCGGCGGGAGGAACCGCCGCCGCTGCTCCTCGGTGCCCGAGCGGAGGATGGCCTCGCCCGCCAGCACCAGGCCCTGGAGGTTGAGGTAGGGCGAGACCTGGGCCCGGGCGCACTCCTCCAGCCACACCGCGGTGTGGCCCCGGCTGAGCCCTCGCCCGCCGTACTCGGCCGGCCAGTGCAGGCCGGCGAAACCGGCGTCCGCCAGGTGCCGCTGCCAGGCCCGCGCCCGGTCGTGCAGGGCCGGCGGCAGGATGGCGCCGTAGCCGGGACAGGCGACGCCGGTGGCCTGCGCCTCGGCCAGGAAGGCGACCGCCTCGGCGCGGAACGACTCCAGGTCGCGACTCAGCGCGACCCGCTCTCGGAGGCGGCGGCCTTCTCCTCGACGTGGGAGGTGATGGCGTTGAGCATGGCCTGCCCGGCGCGGCCGAACAGCTCGTTGCGCTTGCCGGTCGCCCACTCGTGTGACGTCCGGGGGGCGGCGAGCTGGCCGGTGAAATGGGGAATCACTTCCCGGGCGAACAGCCGGTAGCTGTTCAGGGTGCGCTCGGGTGAGGCCCAGTCGTGGCCCAGCAGCAGGAACGTGCCGAAGCCACCGGACTGGTCCAGCAGCCGCTCGATGTAGGCGATGGCGTCGTCGGGCGTGCCGATGACGGCCTGGCCCGACTCGGCGTAGGCCTCGGCCATCGCCCGCGGCGTGGCCGGCCGGCCGTCGACGTTGGCGGCGAGCGGCACGAACCCCGCCCCGCCGCCGAAGTAGGCGGCGAAGTCGTGGAGGCCGTAGGTGCAGTCCTCGATGGCCTGGTCCCGGGTCTCGGCGATGTGCATGGCGCCGAGCACCCGCCAGCTCCGGCGGTCGGGGGCTGGGCGCCCCTGCCGGTCGGCCTGCTCCTCCACCACACCCCACGCCTGGCCGATGGCGGCGAACCCCTCGGCCACGGACATCGACAGCGACAGCAACGACACGCCCTGCTGGCCGGCCAGGCGCGGGCCCGACGGCGTCACCATCGCCGCCACCGCCACCTCGGGATGCGGGCTCGTGTACGGGCGGACCTGCAGCCGGGCCTCCCGCATGGTGAACCAGTCGGTCTCGCGGTCGACCGGCTCGTCGCCGCGGAACAGGGCGAGGATGGCGTCGAGCGCCTCCTCCATCATCGGGCGCTGCTTCACGGGGTCGATGCCCATGACGAAGGCGTCGCTCGGCAGGGCGCCGGGGCCGGCGCCGAGGATGGCACGGCCGCGGGTCAGGTGGTCGAGCAGCACCCAGCGGTCGGCCACCAGCCACGGGTGGTGGTACGGCAGCGACGTCACGCCGGTGCCCAGCCGGATGTGCTTGGTCCGCTCGGCCGCGGCGACGATGAACATCTCCGGGGAGGCGATGATCTCGTAGCCCCCGGAGTGGTGCTCGCCGAACCAGGCCTCGTCGTACCCCAGCCGGTCGAGGGCGACGGTCCGCTCCAGGTCGTACTCCAGCGCCAGGGTGGGGCTCTGGCCGACGGGATGGAACGGCGCGAAGAAGACGCCGAAACGGAGGGGCCAGGCTGCGGGCATCTCAGCTCCTGTCGCGGCAGACGTCGTCGAGGAAGCCGATGAGGGCCGCGTTCACCTCGCCGGGGGCTTCCTGCTGGACCCAGTGGCCGGCGTCGGCGACCACGACGTCGCCCCGGTGGTCCGACAACGACGGGTGGGCGACGCCGGGCGGCGACATGAGCAGGACCGGGTCGAGGGCCCCGCCCACGAACAGCGACGGCACCTTCACGACGGCTCCGTCGAGCTCGGCCGTGGTCTCCCAGTTCCGGTCGAAGTTGCGGTACCAGTTCAGCCCGCCGGTGAAGCCGGTGCGGCGGAACTCCTCGACGTAGTGGTCGAGCTCGGCGGGTGCCAGCCAGGCCGGCAGGCTCTCGGGCTCCGGCATCCGCTCGACGAAGCCGCGCCCGTCGTTGGCGAACACGGACGGGTCGGGCGGGGCCTCGGGTCGCCACGCGGCGCCGGCCAGCATGCGGCGCATGGTGCGGGCCGGGTCGGCGCCCAGCTCGGCGTCGGCGACGCCCGGCTGCTGGAAGTAGAGGATGTAGAAGAAGTTGTCGCCGATGGCCTGCTGCATCGCCGCGATCGGGGCCGCGCCACCCCGGGTCAGGTGAGGCACGCTCAGGTTCACGAGCCCGCGCACTCGCTTCGGGTGGAGCATCGTCAGGTAGCTGACCACCATCGAGCCCCAGTCGTGGCCGACCACCACCGCCTGGTCGGCCTCCAGGTCGTCGAGCACGCCTATCAGGTCACCGACCAGGTGGTGGATGTCGTAGTCCTCGATCGCCTCGGGCCGGCTCGACCGGCCGTAGCCCCGCTGGTCGGGAGCGACGACCCGGTAGCCGGCCTCGGCGAGGGCCGGCAGCTGGTGGCGCCACGAGTACGCCAGCTCGGGAAACCCGTGGGCCAGCAGCACGACCGGGCCCTCCCCGGCTTCGACCAGGTGGAGCTCGACGCCGTTGGTGGACAGCGTTCGGGAGCTGACCTCACGATCAGGCATGGAGGGCCTCCTCGGGGGCGGCGAGGGCAGCGAGCAGCTCCTCGCGGGTGGGGCCCACCGACGTGGGCAGCGGATAGTCCTCGGGATGGGCCATGACCTGCGCCATGCGGGCCATCAGCTCGGGGTCGCCCATCATCTCGGCCGGGGTCGTCAGCAGGTTCCAGGACCGCACCAGCGCCCGGCCGATGACCGGATCGGTGGCGGCGGCCGCGAACACCGCGGCCATGGCCCGGCCCTGCTCGGACCCGGCCAGCCCGGCTCCGCCCCCTCGCCCGGTGGGATCGGCGCCCGCCCGGTCGAACTCGACCGCCTGGTGGTACCAGGGCTCGACCTCGCGGGCGCAGGCCGCCTCGTAGGCCGCGGTCCGGGCGACGGGGTCGTCGGGGTGGTCGGCCAGCGCGTCGGCCAGCAGCACCGCCTGGACCATCGCCAAGCTGCAGCCCCGGCCGTACAGAGGGTTCGTGCAGGTGTGGGCGTCGCCGACCGCGTGCACATCGACCACGAGCGGCCGCCCGCCGCCGTCGACGAAGCGGCGCAGGCGGTTCAGCAGGCCGCCCATCGGCATGACCCCGGTCAGGGGCTCGAGCGGGCCCCCGGCGAAGAACCCGTCGGGACCGGGAAGCATCCGGCAGGCCAGGTCGAAGCGATCCGGAGCGGCCAGGGCCGCCCGCAGCTCGCGGTCCCGGGTGCGCACGGCCAGGGTCACCGACAAGGTCTCGCCGTCGCCGGGGACGCCGAGGAACTTCACGTAGCCGAGGTCCCCGCCCAGCTTGGGGTCCTCCAGCGCCTGGGGGCCATCGGGGAACCGGTACCAGCGGGTGAAGTACATCAGGCCGCTCTCGACCACCTCCTCGGGGATGGTCACGCCGGCGTCCGCCAGCCAGGTGGGCAGCGGCGAGCGCCGGCCCCCGGCCACCACCACGAGGCCGGCCTCGAGGGTGGAGCCGCCCCGCAGGCGGACGCCCCGCACGGCCGGCGGCCCGTCCGCCGCTGGGGCCGGATCGGCGATCAGGCCGGTGACCGCGACGCCGCTGCGGAGCTCGATGCCGGGCTGGGCCAGGACCGCCTGGCGCAGCACCCAGTCGAGGGTCGTGCGCCTCACGATCAGGACCGCCAGGTCCTCGTCGCCCGGCCGCGGCTCGCCGAGGTTGGCGGTCGACGACATCGTGGTGCACCCGCGCGCGAGCAGGTCGGCCATCACGTCCGGGAACCGGTCGCGCAGCAGCACCTGGATGCGGGCGAGGAAGCCGTGGGTCTGGTGCGACTGCGGCGCCCCGCGCCGTTCGACCTCGAACGCCTCGGCGGGATCGGCGGCGGTCGGGACACGGTCGCGTTCGAGGAGGATCACCCGGTGGCCGGCCCGGGCCAGTGCGAGGGCGCTCCCCAGGCCTCCGATGCCTCCGCCGACGACGATCACCCCCAGCCCGGTTTCCGACATCGCTGTCGGAACCTAGCGGATGCCACGGGTTGTGTCGATACGCACGACAACCCATAGCGGCGTGGTAAGGCTGCCTTTGCCTGCCGACAACGTCGGTGGTACCGATATCAGTGTCGGTTCTCTCAGCTAGGGGGCAAGATGCGTGCGGCCGTACTCAACCGGGGCGAGATGGTGGTGCGGGACGACGTGGCCGAGCCGGTCCCGGACCCCGGCCAGGTGCTCGTCGAGGTGCGGGCCTGCGGGATCTGCGGCTCCGACCTCCACTTCGCCCGCCACGGCCACCGCGCGGTCGAGGTGGGCCGGCAGATGGAGGGGATGCCCGAGCTCGGCGGGCCCCAGCCCGAGCTCGACCTCGAGCGCGACGTGTACATGGGCCACGAGTTCGCGGCCGAGATCCTGGACACCGGTCCGGACACGGCGACGTTCCCGCCCGGCACGCTGGTCACGTCGATCCCGATCCTGGCCAGCGCGTCGGCCATCCGGCCCATCGTCTACAGCAACGAGGTGCTGGGCGGCTACGCCGAGCGGATGCTGCTCAGCGCTCCCCTGCTGCTGGAAGTGCCCAACGGCCTCGCGGCGAGCCACGCGGCCCTGACCGAGCCGATGGCCGTCGGCCTGCACGCCGTGAACCGCTCCCAGATCGGCTCGGCCGACGGCGCGGTCGTGCTCGGCGCCGGCCCGGTGGGGCTCGCGGTGATCGCCGCGCTCAAGCTCAAGGGCGTGGCGCCGATCGTGGCCGCCGACTTCTCCCCGGCCCGGCGAGCGCTCGCAGTCACCCTCGGCGCCGACGAAGCGGTCGATCCCCGCGAGGAGACGGCGTGGGCCGCCTACGGCCGGGTCGGCCGGGGCCGGCCGGTCGTGGCGTTCGAGGCCATCGGCGTCCCCGGCGTCATCGACGACATCATGCGGCAGTGCCCGCCCCAGAGCCGGCTGGTGGTGGTCGGTGTCTGCATGGAGGACGACACGATGACGCCGTACTACGGCATCTCCAAGGAGCTGAACCTCCAGTTCGCCCTCGGCTACGACCCCATGGAGTTCGCCGCCTGCCTCCGCTCGATCGCGGAGGGCGAGATCGATGTGGCTCCGATCATCACCGCCGAGGTCGGCCTCGACCGCGTGGCCTGGGCTTTCGACGCCCTGGGCGACCCGGAGCAGCACTGCAAGATCCTGGTGACGCCGTCCACAGGTTGATATGCAGCCGATCGGCTGCATATCCTGGGGGCCAGAGAGGAGGACGGCATGATGTCCGATCTCAAGCTCACCAAGGTCCCGTCGGTCCGGGTCGGCCTGCTGATGCGCACACCGCCTGAGCAGGCGTTCGAGGCACTTCGCGACCCGGCCATCACGACCAGGTTCTGGTACACGAAGAGCACAGGGCCGATGGCGCCCGGCGCGGCGCTGCGCTGGCACTGGGAGATGTATGGGGTGTACACCGACGTGGTGGTCGCCGAGGTCGAGGAGAACCGCCGCATCGCCTTCCGCTGGAACACCCAGGATCCCGACGCGGCCACCGACGTCGAGTTCCGGTTCGACGACCGCGGCGTGCGTGGGACCTACGTCGAGATCACCGAGACCGGGCTCAGGGGCGACGGTGACGCGCTCGTCGATCACGTCGGGGCGTCGACGGAGGGGTTCACCTTCGTGCTCAGCGCCCTGAAGGCGTACCTCGAGCACGACCTCGTGCTCCACATCATCGAGGACGCCCACCCCGACCAGCGGGTGGCCTAGCCACGACGGCAGCCGACGCGGATGCGGTGTTCAAAGCGCTCGCCGATCCGTCGCGCCGTGAGCTGCTCGATCGCCTGAACGCCCGGAACGGCCAGACCCTCACCGAGCTGTGCGCCGGCCTCGACATGGTGCGGCAGTCGGTGACCAAGCACCTCGCGGTCCTCGAGCGCGCCGAGCTGATCACCACGATCCGGCAAGGCCGGCGGAAGCTGCACTACCTGAACGCAGCCCCGATCAACGACATCGCCGACCGCTGGATCGACCACTACCACCGGCAGCACGCGCAGACGCTGGCCGCGCTCAAATCCACCCTGGAGGCAGCATCCGTGGCCGACTCGTTCGTGTACTCGACCTACATCAGGACCACACCCGAGGCGCTCTGGACCGCACTCACCGACCCCGACGTCATGCTCCGCTACTGGGGCATGGCGCTCCGGTCGGACTGGCAGCCCGGCTCGACGGTGCAGTGGGGCGACCAGCCGTCGGAGGAGGACACGGTGGTGCTGGAAGCGATCCCCCACCGGCGGCTGTCCTACACGTGGCACAACTACCAGCCCGAGCACGCCCGGATCTTCGGATGGGACGATGCGAAGCTGGCCCGCCTGCGGCAGGAGCCTCTCTCCAAAGTGACGTTCGACATCGAGCCCGTGGGGCCGGCCGTAAAGCTCACCGTCGTGCATGAGGCGGTGGCTCCGGACAGCGAGATGCTGCACGCCGTGAGCGGCCGCAAGCCCGAGTCCGGCGGCTGGCCGGAGGTGATCGCCAGCCTCAAGAGCCTGCTCGAGACGGGCAACCCGCTCCCGCGGCGCTGAGGTTGGATGCGAGACTGCGGCGATGGCCGAGCGACGCGACGAGATGGTCGCCGCGCAGTACTTCACTGCGGTGGCCGGCATGGCCGCCCTGCGACATTGCATCACCAACCCTTCGCGCGTGCGCGAGCGGCTCGAAGATGTGTGCCGGGTGGTCAACGGGCTCGACGAGTTCCCCAACAACCTCGTGATCCCGGTGGTCGAACACGATCTGGCGTCGGGCTATGACGCCTGGGCGCCCGCGTACGACGGTCCCAACCCCGCGGTCGAGGTGGACGAGGTCGTGGTGCACGACCTGCTGGCCGCGCTGCCTCCGGGGGTCGCGCTCGACGCCGCGTGCGGCACCGGGCGGCACAGCCGCCACCTGGCCGACCGGGGCTTCGAGATCATCGGCGTCGACGCCAACCGCACGATGCTGGCCTTGGCCGAAGCCAAGGTGCCGGACGGCGACTTCCGCGTCGGCGATCTACGCGCCCTGCCCGTCGACGACGCGTCCGTCGACGTGGTGGTGTGCTCGCTCGCGCTCTCGCACGTTCCCGAGGTGGGTCCGGTGCTGGCCGAGTTCGCCCGGGTGGTCCGCCCCGGCGGCACGGTCATCGTGTCCGACATGCACCCGCACTACACGACGTTGAACGGCGCGGCGGTGTTCCCGACCGAGAGCGAGGGGTTCGAGCTGCACTTCGTGACCGACCTCGTCCACCCGGTGAGTGAGTACGTGAGCGCCGCGCTCGACGCCGGGCTGGTGGTATGCGAGTGCCGCGAACCGCTGGTCCCGGAGAGCTCGATCACGACCAACCCCGCGCACGCGGTGGTGCCCGATGCGGTACGGCAGGCGTTCGAGGACCTCCCGTTCCTGCTGGCATGGAGGTTCGAGCGGCCTGGCGTTCCGGGCTGAGGCCGCCTAGGGCCAGTGTGACTCGGCGAAGAGGCGGAGCTCGCGCTCGATCTCGTGGTCCTCGGGGGCCATGCCGAGGAAGCCACCGTGCCCGGCGGCCTCGGTGACGTGGAGATCGGCGGGGATGCCCGCCCGGCGGAGCGCCCGGTGCATCCGCACCGTGTCGGACAGCAGCCGGTCCCGGGTGCCGGTGGTCAGGATCGTGGGCGGGAAGCCGGGGGCGAAGTCGCCGAAACTGACCGGCCTGCCGCCCGCGCTGTTCACCGTCGGGCACGCCGACCACCTGCTGGACGACAGCCTGTTCATGGCCGCCCGCTGGAAGGCGTGGGGCAACGAGGTGGAGCTCGCCGTGTATCCGGACTGCATCCATGGGTTCCTGCGCTTCCCCATGGCCCTCGCCGAGCGGGCGCGCCAGCGGATCCACGGCTTCATGGACCGCTGCCTCGGCCCTGCCTAGCGCACCACGACCCTCACCCGCCCGAGGTTGAAGATCCGGCAGTGCGGGGTGCCGGCGTCGACCGAGCGCTGGTTGGTCACCCGCACCGCGGGGAAGTACGTGCCTGGTGTCGTGAACGTGTGGGTCACGACCGAGGTGTAGCGGGCGAGGGCGGGATCGAGGTCGTCCTCCACCCGCGGGAACTCGCCCGTGCCCTCGAAGTCCCACTCGACGCCCACGACGCCGCCGGCGCCGACCGGCACCTCGATGTCGGCCTGGAACCGGACCGGCTCGCCCGCGGCCACCTCGGTGCGCTCGGCCCCGTTGGCGGTGGCCCGGACGACCGCTTGCGGCCCCCGCCGGGCGGCGGCGTCCGCGGGCACACGGACCTGCCCGTCGACGTAACGGCACCCGGTGCTGGCCGGGGGTGCGATCCCGAGCTCGACCCAGGCCGCGACATCCCGCAGGGCCTGCTGCAGGACGCCGAGGTACGAGACGATCCGGGTCCGGCGGGCCGGGAAGACGTCCGAGGCCAGGCCGGCGACCGGCTCGGCGCCGCCCGTGTGCATGGCGTGCTCGACGAACCAGAGCCGGTACTGATCGTCCATCCGGTCGCCGAGCTGGGCCTCGACCTGCTTGCGGTACCACAGGGCCTGCCACGGGTAGGCCGCCTCGTCCATCAGGGACTGCACCACGATCATCTTCCCGGCGAAGCGGCCCGACTGGCTGGCACCCGATCCCTGCCGGGCCATGATCGGGCCGATCTTGCGGGGGCGCTGCGGGTAGATCGGCGTGCCGCCTTCGGTGAACTGCTGCCAGGGCTCGAAGTCGGGATCGACCTGGTGGCGGTGCATGGTCTGGAAGGCGAGGTACACCGAGTTGTCCACCGCGACCTCGTCGCCCACCGCGATGTCGGCGAGCTCCTCGAAGTGGGCCTCGCCCATGCCGACGATGACGATGTCGTCCCGGGTCCCGGTGAGGTACATCGCGTGGCCGGTCGCCTTGCCGCTCAGCATCTCCACAGTGGCCCCGAGTGCGTTGCCCCCGACCGGCTCCCGCAGGCGGATGGCCGCCGGGAGCTCGGTGACGGTCCCCCGAGGCATGGCCATGGGGAGGGGCAGCCCCATCTCCCGGGCCTGCTCACCGAAGATGACCTCGGCCACCGTGGTCCGGTGCTGCACCCGGGCGTCGAGCAGCGACTGCGGCGCGTCGTAGCCGAGGTAGCCGGGGACGGTCCAGAAGTCCTCGAAATAGCCGGGGTCGAAGCGGAGGATGTTGTCGGCAAGCACCGCCCACACGCCGGTGTAGCCCTGGGCGAGGCGGTCGGCGTCGAACCACGCGGCGGGCGGGAACCCCAGTCGCGTGACTTCGGCGAGGACCTGGCGCTGCTCCACCGTCAAGCCGGCATAGATGTCGCCGCTGCCGCCCGGCTCGGTGGCGTCCACGATCTGCGGGAAGCGGTCCCGCAGGATGCGCAGGGCG
>Ga0209814_10000855_pt1 | contig 10482 bp, 10 predicted proteins | sample SoiMetdeltSBSDD1_FD_187597 | JGI IMG/M metagenome (GOLD analysis project Ga0209814, IMG submission 187597) | Bulk soil microbial communities from a Populus tree surrounding site in Tennessee, USA - Soil MetaG P. deltoides SBSDD1 (SPAdes) (version 2) | ecosystem: Environmental > Terrestrial >... | reverse complement strand
CGTTCAACTGCTGGACGTGAAAGGCGACGTGCCGGAAAACGACGCTCCGATTCCTTTTGGCGCTGCTGATGTGAAGCGCGAGGGGAGTGATGTGACGGTTATCGCTACCTCATATATGGTCCAACGGTGCTTGCAGGTTGCCGAGAAGCTCGCAAGCGAGAGAATCAGCGCGGAAGTCATCGACCCGCGGACACTGGTGCCCTTCGACATGGCGACCCTGATGACATCCGTAGAAAAAACCGGTCGTGTAGTTATTGTCGACGAAACTCATCAGAGTTGTGGTGTCGCAGCAGAGATCGCCGCGCGCATCGTCGAGAGCGGTTTTGACAAGCTCAAGGCACCTATTCGTCGTGTTGCCACACTCGACGTCCCGGTTTCCTACAGCCCGCCGCTGGAAGATTACATTGGCCCGCGTGAAGATCGCATCAGAGAGTCGATTCGCGCGGTGCTCCGCTAGTCACGCGACATTCCTTTTCCCCTTCGATACGTCATGGCAACCAAGAGAGATATCCCAACAGAACTCGTTCCTCTCCTCCGCACGATGTGGCTCATTCGCGCGTTCGAAGAAAAAGTCTCCGCGCTCTACGCCATGCGCGAGATCATGGGTTTGCTTCACCTAGGCATCGGCCAAGAGGCCGTCGCCGTCGGAACCTGCAGCCTACTTCGAACCGACGACTATGTCTTCGGTGGCCATCGCTCCCACGGCCACGCTATTGCCAAGGGTGCCGATATCAAGCGGCTCATGGCTGAAATCGCGGGTCGCGCCACCGGCTACTGTGCGGGGAAAGGCGGCTCCATGCACATTGTCGCCCTCGACGCTGGCTTCGTCACAGCGACGGGAGTCGTGGGCGGCACTATTCCTCTTGCTCTGGGCGCGGCTTTCGCTGCCAAGGAGAAAGGCAAAGGGCAAGTCTCCGTCGTGTTTTTCGGGGACGGCGCAGGCCAGGCCGGCGCGTTTCATGAGTCGCTCAATATAGCGAGCCTGTGGCGGCTGCCCGTAATTTTTGTTTGCGAGAACAACGGCTATGCCGAGTTCACGCCGCTCTCTTCTCACACTCTCATCGAGCGCCTCGCACGGCACGCGCAAACGTACAAGATTCCGAGCAACACCGTGGATGGCAACGATCTCTTGGAGGTGCGCAAGGCCATGACGGAAGCGGTGCAACACGCACGCTCAGGTAAGGGGCCGGCGTTCGTCGAATGCCTAACCCATCGTTTAAGAGGCCATTACGAAGGTGATCCGGCGAAGTACCGCGAGCTGTCAGAACTGGCTGAATGGAAAGAAAAAGATCCCATCGCCCGCTTCACCAGCGAGCTCAAGCGCAGAAAAGCCATATCCGACAAAGACATCGCAGCCATCGAGAGCGAGGCGCGCAATCTTGTTGAGCAGGGTGCCCAATTTGCTCTTGCCTCCCCCTGGCCGGCTCCGGAAGAAGTCGCCAGTCAAGTAACAGCGTAGCGTCCTCATGTCTGAACAGAACTTTCTCGAAGCAATCCGCGGCGGCTTACACGAAGAGATGAGCCGCGACCCATCGGTCTATCTCTTCGGTGAAGACGTCGCGCTAGGCGGGCCGTTCGGTGTCACCACCGGACTTGCCGAAGCTTTCGGCAAGAAACGTGTGGTCAACACACCTATCAGCGAGGGAACGGTCATGGGACTCGCTATTGGCGCGGCAACTGCCGGACTCCGGCCAGTAGTGGAAATCATGTTCATCGACTTCATTACTTTAGCGATGGACCAGCTCGTCAACCACGCCGCTAAGCTACATTACATGTCGGGTGGACAGCTGAAGATTCCCCTGACGGTTCGCGTCCAGTGCGGGATCAGCGGCAATATGGGCGCACACCATTCTCAAAGTCTCGAATCCTGGCTCGCCCATGTGCCGGGCTTGAAAGTGGTGATGCCCGCCAGTCCCGCAGATGCCAAGGGGCTGCTCAAAGCCGCTATCCGAGACGACAATCCGGTGGTGTTTATCGAGCATCGCGGCCTCTACTGGACGCGCGGTCAAGTCCCTGAGGGTGAGCATCTTGTACCGATCGGCAAGGCGGCAGTCGCAAGGGAAGGCGAAGACTTGACAATCGTTGCTACTGCGAAGATGCTTCCCGCGACTTTGGAAGCCGCCGAAGAGCTTTATTCCAGTGGTGTCTCCGTCGAAGTCATCGACCCGCGGACCTTATCTCCGCTTGATGTTGAAACTATTGTGAGTTCAGTCAAAAAGACGAGCCGGCTAATTATCGTTCACGAAGCCGTTGAACAGGACGGCATCGGAGCCGAAATTATAACTCAGGTTCAGCAGGAAGCTTTCTATTACCTCGATAGTCCTATTGCGCGTGTTGCCGCGCCGTTTGCTCCGGTTCCCGCAAGCCCCGCGCTTGAAAAGTGTTTCGTTCCTGGCAAAACGGAAATTATTCATGCAGTCCAGCGCGCTTTAAACCGCTGATACGTTGATCCAGAACTGGGTTAGGAGGACCCCGATCCATCCGAAAATTTTCTATTTCGCCAAGTCGAAATCTATAAGCGTGGACGTTATACTGAGCTCACTTCCGGCCGCGTGAAAAGAGGTTATAGCTTTAGTATTCGGAGCATAGTAATAGGTGTGGGTCCGAACTTCTCCGGTGCCCCGGGCCTCCCGTTTCGGCACGCTCATAGTCATGACAATTTTGAAAGCATCGAAGTCGCCTTTCGGAGTCTTGATCTTCTCCCATGCTTGGACTTCGTATCGAGCCTCCTCCGATCGCATTTGTGCTCCGGGCGGCTGGAATTTAACCCGGTCAGACCAAGCAAGACCGACACGCATCGGAAATCTCAGCATGTCCCCGAGCCAACCGGGTCTACCAAGAACCAATGGAATGACCACAGGTAAATCGGCTGCTACAGTTTCGTTTCCTTGAACACCGAAGACTCCCGGCTTATTGGACTTAAATTTTACGATGTACTCCGGGAACCGTTCCAATACTGGACCTGAAACAGAGACTCCGGCGGGACGGACCACATCAACCTTCACCCGCCATCAATCACCATCTTTGTAAACCGGGGCCTCCGCTTGCTGCGCGTGAGACGAGTGAGGTATTAGGAGGAGGTATCAGGATTTCTATTGGGCCAAGTGCAGCGCTAAACATAACTAAACCTCCCTTGCTCATTGATGCCTAGTCTGAATCACGGACGGCTGCCCTGTAACATAACCAGCAGCAACCCGTCAACGGACACGCAGCGCACGTAACTTGTCGCAGAAAGTTTTTCTATTCGACAAACTGTTCAATCCTTGAGGCTTCTTGGATTATCGTCTAAAGAGGAAACATGGAATACCGCAAGTTCGGCAGAACAGATATGAACGTCAGTGTTCTCGGTTTAGGTGGTTGGGAGATCGGCTATCAGCATATCTCCCTTACCACCGTCAAAAAACTTATGAGCGAAGCCCTCGATGCCGGTATTAACGTTATCGACACCGCCGAATGTTACGCCACCAGCGAAGAGCTGATCGGCGAGGCCGTGGGGAAACGGCGCAAAGACTGCTATCTCCTGACGAAATGCGGACACGAAAGCGGCTGGAGTTATCCGGATTGGCGTCCCGAGTCGCTGCTCAGAAGCATCCAGCGCAGTCTCAAACGTTTAAAAACAGATCATTTGGATCTCATCCAGCTCCACAGCTGTTCAGAAGCCGAACTTCGCAAGGGAGCCGTTATCGATACCCTGAAACGCGCTCGCGAGCGCGGCTACACGCGCTTTATCGGCTACAGTGGCGACAGCCGGACAGCGCTATACGCTATCGAATGCGGAGAGTTCGATACGTTGCAAACATCCATCAGCATCGCCGATCAGGAAGCGCTCGATCTCTTGCTGCCGTTGGCAGAGAAGCGCGATATCGGGGTCATCGCCAAACGTCCTGTCGCTAACGTTGCTTGGCAGAACGGTGATCGGCCGCCCACTGATACCTATGGCCGGCCCTACTGGGAAAGGTTGCAAAAGTTGAAATATGAATTGCTGCGGAGTGGTTTGAAACGGACGGTTGCCAACGCGCTTCGTTTTACCGTAAGCGTACCTGGGGTTCATACAGCGATCGTCGGAACGACTAAGCCAGGAAGATTCACGGAAAACGGTGCGGCCGTTGCAGCGGGGCCTCTGCCCAAGGAAATGTTCGAGGGCATTCGTGCTCGCTGGCGCGAGGTCGCCCAGCCAACCTGGGTAGGACAAACCTGAATTGCCTCGACCACGCAAGATCCGCCGGTGCGGTATTAACGATGAACTCACCATAATCATTGACACGATAATCCGGTCTGAAATACATTTCCCCAGCGGAACCCGATTCCGGTCTCCTCTGCACAAAGAGCTTGTTATGAAAAGATTCATCTATCTCTCCTGCCTGGTGATGCTCTTTGGGCTTTTCGGGCCGCGGTTAAGTTCGGCCCAATCCAGCGCTGGCGTCGAAGGATTGCTTGATAAGATCAATCGCCTGCCGGGAACGGAACGCCAGCAGAAACTCGTCGAAGGTGCACGCAAAGAAGGCGAGCTCGTTTGGTATTCGACCATGAACCGGGAAAATTCACAGGAGCTGATCAATCTTTTCGAGAAAGAACATCCCTACATCAGAGTGAAACTCCTGAACGGCAGCGCAGTGCAAACGATGACACGTATCAATTCCGAATACAGTGCGAGAAACTACCTTTTCGATATCACCCACATTCGCGGACTTTTTCTTCTTCCCCTCAGGAAAAAACAAATCATTGCGGCCTACCGTTCGCCATACCGGGATGCGCTTCGGCCCGGTTACAAAGACAACGAAGGATACTTCAATGCGATCTTCACTCAGGGACAGTTGTTCATTCTCAATAAAAACCTAGTCAAGTCTCAAGATTATCCGAAGTCGCTGGAGGATCTGTTGGCCCCTAAGTGGAAAAGCCAGCTCGGAATGGACGACGAATCCTACGATTGGCTTGCCGCGCTTATGGACTACTATGGCGAGGAAAAAGGGAAGCAATTTGCTGAACAGTTGGGCAGACAGGAATTGAATTTCAGAAAAGGGAATAATTTGCTTGGCCAATTGGTTGCGGCCGGCGAGATTCCTCTAATGGTCGATGGGTACAACCATACCGGCTATCTTCTGAAGACAAAACAGGCGCCCATAGAGCTGCTATTCCCGGAACCCTACGTCACTGCGAAGACCCCGACCGGGATATGGATCGGTTCTTATGCCCCCCATCCCCATACCGCCGCGCTGTTCGTCGACTTTCTGCTATCGAAGCGCGGCCAAGAAGTCATGGCTGCGCAGGGACGGTGGGTCAGTCGGCAGGACGTGCGTTATTTGGTTGATCCCGGCACGAGAAGAGTGCAAACGGTTTCGCCCATCAAGTGGGGTGAGCGAACCGCCGAACTAGTCGAACTGTTCGACAAACTCATCATGCGAAAAGCCGGCCGATCCTCATAGCGAATGCTTCGGCAATTTCTACTTCTCGCTCGGCGCGGACGATTCAACATTACCTGATGTCGTCAATCGCATCGGCACCAAAAGGCCAATGATCGGTAGCGACTATCCGCATCCGGACGGCACTTTTCCCAATACGATACAAATGCTCCAAGCCAGAGAGGGTCTGACGAGATAAGATATCAAAAATCTGCTTGGCACCACCGCAGAGTTCTTCGGCCTGAAGCAATACCTGTGAGCGATCCGCCACCAGTTAAGAGAATGCGGTTCCTATCGCTCGTTGTCGATGATTGTCACTCCTGCACTCTCCCCCGCTCGTTCCGAGTGATACGGCTCTAGCTGTCACTCAGTGACATGACAATGACCCTGATGTCAGCGCTGACACGCCGAGCTTGAAAGTTGCCACTCTGATTAAGCTTGCTTCAGTGCAATAAGGAAGGACCGACCACGCTTTTCCGCACGGTGGAGTTGTCTCGCCTCCGTGGCATATCGCTTGCTCCGCCTACCGTTCAGTTCAAGAATAGGAAGGGAGAAATATGCAAACAACTGCTCAAGATAATTCAAAGGCGATTGTAATCGAGGACAAAGCCTTGCCGGCAGCGAAGTGCGAAGAATGCGGAGCAAAGATGTATCCACGCTCACTTCTCCAACCTCATCTTACGCGCCATCAGCGCAGACAGCGCTGGTTTATGAAAGAGCTAAGAAAGCTTCAGTACACCATGGCGCATATGAGGGATATGGCGTGAGACGAGTAAACAAGACCTGTCTTTGTTTGCGATAACCGATTGTCAAGGCTTCCCGTAAAAAGCTTGCACCACTTTTCCCTTTCCGTTGGCATCAAGTTCGATCACGTCAACAACGACAGCGCCGGTTTCACGCCTGTAAACAATACACATCCCGCCCACCCCAACAAAACATCGACAAATTCGAAGCGTAAACCTGGCGTCTTAATGCCCACAGATCGGTTTCCGCCAGCAAGTGGCGGGTGTGTCCCTCTTTCACGAGCTGCGTTTTTAACTGGACCACCTTCGCTTCAACGTTCTTGTTATCCATCAGTGAGTCCTCCTTTTGTTTCTTCTCTGTGAGCGGGCTGATTCTAGGATACCCGGCTCTCCCCTTGGCAAGACTACCTCTCCCGTAATGAGTCATTTCGGACCTACAGATGTGCTTCGCTCTGCTCAGCACGACACTTGAGAGCGCTGCCAGGCTGATGAATGCAGTGTCGGATCTTTACCAAAAAACTACCACCTCACTTTTCATGTTTTTGCCTTCAAAGTACTTGCAAACACGAAGCCCGTGAGTTATTTGGTGGCTCCCACTTCTAATGACCCGAGCAATGCATGCGGCCTGAAATCGTTGCGATCTTTTCCGCCATGGGCTGGGCGGCAGATTCCGTCCTGGTCCGTCTGGGTCTGCAGCAGTCCAACATCTTCGCGGCGATGCTGGTGAGTTACACCGTCTCCGTGACCTGCATCTGGACTTATCTACTAATCACCACACCGCTGGATTTTCTCCATTCGCCGGCGATGATTTATTTTTTTGTGAGCGGCTGCCTTCAACCGCTTTTCGCGCGCGCTCTCTACTACGAAGCTTTGACCCGGATCGGGGTTTCACGCGCCGGCCCCCTACGCGGCGCCGAGCCTTTGTTCGCCACGGCCATCGCCGTGAGCATTCTACATGAGCAACCGACTGTTCCTGTATACGTCGGAACCGTCCTGATAGTGGGAAGCGTTTGGGCCATCTCCGCAGGGCGGAGCGGAACCGCCAACTGGCGGCTGCTTGACGCTTTGTTTCCATTGGGTGCAGCCCTCGTCTCTGCTATTTCCCAGAGCTTGCGCAAGCAAGGGCTCAATATCCTCCCTGACCCGTTTGTGGCCGCAGCCACGGTCACATCCGTGACCCTAACGCTTCTTGTAACCTTCCTTGTCGTAACAAAACAGACCAAGCAACTTCATATGGGACGGGACAGTTTTCTGTTCTTTTTCTGCGCCGCGATGATCGCCCTATCGGCTCAGATTTCGAACTTCATCGCCCTCAGCCGAGCCGAAGTTTCAGTCATCATCCCTCTCCTCAATACCACCCCTCTCTTCGCTGTGCTTTTCAGCTCGTTCTTCCTTAGAAGTATGGAAACCATAACGCCAAGAATCATTTTCGGAGCTATCCTCATGGTTGCTGGCGTCGTGATCATTACCAGTCGGTGAATAGAAACCGACGCCCGAATTTTCAATTGACAAATAACCTTTTGACACTGCATTCTCCGGAACATCACAGTCTCTCAGAAGCCGGATAGACCGTTACGATGTATACCGGGTAACCTTCTCGGCACGGCGATCAGACCGGCCGCCAGAAAATGACAACTATCGAAAATTCAACTTATTAGGGTGACGCAATGCAGCGATGGAATCACAAGAGCTCGTCAACGGCGGTACTCACGGTTCTTGCTCTGATCGCCTTTGCAGGTAACTCCGTCTTCTGTCGCCTGGCATTGGGTGAGTTCGCAATTGATCCCGCCAGTTACACCGCAGCGCGTCTGATTTCAGGTGCTCTCACGCTCTGGGTCATTGCGCGCTTTCTGCGGGGCAGCTCTTCGGCCAAATCCGGCGGTGGTTGGATTTCTGCAGCTATGCTTTTCTTGTATGCAATAGCTTTTTCCGTCGCGTATATCAGCTTGAGCGCGGGAACGGGAGCGTTGATTTTGTTTGCGTCGGTTCAAATTACGATGATTACGGTTGGCCTCTACGGCGGCGAAAGGCCGGACGTCTTGGAATGGTTGGGACTGTGCATCGCGATTGTCGGTTTGGTCTATTTGGTGTCTCCTGGGATCACAGCCCCTTCCCCGTTTGGGTCGGCTCTGATGGCCATAGCCGGCATCGCCTGGGGCGTTTACTCCCTACGGGGCCGAGGCGCGACTGATCCGGTCGGCGCCACCACGGACAATTTCTTGCGCACGGTGCCGTTTGCTTTAGCCGCCCTTTTCCTCTGGTCATCGAGGCTGACTATCTCTTCAATGGGTCTTCTTTGGGCAGTTCTGTCGGGATCAATCACATCCGGGCTCGGCTATGTCCTATGGTACGCGGCGCTACGTGGTCTAACGGCTACGCGAGCCGCTACGGTACAGCTGTCCGTACCGGTGTTAGCTGCGCTTGGCGGAGTTGTTGTTCTATCCGAAGCGATTACGTTGCGTCTAATAATATCGGCTGTGGTTATTCTAAGTGGGGTGGCCTTGGCGGTTGCCCACCACAAGACCGTTGCGGAACGGCAAGGATCTATCCCTCCTATCGCCCCCGGATCGATCGAAGACTGAAAGGGATTGAGATGATCCGCGGACCTCCTATGATCCATCCGCTACCCGGCTCTGATTACAACGGTAGCGGCTTGACCCTTACGTCTTTCTACTGATAGCAAATATTCTGCCCTGGGGAAGTTCAAGGAGCTCGATATGGACAGCCGAGAGTTTGCCAAAACCATAGAAAAGCGGGTTGCCGAATTCTGCGCATCTCTTGATGCCAAATTGCCCGCCTACAGTTTTATTCCGCTGACCACGGACGAGATGCGCATCAAAGTCATGCAAAGCCGGCTGTTCAACGAAGTCCGCGCGGGAGAGATATTCGGCGGCTGGCTAAAAAGTACGCCGGAGCTGGACGTGAAAAAGACCCTCGCCGAAGCGACTCATGAAGAGTACGTCCATGCGACCTATCTCGAAGAGGCGCTGCGGCAAAAGGGCGCGGTGCCTCATGACTATAAACCATTGCCCGCGCAGATGGCGATGTTTAACGGCTTTGAAGGGCTCACTGACACCGTCGAGCGCATCGCGGCGTTTCCCATGGCGGGCGAAGGCGTTGCTGACTACCTGATCGCGAAGAGCTTAAAGGCGGGTACGGTTCCGAAATGGGTGACGGGGCCTTACCAAAAAATTCACGAAGACGAAGAAGAACACGGCAACTACCCGTTCGAGATCTTAGTCAAGTACGCCACCACGGCGGACAAGCAGGACCGCGCCGCCCGCGCGGTCGCGATGAGTTTGGTTCTAAGGCAATCTTACTTCGATAATCTGGACCGGTGGGTCTATGAAGACAAAATCTACTAGGAGTAGAGTTCAACGTTCAAAAGTTCAATGTTCAAGGTCGAAACGGCCTGAAACGTTGAACCTTGAACATGCGTCGGGTCATCGGCAGCTTTATTTGTCGTAGAGCCTTTTGATAAAACCGTTTTTGTCCAGTTCCGTCACGAAGCTGGGATCGGTAAACTCTTCCGGCTTGTGACCCCAGACGTCGTTGCGCGTCATCGCGACGTACTCGAAGCTTATCTTCATCCCCGGATGATTGGGATAGGGGGTTGGAATGAACATTTTTGAAAAGATTTCGTAGGACTCATTCACCAGTTCGTCATCGGTCACTCTCAAGGTTTTCTTGATCACCTTGATGCCGAAATCGCGGTTGGTTTTAAACAACGCGATGCCTTCTAGGTGCGCCTTCATGTAACTCGTGATCAGTTCCCGGTCGTTTTTAATCGCTGCCCGGCGCGTGGTGATTTCCATCCACGGGTAGTCGAGCTCCTTGGCCGAATCCCACAGCATGTTGAAACCCATTTTCCGCGCCAACCCGTAGCCCGGATGAGACACCGCCGCCGCCTCGACGGCGCCGGCCTTGAGCGACATGACCCGTTCGGTATCGCTGCCGCCGGTCGTAATAAGAGTTATGTCGCGATCGGGATTGAGTCCTTTCTTCTTCGCGATCGAACGAACCAAAAAATCCGTGAGTGACCCCAAACTGGAGACGCCGATCTTTTTGCCTTTCAAATCCTCCGGCGTCTTGATATCGGGCCGCACCATCAAGGCGTGAACCACGGCGGGCATTGTGTGCGCCAAGATCGCCATGTCAGCGCCGGCGAGATTGGCCGCAATGACCGTCGGAGTGGCGATGGGAATAATGTCTAGGTTGCCGCTGATCAACGCTTTCGATCCGATCCCCGACCCCATGACCGTGATGACTTCGGCGTCGAGCCCGTACTTCTCGAACAGCTTACCTTCTTTGGTGACAAAGATGATGATATTGCCCATGCC
>Ga0209814_10000854_pt1 | contig 10486 bp, 5 predicted proteins | sample SoiMetdeltSBSDD1_FD_187597 | JGI IMG/M metagenome (GOLD analysis project Ga0209814, IMG submission 187597) | Bulk soil microbial communities from a Populus tree surrounding site in Tennessee, USA - Soil MetaG P. deltoides SBSDD1 (SPAdes) (version 2) | ecosystem: Environmental > Terrestrial >... | reverse complement strand
CTGCTTCACGTTGGTTCACATCAGAAAAGGGCTATATGGAAGTGCGCCACTGGCTGGATGATCTCTTCATCGATGCCGAGGTGCCGAAAAAGTGGCTGAAGGAACGCAGGCCGGATCTCTACAATGCGATTTATGCAAAAGGTGACGAGGCCCCGGCGAGGGACCGCGAGCTGGCAAAGCAATTTGGCGGTCCCCATGTTGCTGAAGCCATTGTTAAGTTCCTCGATCAACACCCCGATGTGAAAGCTGTCTTCTGGCGTCGAGGCGGCCGACCGCGCACCGCGCGACTCTTAAAGCAGCATAGCTCCAAGTTCTACGGCAACTTTATCTTCGACAACCGTTATGAGCTGATGAACAAAGCGTCCACGTTTCCAGGCGATGTGTGGCGGCTCGCCGAGGAGCGCGTGATCGAAGCCATCGCTTGGGTGGATCGCGTCGAAGCGTTCGATCCGGAGGGGACAAACATGCATTTCGAAGTGACCGAAGAGGAAGCGAAGATCTGGGCCTCCGGAGCTTATAACCAGGGCCATCTGTTTTTGTCACCCTATCAGGCGACGGGTCGCTTCCCTTATTCCGTCGTAGATTATCCCGCGATTCAGAAAAAGTGGAACGCCCCCCTCATAACCAAGGTCAATGGTGTTTTTGCCGGCACCAGCAATCACACCGGCTCTTACCCGCGCATCGAAGTGCACGTTAAAGACGGATATGTAACCGAAGTTAAGGGCGGTGGAACTTATGGCGAGCTATGGCGCGAATTTCTTAAATATCCAAGGATTAACGAGCTCAACTACCCCTACCAGGATAAACCGGGTTACTGGTGGCTCTACGAGGCAGGCTTAGGGACCAATCCCAAATTTTTCAAACGGCCCGACGAAAACCTGGTCGGCAACAATTTATCCGAGCGCAACAACGCCGGTGTCATCCACTGGGGCTTCGGCGGCAGCGTGGTCCACGATCCAGACAAGCCGGAGGAGTCGAAGGCCTGGATCGACTTTCCGAAGCAGAACGGTTTGCCCAAAGACCACTGGTGGCATATCCACAACTTGCTGTTGACTTATCGTGTTCACGTGCGTGGCACGAAGAATTCTTGGCTCACGATTATCGACAAAGGCGAGCTGACGGCCTACCGCAGCCCAGAGCTACGCGCCTTGGCTTCGCGCTACGGTGATCCTAGCGATGTTCTAGGCGAAGATTGGGTGCCACATATCCCGGGAATCAATGCGCCGGGAAAATATGAAGAATACGCCAAGGATCCGTGGAGGACTTTCAGTGATGTCATGAAAAAGATCGAGGCGGGAACCTACGAGTATTTCTACCCGGTCGTGAGACCCAAGAAATAGGAGGCGTGTCATGAAGTTGCTAGCTATGGGATTGCTTTTCCTTGGGATGGGTCTTGCCGAAGCCGCTCTCGGTGCTGAACAAGGGAAATATCCTGCGCCGCGCTTTCCATCCTACGTTAAGCCGCCGAAATCGATCGAGGACATAATGCCTTTCGCGCGTGCTGCCGTGCGCCAGACCGGCGGCCGCACTCCGTTGGGTTTGGTGGAAAAAGGGACATTGATCGGCCTCGTCACTGAGGCAGTCGCTGACGATACAGTGCTGCAGGCGATCGTCCGCGCTTATAAAGAACGGGGCGTTGAAGCGCGCATCATTCCGGAGTATGAGCTCGCAGGCGTTGGCCGTGAGGAAGTTTTGCAGGCCATCAAAGCGAACAAGTGGTACACATCGGAATTGGGTTTCATGGAGATCAAACCCTGGATCACCCAGCGCTTTGCCGATCCCGAAGTGCCGAAAAAGTGGCTGCGCGAGCGCCGGCCCGACATCTATAAGGCGATGTTCGCGCGAGACGACGAGGTTATTACGCCGGCGCACAAAGAAATTTTCAACAAGCTCGCGCAAAGAAATATGGGCGAACTGCTCGCCAAATATCTGGACATGCACCCCGAAGTGAAAGGCGTTTTCTGGCGGCGCGGCGGCCGGCCCAATACCCGCAAAGCGATGAAGCACCAGGGGGAGAAGCTCCTCGGCAACTTCATATTCGACAACCATTGGGAGCTGATGAACAAAGCGGCGACCTTTCCGGGCGATGTGTGGAAACTCACCGAAGAACGGGTCATCGAGTCGTTCGCCTGGGTGGATCAGGTGCACGTCACCGATCCCGAGGGCACCAATTTCACTTTCTCACTGACCGAGAAAGAAGCGGAAGTGTGGGCAGAGGGCGCTTATCAGCAGGGCCACCTTTATCTCTATCCCACACAGGCGACACGTGGCTTCCCATATTCGAAGGTTGACTATCCCGCCCTAACAAAGCATTGGCTCGCTCCGGTGCTCATCAAAGTGAACGGTGTATTCGCTGGTACCAACAACCATTACGGGGCGTATCCGAGGATCGAAGTGACTGTGAAAGACGGTATCGTCAAGGACGTAAAGGGCGGCGGTGTTTATGGTGATCTGTGGCGTGAATTTATCAAGTATCCACAAATCAACGAAGCGCAGTATCCATTCATGCCCGAAAAGGGCTACTGGTGGTTGCACGAGGCTGGGCTTGGAACCAACCCGAAATTTTTTAAACGACCCGATGAGAACATGGAGGGCAATAATATCTCGGAGCGCAATAACGCCGGGGTGATTCATTGGGGTTTCGGGTTGAATTTGTTGCATGGTCCCAAAGAGGCTTTGCTACCGAAGGAATGGATAGATTTTACCAAGACAGCGAATCTTCCGGACGATCACGGTTGGCATATTCATAATTTGTTGCCCACCTACAGAGTGAAAGTGCGCGGTACCAAGAACAGCTGGATCACATTGATCGATAAAGGCGAGTTGGCCGCCTTCAGAAGTCCCGAGGTCCGCGCGTTGGCATCGCGTTACGGCGATCCACGCGACGTGCTCAGCGACGACTGGGCGCCGCACCTGCCGGGCATCAACGCGCCGGGCAAGTACGAAGATTACGCCAAGGACCCGTGGAAGACGATTTCGGGAGTGATCAAGCGAATTCAAGCGGGAAACTACGAAGGTTTCTATCCGCCCGTGAAGCAGAAGCAGTGACACGTTTGCGGTTCGAAGTTCAAACGTTCAATGGCTCAGACCTGGGAGGTTTGACATGAGTCGAAAGCTTGGCGTCGCGGTGTTTTTAGTCATGTTGATTCCTTCAGCCAATTTCGCCAGTGCCGCGGAGAGTAAGAATTATCCTCCGCCGCGCTTCCCATCCTACGTTAGGCCGCCGAAATCTATCGAAGATGTTATGCCTTTTGCCCGGGCTGCGGTGCGGCAGACCGGCGGCAGGACTCCGTTGGGCTTGGTTGAGCAGGGGCAGACGGTGGCGATCTTTACCGAACCCACGGCGGAGGAGATGGTGATGCAGGCGATCAAGCGCGCCTATGAGGAGCGCGGCGTGAAGATACAGATCGTGCCCGAACACCAGCTCTTGGGTGTGAGTCGAGAAGAAGCCCTCAAGGCGGTGAAAGCGAACCGCTGGTTTACTTCAGAACAAGGCTATATGGAAGTTCGAGCATGGATTTTACAGCGTTTCGGCGATGCAGAAGTTCCGAAAAAGTGGCTCAAAGAACGGCGACCGGATCTATATAAATTAGTTTTCCAGCGCGAGGACGATACTGCGCAGGAACTTGTCGATCTCGGCAGAAAATTCGGCGGCAAAAGCGTCGGCGAAGCGATCGTCAAGTATCTCGACCAGCATAAAGACATAAACGCCATCTTCTGGCGCCGGGGCGGGCGGACAGTGACGCGCAAATCCATCGAACCGTACGGGAACAAGTACTTCGGTAACTTCATCTTCGACAACCGCTACGAATTGATGAACAAGGCGGCGACGTTCCCCGGAGACCTTTGGCGACTGGCCGAAGAAAGGGTCGTGGAGCCGCTCTCGTGGGTTGACCGCGTGGAAGTGAATGACCCGGAAGGGACGAATTTCGCTTTTGAACTGGACGAGAAACAGGCGCAATCGTGGGCCGAAGGCGCTTACCAGCAGGGGCACCTTTTCATGTTTCCGCATCAAGCCACCGGCCGTTTCCCCTATTCGTCTGTCGACTACCCGGCGTTCACCAAGAAATACAATCCCCGTTACCTGGTGAAAGTGAACGGCGTCTTCGCCGGCACCAGCAACCACACCGGCTCGTTTCCGCGGATGGAAGTGTATGTGAAGGACGGCTATGTCAGAGAGGTGAAGGGCGGCGGCAGCTACGGCGATTTGTGGCGGGAGTTTCTCAAATATCCGAAGATCAATGAGCTCACCTATCCCTATCACGACCAACCCGGCTATTGGTGGATTTACGAAGCGGGCATGGGAACCAATCCGAAGTTCTTCAAGCGGCCCGATGAGAACATGGAAGGGAACAATTCTTCCGAGCGCAATAACGCCGGAGTCATTCACTGGGGTTTTGGTTTACGCCTGGATCACGGTCCCGATAAGGCGGTGGAATCCAAAGAATGGATGGATTTCGCCAAACAGAATGGCTTGCCCAACGATCACTGGTGGCACATCCACAATACCTTGCCGACTTATCGCGTGCGCGTGCGCGGCACGAAAAATAGTTGGCTGACGCTTATCGACAAAGGCGAAGTCACGGCCTTTAAAAGTCCCGAGATTCGCGCTTTAGCTTCACGCTACGGCAACCCCGACGAAGTGCTCAGCGACGATTGGTCACCCTATTTGCCGGGTATCAACGCACCGGGAAAGTATCAGGACTATGCTAAAGATCCGTGGCAGACGGTCACCTCGGTGATGAAGAAAATCGAGGCGGGTACCTACGAGTACTTCTATCCCGTGCCCAAAACCAAAAAATAACCACGAAGGGATGAGCGATTTGAGTTTCTTGATTCTGAATTCTGCCTTGAATCCAAAATCGAAATCGAAGATCCAAAACTAAGTGAACCGTCTCCGGCTGCGACTCGCACAGATTCTTGGAAAGAGAGCCTTCTTTGCCTTCGGCATCGTTACTCTCTTGGTCGCCGGCTTGTTGGCGGCCATCAATCTAGCTTCCCACTACGCTCTGAAGCTTTACGTCGAAGATCAGCTCTCGCGTCTGTCGTGGGATATCGCCCTGTATCAAACCACTGATTTTTCGATCTCCGCCGAGGTATCACCTCAGCTACGCAATATCGCCGGTATTCAACGTGTCGAGAGCTTGAGTTTCCTTCGCTCCAAACCGCCACCGGAAGCGATTCTCATGGTTGACGGCAAACCGCTTGCCTCACCCTGGGTTTCGGTTCTCTCCGCGACCGACGTGTCCCTGTTGCCGCCGGAGGCCCGTCCGACGGCAAACCAAACGCACGGCGCTTTCCTCGCTCTGGTAGGCCCCGAACAACACATGGGCAAAGCCTTCTTAGCTCTCCAAGGGTCGCGCCGATTTACCGTACGGGTTTACTCGGAGCACAAAAAGACCAGCGCGGGGGTTTTCGACATGCCACTGCGCGGGATCGTACGGCTGGAGCGCTCGGAGGTGAACCGCTACTTCATGGATGAGATCGGTTCTATCTCCTTTGTTCCTTACATCGGAGTGATCCTCGTCGTGCCCTACGACTTTCAACTGCTCCAACGCTTCGATGCGCTCTCGCGAGGCGCGCTGGGCGATCACACGGACATTCACGTGGCGGCGGGAGAATATCTCCCCGAAGTGGTTCATCTCGCGCGCGTCGACCGAAAGGCGCTGATCTCAGGATGGGATATCGCGGGTTCGCTGGCGAATCTGGAAACGCTCCACGCCGAAGTCGAACGCAAGTCCAAGTCACTGGGGCCGACGATCTTTGTCGATAACGCCATCCTAGTACTGCTTAAACGGATGGCAGAAATTTCCCGGCTGATCGGCTTGGCGACACTGCTGATCGCTATTCCATTGCTAGCTATCGCATGGATGCTTGCGTCCAATCTTTCGTCTCTATTGATTCTCAACGAACGGCGCAAGCTGGGCCTCATGCGTCTGCGGGGCGTCCCCGGCAAGCTCCTGGGTCAAAGCCTTTTGATCTCGATCGGCCTCGGCGGGCTTATCGGCGGTGTCATCGGATTGGCTTTGGGAACGCTTATCCCACTCTACGTTTACGAAGGCGGCGTACTCGCCTGGGAAACCCTGTCACGTGTTCAGGGGCCGATGATGATGCTGGTCTTTCTCATCGTCGGGGTTGCTCTGGTGCTGCTTATCAGCCGAAGATTGGTTCGATATGCGACGACGATCTCACCGCTGGAGGCGTCGCGCCGTGTGGCGCTATCGGAGTCCGCCCAGGCGCGCACGCGTTTCGGCTGGCTCGAATGGCTGGCGCTGATTATCGGTGCTTACAAGATCGCCGGCTGGATCATCGATTACAATCTGTCCTCTCATCTAAGCGTCACTGACGAAGATAGCGCTACCTGGATCAGTTTCGTTCAGGCTCTGTCGGCACTCGACCGCGCGCTGGATTTCGTGGCATTGCCGTTGTTTGTTTACGGCCTGGTTGCACTGCTCGTTGCCCAGCGGCGCTTGATTAGCGGGCTTCTAAGCTCCGTTACGTATTGGGTCGGCGGCAGGCTGCGCACTCTGTCCCTCACCCATATGTCGCTCAAGCCGCACCGCATCTCGAGCTTTCTTCTGATCGTCGGCCTGATGGCAAGCGTGAGTTTGTATCCGAGCATCGCGTCAAAATCCTTCGAAGATAAAGCTTTGCGCGGCGCCACGGTTCAGGTCGGCAGCGAATTACATGTGTCGATCAATCCCACCGACCTGGTTTCGGCGGAGCAATTGGAGCAAGGACTCGGCGCCCAAGTGCAAGCGATTCGGAGCGCGTTGAAAGAACGCCTGGCGGCGTTTCAGCACCCAGCCGTGACTTCTACCGAGTATATCTTTGAAGCCATCCTGCCCGGCTTTTTCTTTCCCGGTTACGGGCTGAGCGGCGTGCCGCTTTATCTGATTGACGAACCGAAACGCTATCTGAAGAACGCCATCTTCGAGGAGAAACTTGGCGTAACCGGAAAATTTAGCGACGTGATCAAGGAACTCAAGGGGCAAACCATCGCGGCCTCGCCGCCGGTGGCTGCCTTTTGGAACTTGAGCGCGGGCGAGCCGGTGCTTTTGGGCGCGGATCTGAACAAAAAGTCTGTTTTAGTTCCGGCCAGCGGGGTCGTTGGCTTTCTTCCCGGCATGCCGCCGCGCAGTATTTCCGATCGCCAGAGCTACGTTTCGGCGCGCATTGATTATTTGAACTATCTTTCGAGCACGGACGCCTATCTCACGGGAACGATGGACAATCAGAGGATCGCGAATCTCAAGGTTCTGATTCCACGGATCCTGATGCTCGTCCGCGTCAATTCCAATGGCGACGCCGGCGCGATCGCGAAGTCCCTTGCCGAGACGCTCAAGGCGCGTCCGTTGGAGGTACGCGAGCTTAAACGTGAACTTAAAAAAGTCGGCGGCGATATGTTCATCTTTCTCGCGCTGGAGAATATGCGCATCTATCTTGTGGGTGGCGTGCTCTTAGCGCTGATCGCGATTCTCGCCATCGCCCTGACCAATTACCTCGAAGACCGCCGCACGTTGGGGCTTTTGCGCGTGCGCGGAGCTTCACCGGTGCTGCTGTTTAGATTCTTCGCTTCGAGCCTGTTGGCGCCCGCGCTCCTCGGTCTCCTCATCGGCTTGTTGGTCGCCGGCGCGGCTGGCTTTGGTTTGACAAATCTCATTTGGAGTCTGCGCGAACTGAAGTCCGTTGTTCATCTATTGCCGACGCACTTGGTGATTTCGGATTGGACGGTGTGGATCAGTCTGGGTCTGCTGGCAGTTGTCGTGGCCATTGCGTTGCTCTTTAGTCTTTGGGTTTTCCGCCGTTCGGCGCGGGCGAGCATGACAGAAAGTTAAGAAGGTCAAGGTTCAAGGTTGGGGGAATTAGATGAGCGACAACGGATTTTTCAAGAATCGCGGCGTACAGCTTAAGATCGCCAAGCTGACAAAGTCCTACGAGACCGCCGCCGAACAGGTGCGGGCATTGAAAGGCGTCGACTGGGAGATCAACTCAGGCGAAGCGGTGGCGCTGATGGGACCGTCGGGCTGCGGCAAGACGACGCTACTCAATCTGCTCGGCGGGGTCGATCATGCGACAGGAGGTGACATTGTCGTCGGCGATCAGAAGCTCGGTTCGCTAACTGAACGAGACCTGGAAAGGTACCGGCTACACAAAGTTGGTTTTGTTTTTCAGTTTTTCAATCTAATTCCGACGCTCACGGCCGTCGAGAACTTGGAACTCCCCATGCTGATTGCGGGCGTCGAGGCAGTGGAACGCAGGCGGCGCGTCGAGGGGCTGTTGCAAATGGTCGGACTGGGCGCCAAGGGTCACAAGCGTCCCGAAGAATTGAGCGGCGGCGAGCAGCAACGGGTTGCCGTGGCTCTATCGCTGGCCAATGACCCTGCACTTATTCTCGCCGACGAACCGACCGGAAATCTCGACACCGAAAACACCAAAACCATCTCAGCGCTTTTCTTGTCGCTGGCGGAACGGTATGGCAAGACGGTGATCATGGCGAGTCACGATCCGAAAGCCGTCGAGCAGTTCAAGAAAGTCTACAATATGCGCGACGGGAATTTTGTCTGACTCGCCTGAACAATGGCCGGAATGACACACGAGCAGGCAACAGAACATGTCCAAAAAACCGGAGGCATTTATGAAACAAGGGTTGCTGGCGGCGGGCCTAATAGCTGCCATAGGACTCGCTCAAGGGGCATATACCGCGGAGCAGACAAAGTATCCTGCACCGCGCTTTCCCTCCTACACTAAGGCGCCAAAATCCGTTGAAGAGGTCATGCCATTCGCTCGCTCGATTGCGCGCCAGACCACCGGATTGCAGGGTGACGGCTTTGGCATACTCAAGCAGGGAGAAACGGTCGCGATTGTTTTGGAGGCAACCGCGGAAGATATGATCGTTGAAGCGATTAAGCGTGCCATTGGAGAGCGTGGCGTCAAAGTTCAGATCCTCCATGACTACGAGCTGGTGGGAGTGAGCCGGACGGACGCTGCCGAACTCCGCAAGGCGCGGCAGCAGTTCACGTCGGAGCAGGGCTATGTGGAGGCGAGACAGTGGATTGAAGGCCGCTTCGCGGATGTTGAAGCACCCAAAAAATGGCTCAAAGAGAGGCGTCCTGATCTGTACAACGCGCTGTATCCCGCGAAAGCTGAGATCCCTGAACGTTTAAAGGAAGCGCAGAAGAAACTCGATCGAGAAAATGTCGGAAAGGGTATCAAAGAATATTTGGAGAAAAACCCGAGCGTCAGAGGCTTCTTCTGGGGCAGGGCGGGCACAACTACGCTGAGACGATACGTTCGGCCTTACGAAGAGAAATTTCTTGGGGTGATGGTTTTCGACAACCGCTGGACTGTCATGAGCAAGATCTCGCAGTTTCCCGGCGATGTCTGGCGGTTGGCGGAAGAGCGGACCATAGAACCGATCGCTTGGAGCGATAGGTTAGAGATTACAGACCCTGAAGGGACGAATCTAAGCAGCGATCTGACCGAGGATATGGCGGAGCGATGGGCTCGCGGTGTCTACCAACAGGGTCATCTTTATATGTTTCCCAATCAAGCGACTGGTAGGTTTCCATACTCCGTGGTCGAGTATCCAGCATTCCAGAAGAAATGGAATCCTCGCTCACCCACGCCGAAGGCCAACGGCGTGATCGCCGGCACGGCGAACCATGCAGGCCATTTCCCGCATACGGAAGCGGTGATTAAAGACGGCTACGTAGTTGACGTTAAAGGCACAGGAACCTATGCCGAAGCCTGGCGTGAGTTTCTTAAGTACCCGAAGATCAACGACGTGACCTATCCATATCACGATCGTCCAGGTTATTGGTTGCTTTACGAAGCCGCACTGGGAACAAACCCGAAGTTTTACAAGCGGCCGGATGAGAATCTAATCGGTGATAACGTTACGGAGCGAAACCGCAGCGGGATCATGCACTACGGTCACGGCATTCGCGTGCACCACGGACCCGACAGCCCGGAGTGGGCCAAAGAGTGGGTCGATTTCACCACCAAAAACAACCTGCCCAATGATCACTGGTTTCACATCCACAACTATTTCACGACTTACCGGCTCCGGGTTCGCGGCACGAAAAATACCTGGGTGACCATTGTCAATAAAGGCCGCATGAACTCGCTTGACAGCCCGGAAGTCCGTGCGCTGACTTCGCGCTATGGCGATCCGAAGGAACTGTTGGTGGAAGACTGGGTGCCGGAAATTCCTGGTATCAACGCGAAAGGGCGGTATGAAGATTACGCGAAAGATCCATGGAAGACGGTGACTGCGATCTTTAAAAAGGTCGAAGAGGGCACGTACGAGTACTTTTATCCTGGAACACAGAAAACAAAGAAATGAAATGCGAAGTCGTCACTCGGAAATAACGCCGGATGAATGACAAATCTCAGAACCAGCCAGAATCCTGCTTATGAATTCGCTCGGGTTCGTCTTGGGTCTTGTCGGTCAATTTTCCCGAAGAGCCAAACTGACTGAGGC
>Ga0209814_10000853_pt1 | contig 10488 bp, 6 predicted proteins | sample SoiMetdeltSBSDD1_FD_187597 | JGI IMG/M metagenome (GOLD analysis project Ga0209814, IMG submission 187597) | Bulk soil microbial communities from a Populus tree surrounding site in Tennessee, USA - Soil MetaG P. deltoides SBSDD1 (SPAdes) (version 2) | ecosystem: Environmental > Terrestrial >... | reverse complement strand
CTCCGAGCAGCCGCGCGCGAGCCCGGCGCCCAGGAGTCGGAGGAGGGCCAGGAGCGCGTCGACCAGGACGGCGAGATGCGCCTGCCGGCCGACGAGACGCTGGTCGACGTGGCCGACCCGAACCTGGCACCGGACGAAGAGGCTGCGGAGGAAGCGCAGGACCAGGCCGGGCCACTTGCAGAAGAAGTCGAACTAGAGGAATAGAGGAGCGCTTTGATCGACATCAACGAGTTTGACGCGATTCGGATCGGGCTTGCCTCGAGCAAGCAGATCCGCGACTGGTCCTCGGGCGAGGTCACCAAGCCCGAGACGATCAACTACCGCACGCTCAAGCCCGAGCGCGACGGCCTCTTCTGCGAGCGCATCTTCGGTCCGACGAAGGACTGGGAGTGCTACTGCGGCAAGTACAAGCGCGTTCGCTACAAGGGCATCATCTGCGAGCGCTGCGGCGTGGAGGTCACGCGGCAGAAGGTGCGCCGCGAGCGCATGGGCCACATCGACCTGGCCGCGCCGGTCTCGCACATCTGGTTCTTCAAGGGTGTCCCGAGCCGGATCGGCTACCTGCTCGACATCGCTCCGCGCGAGCTCGAGAAGGTCCTCTACTTCGCCGCCTCCATCGTCACGACGGTGGACAACGATGCGCGCGAGAAGGACCTGAACGACCTCGAGGACAAGGTCAACGCGGAGTACGAGCGGATCGACGTCGACCGCGAGGAGGCGCTCGCAGCCCTCGAGGACCGCCTCAAGCGCCGCCGCGAGTACTTCACCAAGGGCAAGGAGCGCAACTTCGACGAGGACGACGAGTTCTGGGTCCGCGGCCTGAACAACTGGGCCGAGGAGCAGGGCATCCCGACGCTCGAGGACTCCCGCGAGCTCGTCGGCGGCATGTTCGTCGACGTCGCCAACCAGATCACGACCGAGGACTCGAAGAAGATCCGCGAGCTCGTTCGCAGCTCGGCGATCCGTGACGACCGCCGGCTCTCGAACCGTGAGCTCGAGCAGGTCGCGACCGCCGCGATCCAGATGGAGGAGGCCCTCCGGAAGCTGTTCAAGGACGCGGGCAAGGCGACCGGCTCCAAGAAGGGCGCGATCACCAAGCACATCAAGAAGATCGAGGAGGCGCTGCTCACGGGCGGCGAGCTCGAGGGCGACGACGCGGAGCTCGTCTCCGGCGTCGACGCGAAGAATCTCGAGAAGGCACGGGACCTCGGCAACGGGCTGCTCCGCGAGCTGCTCGAGTCGCTGCCCGAGCTCAGCTCGCCGGACGAGATCCGCGAGAAGGCGAACGACCTCTGCCTGCGGACGGACGGGAAGATCCAGAAGGAGGATCTCGACGCGCTCGTCCAGTGGGCGCTGAAGGTCCGCGAGATGTACCTCGACATCGAGTCGCGGCGCGGTGACGCCCGCGACGCCGGCGAGGACGCGAAGACCCGGCTGAACGAGACCTGGGACACCTTCCGGGAGCTCGCCCCGAAGCAGATCGTCAACGACGAGCAGATCTTCCGCGAGCTCAAGGACCGGTTCGGCTCACCGTACGGCTTCGGCCAGTACTTCACGGGCGGCATGGGCGCCGAGGCGATCCGCGACCTGCTCAAGGACCTCCCTCTCGACGAGGAGGCCGCCTCGCTTCGCGAGACGATCAAGACCTCGAAGGGGCAGAAGCAGCAGCGGGCGACCAAGCGCCTCAAGGTCGTCAACGCCTTCATCAAGAGCGACAACCGGCCCGAGTGGATGATCCTCGAGGCGGTTCCGGTGATCCCGCCGGAGCTCCGCCCGATGGTCCAGCTCGACGGCGGCCGCTTCGCGACGAGCGACCTGAACGACCTCTACCGCCGCGTGATCAACCGGAACAACCGGCTGAAGCGGCTGCTCGACCTCGGGGCTCCGGAGATCATCGTCAACAACGAGAAGCGGATGCTCCAGGAGGCCGTCGACGCCCTGTTCGACAACGGGCGCCGTGGCCGCGCGGTCACCGGCCCGGGGAACCGGCCGCTGAAGTCGCTCTCCGACATGCTCAAGGGCAAGCAGGGCCGCTTCCGTCAGAACCTGCTCGGAAAGCGCGTCGACTACTCCGGCCGTTCGGTCATCGTCGCCGGCCCGTACCTGAAGCTCCACCAGTGCGGCCTGCCCAAGCTGATGGCGCTCGAGCTCTTCAAGCCGTTCATCATGAGCCGGCTCGTCGAGCGGAAGGCCGTTCAGAACATCAAGGCGGCCAAGAAGTACGTCGACTCGATGACGCCCGAGGTCTGGGACGTCCTCGAGGAGGTCATCGCCGAGCACCCGGTGCTGCTGAACCGCGCGCCGACCCTCCACCGTCTGGGCATCCAGGCGTTCGAGCCGGTGCTCGTCGAGGGCAAGGCGATCCAGGTTCACCCGCTCGTCTGTCACGCGTTCAACGCGGACTTCGACGGCGACCAGATGGCCGTCCACCTCCCGCTCTCGGCGGAGGCGCAGGCCGAGGCGCGGATCCTCATGCTCTCGGCGAACAACGTCCTCTCGCCCGCGAGCGGACGCCCGCTGGCGACGCCGACGCAGGACATGGTCCTTGGCGGCTACTTCCTGACGTACTCGGAGCACGACCTCGTCGACACGACGTCGGAGAAGATCGCGAAGAAGCTCGGCCTCAAGGGCCTCAAGCGCTTCCAGTCCGAGGAGGAAGTGGAGTACGCGCTCGAGTCCGACCAGATCAAGCTGCAGGACCCGATCGAGTACCGCGAGGGCCCCGACGAGGTCAGGCTGACCACGGCGGGCCGAGTCATCTTCTCGCTCGAGGTCAAGCGGGCGCTCGAGGAGGCGCTCGACGAGGGCGAGCGAGAGCTCGACGACTTCCCGTTCGTCAACCGCACGCTCTCGAAGAAGGAGATGGACGACTTCATCTCCGACCTCGCCGCTCGCTACGGGCCGCACCTGATCGCGGGTGTGCTCGACACGATCAAGTCGCTCGGCTTCAAGCACGCGACGGAGGCCGGTGTCACCGTCTCGAAGAACGACATCGTGATCCCGCCCGACAAGCAGGAGATCCTGGCGTCGTTCGAGCAGCGCGTCGGCCTGGTCGAGCAGCAGTACGAGCGCGGCCTCATCACCGAGGAGGAGCGCAAGGAGTCGATCATCGACATCTGGACGGAGGCGACTGACGCAGTCGCCGACGCCATGGAGGCGAACCTCCACAAGCTGAACCCGATCTTCATGATGGCCAACTCGGGAGCCCGCGGGTCGTTCAAGCAGATCCGCCAGCTCGCCGGGATGCGCGGCCTGATGGCCAATCCGAAGGGCGAGATCATCGAGCGCCCGATCCAGGCCAACTTCATGGAGGGCCTGTCGGTGCTCGAGTACTTCATCTCGACGCACGGTGCGCGGAAGGGTCTTGCCGACACCGCGCTCCGCACGGCCGACTCGGGCTACCTGACGCGCCGTCTCGTCGACGTCGCGCAGGACGTGATCATCCGTGAGGAGGACTGCAAGACCAAGGAGGGCGTCGAGCTCCCGCTCTACAGCGAGGGCCAGCTCAACAAGGGTCTCCTCGGACGGATCGTGCTCGAGGAGGTGCACAAGCCGCTCGCGTCCGGCAAGCCCGGCAAGACCGTGCTCGCCGAGAAGGGCGCGCTCGTGACGATGCCGCTCCTTCAGGACGTCGTGGAGCAGCTCGGCGAGATGGCGGAGGAGTCGACGCTGCCGGTTCGCTCGGTGCTCAAGTGCCGCAGCGAGTTCGGCGTGTGCCGCAGCTGCTACGGCATCTTCCTCGCCACCGGCGGGCTGGCCGAGATCGGCGACGCGGTCGGGATCATCGCCGCGCAATCGATCGGCGAGCCCGGCACGCAGCTGACGATGCGGACCTTCCACACGGGCGGCGTGGCCGGCGCGGACATCACGCACGGTCTCCCGCGCGTCGTCGAGATCTTCGAGGCGCGGAGCCCGAAGGGCGCGGCCAAGCTCGCCGAGGTGGGCGGTCGTGTCGAGATCGAGCAGACCGAGCGTGGGCCCAAGGTCCTGATCCACACGCCCGACGGCGAGGAGCCGACGAGCTACCAGCTTCCGCGTCGAACGCGAATGCTGGTCGAGAACGGGCAGGAGATCGAGCCTGGCGACGCCCTCCACGAGGGCTCGCGGACACCGGCTGACCTCCTTCGCCTCAAGGGCTCGACGGCGACGGAGCTCTACCTCGTCTCCGAGGTGCAGCGCGTCTACAAGTCACAGGGCGTCGAGATCCACGACAAGCACATCGAGCTGATCGTCCGGCAGATGCTGAAGAAGGTGAAGGTCGACACGCCCGGCGACACCGAGCTCCTGCCCGGGCAGCTCGTCGACAAGGTCGTCCTCGAGAAGGAGAACGCCCGCGTCAAGAAGGAGAAGAGCGAGCAGGCGACGTTCGAGCCGCTGATCCTCGGGATCACCAAGGCATCGCTTGCGACGGAGTCGTTCCTGTCCGCCGCGTCGTTCCAGGAGACCACGAAGGTGCTCACGGACGCCGCGATCGAGGGCAAGGTCGACCAGCTGCTCGGCCTGAAGGAGAACGTGATCATCGGGAAGCTGATCCCGGCTGCGACTGGCCTCAAGCAGTACCGCAACGTCGAGATCAAGCCGTCCGAGAAGGTGCCGCTGTCGGCCTACCGCCGGCCCGAGTCCGAGGAGCAGCTGCTCGCTGCCCTGCAGGAGATCGGGGCGGACGGGGGCGACGGTGCGTCGCTCCTCGACCTGAACATCGACTTCGGGGGCACGATCGAGCCGGACGGCGACCTCGGGACGCTCGAGGCCGGCGAGGCCGTCGAGAATCCGGAGATCAAGTCGCCTTTGGACGACGAGAACGCCTAGAGCGGCCTCGAGACGAATCGAACGACGGGCGCCCATGAGGCGCCCGTCGTCGTTTCGGAGTCAGGATCTAGAGAGCCGCCCGGCCGCCCGAGGCGCTGCCGCCGTTCGGGTCGGCGGGTGGGGTGGCGGCGGCCACGACCTCCGCTTTCCCGTTCTCCTTCGCCTGGTACAGGGCGTCGTCGGCCCGCTTGAAGAACGTCGCGCCGTCGTCCTCGGGGCGAAGATCCGCCGCGCCGGCCGACAGGAGCAGCTCTCCCACGTCGGCGATCGGGCGTGCGGCCACGGCCTGCTGCATTCGCCGCGACAGCTGCTCGGCGTCGGCCAGCGTCGACTCCGGGAGGATGATCCCGAACTCGTCGCCGCCGACCCGGCAGGCGATGTCCGCCGAGCGCACCACCGAGCGAACCCGCTCGGCGACCTCCGCCAGAACTGCGTCGCCGGCGAGATGGCCGATGCGGTCGTTGATCGCCTTGAAGTCGTCGAGGTCGAAGACGACCAGCGCGAGGCGCCGGCCGTACCTGTGCGCCCTGGCCACCTCGCGGCTGAGCGTGTCGTGGAAGTACCGCCGGTTGTGCAGGCCCGTCAGCGCGTCGAGGTCGGCGAGCTGCCGCGCCTCGCGGAACCGCCGCGCGTTGTCGATCGCCGGCCCGGCGCGCTCCGCGAGCTCCTCGAGCGACCGGCGGTCGCCGTCGGCGAACGCGTGCGCCGCGGAGCGGCTGAACACCGACATGAACCCGACCGGCCCCGCCTCTGCGGGGATCGGGACTGCGAGCCCGTGGCGGATCAAGTCGCCGTCGTCGATCTCGGCGCCCACCGGATACTCGTACGAGATCTTCATCGACCGAGCCTCGCGCCCGTCCGGCGGTCCCGCCACCGCCTGGAGCTCGGCTTCCTCCGCCGACAGCCCGACAGTCGCCATGATCGGCTTCTCGCCGGCAGGGCCCGGCAGCAGGACGAGGGCCGCATCGACGCCGCGGATCGCTCCCGCCGCCTCCAGTACGCGCGTCAGCACCTCGTCGAGGTCGATCGTCCCGCCGAGCTCGCCCAGGATCCGGCCGCGGCGCTCGTCGTCGGTCGTCCGGTCAGCTGCCGAGCGCAGCTCCTCCATCATGCCGTCGAGCCGGCTCGTCAGCTCGTCCATCAGCTTCTCGAACCGCCGTTCGGCCGCCCGGCGCTCGCGGAGCAGGATGACGAGGAAGACGACCGCGAGCACGGCGAGAATGCCACCGAAGATGGCCCACCCAAGGGCGTCGCTCACGGGAGCACGCCCGATCTCGTCCGTTTCCCTGTCACCATCGCTCGTTCAGGCCGCCGCGTCGCCTGAGTACCCGGCCCAGGCTCACTGTAGATCCACATCGGCGATCACGCCACGGGTCCAAACCTCGAAACCGACCTTTGGATAGGGCGTTTTTGGCCATTTCATGCGTTTGACGGCCTATCCCGCCTTCGCTACCATGCGGCGGTTTGGTTGGCAGGGCGTCAGGCCCGGCCAACCTTTGTCCTGTCAGGAAGTCCTCGAAGGGATTCATGCCCACCGTCAATCAGCTTGTGCGCAAAGGCCGGGTCAAGCCCAAGTCCAAGACCAAGACCCCTGCCCTCCGCGGCGCTCCGCAGAAGCGGGGTGTGTGCACGCGCGTTTATACGACCACTCCGAAGAAGCCGAACTCGGCTCTGCGGAAGGTCGCGCGCGTCCGGCTGACGAACGGCATGGAGGTCACGACCTACATCCCGGGCGAGGGACACAACCTCCAGGAGCACTCCGTCGTGCTGATCCGCGGCGGCCGCGTCAAGGACCTGCCGGGCATCCGGTACAAGGTCATCCGCGCGGCGCTGGACACGGCCGGCGTCTCCGACCGCAAGCAGGGCCGCTCCAAGTACGGCGCCAAGAAGGGGTCGTAATGCCGCGCCGTGCCGAGATCCAGGTCCGCGAGCTCTCGCCGGACCCCGTCTACAGCTCGCGCCTCGTCAGCCAGCTCACCAACAAGGTGATGCTCGACGGCAAGAAGGGCACCGCCGAGAAGATCGTCTACGACGCGCTCGCGATCGCCGCAGAGCGCTCCGGAAAGTCGCCCGTCGAGGTGCTCGAGGCTGCCGTCAAGTCCGTCACGCCGGTGCTCGAGACGCGCTCGCGCCGCGTGGGAGGCGCCAACTACCAGGTGCCCGTCGAGGTGCCGGCGCGCCGCGCACGCACCCTCGCGATCCGCTGGCTCGTGACGTTCTCGCGCGACCGGCGCGAGAAGGGCATGGCCGCGAAGCTCGCCGGCGAGCTCCTCGATGCGATCGAGCAGCAGGGCGGAGCGTTCAAGCGCAAGGACGACCTCTACCGGATGGCGCAGGCCAACAAGGCCTTCGCGCACTACAGGTGGTGAGCTCGATGGCCACGCAGGCAACGAAGGCTCCCGCCACGCTCGAGAAGGTCCGGAACATCGGGATCATGGCCCACATCGACGCGGGCAAGACCACGACGACCGAGCGGATCCTCTACTACACCGGCCGCATCCACAAGACCGGCGAAGTGCACGAGGGTGCCGCGACGATGGACTGGATGGCGCAGGAGCAGGAGCGCGGCATCACGATCACGTCGGCTGCCACGACGGCGTTCTGGCGCGATTTTCGCATCAACATCATCGATACGCCCGGGCACGTGGACTTTACGGTCGAGGTGGAGCGGAGCCTGCGCGTGCTCGACGGCGCGATCGCCGTCTTCGACGGTGTCGCCGGCGTCGAGCCGCAGTCCGAGACGGTCTGGCGCCAGGCCGACCGCTATCAGGTCCCGCGGATCGCGTTCATCAACAAGATGGACCGCACCGGCGCGGACTTCTTCGCCTCCGTGCAGTCCATGGTCGACAGGCTCGGCGCCCACCCGGTGCCGGTCCAGCTGCCGATCGGGCAGGAGGAGCACTTCCGCGGGGTCGTCGACCTGATCGAGATGCGCGCGGTCACCTACAGCGACGACCTCGGGACGACCATGGACGTCGGCGAGATCCCTGCCGAGCTCCTCGAGCAGGCCAACGAGTACCACCACCAGCTGATCGACTCGGTCGCCGACCACGACGAGCAGCTGATGGAGACCTACCTCGAGGACGAGTCCGCCGTGACTCCCGAGATGCTGCGCCGCGCGCTCCGCGCCGCGACGCTCGACATCACCGTCACGCCGGTGCTCCTCGGCTCCGCCTTCAAGAACAAGGGCGTGCAGCCGCTCCTCGACGCCGTCATCGACTTTCTCCCGAGCCCGCTCGACGTCCCGCCCGTCCACGGCGTCGACCCGCGCACCGAGCACGAGCTCTCGCGCCGGCCCGCGACGGACGAGCCGTTCTCGGCGCTGGCCTTCAAGGTCATGTCCGACCCCTACGTCGGAAAGCTGACGTACATCCGGGTGTACTCGGGTCAGGTCGACTCCGGCGACCGGGTCGTCAACACGACCAACAACAAGACCGAGCGGATCGGCCGCATCCTCCAGATGCACGCGAACCACCGGGAGGAGCGCCAGGAGATCGGCGCGGGTGAGATCGCGGCCATCGTCGGCCTGAAGCAGACGACGACCGGCGAGACCCTCGCCACCGACACTGCGCCCATCGTCCTCGAGTCGATGACCTTCCCGGACCCGGTGATCGCCGTCGCCGTCGAGCCGAAGACCAAGGGCGACCAGGACAAGCTCGCGACGGCGCTCCAGCGCCTGGCCGAGGAGGATCCGACCTTCCGCGTCCAGTCGGACGAGGAGACGGGGCAGACGCTCATCTCAGGGATGGGCGAGCTGCACCTCGAGATCATCGTCGACCGCCTCACGCGCGAGTTCAACGTCGACGCGAACGTGGGCCGCCCGCAGGTCGCCTACCGCGAGACGGTCTCGAATCCCGTCCAGAAGATCGAGGGGCGGTTCGTCCGCCAGACCGGCGGCCGCGGCCAGTTCGGCCACGCGATCATCAACCTGGAGCCGTCCGAGCCGGGCGAGGGCTACGAGTTCCTGGACAAGATCGTCGGCGGCAAGATCCCGCGCGAGTACATCCCGGCCGTCGACCTGGGAATCCAGGAGGCGATGGAGTCGGGGATCCTGGCCGGCTACCCGGTCGTCGACATCCGCGTCGAGCTCGTCGACGGGTCGTACCACGACGTCGACTCGAGCGAGATGGCCTTCAAGGTTGCGGGCTCGATGGCCTTCAAGGAGGCCATGAAGCGCGCGAAGCCGAAGCTGCTCGAGCCGGTGATGGCCGTCGAGGTCGTCACGCCCGAGGAGTACCTCGGCGACGTCATGGGCGACCTCAACTCACGCCGGGGCCGCATCGAGAATCTGGAGCCGAGGGGCAACGCGCAGGTCATCAAGGCGCGCGTCCCGCTCGCCGCAATGTTCGGATACGCGACCGACCTGCGCTCGACGACGCAGGGCCGGGCGACATTCACCATGCAGTTCGAGCGATACGAGGAAGTTCCTCAGTCGATCGCAAGCGAGCTCGTCGACTCGCAGACGACCTAGGAAGAAAGGAAGGAATGGCCAAGCAGAAGTTCGAGCGCACCAAGCCGCACGTCAACGTCGGCACGATCGGCCACATCGACCACGGCAAGACGACCCTGACCGCTGCGATCACGAAGGTGCTCGCCGAGCAGGGCGGCGGAGACACGCAGGTCCGGTCGTTCGACTCGATCGACAACGCTCCGGAGGAGCGCCAGCGCGGGATCACGATCAACACGTCGCACGTGGAGTACGAGACGGAGAACCGTCACTACGCGCACGTCGACTGCCCGGGCCACGCGGACTACATCAAGAACATGATCACGGGCGCCGCCCAGATGGACGGCGCGATTCTGGTCGTGTCCGCCGCGGACGGCCCGATGCCGCAGACCCGCGAGCACATCCTCCTGGCCCGCCAGGTCGAGGTGCCGTCGATCGTGGTCTTCCTGAACAAGGCCGACATGGTCGACGACCCGGAGCTGCTCGAGCTCGTCGAGATGGAGGTGCGCGAGCTTCTCTCCGCGTACGAGTTCCCGGGTGACGAGATCCCGGTCATCGCCGGCTCGGCGCTGAAGGCGCTCGAGGGCGACGAGGAGCACTCGAAGAAGATCCTCGAGCTGATGGAGGCGGTCGACTCCTACATCCCGGAGCCGACGCGCGACACCGACAAGCCGTTCCTGATGCCGATCGAGGACGTCTTCACGATCACGGGCCGCGGCACCGTCGTGACCGGCCGGATCGAGCAGGGTCAGATCAACTCCGGCGAGGAAGTCGAGATCATCGGCATCCAGGAGCAGACCCAGAAGACGGTCGTCACCGGGCTCGAGATGTTCAACAAGACGCTCGACTTCGCCCAGGCGGGCGACAACGCGGGCGTTCTGCTGCGCGGAACGAAGCGCGAGGAGGTCGAGCGCGGCCAGGTCGTCGCGAAGCCGGGGTCGATCACCCCGCACACGCACTTCAAGGCCGAGGTCTACGTCCTCTCGAAGGACGAGGGTGGCCGCCACACGCCGTTCTTCAACGGCTACCGGCCGCAGTTCTACTTCCGGACGACGGACGTGACCGGCTCGATCGCGCTCCCGGAGGGCCAGGAGATGGTCATGCCGGGCGACAACACGAACATGGAGATCCAGCTGATCCAGCCGATCGCGATGGATCAGGGCCTCCGGTTCGCAATCCGCGAGGGCGGCCGCACCGTGGGTGCGGGTGTCGTCACCGAGATCGTCAACTAG
>Ga0209814_10000849_pt1 | contig 10511 bp, 6 predicted proteins | sample SoiMetdeltSBSDD1_FD_187597 | JGI IMG/M metagenome (GOLD analysis project Ga0209814, IMG submission 187597) | Bulk soil microbial communities from a Populus tree surrounding site in Tennessee, USA - Soil MetaG P. deltoides SBSDD1 (SPAdes) (version 2) | ecosystem: Environmental > Terrestrial >... | reverse complement strand
GCCGTAGGCTCCTGACGAGGAACGAGCTCCAGTCCGCGACCGGCGCGAACGCGCTGGTGGCGGCGTGGCTGCAGTTCATGATCCGCGATTGGTTCTCCCACGGGCCGAGCCCCAAGGACCACCCCTGGTCGGTGGAGCTCACCGCCGACGACGACTGGCAGCCTGCCCCGATGCTGATCATGCGGACCCGACCCGATCCGACCCGGCCGGCCGGTCCCAGCAAGCTGCCGTTGACCTGGGCCAGCACCGAGACCCACTGGTGGGACGGCTCTCAGATCTATGGGAAGAGCCTCGAGGAGCAGAAGTTCGTGCGCAGCGGCAGCCACGGCAAGCTCCGGCTGGGCCCCAACGGCCTGCCGCTGTACCCGACGGGAGCCGACCGCAACCCGGCCATGGTTCCCGGCTTCTGGCTCGGGCTGGCCATGATGCAGACGCTGTTCACGCTCGAGCACAACGCAATCTGCGACCGGCTCCGCACGGCCTACCCGTCGTTGGACGACGACGAGGAATTGTTCGAACGGGCCCGGCTGATCAACGCCGCCCTTATCGCCAAGATCCACACCGTGGAGTGGACCCCCGCGCTCATCAGCCATCCCACCACCGTGGCGGCCATGCACGGGAACTGGTGGGGCCTGCTCGGCCAGCGTCTCCACAGACTGCTGGGGCGGGTGAGCACCAACGAGGTGCTCAGCGGCATCCCCGGCTCAAGGACACAGCACTTCGGCGTTCCCTATGCGCTCACCGAGGAGTTCGTCGCCGTCTACCGGATGCACCCGCTGGTCCCCGACGACTACGAGTTCCGATCGGCCGCCGACGACCGCCTCCTCCAGCCACTGGCCCTTCGCGACATCGCCGGCCCGGCCGCCCTCGAGGTCATGGACAGGCTGTCGATGACCGACCTGCTCTATACCTTCGGCACCATGCACCCGGGGCTGGTCACGCTGCACAACTACCCTCGTGACCTGCAGACCTTCCGGCGACCGGACGGGCAGCTCATGGATCTCGCCGCCACCGACATCCTCCGGGTCCGCGAGCTCGGCGTGCCCCGCTACAACCAGTTCCGGCGCCTGCTGCACCTGGCTCCAGCCAAGGACTTTGCCGCCCTCACCGACAACCCGCAGTGGGCGGAGGAGCTTCGTCGCCTCTACGACAACGACATCGAGCGCGTCGACCTCATGATCGGGATGTACGCCGAGCGGCGGCCGCAGGGGTTCGCATTCAGCGACACCGCCTTCCGCATCTTCGCGCTGATGGCATCGCGCCGTCTCAACAGCGACCGCTTCTTCACCAGCGACTACACGGCGGAGGTCTACACCGAGGCTGGTCTCGACTGGATCGACGCCAACACCATGGCGAGTGTCCTGCGCCGCCACTATCCGGGCGTCGGCTCGGCCGTGAGCTCGGTCGTGAATGCCTTCCACCCCTGGCAGCGCCCAGCAGGCTGAGCGACCAAGACCAGCGCAGATCGACAGGCCGCGAATATGCGCTAAATCATATGTGCGATCTATTCTCATATAATTGTATATACGGATTATCGCGCCTGGGCTTAACGATGGTGGGCTTGATTTCTGCAGAGGCCTATGCCTCAATTGAGGTGACAGTGCAAGGGGGAAGCGATGGCCCCACGACGTATGCTGGCGGTCATGGTCGCCAGTGCGATCATGGTCGTTGCCGCAAGCGCGGTAAGCGCCCGGAGCCGACCTCCGACCGAGGCCGAGACGATCCTGCAGCAGACGCTGCGGGACATCGGCGCAAAGGCCAAGGGCGTCAAGCCCACGACCAAGCGTCAGATGGCGCAGCGACTGCAGGCCGCGGCCCAGCTGCCGCCGCCGGTCACCGGGGCCCTTGCGGGCAGGTGGTCCGCGCCGTGCTCACTGCCGGACGGGGTCAACCCGATTGCCGGTGCCGTCATGCGCGACGCCAAGCTGTGGGTGATGTCCGGTTCCGGCAACAACGTCGGGAACTTCAACGCCGGCCTGTTCGAGCATGGCGTATTCGACCCGGTGGCGTGTACGTACACGCGCCTGCCTCTCAGCAACGACCTCTTCTGCTCGGTACTGGTGAGGGAGAACACCGCGCTGCGGTCACTCGGTGGCACGTTGGCGTACGACCCGTTCAAGGGAGCCCCTTACGACGTCCGCTGGCTGGGGGGCCAGCTGACGACGCTCCCGGACATGCCCATCGGGCTGTGGTACCCCTCGGGCTTCTACAACGGGAAGATCACGCTCGTGTCGGGGATCGACCACAACGGGAACCTGAACACGAGGGTTCTCACCTGGGATCCCGCGCGGACAGGTAGTAAGTGGAGCGTGAGCAGCTACAACTTCACGACACCCACCTACCCCCATGCCCTCCCAACGGCCGGCGGCCGGCTCTTCTTCACGGGAGTCGGTTTCGGAACCTCCCTGAACAAGGTGGGCTTCCTGAGCCCGGCGTCGGGTGCGTTCCAGGCTGTGCCCGGGCTGTCCAACGCCCGGCGCGACGAGGGAGCGAGCTTCTTCGCAGGCGGATCGCAGGGTCGTCGTGTGGTCGTTGTCGGCGGTGCAGCTGCCAGCTCGGCCTATGTTGACCTGTACGTCGCGAATCCGTCGTACAAGGCGGGACCGAGCTTGCCCTTGCCGATTCGGTACTTGAACCACTCGCCCACCTTCGACCAGCGAGAGCTGCTCTTCGGTGGCGAGGACACCTCCGGGAACCCCGTGACGTGGGCAGGACTGTATCGTCCGACCAGCAACGTCATCTCGACCGTGAACTACAGCTCGTTCGCCCACCAGTACCACACGATCGGGTTCACCGACCTCAGGGGGTCTGTGTGGATGCTGGGCGGGAATCCGCAGCGCGGCGTGGTGCAGTCCGTGATCGAGAGATTTGACCCGTGGTACGTCGGCCGGAGCGACCGGCCGGTGATCACCAGTGTTCCGTCTTCGATCAAGCGCAACACGCCGTTCACCCTGGGGGTGAAGGTGGCCTCGGGGCGGACTGTCAAGGCGGTACGGTTGTACCGCATGGGCGCCGTGACACATCAGTTCAACTCCGCCCAAGGGGACTTCGGAGCCGTTCGGTCCGGAGCCCGGTGGTCGCTCACCGTCAGCGCCAACGTGGCCGTGAAGGGCCTCTACTACGTCGTGGCGGTCGATGGCTCCGGCGTTCCGTCGGTAGCCAAGATCGTCCAGCTCGGATAGGCACGAGCCCTGGAGAGAAGTCGTGATGGCGGCCGACGACCTGGTCAACCGGATCGGCCAGGAGGCGACGACCTAGCCGGCCACGGCCGTGGCGGTGCCGCCGCCTCCCCCCGGGGCCGGGTCGCCCGAGGACCTGGTTCGGGTGTTGCGGGCCGAGGGGATCCGGGACCGGCGGGTCCTGGCCGCGTTCCGGACCGTCCCCAAGGCCCTGTTCGTGCCGGCCGAGGCCACCGGCCAGGGGCCTACCTGGACGAGCCGGCCCGGATCCCGCACGGCACCCTTGGCGTCCCCGAGCACGCACCCTACCAGGCGATCGTGGTCGCGGCCGCCGCCCCTCGGGCCTACGGCGCGCCGGCCCGGGAAGGTTGGGGTGGGCGATGACGGTCACGGTGGCGCTGGCCGGGGACACCATGCTGGGCCGCGGGGTCGCCCGGGCCCTGGCCACGACGCCACCGGAGGCTCTGGTGGCGCCGGAGGTCCGGGCCGCGCTGGGCGAGGCCGACCTGGTCGTGCTCAACCTGGAGTGCTGCATCTCCGAGCGGGGACGGCCCTGGGACGCCCCTGGCAAGCCGTTCTTCTTCCGGGCCCCGCCACGGGCGGTCGAGCTGCTGGCCCTGCTCGGGACCGACTGCGTCACCCTGGCCAACAACCACGCCCTGGACTACGGCTTCGACGCCCTGGCCGACACCCTGGAGCACCTGGCCGACGCCGGCATCGCCGCGGTCGGGGCCGGACCGGACCTGGAGCGGGCGCGGCGCCCGGCCAGCCTCGCCGCCGGCGGGCTGCGGGTCGCGGTCCTCGGGGTCACCGACCACCCGGCCGACTTCGCCGCCGGCCCCGACCGCCCCGGGGTCGCCTTCGCCGACCTCGTCCGGAGGATGCCGGACTGGCTGCCCGAAGCCATCCGGGCGGCCGGCGCCGGGGTCGTGCTGGTGACGCCCCACTGGGGGCCCAACATGACCAGCGAACCGGTCGGCCATGTCCGCCGGGCCGCCGCCGCGTTGGTGGACGCGGGCGCGACCCTGGTCGCCGGCCACTCCGCCCATCTGCCCCACGGGGTCGCCGGCCCCGTCCTGTACGACCTGGGCGACTTCCTGGACGACTACCGGGTCGACCCGCGGCTGCGCAACGACCTCGGCCTGCTGTTCCTGGTCACCCTGGACACCCGCGGCCCGGTCCGGCTGGAGGCGCTCCCCCTCAAGCTGGACTTCTGCCACACCCGCCTGGCCAGCGGCACCGAGGCCGCCTGGATGCGGCGCCGGTTCCGGTCCGCCTGCGCCGCCCTCGGCACCACCGTGGACGAGGAGGCCGACCGGCTGACCATCAACTGGCGATAGCACCGTGGGTCCAGTGCTGTCCTCGGACGATTGCGTCGAGCGTAGCGCGAGCGACGAAGCTTCATCCGTGATGGGCGATGACGCAAGCCTGGATCGACGCCAAGCTGGAGCAGGCAAGGATGTCGTGCAGCTTGGAGGCCGAGCGCTGAGCTACAGCACGCCCGAGCGGCTGGCTATGAGCCGCGGGTCAGGTCACGGCATGATGGAGGCGGCGTAGTGTCGTTTCCGGGAGGATGGCGACCGTCCCGCCAGCGGGGACGCGCCGCGGAGCTGCGGGGCCGGCGCCGCGAATGTGACCTGCTGGACCGACTCCTGGACGCGGTTCACGCCGGTGAGAGCCGGGCGCTGGTGGTGCGCGGCGAAGCAGGTGTTGGCAAGACGGCGCTGCTGGACTACCTGGTCGAGCACGCCTCGGGCTGCCGGGTGGCCCGCGTCGCCGGGGTCGAGGCGGAGATGGAGCTGGCCTACGCCGGGCTGCACCAGCTGTGCGCGCCGATGCTGGGCCGCCTCCAGCGGCTCCCGGCTCCGCAGCGGGCTGCGCTGCGGACCGCGTTGGGGCTCGGTCCCGGGGTGGCGCCGGACCGCTTCCTGGTCGGCCTGGCCACCCTCAGCCTGCTGGCGGAGGTGGCCGATGAGCACCCGCTGGTCTGCCTGGTGGATGACGAGCAGTGGCTGGATCACGCCTCGGCGCAGGTCCTTGGGTTCGTTGCCCGCCGCCTCGCGGAGGAATCGGTCGGCCTGGTCTTCGCGGCCCGCGTTCCCAGCGACGAGCTGGCCGGGCTGCCGGAGCTGATGGTCGAGGGGCTGCCGGAGGCCGATGCACGCGCATTGCTGGAGGCGGTACTGACCGGGCCACTGGACGCGCGGGTCCGCGAACGGATCGTCGCCGAGGCCCACGGAAACCCGCTGGCCCTGTTGGAACTGCCCCGGGGGGTGACGCCGGCCGAGCTGGCCGGCGGGTTCGCGCTCCCCGACGCGATGCCGCTCTCGGCGAGCATTGAGGAGAGCTTCCGGCGGCGGCTGGACGCGCTGCCGGCCGACACCCGCGTGCTGCTGCTGGTGGCGGCGGCCGACCCGGTCGGCGACCCGGTGCTGGTGTGGCGCGCAGCCAGGCGGCTCGGCATCCGCGCGGAGGCTGCCATGCCGGCAGCCGAGGCCGGCCTGCTGGAGGTCGGCGCCCGCGTTCTCTTTCGTCATCCCCTGGTGCGGTCGGCGGCCTACCGGTCGGCGTCGGTTCAGGAGCGGCAGGCCGTCCATGGCGCCCTGGCCCAGGTCACCGGTCCAGAGGTCAACCCCGACCGTCGGGCCTGGCATCGGGCCCAGGCCGCACCCGGACCGGACGAGGACATCGCCGCCGAGCTCGAGCACTCGGCCGGCTGCGCGCAGGCGCGCGGGGGCCTGGCCGCGGCGGCCGCGTTCCTCGAACGGGCGGCGATGCTGACGCCCGAACCCGCTCACCGAGCCCGGCGCCTGCTCGCGGCGGCCAGGGCCAAGCGCGCCGCCGGCGCGCTGGATGAGGCACTGGGGCTCCTGGTCGCGGTCGAGGCCGGCCCGCACGACGCCCTGCGGACTGCCGAGGCGGAGCGCCTGCGCGGACTGATCGCGTTCGTACAGCAACGCGCCGGCGACGGTGCGCAGCTCCTCCTGAGCGCGGCCAGACGCCTGGAACCCCTCGATGCTCCCCTGTCCCGCGAGACGTACCTGGAGGCGCTCGGGGCCGCGATGTGGGCTGGCGACCTGGACAGTCCCGGTGGCCTGCCGGCGGCGGCCGAGGCCGCGCGTGCTGCGCCCCCCGGTCCCGAACCGCCACGTGCGGTTGACGTCCTGCTGGATGGGTTCGCGCTGCGGCTGACGGAGGGATATGGGCCGGCCGCGCCGTTGCTGACCCGAGCGCTCGAGCTGGGTCTCACACTGGACGTCGCCGACGACGTCGATCGCTGGCGCTGGCTCGGCAGTGGAAGAGCCATCGCCATCGCCGCCCTCGAGCTGTGGGACGCCGAATCCGCGCACACCCTGGCCGCCGTCCAGGCACAGTTCGCCCGCGACACCGGCGCTCCCGTGCACCTGCAGGACGCGCTCAACTCCCTCGCCACCACCCACCTGCTCGCCGGCGAGCTGACCACGGCGGCACGGCTGGTCGAAGAGGATCGCCTGATCGCGGAGGTCACCGGGAACCCGCCAGCCGGATACGCCGCGGTGGTACTCGCGGCCTGGCGGGGTCGGGAGGCGCAGGCGTCGGAGCTGCTCGAGGCCAGCGTCCGGGTGGCGACCGCACGCGGTCAGGGCGCGATGGTCAAGCTGGCCGCCTACGCGAGCGCGGTGCTCGACAACGGCCTCGGCCGCCACGACCTCGCGCGTGACGCCGCATGGCGGGCCTTCATGGGTGACGAGCTCGGGTATGGGCCGTTTGTCGTGCCCGAGCTGGCCGAGGCGGCGTCCAGGACCGGTGACGTGGAACTGGTCAGGGCCGCACTCGACTGGCTCTCCGAACGAACCCAGGTCACGCCTTCCGCGTGGGCGCTGGGCATCGAGGCCCGGCTCCGCGCCCTGCTGAGCGAGGGCGACGCCGCCGACCGGCTGCATCGCGAGTCGATCGCCCACCTGAGGCGGACCCTGGTTCGCGTCGAGCTCGCGCGAGCCCATCTGCTGTATGGGGAGTGGTTGCGCCGCCGGCGCCGCCGCCTCGACGCCCGGGTGCAGCTGCGCACCGCCCACGACCTGCTGGACACCATGGGCATCCACGCGTTCGCCGAGCGAGCCCGCCGCGAGCTGCAGGCCGCCGGCGGGACCACCCGCAGACGCACCATCGAGACGAGCGGGGAGCTGACCGCCCAGGAGGCCGTGATCGCCCGGCTGGCCCGCGACGGCCTCTCCAACCCCGAGATCGGCAGCCGGCTGTTCATCAGCGCCCGCACGGTCCAGTACCACCTGCACAAGGTCTTCGCCAAGCTCGCCATCAGCTCCCGCGGCCAACTGGAACGGGCCCTGCCCGGCGACCCGGCCACAACCAGGCCGAAGTAGCCCGCCGGCCAGCACGACCGACACTCGGCGGACAGGGCGCCTTCGAGATCACCTTCCTCGACCCGGGTCCAGGCCTACGCCTTCACCTTCGGCCAGGTCGGGGACAAACTGTCTCCGACGTCACGTAGGGAGCTACGGATGAGTTCGGACAGCGTTCCACTTGGGCCGCCGATGACCCGTGATGCGGCGGGGACACTGCTCGGGCAGACCATGGGGCTGGTCGCGGTCACCGCGGGCCTGTTCGCGGTCGGCGCCTACCTCGGCCGAAACCTGTCATACCAGTGGGGCTGGCTGGGGTTCATCGCCGCCTTCGGCTGCCTCATCGGCATGAACGTCGCGGTCCAGCGATCGCAGGGGCTCGCCGTCACCCTCTTGTTCGGGTTCGGTGCGCTCATCGGACTCGCTGTGGCTCCGACACTCAGCTACTACGCAAGCGCGGATCCGCAGGCTGTCTGGCAGGCGGGCGGAGCGACGGCGCTGTTCATTGCCGGGTTCGGGGCCGCCGGCTACGCGACGCGCCGCGACCTCTCGGCGCTCGCACGCCTACTCTCCTGGGCCCTGATCGGGCTGATCATCTTCGGCATCGTTGCGATCTTCGTCCAGATCCCGAATGGCGCGCTGATCTATGCGATCCTTGGACTCGTGATCTTCGCGGGCTTGACGGCCTTCGACTTCCAGCGCCTTCGCCGCAGCCAAGACATCCGGAGCGCTCCGTTGCTCGCGGCCTCGATCTTCCTCGACATCCTCAACGTATTCCTTCTGCTGCTGTCGCTGTTCGGCGGCCGAGACGACTAGGAGGAGCGCTCCCATGACCCAGCCGCCCCAGCCGTTCGCTCAGCACCCGAGGTTGGCCGAGCTGGTCACCGCGCTCGGCTTCCGCCGCTACCCGCTGTTCCTGACCGGGCTCCTGTACGAGGAACCGGGCGGTCCGCTGCGCCGGGCGACCGCCGTAGCCAGCCGCGACGGCGACCTGGTGGCCTACGACGCCGGCGAGGTGTTCGAGCACGCCGGGCGCGTCCCGACCTCACGGCTGTTCGACGACGACCTCACCGGGCGGTCCCCCAAGACCCTGGTGGACGCCCTGGCCGACCAAAACCAGGCGTTCTTCGCCCACGAGGTCGCCGCCTGGACCAGGGGCCGCCGCAGCGTCAACGAGGTCGGCATCGAGTTGCTGCACCACTGGTTCCTGCCCCACAGTGCAGTGCCGCTGGCCATCACCCATTCCGAGGTCCTCGGGGTGGTCCCGCTCGAGGTCACCGACGCCCTGCTAGAGGTGTTCCGCCGCCTGGCCGACCGCCACGAGCGCGGCTTCCTGGTCGAGCAGGTCATGGAACTGCTCGCCGCGAGCTGACCCTGGTCGGTTCACCATGTCAGAAGCGGCTGAGAGGAGCTGATAGCGATGTTCGGAACATCGTGGCGGGTGGGCAGGATCGCCGGGATCGAGATCCGCATCGACAGCTCCTGGGCGGTGATCGCCCTGCTGATCACCTACAGCATGTATCTGCGGTCGTCGGTCCTGTACCCGGAGCTGTCAGGCGGCGGCGCGGTCGCGCTGGGCATCCTGGCGACGGTGCTGTTCTTCGGCTCGGTCCTGGTCCATGAGCTGGCCCACGCGGTGGTCTCCCAGGCCCGGGGGATCCGCGTCCAGGACATCACCCTGTTCCTGTTCGGCGGGGCCACCCGGGCCCGGGTGGAGTCCCGCGGCCCGGGCGACGAGTTCCTGATCGCGCTGGTCGGACCGCTCACCAGCGGCCTGCTGGCCGGGCTGTTCGGGACCGTCGCCGGCCTGGGCCGTGACGTCCTGTCGGCACCGCTGGCCGGGACCTTCGGGTATCTGGCCTGGACCAACCTGCTGCTGGCCGCCTTCAACCTGGTCCCGGGATTCCCGCTGGACGGGGGGCGGCTGCTGCGCTCGGCCATCTGGAAGGCCACCGGCAGCCTCGACCGGGCGACCCGGATCGCCTCGCTGGCCGGCCAGGGCGTGGGCTGGCTGCTGGTGGCCGGCGGGGTGGCCTTCCTGCTGGCCGGGGACCTGGCCGGCGGGATCTGGTTCGCCTTCATCGGCTGGTTCCTGGTCCAGGCCGCCCGCTCCTCCTACCAGGAACTCCAGCTCCAGCAGCTGCTGGCCAGGGTGGAGGCCGAAGACGTGATGGCCGCCGACCTGGTGCGGATCCCGCCCGAGCTGACGCTGCAGGACGCGGTGGACGACTACTTCATGCGCTACAACCACAGCGCGTTCCCAGTGGAGGAGCAGGGGCGGACGATCGGCCTGTTGCCCCTGCGGAGGGTCCGGGGGGTACCCAGGGAGCAGTGGCCGACCCGCCGGGTGCGGGAGCTCATGGTCCCGCTCGGCGACCAGGTCGTGGTGGCCCCCGATGCCCGGATGGACGGCGTGCTCGGCAAGCTCCAGGACGGCGAGGCCGGGCGGGTCCTGGTCGTCCAGGATGGCGAGGTGGTGGGGATCATCACCCCCTCGGACCTGACCCGCTGGCTACGCCGCTGGCGGACACTCGAAGGAAGCGCACACTGAGCCGTTCATGCTCGTCGCTGGCGGCGACGGCGTCGGCCTGTCCGGGCCAGCGCCAAGCCGGACTGGCCCGCCGGTCGGCCAGCGTCCCGGTCGGCGCACCGCCAGACCACGACTGGCCACCCCTACTGGCCAGTGGCGGATGCGAACGCTGGCCGGCGCGAACCAGACTTGGCGGGCCACCGACACCGTGTCGACACCGCACTGCGTGGCAGGTTCCGGACGACTGATGGGTTGTCCGTCGGTCGTCCTCTGCGCCCATGGGAGGAAACGGCAATGTCGGAGAGCGCCACGGCCGGTCAGCGTCCCGCCGAGCCAAACGCAGCGGCCGCGGACACCACCATCCGCCCCTTCCGGGTCGACATTCCAGAGGAGGCACTGGACGACCTTCGCCGCCGCATCGCCGCGGTGCGCTGGCCCTCCCGGGAGCTGGTCACCGACCGC
>Ga0209814_10000846_pt1 | contig 10518 bp, 13 predicted proteins | sample SoiMetdeltSBSDD1_FD_187597 | JGI IMG/M metagenome (GOLD analysis project Ga0209814, IMG submission 187597) | Bulk soil microbial communities from a Populus tree surrounding site in Tennessee, USA - Soil MetaG P. deltoides SBSDD1 (SPAdes) (version 2) | ecosystem: Environmental > Terrestrial >... | reverse complement strand
CTGCGAGAGGAATACTCCAACGAGGGCCACAATGGTTATGAAGAGAACCTTGTGCAACCTAAAATGGCTCTCAGTGAAAATGAATATCGAGCGCGTCTTCCAAAAAATTGTTATTTTCCCGTAACGCCGTAGTATGCCGCGCAGTTGTCCCACAAAATTTTCCTTTTGTCTTCTTCTCCAAGGGGTAAGTGAAGGAAACGTTCCACTGCCTTTGGAAACTTCGTGTCCACGTGCGGAAAGTCGGTGGAGAAGACCAAGCGATCATTACCGACGAAATCGACAGCGTACTTTACCGGCTCCTCATCGGCCTCGACGGAAGCGTAGCCCTGTCTCTTGAAATAGAAACTGGGAGGATTTTTCAGCTCAGGCGCCCACTGATCGCCGAACATCTCCCAATGCTCATCGAGCCGCCATAAGAGAAAAGGCAACCAGCCGCAGTTACCCTCAAGAAAAGCCACGCGCAAACTAGGATGGCGTGCGAGAACACCACCGCCGCAGAAGCTCCCCACCGCCAGCATCTGTTCGAACGGGTGGGAAAAGGTATGCCGCAGCATAAAATCGTAGCCGAATTGATCGCCCACCTGGCGCCCTGCCGAAGTATTGGATTCGTGGAAACCCAGCGGCACATTCAGCTCTTCTAGAGCAGACCATAGCGGTTCATAGTAGGGATCATGCCAATTGTGGCCGTTGACGATGTTGGCGCGCAGGAAGACCGCGCGAAAACCAAGCTGCTTTACACAGCGCTGGGCCTCGGAAATCGCATCGTCGATGTTGAACACCGAAACCATACCGGCGCCCATGAGCTTGCTCGGGTCCGCCTGGCAAAACTCGTAGAGCCAGTTGTTATAGGCCCGGGCTATGGCGGAGGCGAACTCGGGTTCCATGTCCGGAATGCTAAGGGCATTTAGTCCCCGGCTCGGGTAGAGTACCGCAAGGTCGATTCCTTCCTCGTCCATGGCCTCAAGTTGGACTTGGGCACTCCAGCCACGTTCCATGTGCGGCTTGAAGAGTTGCTGATTCCGGTGAAAGATGTGGCCAGGCGGCGGAATCGTTTCCGGAGGCGGATCCACCGGTCGGCCCCATGCCTGCCCATCAGGGCCCACCATTCGCAGATCCCTGACATGATCGGTGGTGCCCCGGGGCGCGTAATCTTTGAACTTGGAATCGATAAATCGCTGCCAAAGGTCCGGCGGCTCCAAGATGTGCATGTCGCTGTCCAACACTTTGAATCCGCTTTTAGCCATGGCTCCTCCGCTTTACAAAGATTATTCTGCGTCTGGATGGGTGGAAATGTACTTCGCTGACCTGTCCGCGTCCACTCCGTCGGCGCGTATCTGTACTTGTGCCGCCTCTTCTTGGAGCTGAAAAGCAACCGTGTAGGCAGCCTTGTCGCCCCAACCGCGGTTGAGGGCTGCGACGAGAATCTGTTCCGCGATATTCGCCACCGGTAGCGGAACGTTTAACTCCCGGCCGAGGTCCGTCGCCAGGCGAACATCTTTGCGCAGCAACTTGAGAGAAAAGGTTTCGGTTTCGAACTTGCCGCGAAACACGGTTTGCGGCACCTGATAGTGCAGAACGTGCATCCGCCCCACCATACCGCGACGCACGCAATCCCACAGAGTCTTGGGCTCGACCCCGGCCTTGACTCCGAGAGACAATCCTTCCGCGATGGCTTGAGAAACCGCGCAGCCGATCATCTGGTGCACCAGTTTACATATGCTACCCGAGCCCAACGGGCCTGCATACAGGACCTGGTCTCCGAAAGCAGATAGGATCGGCTTAACTCGCTCGAAGACTTCCGGCTTACCGCCGACCATAACCTCGTGGATTCCACGTGCGGCCCCAGGTTGGCCGGAGGCGACCGGAGCGTCGAGAACCGATGCGCCCTTCGCGCGGAACAGGGGCTCGAGCCGGCGGATGAGCGACGGTGGGCTGGTAGAAATATCCACGAAGACCGAACCCGGCCTTATTCCCTCAATGATTCCCTGTTTGCCACAGGCAACTTCCTCAACGTCCTCCGGCATTGGCAAAGCAGTAATAATCACGTCGCTTTTTCGCGCCAATGCCGCGGCAGAATCAACTACGGTCGCGCCGCCCTCACAAAACGAACGCGTTGCCTCGTCGCGGAGATCATAGACTACCATCGGATATCCGGCCCGTTGGATGTGGCCGGCGACCGGACCTCCCATCGCGCCCAAGCCGATAAAGCCCACTGTTTCCATGCTAACTCCTCATTGCCGTCTAACCGGGGTATAGTTTACAAGTTTATCGCAGAAGCAAGATGGAGGTGTCAATGCAAATTGCGATCGGGTGATGGTGCTTCATGGCAACAATTTACTATCAACTTTCTTATGCCGATAGGTTTTGATACAAGAATGCGATAACGGCGAAAGGAGAACTGATATGGGATTCATGCTCGACGGTAAATGGAACAACGATGACCAAATCCCCAGCGATGCGCGAGGTCATTTCATTCGCGCAGATTCGAGATTCCGCCACTGGATCACGCCGGACGGAAGCACCGGCCCTTCCGGTGACCCAGGATTCAAGGCGGAACCCGGCCGTTATCACCTCTTCGTTTCCCCTTCATGTCCCTGGGCGCATCGAACAATCATTCTGCGCAAGCTAAAAAATCTCGAAGATGTTATCTCGATGTCCAACGCTGATCGACCCAAGACCGAGGGTTGGGCGTATTCCCGAGGCATCGATGATCTCAAGCCCAGCGCTGACGGCGTCTTTCGCCTGTACCAGATTTACGCCGCCACCGATTCTGCGTACACGGGCAAGGTGACGGTACCGACCTTATGGGACCGCGAGCGTCGTACGATCGTCAATAACGAATCCTCGGAGATCATTCGCATGTTCAATTCCGCGTTCGAAGCGTGGACGGATGTCGGATACGACTTTTATCCTGAAGATCTGCGCGCCGAAATCGACCGGATCAACGAGCTGGTGTACAGCCATTTCAACAACGGCGTATACCGGGCCGGCTTCGCCCGGTCACAGGAGGCTTACGAAGAAGCGGCGCGAAAAGTATTTCACTGCCTGGATACTTTGGAAGCCTTGCTCGGCGCGCGCCGCTATCTGGCCGGCGATCGGATCACCGAGGCTGATTGGCGCGTTTTCCCAACCTTGCTGCGGTTTGACTTAGTCTATTACAGCCATTTCAAATGCAACGTGCGCCGCATCCAAGACTACCCGAATCTCGCTAACTATTTACGGGAACTGTATCAATGGCCGGGGATCAAAGACACCCTCGATCTACAGCAGATTAAAGCCGGGTACTACAGCCAAAGGAACGTAAATCCAACCGGTATTGTCCCCCTAGGACCGACCCTTGATCATCTAGATCAGCCCCATGATCGCGAGCGGCTGCGGGCGGCGGCGTAGGGGAAATTACCGTTCGCGTGCCTGTTGGGGACCGACCTTTTCGATGTTGACGCGAATGATAACGCGTTTTTGCTTTTTCATCGTGTCGCGGTACTCATCCCAATTCTTGTGCTCGCCGCGCACCTGCTTGTACCAATAAATCAAAGTGTCCATTGCCTCGGGCTGCTCGATGATCTCTGCCGTGCCGTGGATCTGCACGAACTTCGATCCGCTGTACTGCTCACCGAAGATTAACATTGAAACCCGCGGATCGCGCCGGATGTGTTTGACTTTATAGGTCGTGCCCCGCGAAGTGATGATCACGCGGCTCTCAGAATCTATACCCGGGTCACAAAGGTCATCTAGGCCAGCCGTCCCTCTGGCGAACGGCAATACATGCCCGATGATTTTCTTGCAAGAATTTTTGCGCATCGGCAATTTCCATGTTGTCCTCCTATTTTGAATACTTTAGCCGTGACCGTTCGCGCCCCAGAGCCTCCCATCGATCCACAGCTTGGCCAACTCCATGGCATAGGAGTCCGCTTGCCGCCGGGTGTCGAATGTGGCCCGGCGCCGGCCTAAGATCGGAATTTTCTTATTCGTTTTGCCGTCCTCGACAATAATCGTCGCACGGGCGACCCATTCTCCGGGGTGAGCTTCTTCTGAAGCGAGCTCAACGATGTGGCCCCGATAGGCTTTTTTCGTCATTGATAGCGTGCTCGGTTTCGAGTGTCATGCTCGATTAACGGAAACGAAAAATTATATGCTGCATTTTCCGGCGTTCAGCCGGATCCCCAATGCAGCCAATTGCTCCGTTACCGGGATCGTGGCGCCAAGGGCTTTTCCCACTTCCGCGGCCAGCGGGAGATCTTTATCATAGAGATTGGTACCAGCATTAAACTTCAAGTCGCCGCCCGATAGGTCGAACCTCATGTCCCAGCGGTCCAAGACGTGCTGCGACTTGGTCTTTTGCATGAGATCAAGTGCCGCCTTGTAGTCGATGCCCGCCGCCTTGCCGATTTGGAGTGCCTCATAAACAATCAGGGCCTCGGAGGCGGTGACCATGTTTTTAAATAGCTTGGTGACGTTGCCGCAACCGAGCGGGCCCATATGAACCGCGTCCTTGGCCATGTTCATCAGGTGTGGTTTGGCACGATCGAAAAGTGCCTTTTGCCCGCCGACGAGGAAAGTTAGTCCGCCTTGTCGCACGGCACTGGGAACCGCCGTCATGCACGCGTCGATGACGTAGACCCTTGTTTCTGCGGCGGCCTCGGCAATTTTCTTAGTGGTGGTGGGCCGGATGGTACTGTGTAGCAATACGAGTGTGCCGGGTGCGGCGCCTTCTAAGATTCCATCTTTGCCCATGGTGCAGTCCAAAACTTCCTGGTCGGTGCGCACGACGACGTCGACGATTGTCGAAGCTTGCGCCACTGCTTTGGCTGAGGTCGCAGTCTGTGCGCCCTCCTTGCGGGCGGCTTCCATCGCTGCGGGTGCAATGTCAAAGGCGGTCGCCTGGACGTTGGCCAATTTCAACCGCGACAGCAGGGCGCTCCCCATAGCGCCGGTTCCGACAAAACCAATTTTTTCCATTTGTCGAGCCTCCCTATATCAAATTTAACCCACCATCCTCGTGTCAATTCGAGTCAACTTGTCTGTTATTTCCTTTCCATCGCTAATGCAAGGCTGCGAAGTCGATCTGGTAGTTTTCACAGTCTCGCATTTCTCGGTCGGGGCGACAAAGATCGGCTGTCATCATTGCAGAGCGCATGCGCACAAGCGCTGTTAGGTTGTCGATGAATTGGCTAATACTTTGCTGCCAAGCTCGGCATCACATGAGCCGCAAACAGCTCCAGAGACCGTAACGATTCGGCAAGCGAGATATCGCCGAAGGCGAATTGTCCCACCAGGTAATTCGCTCTTGTCTGCGTCATTTGTGATTCAAGAAAAGCCGTAACGGTGGCCGGGCTGCCGGCTATACCCTGGCCGATCTCAATCAGGGAGTCCAATTCGAGGGGCCGCTGGTGAACCGGCGCACCGCCCCGCAGAACATACAGATGATAAAAGCTCCGGTGCCATTTTGGGTAGGCGCGGCGCGCAATACGGATGGCCTCTTCATCCGTATTGGCGACCACAATGAATCGTCCGACCCCGATCCTGGGCAGCGCACTTTTTGCTCCACGGGTTTCGCGCCAAACTTGGCGATAGCGATCGACAAAACTGCGCGTTTCGGGCGGAGGGTCCAAGCTGACGACGTGCAAGCCCTTGCGGGCTGCCCGTTCGGCGCTGTCGACGGAGTGGACACCATACCAGATCGGTGGATGGGGTTTCTGCAGCGGTTCAAGCTCCATGGGAACGTTTTCGAAGGAAAAAAAGTCGCCGCGAAAATTAAGCATTCTTTTGGAGAGGCCTTGTATGACCAACTCCAGTCCCTCGGCGTAGATTTGCTGGGCCTTCGCCGGATCGAGCCCATAAAATGAAGTTTCGGTGGAGGAGGCGCCGCGGCCAAAGCCGATCTCCAACCGCCCGCCGCTGATCTGATCGAGCATGCAAATTTCCTCGATCAGTCGAATTGGATGGTAAAGCGGCAGCGCATAGACCAGCGGGCCGAAACGAATTCGCCGCGTGCGCTGCGCCACGGCAGCCAGGAACACGCTGGGCGATGGCGCCATCCCGAGTGGCGTCGAATGATGTTCCGCAACATGATAGGCGTAGAAACCCGCCTGGTCATAAGCCTCGATGAGCTTGAGGCGTGCCTCGTAATAATCCTTCAGAGGCAGGTCGCTGCGATCCAAATGGTCGAATACACCAAATTTCATAGGAGTGATGAGGTCCTTTTCGCTATCGTAGTCGGAAATCTTATGCGATTTGTTGGTGAGAGTACAGGGCGCGTAAGAATGTGGTACGCTGCTACGAGAAAAAGTTGAGATTCAGCAAATAGGTGACGAGGGATTCGGAGTGGCCATCAAAGAACAATCTTGATTCTTGCGCTCGATCATCGTACTGTTTCTTTGACACCAGTTTGGAGCTTTCTGGGGACATCGTAAAATTGGATGTCGATTGCTGATAGTTAGGTCCTGTGCAAGGCGGAACCGTGAACCCCGTCAGGTCCGGAAGGAAGCAGCGGTAACGGATTTTTCCCTGTGCCACGGGGTAACCTGGCTGTCAGCAATGGACATCCAGCCGTTTGAGAAAAACCGAAGATCGAGAATAGAGAATTGAGGATCGCATGGCTATCTTCTATCCTCCATCTTCTATCTTCAAGTGACTATTAACATGTCCTATCTAGTTCTAGCGCGTAAGTGGCGCCCGCAATGTTTTGACGACATTGCGGGTCAGGAGCACATCACCCGCACCCTGAGCAATGCGATTCGGTCGAATCGCATTGCTCATGCTTATCTTTTTACGGGAGTTCGGGGAGTAGGAAAGACAACCGCAGCGCGCATATTAGCCAAAGCCCTCAACTGTGAAAAGGGGCCGACGCCCAATCCTTGCAACCAATGCAGTGCTTGCGCAGAGATCACCAGCGGCAACTGCATCGATGTGCTTGAAATCGACGGCGCCTCGAATCGCGGCATCGATGAGATTCGCCAGATCATCGAAAACGTGCGCTATCAGCCGGCCCAGTGCCGTTTCAAGATTTACGTGATCGACGAAGTGCACCAAGTTACAAGAGACGCATTCAACGCGCTTTTGAAAACTCTGGAAGAGCCACCTTCCTCGGTGAAGTTTATCCTGGCGACCACGGAGCCCCATCGCCTGCCGGAGACGATTCTCTCTCGTTGTCAGCGGTATGACTTCCGCCGTATTACCTTGCGTGAAATCGTCCGCCGCCTTGACGAAATTTCTCAGCAAGAAGGGTTGAAAATTACCAAAGGTGCCCTTGTGCTGCTTGCCCGCGAGGCGGACGGCAGCATGCGGGACGCTCAGTCGCTCCTAGAGCAAGTTTTGGCTTGCGTGGAACCGGGGAGTAAGAGCCATGATGAGACAGCTGTCGACGAGCGATTGCTTGAGGAGATTCTCGGGCTCGCGGAGCGGCAGGTTTTATATGAGCTCTCCAATGCGGTGATCCAAGGGAATGCACAGCGATGTATCGAGCTGATCGCAAAGGTCGTGGTCGAGGGACGCGATCTCGGCCGATTGTCGCGCGATTTGGTGGAACACTTCCGTAATCTCCTGGTCGTCCGGCTAGCGAAGGCGGATGCCAAGGAAGTTGAAGCCTTTGGCAAAGGCCAATTGCTCGATCTCCCGGACCAGGAGATCGAAGATTTGCGCACCCAGGTGGCCGATCTTTCGACTGAGGCGTTGTTAGACTACTTTGATTTCATGGCGGCTGGCGATGAGGAAGTGAACCGCTCTTCTAATCCCCGATTCCCTCTCGAAACCGTTTTGGTCAGGCTCGCGACTCTGCCAAAGACATTGCCTATAACTCAGCTCTTGGAGCGGCTGGAGAAATTGGAAAAAAAGCTACCAGGCGCGGGGCCGGCTGCTTCGGCGCCGGTGACTCAGACGCCTCAGGCAGCCACGTCAGCTCCGCCAGCGGCGCTCTCTGCTGCTGGGGATAAAGACAACCTATGGCAAAACTTTGTTTCCTTTATCGGCAGGGAAAAAAAATTTCTTGCGTCACATTTGGAAACAGCTACGGCGCACGAACTTCCGCCGGGACAACTCAAAATCGGTGTCACCGAGCGGCACCATCTCAACTATCTTCAGGATCCCGATAATTTGTCGGTGCTGAAGAATTTGGCGAAGCGTTTTTTTGGCGATGACGTGGCAGTCCATATTACGGCTGCCGATCCTGAAAGCTTGGGTCGGAGAAGCGAGACCACCGGGACCGGAACCACGAGCCTGGGAGACGAAGGCAGTACGATAGTAAAAGAAGCGTTGCGGATTTTTGGCGGATCGATCAAACCGGTTCGGAGGGAAAACGGTTAGCAGGTCCGTGAAGAGGTTCTCGAAGGGAGCGGCGGAAATAGCAAGGAGGATTTAATGTCAAAGGGAATCGGCGGTATGGGCAATTTGTTGAAGCAGGCCCAGGAAATGCAGTCGCGGATTTCTAAGATACAGGAAGAACTGGGACAAAAGACGGTTGAAGGATCATCCGGCGGAGGCATGGTTCAGGTCACGGTTAACGGACAGTTGAGTCTTTGCGGCGTTAAGATCGACCCGACCGTGATCAACTCCACGGAGAAGGAAATGTTGGAAGACTTGGTCCTTGCCGCCGTCAACGACGGCATGCGCAAGGCGCGAGATATGGTTGCCGCCGAGATGGGCAAGGTGACGGGGGGCTTCAAGATCCCAGGTTTGATGCCTTGAACATTGGGGATCTTAATTCTCACGCGTTGAATATGCGACCTGCATTATGAAATCTGCAATCTGCAATTCCCAGCGCAACGAGAATGCTCCATGACGACTTATCCGACGCCCCTTGCGCGCTTGATTCAAGAGCTTTCCAAACTACCCGGCATTGGCGAGAAGACGGCGGCTCGTCTTGCCTTTCACATGTTGAAAGGGAAGAGGGAAGATGTGATCAATCTCGCGGATAGCATTGGTAAACTGCGACAGGAGATAGGGCTGTGCCGTCAATGCTTCGGCTTTAGCGAAGTGAAGCCGCAGAGCGACGGCGAGACGTTGTGCACGGTGTGCCGCAATCCGGAGCGAGTAAAAGACACAATCTGCGTAGTAGAAGAGCCGGCGGACTTGATCGCAGTAGAAAAATCTCAGGAGTTCAAAGGCCTCTATCATGTGCTGCAAGGGACCATTTCTCCCCTTGATGGGATAGGTCCGGATGCTCTTCGCATCAGAGAATTACTGGATCGGATTCGGGGCGGCAGCATCCGGGAAGTCATCGTGGCGACCAATCCGACCATGGATGGGGAGGCGACCGCTTTGTATCTGTCCAAGGTCATCAAACCCCTGGGTGTTGCCGTTACCCGCATCGCCCGCGGATTGCCCATGGGCGGCGATCTCGAATACATCGATGCCGTTACCTTGGGGAAAGCGTTGGAGGGCCGGCGAGAGATCTAACAGGAACGATGATGTGGGGAAAGTGGCCTGTCTGATTTTTTGTTTTCTGCTTTCCGGCTGCATTTACATGGGCCGGGATTTCGGTACAGCGCCGATCAAAAGCATTGAGAGCAACGTGACGACGCAGAAGGAGATCTTTGGGTATTTTGGGGAACCGGTTCGGCGAGGTCTGGAAAACGGTTATGAAACCTGGACTTATTCTTACCAATCCTATGAGCTTGGCCAGTTGCGTGACTTCAAAGATCTTTACGTCGTTTTCAACAAAGACAATACGGTTCGCACCTATTCATACAGTGGACGGTGACAGGCTGTGCCCACAGCGGGCTTGAGCGCGTAACCGAATGCTACCCTTATACCCTTAGGCGAAAAGAAAAAAAACCTTTGTCGCTAACCATCCGATCGCTCCGCAGATTGGAAAAGTCAGTATCCAGGCGGTGACGATTTCCAAGGTCGCACCCCAACGTACGGCAGAAAATCTCCTAGTCGCGCCCACGCCGATGATGGCCGTGTTGATGGTATGAGTGGTGCTCAAGGGGATGCCGAGTCGAGTTGCAAGCTCTATGGTGAGAGCTGCTGCGGTTTCAGCCGCAAATCCGTGGACCGGTTCCAGCTTGGTCAGGCGCAGTCCCATAGTCTTAACGATACGCCACCCACCCACAGCAGTCCCCACGCCCATGGTAATGGCGCAAAGCACGATCACCTTGAGAGGCACGTGAAATTACACTCCAGCATTTCTTTAAGCGCTTTGGCCCTGGCAAGAGCGTTTTGTACGCGGATTCCTTGAAGAGATCAAAAAATTTTTCCTTATGCGGAGCAAAATTAAACATGAGAGGCGTTTTCCTTGGGAAATTTACTTAACAGCTCGAAAAAGCCGTTGTCAACATGTCGCTAGTTCAAATGTGAATGGGCTATCGACTGGCTGGTTGGAATCAGAAGGAGATTGTGAACGTGGGAACGAATAGCGTCACGGACATCTCTAAAGGCTTGCAGAACACGGGCTTCGTCGCCTTGCGCGAGGGCCGGATCGGGGAGCGACCAATGGATGTGTTCCACTTTTTCGGATAGCACGGGGCAACTCTCCGCTGCCTCGCCGCAGAGGGTAACGATCCGCTGGATCTGGTTCAA
>Ga0209814_10000845_pt1 | contig 10530 bp, 12 predicted proteins | sample SoiMetdeltSBSDD1_FD_187597 | JGI IMG/M metagenome (GOLD analysis project Ga0209814, IMG submission 187597) | Bulk soil microbial communities from a Populus tree surrounding site in Tennessee, USA - Soil MetaG P. deltoides SBSDD1 (SPAdes) (version 2) | ecosystem: Environmental > Terrestrial >... | reverse complement strand
CATCCCGCTGGAGACGCTGGTCATCGACGGCGCCGTCATCCCGCGCGGGATGCCGCTGTCCATGAGCTTCCTGCCCAGCGACGACCCGATCGAGCACACCGAGATGGTGGCGTTGTTCGATCGATGGATGGACAACGACGGGTTGCTCGGCCTGGACGTGGACACCGCGTCCGAGATCGGCGGCTTCCGTTACGTGTTCACCCACGAGAACGAACAGCTGGTCCTCGACGTCCGCACCTGAGAAGGACGCAACTGCCGCGGGTGAGCGCCGCCTGCGGCGGGTACACCTCCGCCGGTGATGTGGGCCGCCACCAGCTTCGATCTGGATGCCGACGTGGTCGTGCGCCTGCTGGGCGCGGCCGTGCTCGGCGGCTTGGTGGGCATCGAGCGGGAGGCGAGCGACCAGCCCGCGGGCCTGCGCACTCACATCGCAGTGGCGCTGGGCGCGTCCCTGTTCGGGGTGGTCTCCACGCTCGGGTTCCTGGAGTTCGACCAGGTGCGGGCCAACTCCACCGTGCAGGTGGACGTCTCGCGGGTGGCGTCCAACGTGGCGGTCGGGATCGGCTTCCTCGGCGCCGGGGTGATCTTCCGCCAGGGCAGCACCATCCGGAACCTGACGACGGCGGCCAGTCTGTGGGTGGTGGCCGCTGTCGGCCTGGCCTGCGGGGTGGGCGATGTGACCACCGCCGCCATCGCCACTGTCGTGCTGCTGGGCAGCCTGGTGCTGCTGCGCCCGATCCGCTCGCTCATCCGGCGGCATTGGGCCACGACCTCGACCGTGGTCACAGTCGAGCTGGCGGCGGGCGTGGAGTCGGACGAGGTGATCGACCTGTTCGACGGGAGTGCAGCCGTCGAGACCTCGCAGTTCCGGGTGCGCAAAGAGGAAGGGCGTATGGTGCTGGTCAGCTCCGTGAGCGGCCCGCCCCAAGACGTGCGACGCTGGGTGTCCCACCTGGCGGCCCGCCCGGAGATCGAGTCCGTCAGTGAGGAATGAGCCGATGGGAGACCCTCCATGACCGATTCGCAGGAGTCGATCGTCGTCGCCAGCCGCCGGGAAGGGCCCAAGGCGATCGTCGAGCTCTCAGGAGAGCTCGATCTGCACTCGTCGCCGCAGCTCAGCGCGATGGTCGACGACCTGCTGGCCGAGTCGCCCAGCGTCGTCGAGATCGATGCCGCCGGCCTGACCTTCGCCGACTCGGCCGGGCTGCGGGCCCTGCTGGTGGCCCACAGCGACGCCGGCCAGCGGGGTGTGACCCTGCGGCTGAGCCGGGTGTCCGATCAGCTGGACCGGCTGCTGGAGATGACCGGCCTGCGTGAGACCCTGCTCGGCGCCGTGTAGCGGCAGCTAGCCGACCCGCGCATCCTGTCGTCGCCTAGCCGACCCGCGCATCCTGTCGTCGCCTAGCCGACTCCGCCCCCGCGGACGACCTTGCGGGCACGGAAGGACACGCTGTCGCCGTCGCGGGTGAGCTCGTGGCCGTCGGTGACGACGTCCAGGATCTGGCGGGACAACGTGAGGCGCTCCTCGTCGATCGAATCGGTGGGCGCGCCCCGGGTCGTGCCCACCACCACGAGGACGTCGCGCCCCAGCTCGAAGGTGAGGCGCACGACCTCGCCGTCGCCCAGCTCGATGAGCGTGGCGCACAGCTCGTCCACGGCTATCCGGAAGTCCTCGACCTCCTCGAGGGGCAGGCCAGAGGTCGTCGCCACCCCACTCGCCATCAGGCGCGCCAGACGCATGTACCGGCTGTCCGGCGGGAGTGACAGTTCGACGCGGCCACCGAGGGGCTCCATGGTCCTTCCTTCCGCCGTCGGGTTATGCGTACCCCCGGGCGAGGCGGCTAGACCGCCGAGTCCGGTCCCGCTGCTCATCGTCCCTCCAGCACCACGACGGCGCCTCCCCCCGGCAGGGGGTAAATGCTGGCGTTCTCGTCGCCCGCCGGGGGCGCGCCGGTGCCCATCGCGTCGAGGCGGGCGGAGACCAGGTCGAACAGGTCGTCGGTCAGCGCCGACGACAGCGGCTTGCCCACGGCCGCCCCGTCGATCTGCCCGGCCGCGGCCCGGCTCAGGCCGCGGATGCGCCGGTCATCGTCGACCACCAGGACTGCCACGTTCGTCGCGTCCAGCAGCACGTCGACGACGCTCTCCAGCTCGTCGGCCAGGGCCCGGCTGTCCGCCAGCGCGGCGGCAAGCTGCTCGACCTCCTCGGTCGAGGCCTCGAGCCTCGCCCTAAGATCGGCGATCAGCTGGCTCGGATCGGTCATGGGTGCACCGCAGCGGATCCTAGGGGCCGGGGACTCGACCAGCCCTACCCCGGGCCGCACGCTGCCAGTCCGCCGCCGCCGGGTGTACGACGGGCGACGGGCGGGAACGGAGGAATGGTGACGAAGGCCACCCTCGCCCGTGAGCTGCGCCGGGGTCGCCGTGCCCTCGGGGCGTCCGACATCGCGTCGGACCATGCCCGCGCCCTGCTCACCATCCCGATCGACAAGGTCGAGCGGAGATGGCTCGCCGGGGAGGCGGTGCGTCCTGCGGTCGACGCCGAGCTGTGGCGGCTGCATGTCCGCTATGCCCGGGATCGGGACGAGCAGACCCTCGTCACCCTGGTCGAGCGCTACCGGCCCCACGCCGAGGCCCAGGCCCGCCGCCACTACCGCCGGGGCGAGCCCATCGACGATCTCACCCAGGTGGCCTACGAGGCGCTGATGCAGGCCTTGCAGCGTTTCGACCCCGACCGGGCCAAGCCCTTCCTGGCCTTCGCCAAGCCCACGATCGTCGGCTCGCTCCGCCGCCACTTCCGCGACGCGGGCTGGGCCATCCGGGTCCCCCGCCGGGTGCACGAGCTGGCGAGCCCGGTGCGGGACGCGCAGGAGCTGCTGACCCACGACCTCGGCCGGCCCCCCTCCCCGGGCGAGGTCGCCGACCTCATCGGGGTCGACGAGCACGAGGTGCTCGATGCCCTGAGGGCCGAGGAGGCCAGGGTGACCACCTCGCTCGACGCCCCCGATCCCGCCAGCGGGCTCCAGGCGGAGCAGGTGATCGGCCGGCCCGACCGGGGCTTCGTCGGCATCGAGAACCGCACCGCCTTGCTCCAGAGCCTGGACCGCCTGTCGGACGACGACCGCGCCCTGCTGCAGATGTACTTCATGCACGAGCGCACGCAGTCCGAGATCGCCGAGGTGCTGGGCTGCAGCCAGATGCAGGTGTCACGCCTGCTGCGCCGGGCGGTCCGCCAGCTCCGGCGCCACATGCTCGAGACGTGACGTGGGCGCGAGCGCTCGAGGGCCTCGCCGCCGACCTGAATCTCGCCGACGAGGCGACACGATTCCGTTAGCCGCGGGCGCCGGCGGGTAGTCCTGGCAGCGTCAGGACGATTCTCACCTGGGGAGCGTGACGCGATGGCGTGGATCAACCGCAAGGACCGTACGACGTACTCATGGAGCGATGTCCCGGCCGAGGTGCTGCCCAACGACCGCGAGATGAAGTCAGCGCTCGTGCACCGGCTCCAGGAGAACCCGTACACCGAGGACGCCGAGATCCGAGTGGACGTGGACCACCGCGTGATCGTGCTGGGGGGCGAGGTGGGGACACCGATCGCCAAGCGCGTCGCGGGGGACGACGCCTGGGACATCCCGGGCGTCCTCGACGTGAGCAACCAGCTGGTGGTGGCGGGCGAGCTGGTCCGCGCCTAGAGCCGTGATCGGCCAGCCGACCCCAGCTAGAGCCAAGGCCGGCCGAGGTCGTGCAGCGACTCGGCCAGCAGGCTGAGCAGCACCCACGCGGTGCCGATCAGAAGCGTCAGCGCTACGGCCGTCAGCGCGAACCGGCGCGCAAGCCGCCGATGACGCGGCGGCCGTAGCGGGGCGACCAGGGCCTCGAAGGCGGCGTCCCAGTCGATCGTCCCTTCTTCACTCGCCACGGGTACCTCCCCCCAACGCCCGTTCATGTGTCGTCGGTCACACTACTTGTCTACGCCGTATGGTGCAGGCGACAGTGGCGCACCCGGCACCGGGCGGCCGGCGAGAAGGGGGACGCATGACGACTGACGGCGACGCGCCGGGGGGCCGGGAGGTCGCGGAGGTCGCGGAGATGTCGCGGTCCAGCCGCGACCACAAGGAGGTGCGGGCCCGGTTGGAGCGCTGGCTCGCCGGGCGCCTGCCCGAAGGCGCGGCGCCGCGCATCACCAGTCTGCAGTCGACCGCGGCCACCGGCATGTCCAACGAGACGCTGCTGCTGACGGCCTCCTGGCAGGAGGGCGGCCGCTCGCGTGACGAGCGGTTGGTGGCCCGCCTGGCCCCGGACCCGGGCGACGTGCCCGTCTTCCCCCGCTACGACCTGGACCGGCAGTACGAGGTCATCCGCCTGGTCGGCGAGCTGAGCGACGTGCCGGTGCCGCCGGTGTGGTGGTCCGAGCCGGACCCGGCCGCCATCGGCACGCCGTTCTTCGTGATGGGCCACGTCGACGGCCGCGTGCCCCCGGATGTCATGCCCTACACCTTCGGCGACAACTGGCTGCACGACGCCGGCCCGGACGACCAGCGCCTCCTCCAGGACGCCACGGTCAGCGTGCTGGCCCGGCTGCACGCGGTGGAGGACCCCGAGGCTCGCTTCGCCTTCCTCCGCCCCGACCAGCCGGGCGACACGCCCCTGCGCCGCCGGGTGGCGGCCGCCCGGGCCTGGTACGACTTCGCCGCCGCCGACGGGTTCCCGTCTCCCCTGGTGGAGCGGGGCTTCGCCTGGCTCGACGCCCACTGGCCCCGCGACGAGGGCGAGACGGTGCTCAGCTGGGGCGACTCCCGCATCGGCAACGTCCTCTACGACGGCTTCGCCCCCGCCGCGGTGCTCGACTGGGAGATGGCCACGCTCGGGCCCCGCGAGCTGGACCTCGGGTGGCTGATCTACGGCCACCGGATCTTCAACGACCTCGCCGGCACGTTCGGCCTGCCGGGGATGCCGGACTTCATGCGGGCCGAGGACGTGGCCGCGCAGTACGAGGCGCTCACCGGGCACCGGCTGGGCGACCTGGCCTTCTACGGCACCCTGGCGGCGCTGCAGTACGCCACCGTGTTCCTCCGCACCGGGGCCCGCTCGGTCCACTTCGGCGAGCAGGAGCCGCCCGCGGAGGTCGACGACCTGATCTACAACCGGGAACCGCTCGAGCACATGCTGGCCGGGGAGTATTGGACATGACCTTCCCCGTGCCCCTCGACGAGTACGCCGTCCACCAGACGCCCCTGTCGCTGCGCTACGTCGGCACCAGCGACCGCAACTTCTACGACCGCGCCTACTTCAACGCGCACGACCGCACCGGTGACATCTTCCTGGTCACCGGGCTGGGCGTGTACCCCAACCTGCGGGTGATGGACGCCTACGCCACGGTCCGGCGGGGCGACCGGCAGTGGACCGTGCGCTGCTCCGACGCCCTGGACGACGAGCGCCTCTCCCCCACCATCGGTCCCTACCGGGTCGAGGTGCAGGAGCCGTTGCAGCGCATCCGCCTGATCTGCGACGGCGACGACCACGGGCTCGGCTTCGACCTGGTGTGGGAGGGCTCGTTCCCCGCGGTGATGGAGCAGCACCACGTCATGCGGGCGGGCACCCGGGCCATCCTCGATGCCTCCCGCTTCGCCCAGGTCGGCACCTGGTCGGGCCATCTGCGAGTCGACGGGGACGAGATCGCGGTCTCGCCGGAGGTGTGGGTGGGCACTCGGGACCGCTCTTGGGGCATCCGCCCGGTCGGCGAGGGCGAGCCCGCGGGCCGCCCGGCCGACGACCCCACCGCCGGGCTGTGGTGGCTGTACGTGCCGCTGCGCTTCGACGACCACGCGGTGCTGATCATCGTGCAGGAGCAGCCCGACGGGTTCCGCACCCTCAACGACGCCACCCGGGTGTGGCCCGACGGGCGGATCGAGCAGCTGGGCTGGCCCGAGGTCGAGATCACCTACCGTTCCGGCACCCGGCTGCCGGAACGGGCCACGCTGCACCTGACCGAGCGGGGCGGCAAGCCGCTGACCATCGACGTGACCGTGCTCGGCCACGTGGCCCTGCACGTCGGCGCCGGCTACGGCGGCGACCCTGACTGGGGGCACGGCCAGTGGCGAGGCGCGGGGTGGGTCGAGGGCGCGGTCTACGACCTGACCGACCCGGCCATCGAGGCCCGGATGCCGTTCGGCGTGATCGACCACGTGGCCCGGGCGACCTGTGATGGGGTCGAGGGCTGGGGCCTGTTCGAGCACGGCAGCCTCGGGCGCCACGATCCTTCCGGCTTCTCGGGCTGGGACTCGGTGGCGCCCTGACATGCACGTCCGGCTCGCCAAGCCCGAAGACCTCCGCGCCATCACCGCCCTGACGCGCGCCCACCGTGCCTGCCTGGCGGAGTGGTCACCGACCTGGTGGCGGCCGGGGCCGCACGCCGACGAGATGCACGCGGCCTGGCTCGGCCACCTGGTCACGGCGGACGGCCCGGTGATGCGGGTGGTGGAGCACGAGGGCGATGTGGTGGCGTGTGCCGTGGCCATGCCCCAGCCGGGCCAGTGGTTCGTCGACGACGTCGCGGTGGCGGACGGCCGGGCCTGGCCCGCCCTGCTGGCCGCGGTCGAGGAGCGTCCCGCGCTGACCTGCGTGGCCACCGCCGACACGGCCCGGGCGGCCTGCTGCTGTGAGGCCGGGCTCACGTGGGTGTCGAGCTGCTGGATCGGTCCCGCGGCACCGTCGGGGTCGCCGGAGGGCACCGTGAGGCCGCGGGACGACGAGGCCGGCTGGCCCGCCCACCCGCCTCACACGTTCGGCGCCCTCGGCCCTTGGCTCGCGTTCGGCGACGAGGCGGGCGGCCTGGTCGTGGCGTCGCGGTCGTTGACCGCGCCGCCCGTCTACGACTCCAGTGCCGGCACGGTGGCCGTGGTCGACCGGCTCACCGGCCGTGACCGGGCCGGCCTGCTGGCCCACGCACGGTCCGCGATCGCGGCGCGCGGCGACGTGCTGGTGGCCGTGGTGGCCGACGCGGGCGACACCGAGGGCGCCGGCATCCTGGCCGGCGCGGGGCTGACCCGGACGATCGACATCTACGCCTGGCCCTGAGCCCCGGCCCCGCGCGCATCGCCTCCGCATAAGGTCGCCCCATGACCGAGCCCTCCGGACGCATCGCCAAGCTCGTCGCCGAACTCACCCTCGACGAGAAGGCCGCGCTGACCGCGGGCGTCGACATGTGGACCACCGCGGCCGTGCCCCGGTTGGGCATCCCCGCCGTGCGCCTGACCGACGGGCCCAACGGGGCTCGGGGCACGGTGATGGGGCCGGCCGGTCCCACCGCCACGTGCCTGCCGTGTGGTTCGGCCCTGGGCGCCACCTGGAGCACGGAAACGGTCGCCGAGGTGGGCGCGGTCATCGGGGCGGAGGCCCGGACGAAGGGGGCGCGGGTGCTGCTGGCACCCACGGTCAACATCCACCGCTCGCCCCTCGCCGGCCGCAACTTCGAGTGCTACTCGGAGGACCCGGTGCTGGCCGGCCGGCTGGCCGTGGCCTACATCCGGGGCGCCCAGGACCAGGGCGTGGCCACCACGGTCAAGCACTTCGTGGGCAACGACGCCGAGACCGAGCGGTACACGATGAGCTCGGACATCGACGAGCGGGCCCTGCACGAGATCTACCTGAGGCCCTTCGAGCTGGCGGTTCGCGAGGGCGGCTCGCTGGGGATCATGACCAGCTACAACCGGGTCAACGGCCGCTGGTGCACCGAGCAGCCCGAACTGCTGGGCGGCATCCTGCGCGACGAGTGGGGCTTCGACGGCTTCGTGGTCACCGACTGGTTCGGCGTCACCGGCACCGCGGCCTCGGCCGAGGCGGGCGTCGACCTGGAGATGCCCGGACCGGCGCGGGCCTTCGGCGCCGCCCTGGCCGACGCGGTGCGGGCGGGCACGGTGGACGAGGTACGGGTCGACGCCCAGGTCACCCGGCTGCTCACCGTGTTCGAGCGGATCGGCGCGCTGGACGACTCCGAGCCGGGCGAGGACCGCTCGGTCGACGACCCCGTCCACGCCGCCGTGGCCCGCCGGGCCGCGGCCGATGCCATGGTCCTGCTGGCCAACGACGGGCTGCTCCCCCTCGACCGCGAGCTGCTGCGGAGCGTGGCCGTCATCGGTCCCAACGCCACCCGCCCCGCGGTCATGGGCGGGGGCTCGGCCGCCGTGCGGACACCCCGCATCACGTCGCCACTGGATGCGCTGCGGGCCGCGCTGGGCGGGAGCGTCAGCCTCGTCCACGAGCCGGGCTGCACCAACCGCAAGGCCGCGCCGCCGCTCGGCGGCGAGGGCACGGAGGCGCCCGGAGAGGGCCGGCCGGGCCTGGCGGTGGACTGGTTCGCCAACCCGGATCTGGCCGGCGATCCGGTTCACCACTCACACACCCCCGCGGCCGAGCTGGTCGCGTTCCAGCCCCCGGTCCCCGGCCTGGTGCCCGGCGGCTGGTCCCTGCGAGCCCACACGGTCGTGACGCCCACGCTCAGCGGCCCGCATCAGGTCAGCCTGATCCAGGCGGGCCGGGCGCGGGTGATCGTGGGTGGCCGCACGGTCATCGACGGATTCACCGACCCTCCGCCCCGGGGCACGGCCATGTACGGCATGGGCAGCGTGGAGGTGACGGCCCCGGTCGACCTGGAGGCGGGCACGCCGGTCGAGGTCACCGTCGAGTTCACGACCCGGGCGGGCCGCGACGGCGGCGGGCTGCGCATCGGCTGGGAGCCCCCCGAGCCGCCCGACATGCTCGACCGGGCCGTCACCGCCGCGGCGGCGGCCGATGCCGTGGTGCTGGTGGTCGGGACGTCGGGCGAATGGGAGACCGAAGGCCACGACCGCACCGCCATGGAACTGCCCGGTCGCCAGGACGAGCTGGTCCGCGCGGTCCTGGCCGCCAACCCGGCCACGGTGGTCGTGGTCAACACCGGCGCGCCGGTGACGCTGGACTGGGCCCCCGATGCCGGGGCCGTGCTGCAGACGTGGTTCGGCGGCCAGGAGATGGGTGCCGCGCTCGCCGAGGTGCTGCTGGGCGAGGCCGAGCCCGCCGGGCGGCTGCCCACCACGCTGCCGCTGCGGCTGGAGCACAACCCGTCCTACGGCAACTTCCCGGGCGAGGCCGGCCACGTGCGCTACGGCGAGGGCATCCTCGTGGGCTATCGCTGGTACGAGGCCCGCGGCCTGCCCGTCCGGTTCCCGTTCGGCCACGGCGGCTCGTACACGACTTGGCAGCTGGGCCCGCCCACGCCGGACGCCGCCACCTTCCGGCCCGGCGACCGGCTGGCCATGCAGGTGCCCGTGACGAACACCGGGGCCCGGCGGGGCGCGCAGGTGGTGCAGTGCTACGTCGCACCGCCGGCCGCCCCGGTGGTGCGCCCGCCCCAGGAGCTCGCCGCCTTCGCCAAGGTGTGGCTCGACCCGGGTGAGACCGCGACGGTCGAGCTGGTCCTCGACGAGCGCGCCTTCGCCTACTGGGCCCCCGGCCAGCCCGAGCGGGCCGAAGTGGCGGCCCGGGCGTCGCACGTGCCCATGACCCGCCGGGCCGGCGACGCGGGAGGCCCGGGCTGGCGCGTCGACCCCGGCCGCTACCAGCTGCGCGTCGGCACCAGCTCGGTCGACATCGCGCACGTCGTGCCGGTCGACGTCGCCACCGCGTGACGGGCTAGGCCCAGATGGCCGGGGCGCCGGGCGGGGCGTTGTCCGGGAAGCAGCGGGCCTCACCCCGCGCGATCCGGCGGGCGGACCACGCCGCCACGGCGGCGTCGAGCACGTCGTCGGGCCCGGCGCGGCCGGCGTCGCCCAGATCCACCGGCACCACGATGCCCGCGGCGGCCAGCGCCTCCCGCCGCGCCTCCAGGCCCGCCCACGTGGCCTTGCTGGCGAGGATGGGCGCCCCGGCCAGCAGCGAGAACGACACCTCGGGGTGCACCTCGCGCACGGGGATGTCCACGCCTTCGCACCAGCCTTCGACGTCGAGGATCTTGGGGCCCAGGGCCCAGGCCTGGCGGCTGGGGGCCTTTCCGGTCAGGCGGCGCGAGACCGCGCACGCCTCGGCGTAGGTCGGCGCCAGGTACGCGGCGCGAGGGGGCGTGAGGAACAGGCTCGACCGCTTCGGCCCGAGGTGGAGCCGGGCGGCGAGGTCCGAGGCCCGCGGCTCGACCTCGTCGGTGACGTGCAGCGGCATGTCGATCCCGACGGCGTCCACCGGTCCCGCCCCCGCGGCCAGCTCGGCCATGGTCGTGCCGAACACGCCTCGCACGGTGCCGTCGGAGGCCAGCACGATGCCGACCCAGCCGGCCCGGCACCCGTCCACCCCCAGCACATCACCGGCGTGCGTCATGTCACAACGTTCCCAGACGGGACCCCGGCTCCGGAACATGACAAGGCCTGGGATGGTTGGGGATGGGGTGAGCGCGCTTCCGGTACCGCTGTCCGTCCTCGACCTCGCGCCGGTGGGCGAAGGTTCGACGCCGGACCAGGCGTTGCGCCATTCGCTGGCCCTGGTCGCCGAGGCCGAGCGCCT
>Ga0209814_10000840_pt1 | contig 10554 bp, 7 predicted proteins | sample SoiMetdeltSBSDD1_FD_187597 | JGI IMG/M metagenome (GOLD analysis project Ga0209814, IMG submission 187597) | Bulk soil microbial communities from a Populus tree surrounding site in Tennessee, USA - Soil MetaG P. deltoides SBSDD1 (SPAdes) (version 2) | ecosystem: Environmental > Terrestrial >... | reverse complement strand
CTTCTGGATCTATGCGGGCTTCGCCGCGCTCTACGGCATCTGCGAGACCGTTAACGGGAACTGGTCGCAGGAGGAGATGACGAGCGAGTTGGGCGCTTCCACCACGGCTGCGGCGCTCGCGCTCACCGTCTTCTGGGCGATGGTCACGCTCGGACGGGTCGTTCTCGCCGCGGTACAGGAGTGGGTTCCCTCGCGGGTGGCTTATCACCTGCTGCCGTTCGTGCTCGCCGGGGCCTTCGCGATCGTCGCGCTCCTTCCCGATGACGAGCCTGTTCTCGGCGTGCTCGCGTTCGGCCTCGCCGGGTTGGGTTGCTCGGCGCTCCTTCCGCTGACGATCAGCTTCGGCCAAGGAGAGCTCACGGACTTCTCGGCTCGAGTGGCCGGCGGGGTGATCGCCTTCTACCAGGTGGGATACGGAGTCGCAGCATTCGGTGTCGGTCCGCTCCTGGCGGGCGGGGTCGGCCTCCCGACGATCTACGCGTCGGCGGCGGTCATCGCGGTGATCCTCGGGGGCTGGTCCTTTCTTGTGGCCCGACGCCGGCCAAGCCCCGCGTCGCTCCATCCGCACGTTGGTCACTAGGTGTCCTTCATCCCGCCGGGGTGATGCCGCGCTAGGCCGGCCGACTTAGGTTGGACGTTGCAAGGATGAATGACTCCGAGACGGGTGGTGGAAGCGCAGTAGCCGGCGAAGAGGTCACGGAGAGCCCGGAGCGTGCGCGCGTTGTCCTCATCTCGCTGATCCTCGTCGCCGCCGTCGCCAACCTCAACTTGGCGGTGGCCAACGTCGCCCTCCCGTCGATTGCGAAAGCCTTCGACTCGGGACAGACGGCGCTCAACCTGATCGCGGTCGGCTACTCGCTGGGGCTCGCCGCATCGGTTCTCTATTTCGGCGCGGTCGGCGACCGCTACGGGCGCAAGCTGATGCTGATCCTCGGCATGGCGCTGTCGATTCCGGCATGCCTCCTCGCCGCCTGGGCCCCGAGCGACGAGGTGCTCTTCGCCGCTCGCGTGCTCGGCGGGCTCTCCGCCGGCATGGCCTTTCCGACGACGCTCGCGCTGATCACGGCGCTCTGGTCGGGACCCGGGCGCACGAAGTCGATTGCACTGTGGTCAGGCATCGGCGGCGCGATCTCCTCTCTTGGACCGGTGATCTCCGGCGCTCTGCTCGAGGAGTTCTGGTGGGGCTCGGTCTTCCTGATCACCCTGCCGCTGGCCGTGGTGGCTCTCGTGATGGCCCTGGTCTTCGTGCCGGCTCACGTCAACGAGGCGTCGGACCCCGTCGACAACCTCGGCGGCATCCTGTCCGTCGTCCTCGTGGCTGCGCTCGTCCTGTCGATCAACTTCGCGCCTGTTCCCGACAAGGGAACACTGGCGCTCGGGCTGGCGGCGATCGCGCTCGCCGCCCTGATCGCCTTCCTGGTCCGGCAGCGGCGCGCGGCGAATCCGCTCTACGACCTCGACGTCGCGCGTCGCCGCGTCTTCTGGGTCGCGGCAACCGCCGGGGTGATCGTGTTCGGGACGCTGATGGGCGCGATGTTCATCGGGCAGCAGTTCCAGCAGAACGTGCTCGGCTACTCCACGTTCGAGGCAGGGCTTTCGATCCTGCCGGCCGCCGCCTGCATGGTCGTGGTTGCGCCCCGGTCGGCAAAGCTCGTGGAGGCGCGCGGCGCGCGGTTCACGTTGCTCGCCGGGTATCTGTTCTGTCTCCTCGGCTTCCTCACCATGCTCCTGCTCTGGAACGAGGGCATCTCCTACTGGCGCATCGGTCTCGCCTACTCGTTCGTCGGGATCGGTGTCGGGTTCGCCGGCACGCCCGCCTCGCACTCGCTCACGGGGTCCGTGCCGGTGCAGCGTGCGGGAATGGCGTCCGGGACCGCGGACCTCCAGCGAGACCTGGGCGGCGCGATCATGCAGTCGATCCTCGGTGCGCTCCTCACCGCCGGCTACGCGGCGGCAGTCGGAGCAGCGATCGCCGCCGCACCCAACAAGGAAGAGGTCACCGACGGCGTTGCCTCCCAGCTCACGAAGTCGTTCGCCGGCGCGGAGGAGATCGCGGAACAGAACCCGCAGTACGCAAGCCAGATCACGGCCGCGGCGAAGGAGTCCTTCCTCGACGGTGCCGACTGGGCCTACACGGCGGGAATCGTCGCCATCCTGCTCGGTGCGGTGCTCGTTTTCTTCCGCTTCCCGAAGGCCGACGAGGAGAAGGCGCTGCTGGCTCGCTACCACGCCGAGGACACCTGATCGGCCCCTCCGGACTCCAGGCGGAGCTTGTACACGGCGACCAGCGCGCGGTCGTCGTCGGTGTCGGCGGCGGGCTTCGCACCTACTCCGTGAGCGAGCAGGAGGTGCTGGACGGCTACGAGGCGGACGAGGAGTGCACCTCGGGCCGGGGGCAGGTGCTGATCCCGTGGCCGAACCGCATCGAGGACGGGTCGTACGAGTTCGACGGCCAGCGCCACCAGCTGCCGCTCACCGAGCCCGAGCACAGAAACGCGATCCACGGCCTCGTTCGAGGTGAAACCTGGACGGTGGCCGAACAGGAGCGCAGCCGTGTGCAGATGACCTATGCACTCGAGCCGCAGCCGGGCTATCCATTCTCCCTCGCGCTCGAGCTCGAGTACTCGCTTTCGGACGACGGACTGAGAGTGCAGACGACGGCGACAAACGTTGGCGGCAAGGCTGCCCCGTACGGATCCGGAGCCCATCCGTACCTGAGGTCAGGCGGCGGAACGGTGGACTCGGCGACCTTGCGGATCCCGGCCCGCACCGTGCTGCACTCGAACGACCGCGGACTGCCGGTCGGCAGCGAGCCGGTCGAGGGATCGGAGCTCGACTTCCGTAGCCCGAGGCCGATCGGCGCCACTGTTCTTGACCACGCCTTCACCGATCTCGAGCGCGGCGACGACGACGTCGCGCGGGTCGAGCTCGCGGACCGGGTCTCACTCTGGGTCGACGAGAGCTACCCCTACCTGATGGTGTTCACGGGAGATCCGCTGCCCGATGTCGCGCGGCGCAGCATCGCCGTCGAGCCGATGACGTGCCCGCCGAATGCCTTCCGAAGCGGTGAGGGCGTGATCCGACTGGAGCCGGGCGAGTCGGCCAGCGGCACCTGGGGAATCACCCCCTCAGGGTGATGATCGCCGGAAGCCGTGCGCACTAAGTTGGACTGCGCGTAGGCGATGAGCGAGAACGGCAGTCATGTTGTGATCGTCGGCGGAGGCTTCGCCGGCGTCGCCTGTGCCAAGGGGCTCGCGGACAAGAAGGGCGTCCGCGTCACGCTGCTCGACCAGAACGGCTACCACCAGTTCCAGCCGCTCCTCTACCAGGTGGCGACGGCGGAGCTCACGCCCGACGACATCGCGTTCGACCTCGAAGAGATCTTCCGGGGGCACAAGAACATCGAGGTGCGAAAGGCCGAGGTGATGTCAGCCGACCCGGAGGCGCGGAGAGTCACCCTCGCGGACGACACGACGATCGACGGAGACGTCGTGGTCCTGGCCGCAGGCTCCCAGCCGAACTTCTTCCACACGCCAGGCGCGGACGAGTTCTCCTTCCCGCTCTACTCACTCGATGACGCCAAGCGGATCCGCTCGCGCGTCCTCCAGCTCTTCCAGGACGCAAGCGAGAGGCCAGAGCTGGTGGATGAGGGGGCGCTCACGTTCGTCGTCGTCGGTGGAGGCGCGACGGGAGTCGAAGCAGCTGGCGCGCTCGCGGAGCTGCTACACAACGTCATGCCCCACGTCCACGAGCATCTGGCGATCGCCGGCGCGCGGGTCATCCTCGTCGACCTCGGCCACACGGTGCTCGCTCCCTTCTCCGACGAGGCGCACGCCTACGCCGCGAAGCAACTTCAGCGGCGGGGCGTCGAGCTCAAGCTGGGCGTCTCCGCGAAGGAAATCGCGGCGGACCACGTCACGTTGAGCGACGGGACGACGATCAAGACGCACCTCACGGTCTGGGGCGGCGGGCTCATGGCCGCTCCGCTCTCTGCCCAGTCGGGAATGAGCCCGGGTCGCGGCGGGCGCCTGGACGTTCAACCCGACCTGACCGTCGAGGACTCCCCGCACGTGTACGCGCTCGGCGACTTCGCGAACATCCCTTCGGGAAGCGATGACGCGCTTCCGCAGCTCGGAAGCGTGGCGCAGCAGGCGGGCGACTGGGCGGCGCAGAACATCCTCGCGGGCACGGAGGGCAAGGCGGCCAAGCCCTTCCACTACAAGGACAAGGGAATCATGGCGATGATCGGCCGGAAGGCCGCGGTCGCCGAGGTCGGCGAGCACCGGCACGAGCTCCACGGCCGGATCGCCTTCGCTGCCTGGCTCGGCGTGCACGCGCAGCTGCTCGCAAACGCGGGCGCCGAGGTGAAGGCGTTCCTCGCCTGGGCGGACGAGTTCTACGTGCGGCCGCACCATCGCTCGGCCGCACTGCTGGACCCGTCGAATATCGACACGCCCCGGATCGACTGGAGCGCCGGCTAACCGAGAGCTAGTCGGCGACGATCACGTCGCACCCGGCGTCCCGCTTGACCTGAGTAGCGACGTCTGGGCCGAGAATCCGCGCGAGCAGACCGTGGTGGTGCGAGCCGATCACGATCAGCTCGGCCCCCCGGTCCTTGGCCACTTCCACGATCTCGTTCGCGGGGTCGCCCGCGGCCCACATGTACTCGCCCGTGAGGCCCGCGGACTCGACTCGCTCTTTGGCCTCCGCGAGCACTGGTTCGAGCTCGGCCGGCTCGACGAGGGGGATCATCCGTGCCGGCGAGTCGTCCAGCGTGCCGAAGTTCTGCGGGCCCTCGGGGTTCAGCGGCATCTCCGCGACCGCGACGACGACGAGCTGGGCACGGTCTTTGCGCGCCTCGTCGATCGCGCGGTCGAGCGCTTTGCTCGAACGCTCGGCTCCGTCGTACCCGACGACGATCTTGGAGACCACGACGCAACGATACGCCGGGAACGCGGCCTGCGCCATCGCCCCGACGGGATGAAGCGCAGATCACCCGCTCTGGACGATGTGATCGCGACGTGCAACCAGGAAGGTCCGTGCCGTGACCCTGGTGGCCGACACCGCGGTCGATCTCGCGAGGCTCCAGTTCGCGACCACTTCGATCTACCACTTCTTCTTCGTGCCGCTGACGCTCGGGCTGGGGCCGCTCGTGGCGGTCATGCAGACCTTGTGGCATCGGACGCGCGACGAGCGCTGGCTGCGGCTGACGCACTTCTTCGGCGCGCTCTTCCTGATCAACTTCGTGATCGGCGTCGCCACGGGCCTCGTGCAGGAGTTCCAGTTCGGGATGAACTGGTCCGTCTACTCGAAGTTCGTCGGCAACGTCTTCGGGGCGCCGCTTGCGATCGAGGGCCTGGCCGCGTTCATGCTCGAGGCGACGTTCCTCGGCCTCTGGATCTTCGGCTGGAACCGCCTCTCGCCGCGCGTGCACCTTGCGACGCTCTGGATCGCCGTGGCCGGATCGTGGATGTCGGCGTTCTTCATCCTGGTCGCGAACTCGTGGATGCAGCAGCCCGTCGGGTACAAGATCGTGGACGGCGAAGCGCATCTGACCAGCGTTTGGGCGCTTCTGTCCAACGGGTTCGCGCTCCGCGCGTACCTGCACACGATCCTCGCCGGCCTGATCTTCGGGTCGAGCATCGTGCTGGGGGTCTGCTGCTGGCAGTTCCTGCGCGGACAGCACGTCGACCTCTTCCGCAAGGCGGCGAAGGTGGCGCTGATCGTTGCGGTGCCGGCCACGTTCCTCCAGCTCATCGTCGGCAACGGCTTCGGCGCGGCCGTGACGCGCGCGCAGGGCATGAAGATCGCCGCCTCCGAGGCGCAGTGGAACACCTGCCAGCCGTGCGGCTTTTCGCTCATCCAGGTCGGCGGGTTCACCGAGGACGATCAAACCCCCAGCTTCTCGATCACGGTCCCGCGACTCCTCTCGTACATGGCCACCGGCTCGTTCAAGGGCGAGGTCCAGGGTCTCAATCAGCTCCAGGCGCAGGAGGAGAGCGAGTTCGGCCCCGGCAACTACATGCCGAACGTGCGCGTGATCTACTGGTCGATGCGGGTGATGGCCTATATGGGAATGCTGATGTTCCTCGTGGCCGCCATCGGCGCCTGGCTCTACCGGAAGCAGAAGCTCGAGCGGGCGCGCTGGTTCCAGCGGACGGCGATCGTCGCGATGGTGTTTCCGTACATCGCCGCAACGGCGGGTTGGATCCTGACCGAGATGGGCCGGCAGCCCTGGATCGTGCAGGACCTGCTCAAGACCGCCGACGCGCACTCGCCGGCGGTGTCCTCGACCATGCTCGTGTTCAGTGTCGTCGTGTTCTACTGCCTCTACCTGCTGCTACTCGTGCTCGACGTCTGGCTGATGCGCCGCTACGCGAAGCTCGATCCGCCCGAGCGCGACCGCGACGAGACCGCAGAGGCCCCGATGCCTGCGATCGGATACTGAGATGGACCTTCAAGAACTCTGGTTTTTCCTGGTCCTCTTCTTCTTCGCCGCCTACTTCTTGCTCGAGGGCTTCGACTTCGGCGTCGGGCTGCTCCTGCCGTTCCTGCCGCGCAACGAGGAGGAGCGCAGCACGATGTTCCGCACGATCGGCCCCGTGTGGGACGGCAACGAGGTGTGGCTCGTGATCGCCGGAGCTGCGATGTTCTCGGCTTTCCCGTCCTGGTACGCGACGATGTTCTCCGGCTTCTACATCGCCCTGCTGCTGTTGCTGGTGTTCCTGATCGTGCGTGTGCTCTCGTTCGAGTGGCGCGAACGACACGAGGACTCGCGCTGGCTCGGCCTCTGGGCCTGGGCGAACACGATCGGCAGCCTCGGCGCCGCCCTGATCTGGGGTGTCGCGTTCTCGAACCTGCTCTACGGCGTGCCGATCAATTCCAGCGGGGACTTCGACGGCACCTTCTGGGACCTCTTCAACCTGTACACGCTGCTCGGCGGGGTCGCCGTCGTGCTGCTGTTCGCGTTCCACGGCGCGACCTACCTCACGCTGCGCACGACCGGCGAGCTGTGCCGCCGCGCCGCTGCGGCCGCAGGTCGGCTCTCGATCGCGACGGCCGTCGTCGGCGCGGGGTTCCTGATCTGGACCGTCGCAGTCGCAGTCGACCGCAACGACAAGGACGTCTTCCCGCCGCTGCTGCCCGCCGTGCTCGCGATCGCAGCACTGCTCGGCGCCGCCGTTTGCGTCCGGCTCTCCCGCAGCGGCCTGGCGTTCGTGCTCACGGGGGCCGGCGCCATCCTCGTCGTAGCGACGATCTTCGCGAGCCTCTTCCCGCGCGTCATGGTCGCCAGCAACGACTTCGCCAACAGCCTCACCATCGACAACGCCTCCTCGGCGCACTACACGCTCAAGGTGATGACCGTCGTGGCGCTGATCGTTGCGCCGATCATCCTGCTCTACCAGGGGTGGACCTACCACGTCTTCCGCGCGCGGGTCGGAGGCGAGGACGTCAAGAGCCCGATCGAGCTCCTCCCCGAGCGGAGCGGCACCTAGGAGCCGTGCTACGCCTCGACCCGCGCCTCGTTCGCCGGGGGCGCGCCGTCCGGACGATGCTCGCCGCCGACGCCGCTCTCGGCGTCTTCGCGGCGCTTCTGGTCCTCGCCCAGGCAATCCTTATCGCCCACGTAGCTGCCAGTGCCTTCGACGGCAAGGCACTCGATGCGGTCACCGTGCCGCTCGTCGTGTTGCTCGCGGTCGTTGCAGGCAGGGCAGGGACGGCCTGGGGCTTCGAGGTCGTCGGGCGGCGGGCCGCCACCGACGTGCTCTCGGGCCTTCGAATGGAAGTCGTAGAGAGGCGCCTCCGCGACCAGCCTTCCTCGCTCGACGGCGCCGCGAGCGCCGAGGTCGCGACGACGGCGGTCGACGGCGCAGCTGCTCTCGAGACGACCTTCGCCCGCTATGTCCCGCAGGTCGTGCTCGCCGTCGTGGTCCCCGTCGCTGTGCTTGTTCTGGTCGCCGCCATCGACCTGGTCTCGGCCGGCGTCATGTTGCTGACCCTGCCGCTCGTGCCCGTTTTCATGTGGCTGATCGGCCGCTACACCGAGCGGAAAACGGAGGAGCGCCGCCTGGCACTGGCGCTCCTTGCCACCCATTTCCTCGACGTCGTCCGCGGCTTGCCGACGCTCCGGGCGTTCAACCGCGGAGCGGCGCAGGCCGAGCGGGTCGCAGAGGCCGGTGACCGCTACCGGCGGACGACGATGAAAACGCTTCGCCTCGCGTTCCTCTCGGGCGCGGTGCTCGAGCTCGCGGCGACGCTCGGGATCGCGCTCGTGGCCGTTACGATCGGCGTCCGGCTCGTGCGCGGAGGGATCGGCCTCGAGGCCGGCCTGACCGTGTTGCTGCTCGCACCGGAGCTTTACCTGCCGCTGCGGAACCTTGCAGCGCAGTTCCACGCCGCCGCTGACGGACGCGCTGCGGCGGAACGGCTGCTCGACCTCGTCGAGCTCCCTCCGGCGGTGAGGCCCGGAACCGCTTCGCCGCCGAGCCCCGAGCTGGCGCCCGTGCGGCTCGAGGCCGTCACGTTCGCCTATCCGGCGCGGCCCGGCCCGGTGCTCGACGCGATCGACCTGGAGCTTGCACCGGGTGAGACGGTGGCAGTGGTCGGCCCGAGCGGGTCGGGGAAGAGCACGGTCGCAGCACTGCTGCTGAAGCTCGTCGAGCCGACCACCGGACGGATCCTGGTCGGGTCGCTCGATCTCGCCACCTGCGACTCGCAGGCGTGGCGCGAGCTGCTCGCGTGGGTCCCGCAGCGCCCGACGCTCTTCCGTGCCAGCGTCGCCGACAACGTACGGCTCGGCGATCCGCGGGCCGACGACGAGCGCGTGCGCCGAGCCGCGGCGCTCGCGGGCGCCGACGACTTCATCCGCGCGCTCCCGCGAGGCTATGACACGGTGGTCGGCGAGGGCGGGCGCGCGCTCTCCGCCGGAGAGCAACAGCGGATCGCGCTGGCGCGGGCGTTTCTCCGTGACGCACCGCTCGTCGTCCTCGACGAGCCGACGGCGAACCTCGACGGCGAGAGCGCCGAGATCGTCGCTGACGCCGTCGAGCGGTTGCGAGCGGATCGCACGGTCCTCCTGGCCGTCCACCAACCCGAGCTCGCGGCGCGCGCCGACCGCGTCGTCCGTTTGGCGGCCGGACGGATCGTCGAGTTGGCAGCGGAGGCTGCCTGATGCACGAGATCCGCCGGCTCGAGGCCCTCGCCCAACCGCCCCGGGGGCCGATGGCGGTCTCGATCCTGGCGGGCTCGCTGGCGGTCGGCTTCGGAGTCGCGCTGATGACCTCGGCCGGTTACCTGATCTCGCGCGCCGCGGAGCAGCCGCCCATCCTCTCGCTGACCGTCGTGATCGTCGCCGTCCGGTTCTTCGGCCTCGCGAGGCCGCTCGCGCGCTATTGCGAGCGCCTGGTGTCGCACGACGCGGCGCTGCGCGCGCTCGCAACGATCCGTTCGCGCTTCTACGAGCGAATCGAGCCGCTGGCGCCGGCGCAGCTCCGCGAGTACCGGTCCGGCGAGCTGCTCGCGAGGATGGTCGGTGACGTCGACGCGCTGCAGAGCCTGTACGTCCGCGGGCTGGGCCCACCGATCGTCGCGCTCCTCGTCGGTGCCGCGAGCGTCGCAGTGGCCGCTGCCGTCCTTCCGGCAGCCGGCGCGATCCTGGCCGTGGGTCTCCTGCTCGCCGGCCTCGTCGTACCGTTGGCCGGGAGCGCGCTGAGCCGTGCGGCGGCACGCCGTCAGGCAGGGGTTCGCGGTCGGCTCACAGCCGAGCTCGTGGAGGTGCTCCGGGGCGCTCCCGAGCTCGTGGTGTACGGCCGCGAGGAGGAGACGTTGGGCCGGGTGCGCACAGCCGATCGTGAGCTCGCCCGGCTCGCCCGGCGCGACGCGCTCGCTGCAGGGCTCGCCGACGCGCTCTCGATCCTGGTCGTCGGCGCGACGGTTGCAGGCGTCCTCGCCGTCGCGGTCGCCGCGCACGAGACCGCTGCCCTCGACCGCGTGCTCGTCGCGACCCTCGCCCTGCTCGCGCTCGCCTCGTTCGACGCCGTCGCTCCACTGCCGGTGGCCGCGAGGGAGCTCTTCGGTTCACTGGCTGCGGGTCGACGCGTGCTCGACCTGACCGACCGGCAGGCCGCGATTCGCGATCCGGCCGTCCCTGCGCCGGCTCCCTCCCGGTCGGACGTAGTCACGCTGGAGGCTGTGACCGCGCGGTACGCCGCCGGCGAGGATCCCGCGCTGAGCGGCTTCGATCTGCGCCTCGATCCCGGGCGGCGAATCGCCCTCGTCGGCCCGAGCGGAGCCGGCAAGACCACGGTCGTCAACCTGCTCCTGCGCTTTCTCGATCCCGAGGAGGGCCGCGTCACGATCGCGGGCCGCGACACCCGCGAGTACCGCCAGGCCGACGTTCGCGCCCTGTTCGCGCTCGCGGGCCAGGACGCTCACGTGTTCAACTCCACGATTCGCGCGAACCTCGCGGTCGGCCGACCGGACGCCGGCGACGAGGAGCTCTGGACTGCGCTTCGCCGTGCGCGGCTCGCGGACTGGGTGGTCTCGCTTCCCGAC
>Ga0209814_10000838_pt1 | contig 10569 bp, 12 predicted proteins | sample SoiMetdeltSBSDD1_FD_187597 | JGI IMG/M metagenome (GOLD analysis project Ga0209814, IMG submission 187597) | Bulk soil microbial communities from a Populus tree surrounding site in Tennessee, USA - Soil MetaG P. deltoides SBSDD1 (SPAdes) (version 2) | ecosystem: Environmental > Terrestrial >... | reverse complement strand
CGACCGTCACGTCGCGCTCGTCCTTCGCCCGGCGCATCAGCGAGCGATGGCCCTCGTGGAACGCGCCCATCGTCGGGACGAACCCGACGGTGCTTCCCCCCGCACGTGCGCGATCGCACGCCTCGCGGGTGGCGGCGATCGTCCTGATCACCTCCAGCGGACGAGCACCTCCTCGACCGCCTCCCGGCCCCTCGGCGGGACACGGCCGGAGCGTTCGGCCAGCGCCAGCGCGAGGTCGGCGAGCGTGACGTAGGGACGCACCGCGTCGGGCACGTGCTCGGCAAGTGCCTCGAGGTTGCGCTGCAAGGTGATCGCGTCCCCTCGGACGGCGGGACCGGTGAGCGACTCGGCGGCTCCGGCCCGATGGACGTTCGCGAGTGTCGCGTCCTGCAGGGGCGTGAGGGCCGCCGCCGGATCGGGCACCCCGGCCACGCGTTCGAGCTCCTCGGCGAGGGCCGTCACGGTGACGACGTAGTTGGACGCGAACACCGCGGCCGCGTGGTACAGGGGCTTGCGTTCGTCGGCGATGCGGAACGGGTTCCCGCCCGCGTCGCGAGCGAGGCGATCGCCCAGCGCGTGGCCGTCCTCGTCGAGTGCGGTGACCGCGAACGACGCGCCGGGGATCGCCTCGACGGCCGCCTCGACCGTGGGACACGTCTGCAGGGGATGAACCGACAAGATCGTCGCGCCGACGGACGCCGCGGCGTCGAGCGCGTCCAGCCCGGTCGCGCCGCTCGCGTGGACGACGGCGCTCGCGGATCCGAGCGCGCCCGCCTCCGACATCTGTTGGCACACGGTGGCGATCACGGCGTCGGGCGTCGCGATCACGACGATCTCGGCGCCGGTCGCCGCCTCGGCCGCGTCGGCGACCGGAACACCCGGGAGGAAGCGCGCGGCGCGTTCGGGCGTCGCGGGTCCGCCGGCCACCGCAACGATCCGATGGCCGGCGCGCCGCCAGAGCACCGCGAGCGAGGTCCCGACACGGCCGGCACCCACGATCGCGAGATCCATCGCCCGAGTATCCCGCTCAGGGGATCCAGACGATCGGTCCCGAGGGCGCCGGCGCTCCCGCTGGGAGCGCGATCCGCGCGGGTCCGTCGTCGCGCGTCACGTAGATCGCCCCGTCCGTCGCGAGGTACAGGCGGCCGTCCGCATCGAACGTCCCGTCGACCGTCCGGCCCGCGGGCATCACGAACCGCGGAACCCGGGGTCCCGTGCCGGAGCCCGCGAACATGACGAACACACCCGAACGCGCTCCCATCGTTCCCAGGAGGGCAACACGGCTGCCGTCGGAGGACCACGCCAGGACCCGATGGACCGAAAGGACGTGCTCCCCGTCGCCCACCGATACGGGACCACCGATCCCCTTCCAGCCGAGCATCGTGCCGGCCTCTCGAGAGGCGCCGCTCGACGTGTGCGGCGAACCATCGGGCCTGAGGAGGAACGCGGCCGGCGGAGAGGCGGAGAGCATGCCCACACCCTCGAACGTCAGATGCGGGACCCCGACCGAGCCGGTGAGGTAGACGCTCAGCCGGTCGCCGGAGGCCGCCGTGAAGTACGTCGCGGCCTCGCTCCTGCTGAGCGAGAGGACCGGCCCACAGAACCCAGGATCGTCGAGCGCCCATCCGACCTTCTGCGTCAGCACGGTGACCAGGCTGATCCTGACGGGCGCGCAACCATCCTGGTCCGGTGGACCGTTGCGGGCGAACACCAGGCTCCTGCCACCCGGTCCCCACGCGACGAGATCGCCGCTCCCCAGCGGCTCCACATCGGCGTCGTCGACGAGGCCGCGAACGACGGCGGCCACCGTGTGCCCGCGCGTCCGGCGTTCGAGACCGATCCACCCCGGCGCGGCACCCGAGAGATCGACGAGCTCGACGGTCCGGGCGGGCACCGATGGGCCGGGACGTCCGATGCCACCGTTGAGATCCACCGTCCACAGGGTCGAGCCGCCTCGTCCATCGTCGGCGGTGTAGGCGAGCCCACCTGGGGCGATGACCTCCGGTCCCGATGGCTCCGGTGACGTCGAACTCGGCCGGCCGCCGGCGAGCAGCTCGATCGAGGCGACGGCCACCAGCGCCAGGACGCCGGCGATCGCGAAGGCCCGGCCGCGCGGGGGCGGCCGACGCGACGGGACATCCCCGATCCGCGCCTCCACCGGGGAGGCGCCGCCCTCGCCCGCCTCCCCGCGGGCGCCCCGGTAGAGGGGAGAACCGCACGACGGACACGACCGACCCCGAGCGCTCCCCTGCCAGTCGCATCGAAAGCAGACGGCCTCGGTCATGGGATCGGCAGCGGTGGGGCGAACGGACGCACGCCGAACACCGCGTCGGGCGAGAGCCGGTGCGTCGACAGCCGTCGACCGCCGGGCAGCATCGCATCGGCATCGAGCTCGCCCAGCGGGACCAGCACGAACCCTCGTTCATGCATCCGTGGATGCGGGATCTCCAGGTCGGGCTCGTCGACGATCAGCTCGTCGTACACGAGGATGTCGACGTCGATGGTCCGCGGCCCCCAGCGTTCGGCTCGGACGCGGCCGAGCGAGTCCTCAACGCCGCGTGCGGCTTCGAGCAGCTCGTGTGGTGTGAGGGTCGTCGCCACCTCGATCACGGCGTTCAGGTACGGCGGTTGCGGCGGCCCCACGGGTTCGGTCTCGTACACCCGCGACGAGCGGACCACGTCGATCCCGCGCGTCCCGTCGAGTCTCCGCGCGGCGGCGCGCAGGTGCTCGAGGCGGTCCCCCAGGTTCGAGCCGAGCGCGACATACGCGGTCGTCCCCACGTCACCGCTCGACGGTCGCGGCCGCCGCGATGCCCTGGACCTCGCTGGATCGCGCGGCGGCCGGCTTGTGCACGATCGCGCTCACCTTGACGACGCCGTCGAGCGCGAGCACGTCGTTCGCGACGGCGAGCGCGAGCGACTCGAGCAGGTCGAACGAGTCCCGCTCGACGGTCTCGCGCGCGGTGCGGATCAGCGTCCGATAGTCCGCGGTCGACGTCAGCTCGTCGTCTCCGACCTCGACCTCGACATCCAGGTCCACGACGAAGTCCTGGGCCTGGTCCTTCTCTCCCGGGTTCGCGCCGTGACGTCCCGAGGCCGCGATCCCGGTCAGGAACAGACGCGAGGTCACCATCGGCCGTCCTCCGGAGGATGTCGGCCGAGCTCCACGGTCACCGCGCCCTCGTCGTGCGCGTGCGCCTGGGGGAGCCGGAGGTACTGGGTGCGGAGCCACTGCACGATCAGCGGCGCGACGGTCTCGGGGGCATCCTCGAGCAGGAAGTGGCCGCATCCCGGCAGGAGCGCCACCGACGCCCAGGGCAACGCGTCGCCAAGGCGTTCGGCGAGCTCGGCCGGCAGGAACGCGTCGTCCTCGCCCCACAGGACGAACGCCGGGATCTCGAGCTCGCCGAGCCGGGGTTCCAGCCCGACCAGTCCCTCGCCGTCGAAGCCCGCGACGATCCGGGCGAAGCGCCGCACTCCGTCGGCGCTCTCGAACGGGCGTCGGTACTCGCCGAGGTCGGCGTCCGAGAGGCGTTCGCGGTGCCCCATCCCGGCGTCGAAGAACGTGTCGAACCACGAGCGGACGAAGGGGGTGTCCACGTCGCCCACGCGCGACCGGAGCTCGAGGATCTGAGGCGAGGGCCACGCGTCGAACGCGATCGAGTCGATGAGCACGAGCGCCTCCACCCCGCCCCCGATGGCGAGGAGCTGCGCGACGCCTCCACCTCGGCCGTGGCCGGCCAGCGCGAAGCGTTCGATGCCGAGCTCTTCTAGCAGGGACCTGACGTTGGCCGCCTGGGCCGGCAGACGGAGGTCGGCCCCGTCCGGCGAATCCGAGTCGCCCGAGCCCAGGAGATCCGGCGCGATCACGCGCATCCACGGCGCCAGGAGCGGGATCAGGCCGCGCCACAGGTAGGAGGAGGTGAGGCCGCCCGAGAGCAGCACTACGGGCGGCGCCTCGGGGTCGCCGGCCTCCGCGAGCGCGAGCTCGCCCTCCTGGATCGCCACCCGGCGCTTCTCGATCCAGGTCACCGGCCGCCCCTCGCGATCGCGTCCGACACCCGGACGGCGCGCACGACCTCCTTGACGTCGTGCACGCGGACGAGGTGCGCTCCCCGGGCGATCATCCAGACGACCGCGCCCACGGTGCCTTCCACGCGCTCCTCCTCCGGCAGATCGAGGATCGTGCCGATGAACCTCTTCCGCGACGGGCCGACCAAGAGGGGCCGACCCAGGTCGAGGAACGAACCGACCCCGTGCATCAGCTCGAGGTTGTGGTCGAGGTCCTTGCCGAAGCCGATCCCCGGGTCGATCGCGATCCGCTCGGGGTCGATCCCGGCGAGCTCGGCCGCCTCGATCCGCTGCCGGAGATACTCATGCACCTCGCCGACGACGTCGTCGTACTGCGGGGCCTCCTGCATCGTCGTCGGATCGCCCCGCATGTGCATCAGGACGACGGCGGCATCGCGACCGCGAACGACCTCGAACATCGCCGGATCGGCGCCGCCCGACACGTCGTTCACGATCGTGGCGCCGGCGTCCAGGGCCTCGGCAGCGACGCCCGCCTTCCTCGTGTCGATCGAGATCGGGACCGCGGGGTGGAGCTCGGCGAGCCGCTGGATCACCGGATGGACGCGCTCCAGCTCCTCGTCCATCGAGACCGGCGTGGAGCCGGGGCGGGTGGATTCGCCGCCGACGTCCAGCATGTCCGCACCGTCATCGACCATCCGAGTCGCGTGCGAGATGGCGCTCGCCCGGTCGAGGAACCGCCCCCCGTCGGAGAAGGAGTCGGGCGTGACGTTCAGGATCCCCATGACGAGCGTGCGCTCGGAGCAATCGAACGCGCGCTCGCCGACGCGCCAGACGGGGCCGCCCACGGCTCCATCGTAGCGGTGACCCCGGTTCAGCCGAGGCGAACGTGCGTGAGCGTGCCCTCGTAGTTGAGGATCCAGAGCGCGTCGGGTGCCACGGCCATCGCGACCGGGGTCCCCTCATCGACGTCGCGAGCTCTCGACGACTTCGGCGTCCGTCGGCGGCGGCGTGGGTTCGACCGTCACCACCGAGGCCGGAAGCGGCTGCCAGGCGAGATCGCCCGCTATGCCGATCCCCGGCGCGTCGGCGATCGGCGTGACGTCGGTCCCATCTGGACGCATCACATAGAGCGCGTCGTCGGGGCTGTAGTCGTCGACCGAAAGGTTGCCGACGAACGCGATCAGGTCCCCGTCCGGGGACCAGACGGGATCGTCGAGGTAGCCCGCCCCGGTCCCGCCGAGGATCATGTGCTCGTTCGAGCCGTCCGCGTCGACGACCCATATCCCCCAGTCCTCGTTCCTGATGGCGGCGAAGACGACGTGCGACCCGTCGGGCGACCAACTCGGTCCGAAGTCGCTGCCACCATCTGAGCTCGACACGCGCCTCACATCTGATCCGTCGGGGTTCATGGTGTAGATGCCCGTAAGGGCCGCAGGGACGGGATCGGCCTCGCGCACGAACGCGATCCTGCTCCCGTCGGGCGACCAGACCGGCATGAACTCGGGGAGCGGATCGTCCGTGAGACGGGTGACGTTCGAGCCGTCCACGCCCATGACGTAGATGTCGGTCGGGCAGCCGAACTCGTAGGGATCTCCCGGCGTGCACTGCTCGATCGAGTGGTCGAACCTCGTGCTCGAGAACAGGATCTTCGTCCCGTCGGGGGACCACGAGGCCCACGAGTCGTTCACGCCGTCGGTCAGTCGAGCCACGTTGGTCCCGTCGGGATCCGCGGTCTCGATCCCGTACTCCCCCTTCAGGAAGTTGTCGAACGCGATCCGGGTGCCGTCGGGCGAGAAGGAGAGCCGGTCGTAATGGACGGAGCTGTCTTCCGGGAACACGACGTGCCGACCCGTCCCACCGGCCTCGATCGACTCGATGCGAGTGCCACCGTCCGCACCGCCGACGCGGAAGTAAATCGAGCCGTTCGCCCTCGCCTCGCCGGCTGTTCCAGACGTCCCCATCGACATCTGCCGCTCGGAGCCGCCGAACGTGACTGCGGCGAACCCGATCCCCGCGATCGCCACGACGAATGCGACGACCGCGACGGCGACGCGCTGCGACGAGTGGTCTTCGATGGGTTCGCGAGGCTGACGACCTTCGATCTCGCGCCACAGATCGGGGGCGCGCGTGCGCGCGAGAGACGCGAACCGATCGCCGAACTCAGGCATCGTCGTCGTCCCTCAGGAGTTCCCGGAGACGGCGCCGTCCTCGCATCAGGTGGACGCGGACCGCCGCCTCGGTCGAGCCAATGATCCGGGCGACATCCTTCGAAGGGTAGTCAGCTCCGTCGTGGAGGACGACCGAGACCCGTTGCCGCTGGGACAGGGCGCCGAGCGCGAGGACCAGGTCACGCGCGGGCTCTTCCATCTCGTACGAGCCCGGTCTCACCGCCAACCCGCTCCGCCTCCGCTCGTTCAGCTCGCCCGCCGCGATCCGGAACGCCGCTCGCCAGACCCAGCGCTCCGGATCCCGGACCTCGTCGCCCCGCCTGAGTACCTGCGCGAACGCCTCCGCCACCGCGTCGCTCGCCACCTCCGGGTCGCCGGAGAAGGCCAGGAGCCCTCGCCAGATCCGATCGCCCCGTTCCCGGTACAGGCGCTCGATCCGGTCCGTGCCGGAGACGCCCGCAGGCACGTGATCGCTCGTCATGACAGGGTGGAAGACCGGCCGGAACGTGAACGCGGTTCCACGAACAGCGCTACTTCCCGATGTGGTGCAGCGCCTCCTGTCGGGTTCTCGCGTCATTACGGAACAGCCCTCGGACGGCCGAGGTCACCGTGACCGAACCCGGCTTCTTCACGCCCCGCATCGTCATGCACAGGTGCTCGGCCTCGATCACGACGAAGACGCCTCGCGGCTCGAGCGCCGCCTCGATCGTGTCGGCGATCTCGGTGGTGAGCCGTTCCTGCACCTGCGGGCGCTTGGCGAGGATGTCGACGACCCGCGCCACCTTCGACAGGCCGGTGATCCGCCCGTCCTTGTTCGGGATGTAGGCGACGTGCGCGTGGCCGCTGAACGGCAGCAGATGGTGCTCGCACAGGCTCTGCAGTGGGATGTCCTTGACCATGATCATCTCGTCGAAGTTCGCGCCGGGGACCACGGTCGCCACCGGGGTGGGGTCGACGCCGACCCCTTCGAAGATCTCCCCGTACATGTCGGCCACGCGTCGGGGCGTGTCGACCACGCCCTCGCGATCGGGGTCGTCGCCGATCCCCTCCAGGATCATCCGCACGGCGGCCTCGATCTTCGCGCGGTCGATCTCGGCCATCAGGCGCTCACCAGGTCGTCGAGCGTCTCGGGCAGCTTCGACAGGTCCTCGAGCTCGGCCGCTCGCGGCAGGTCCGAGCTCTCGCGCAGGCGATTGATCCAGACGGCCCGCAGCCCGAGCTCGTGGGCCGGCGCGATGTCGTGGAACAGCGACGCCGCCACGTGCACGTTGCGGTCGCGTTCGGCGCCCGTCTGCTCGAAGAACCGCTCCCAGTGCCCGTGCGCGGGCTTGTAGGAACCGGCCTCGGCGGCCGTGATCTCGAGATCGACGGGGACGCCGATCGCCTCGAGCGAGGCGTCGAGGAACGCGGGGTCGGTGTTGGACAGGATCCCGATCCGCCAGCCGCGCGACCGGAGCTCGGCCAGCGAAGCCGGGACCTCGTCGAACGGCGGCCAGGTCGGCAGAGAGTCGCCCAGCGCCTGGCGGTCGTCGTCGGCGAGCTCGAGTCCCTCGCGGTGCGCCACCCGTTCGAGCGACTCGGCGAGTACCTGCCGGTACGGCAACGCGCGGCCGCGCTGCACCTCCGGCTCGATCTCGTGGTACGCGGACAGCAGCAGCTCCGCGTCGTGCTCGGGCCACAGGTCGGAGAGGGTGTCGCGGATCCCACCCATCCAATCGATCAGGGTGCCGTAGCAATCGAACGTCGCCCAGCGGTCCGCGGCCATCGCGCCGCGAAGCCTAGCCGATGGGCTTGGGCGGGATCGTGCCGGGGGTGTTCGGCTGCCCGCCCGCCCGGATCGCCCGCCGGGAGACGGCGAGGCCGGCGCCGCGCACGGACAGGTCGCGCTGCGCGCGCTTGGGGATGTCGGACAGGAACGCCTCGACCTCCTCGCGGTCGAGGGTCTCGCGCTCGACCAGCATCGTCGCGAGCTCGTCGAGCTTGCCGCGGTTGCTCTGCAGGATGTCGAGCGCCTCGTCGTGGGCCTCGTCGATCATCCGGCGGACCTCGTTGTCGATCTCGAACGCGACCTGGTCCGAGTAGTCGGGCTGGGACTGGAAGTCCCGCCCGAGGAAGATCTCGTGCTGCTTCTGCCCCAGGGTCTGCGGCCCGAGCGTGTCCGACATCCCGTACTCGGTCACCATCTGGCGAGCCACCTTGGTGGCCCGCTCGATGTCGTTCGCGGCCCCGGTCGTGATGTCGCCGACGATGAGCTCCTCCGCGACGCGGCCGCCCATGAGCATCGCGAGCTCGTCCGCAAGCTCCTCGCGGGTCATCAGGAACTTGTCCTCCTCGGGCAACGTGAGCGTGTACCCGAGCGCGCGGCCACGCGGGATCACGCTGATCTTGTGGACCGGGTCGGTGTTCGGCAGGATGTGGGCCACGAGCGCGTGCCCGCCCTCGTGGTAGGCGATCACCCGCTTCTCGCGCTCGCTCATCACGCGCGTCTTGCGTTCGGGGCCGGCCATCACGCGATCGATCGCCTCTTCGACCTCCTTCATCGAGATCGCCTTCTTGCCCCAGCGTGCGGCGAGCAACGCCGCCTCGTTGATCACGTTCGACAGGTCGGCGCCCGTGAAGCCGGGGGTGCGGCGGGCGATCGTCGAGAGGTCGACGCTCTCGTCGAACGGCTTGCCCCGCGCGTGGACCTTCAGGATCCCCTTGCGCCCCTCGAGGTCGGGTCGGTCCACGACGATCTGGCGGTCGAAGCGACCGGGCCGCAGCAGGGCGGGGTCGAGGATGTCGGGCCGGTTGGTCGCGGCCATCAGGATCACCGCGGTGCGCTGGTCGAACCCGTCCATCTCGACGAGGAGCTGGTTGAGCGTCTGCTCGCGTTCGTCGTGCCCGCCGCCGAGGCCGGCGCCGCGGTGGCGACCGACGGCGTCGATCTCGTCGATGAACACGATCGCGGGCGCGCTCTGCTTCGCCTGCTCGAACAGGTCCCGGACCCGGGCGGCCCCGACGCCGACGAACATCTCGACGAAGTCCGACCCCGAGATCGAGTAGAAGGGCACGCCGGCCTCCCCTGCGACGGCCCGCGCGAGCAGCGTCTTGCCCGATCCCGGCGGCCCGAACAGCAGGACGCCCCGCGGGATCTTGGCGCCCATCGCCTGGAACTTGGCCGGGTTGGCCAGGTACTCCTTGACCTCCTGCAGCTCCTCGATCGCCTCCTCGACGCCCGCGACGTCGGCGAACGTGGTCTTCGGCTGGTCTTTGGTGACGAGCTTCGCGCGCGCCTTGCCGAACTGCATCACGCGCCCGCCGCCGCCCTGCGACTGGTTCATGATGAAGATGAACGCGCCGACGATCAGGATCACGGGGATCAGCTGGAACAGGAACCCGACCAGCGCCGATCCCTTCTGCGGGTCGGCCGAGATGTCCACACCGTTCTTCTGGAGATCCTCCGTCAGCGTCTCCTCGGTTCCCTGAACGTAGGCGACGCGGTAGGCGGTTCCGTCGGAGAGCTCACCCTCGATCACGCCCTCGCCCAGCAGGAAGTTCGCCGTGTCGACGTTGCCGGCGGCGACCTCGCTCTGGAACTCGCTGAACGAGAGTTGGTCGGAGGTCGCGCCTCGGTTGGCGAACACCAGGAAGAGCCAGATGGCCGCGAGGGCGACCAGGACGTAGATCGCCGGACCACGGACGAGCCGCCGGTACGGCGACCCGGGGTCGGTAGCCAGGGGATGTGCTCCTTTCGAAAACCTGCGGACCCGGGAGACGCCACGGGGCCCGCGCGTCTCCCGACGGCCCGAGCCCTGCGCGATGGTAGCACCTGGGTTGGCTTCTGCCGATACCCCGATCAGCGGATGCCGCTGTCCACCAGCACGTCCGCACGTACGACCTCGCCCGCTCGCACCTCCACGCGGACCGGCTTCACGAACCGCGCGGGGTCTTCCTCGATCGACGCGGTCAACAGGTAGCTCCCGGGGGCGACGTCGATCGTGAACGCGCCGTCGTCGCCGCTCACCGCGCTCGCGAGCTCGTTGCCGTCCGCGTCCACGACACGCACCGGCACCCCGGCGAGCGGACGGCCCGGACACGGGCTCTCGGCGGTCTCCACGGGACACGTCGGCGCGAGCACGACCGAACCGTTGATCGTGCCGAGCGGCTCGTCCGAACCCTCGCTCGAACCCCGAGCACAGCCGGCGAGGAGCGTGAGCATCACGAGCACCGCGACGACCGGGACACGCTTCACGATCCTTGGACGCGCCCGGCGCCGCCCGCGTTCCTCCTCGTTCCTTGGCTCGTTCCTTGGCTCGTTCCTTGGCTCGTTCCTTGGCTCGTTCCTTGGCTCGTTCCTTGGCTCGTTCCTTGGCTCACCCGTCGGTAT
>Ga0209814_10000836_pt1 | contig 10574 bp, 7 predicted proteins | sample SoiMetdeltSBSDD1_FD_187597 | JGI IMG/M metagenome (GOLD analysis project Ga0209814, IMG submission 187597) | Bulk soil microbial communities from a Populus tree surrounding site in Tennessee, USA - Soil MetaG P. deltoides SBSDD1 (SPAdes) (version 2) | ecosystem: Environmental > Terrestrial >... | reverse complement strand
CGCTACTTGAGGCCGATTTAGAAAACGTCGGCAGCCAACTAGTAAGCCTGGCGATAGTCGCCGATCCATTTGGCGGATACAGCCCAGCGTACTTACAGCATTGTTTTCAAGATGTGGTCATTCCGTTCAAGGAACACTTTGTCGTTGACCTGCGCTCTCCAGCGGATACATTTGTGAGCGAACATCATCGTCGCAATGCGCGCAAGGCGCTACAAAGAATTGGCGTCGAGCAGTGTATTGACCCAAACCAGTTTCTCCACGACTGGCTAGAGCTTTACGGGTATCTGATCAGTCGGCACGAGATCAGCGGTATCACAGCATTCTCTAGACAGGTATTCCAGCACCAGCTGCGGGTTCCAGGTCTCGTTGCATTCCGAGCTGAACATGAAGGGGCGACCGTCGGAATGTTATTGTGGTACGTTCAGGACGAAGTGGGGTATTACCATCTGGGAGCTTATAATCAAAAAGGGTACGCACTCAAGGCATCATTCGCTTTGTTTTGGCAGTCTATCGACTACTTTGCCGCCAAAGGATTGCGCTGGCTGAACCTAGGCGCAGGGGTCGGTGCCGAGACTGCGACCGATAGTGGATTGAGCAGATTCAAACGCGGCTGGGCAACAGGCAATCGTACAGCCTATTTTTGCGGGCGCATCTTTGACCGCGCCACCTATGGCGAGATTGCCCGGGCAAGCGGTTGCACGGTGACAGACTATTTTCCCGCCTATCGCCAAGGTGAATTCAGCTAAGCAGGATCTTAAGAGATACGTTCTTAGAAACGGCAATCAATGAAAACGAAACCGTATCTATCGATCGTGCGGCACTACGAGTCATGCCTGAAAGATTATGGCGACTCGCACAGAGGCGTAGACTGGCCCAACGAAGCAGATGCCCAAACCCGATACCGGGTTATGCTTGAAGTCATCAAGGGGCGCCCGACAGCAAAAGTGCGCCTGCTTGACTTTGGTTGTGGAGCATCTCACCTCTATGAGTATATTCTTCGACACCGCTTTGACCACATTGAATACAGCGGCCTGGACCTGTCACCGACGTTCATTAATTTGTCGCAGAGGAAGTTTCCCTCAATTAGCTACTATAACCTGGACATCTTGGACGAATCCACGTCGCTACCGGATTTTGATTACATTGTCATGAATGGTGTGTTTACCGAAAAACTTGAACTTACGTTTGAGGAAATGCTCACTTACTTTAAAGACGTGGTGAGTCGGGTTTTTAACAAAGCGAAAATCGCGATTGCTTTTAATGTAATGTCGCCTCATGTGGACTGGGAACGGCAGGATCTATTCCATCTGCCACTAGACTTGCTGGCGGCTTTTTTAGTTAAGGAATTGAGCAGGGATTTTGTGATTCGTAACGACTACGGGCTATACGAATACACCACCTACATTTACAGAAAGCGCTAAGCATGGCCAAAGTTATAATTTTCGGCCTTCAGGATTTTGCTTCGCTCGCCCATTTTTACTTGCGCCATGACAGCGACCATGAAGTCGTCGCGTTTACTGTTACCCAAGAATACTTGCCAGAAGGCAGAACTTTTGAAGGCCTGCCGGTAGTGCCCTTTGAAGAAGTGGAGCGGATTTACCCGCCGTCAACCGTTGCTTTTTTCGTGCCGATGTCTCATCGCAAGATGAACATGCTGCGTAAGTCCATTTATGAGCAGGCCAAAGCCAAAGGTTATGTTCTAATCAGTTACGTGAGCTCCAAGGCCACCGTCTTTTCGAATACGCCCATCGGCGATAATTGCTTTATCCTGGAAGATAATACGATTCAGCCTTTTACTTCGATCGGCAACAACGTGGTGTTGTGGAGCGGTAATCATATCGGGCATCACAGCCTCATCAAAGATCATATTCTGTTTACGTCGCACGTGGTTTTGTCGGGGCATTGCGTGGTGGAGTCATTTTGTTTTTTGGGAGTTAATGCCACTATCAAAGACGGAGTGCACCTGGCGGAAGGAACATTGGTGGCCATGTCCGCTTCAGTGACAGCCGATACCGAACCTTGGGGAGTTTATCAGGGCGTGCCAGCACAAAAGCGTAAGGTATCCAGCAAAGATCTGGAGTTCTAGACTTCGTGGGGCTGTCATGAAGTGGATCAAGAAAGGCCTGATCTTTAAACCAGATAACAATTCCGATTGGATGGTTTCACACGCATCCATCCCGGTAGCAGACTCAGTCAACGATGACGTGCTACGAATCTATTTTGGCACCCGAGATAAGCAAGGTCGCTCGTTCGCGACGTATTTGGAGGTTCTAGCGGATGATCCTCAACATATCCTATACGTGCATGACCAGCCCATTCTTTCCCTCGGTAAATTGGGGACCTTCGACGATAATGGCATTATGCCGTCCTGGATTGTAAATCGCGACAGCAAAAAATATCTCTATTATATCGGCTGGAACCCGCAGGTAACTGTTGCTTATCGTCTATCTATTGGCCTAGCCATTAGCGAGGACGGTGGAAAGAGCTTCAGCAAATACAGTGAAGGGCCAATTTGTGATCGAGACGTTGATGAGCCGTATTTCAACACCGCACCTTGTGTAGTTGTCGATGGACCGCGCTGGAAAATGTGGTATGTGTCATGTACAGGCTGGGAGATGATAAACAAACGACCCGAGCCGCGTTATCACATAAAGTATGCTTTATCTGATGATGGGATTCACTGGCAAAGAACGAATCAGGTGTGTATAGATTATGATTCATTTACTGACGCGATTGGCCGCCCATGCGTATTCGTGACGAACGGCATGTACAGGATGCTTTACTCTTATCGGAGCATTCAGAATTATCGAACCGATCCCGGCCAAAGTTATAGACTCGGCTATGCTGAATCGTCGGACGGAATTCATTGGCTCCGGCGAGACAACGAGGTCGGGATCGAGAAGTCAGCAACTGCCTGGGACTCAGAAATGTTGGAATACAGCCATGTCTTGATGTCTAAGCGTGGAATGTACTTATTTTACAATGGAAACGGGTTTGGTCAGTCTGGTTTCGGATATGCAGTGTTACAAGAGGCCTAGCGCCATCTCTCCTTATGATCAAACGGAGCGTTAATGATTTGGCGATCCTCGGGGGGAAACCCGCATTCGCACACAAGCTACACGTTGGCCGTCCCAATATCGGCAATCAAGTGCGTTTGCTGGACCGAATTCGCGATCTCCTGGACAGGCGTTGGCTGACCAATCAAGGCCCATTGGTCCATGAGTTCGAGACCAAGATTTGCGAACTTCTCGGGACCAAGCATTGCATCGTCACCTGTAACGCCACCACAGCCCTGGAGATTGCCATCCGCGCTCTAGATCTGACTGGCGAAGTGATTGTGCCTTCGTTTACTTTCGTTGCGACGGCGCACGCCCTGCAATGGCAAGAAATTACTCCTGTATTTTGCGACGTCGACCCTCAGACCCATAACCTCGATCCTCGACGCATAGAAGCGTTGATCACCCCGCGCACGACGGGGATTTTGGCAACGCACGTATGGGGCCGACCCTGTGCCGTAGATGAATTGATTGAAATCGCCGCGTGTCATCGATTGAAGCTGCTTTTTGATGCTGCCCATGCCTTTGGCTGTTCCTACCGCGGCCGTAAGATTGGAAATTTTGGCGAGGCTGAGGTGTTCAGCTTTCACGCAACAAAATTCCTCAACACCTTTGAAGGTGGAGCCGTCGTCACCAATGAGGATGAGTTGGCCGGTAAGATACGGCTTATGACAAATTTTGGTTTTGCCGGCTACGATCAAGTGATTTACCTAGGGATCAACGGTAAGATGAGTGAGCCGGCAGCAGCCATGGGGCTAACGGGACTGGAATCCTTAGACGAATTTGTTGCCGCCAACCTCCATCACTATAAGCGCTATCAAGAGACGCTGGCCGATGTGCCCGGAGTGCAAATGATCCATTACGACGAAGCCGAACAGAATAACTACCAATACATCGTGCTTGAGATTAACGAATCGGCGACTCATGTCAGCCGTGACCTGATTTCGTCTATCCTACACGCCGAGAACGTGCTTGTCCGTCGTTACTTTCATCCCGGCTGCCACCGAATGGAGCCCTATCGATCTTACTTCCCGCATGCTAGCCTGCTGCTGCCGGAAACAGAAAAATTGACTCAACGAGTGCTGTCCTTACCCACAGGGACAGCCATCGAGGCGCAGGATGTTGACCTGATCTGCGACCTTATCCGTTTTGTGGTAGAATACGGCGTTGAGTTGTCGCAAAAAATTTCCACCATGCCAGGCAGTAGCTGATGAAGATCGGGTTTTTCGGCAACACCAACAACTATCCTTTCATGTTAGCTCAGGCGCTACGTAAGCTCGGGCATGATGTGCTGATCGTTATCACCAGCGAGGAACTACTCAACCGGCCAGAAAGCCGGTACCCTGAATTCGATAATGGTTATCCCGAATGGATTCTGGATGCTGCGCATTTGACTGAGTGGGATATGATGACCTTGAGCCCATCGTTAGCTCCGGTGCTCGATGTGTTGTCTACCTGCGACGCTCTGGTTTTGAATTTTACCGGTCCTTCGTTTTGGCCGCTGCTCCGGCGTCCGGCCATTGCCTTGTTGACCGGCTCAGATCTGGAACACTACGCCAATTTTGCAACGGTTGAAGTCCGGAGCGCCACTTGGGACCCCGCTTACAAGGCCTCGGCTGATGGGCAGATGAACCTGAATCTATTGCGAGATTTTGTTCAGCGACAACGTGAAGGAATCAGGGAAGCAGTGGCCGTGAGATATTTTCCTCGGGGGTTGGTGCCCAACGGTGACATGATGCTAAATGAGCTTGGGGTGCCTGAGTCCAGGCGCGTTTTTTTGCCCTCAGCGGAGCTCGATCTAATCAAACCGACACCGGCGCCGCACAATAACCCTGTACGGATTTTCTGTGCAACTCGACTCACATGGAAATTACCCATCGAACCAGGTCGCTCTCTTTTGGACTACAAGGGATCAGATATCATGATTCGGGGGTTAGGATTGTTTTATCGCGAGACCGGTGTTCGGCTGGACATTCAGCTAGTGAGAAAAGGATTGCACGTGGCCGAAACGGAACAGCTGATCGTCGAAGAAGGTTTGACCGATCAAGTCACATGGTCGGATGAAATGTCTCTTACCGAGGTTTGGGCAGAGTTTGCCCGATGCGATATTGTCATTGAGCAACTGGTCAACGGCGCAATTGGCGGTGCCGGGCTGGATGCTATGGCCGCTGGGCGTCCCGTCATTGGCAATGCTCGACGGGAGATGTTTGAAGACTATTTTGGGCAGCATTCTTCCGTTTGCCAGGCACAAACCGCCGAGGAAGTTTGTGCTCAGCTCAAACGGCTCGTCTGGAACCCGGCGAAACGGGAAAAAATTGGCCTGCTTGGGCGTCGATTCGTGGAAGAACATTGTAATCCTCGACGCGCGGCTCAGACTTGCCTGGAGCGCTTACAAGCCGCTTTAGCTACTGACCAGCGGACTGGCACAGGACATCGTTATTATTTGCAGCGATCCTATGATGGCAGGGAGGCGCTGTTATCTCTACAACAAGCCTTGCAAACTACTAAAGCTGAGCTGCGAACAAGCCTACAAGTCTCAAAAGATACTCAAGCTGAGCTTGAAGCTAAGAAGCATACCCTACAAGCCGCTCAAGCCGATCTGCAAACCACCCGAGCCGAACTTCACACAACCCAGCAAGCCTTGCGAAATACCCAAGCCGAGCTTGAGGCTAATCGACAAACTCTACTGACTACCCAAGCCGAGCTTCAAACTATCCAGCAAAACCTACAAACTGTTCAAGCTGAACTTGAAGCTGATCAGCAAAATCTGCAAACTACCCAAGCCGAGCTTAAAGATACACAAAGTAAATTGGGTCGGTACCAGGATTTTCTTCCAATTCGGGTAGTGCGCAAACTTCGTAGGTTGGTAAAAAAAATAGGAATTGATTTGACGTTTTCTTAACAACTTGCGCAAGGACTTATATGACAAACGTCAGGCGACCTTTGTTGATCGGTGTCACGGTAGGCGTTGTCGTTGGCGCAGGAGCCGCAGGATTTTACTAAGGCGGCGTGTCGAGCACGTCTTGCATCCCTTCGGCGCCGCCAGGGCCCTTGGATCCGTGTGATAGTTGACACAACGCTAGCGTCTTCTTTCCGCCCCGAAATGGAGGTTCTGGGCTAGTCCTCATCTTTGGCAAATGACCGGAGTTATTGCTTCGCCGAAGATAAGAATGATAACCGCCATCGTTGGAGGAACTACTACATATTTTACAGCGCAGAATATCGCCTGTATTATCTCGAGGGTCAGAGGGCGTTACCCTTTGACCCGGCCCAACTACGGACGAGGTTCCTGAAGGTGTTAGCTTGAATGTAATTGGTCGATCAAATTGAGCATGAGCGAATTCTCAGGAAAAAAATAGTTCTACCGTTTTTTGCCAAATAGATCCAGGTCCAAACCAATTTTATCGAGCGCTATCCAGATGAGACTCGGGGAGATCATCACAACAGGCACCAGATAGGCTTGCAGCGGTTTAAGTTCGCTGGTGAGCGCGAAATTCAAATGTAATAACTTCGTAGCGCGTTACAGACGGCGCAGCACAATTTGGGCAAACATGGCTAGTTGGTTGCTCCAACGGCTGATAAGCTTTTCCAAATGGCGCCACATCCCGAAGCTCCAGTCAGGCGCAAGACCACGCAAGGAGACCCCTCCAGAAAGCAGATAACGAAAAGGCATGAACGGCTTAATCATTTCAATCTGCCACTGAGGAAACTCTTGTTCAAACTTTATTCGGTCCCTGGCAAAGATGATCCACGGCAGTGCGTCATTTGCACCGGAAAGCGGACCGCTGGTTGGAAGTTCCCACGACGGAGTTTCGGGTTGGAACGGTTCGTGGTGTAACCGGGTGTAGACAAACCGCGACCACGGGGTAACCCAAGGCTCGATCATTGCCATCACGCCGCCAGACTGCACGCAACGAGTTGCCTCGGCAAAAAAAAGTCGCGGTTGAGGCAGATGGTGGAGAACATTGGTCATCACGATGCCGCGTAAAGATTTGGCCACAAACGGCAAGTGCAACCCATCCAATACTGCTCGGATATTAGGGCAATAAAAAAACTCTGAAGTGATCAGGTCAGGAATAAAGTCGCTCATAAATCCTCCGCCCGCCCCTAATTCGAGCACTGCTCCTTGACCAAGTGGTAAGGCCTCTACAATCGCTCCATACCATTCCTGGTAAATATGCCTCAGGAAGCTCTTCTCTTGAATAATCTGCCGGCGTAGGTGCGTAGTGCGGGGATCGTCAATGTCCAGGCCTCTGGTGAGCGGATGGGCAAGCCATCTTTGGAGCATCACCCTAACCTACACAAATTTGAGTCGCCTGGCCGCAAATATCACCATTTTGAGCAGCAGTAAGCCATGCTTCCAACGTTGAATGTTGCTCGTACCGTAGGTGCGTTCGCGATAGCGAATCGGTAAATCAGTAATCTTCAGGTTCAATTTCACTGCACCAAAAATTAGGTCGAAGTCACCAAACGGATCAAAGTCGCCAAAGTGAGCGCGATTGGCGGCGATGGCCTCGTAGTCTTGTTTCCACAAAACCTTCGTTCCGCACAAGGTATCTTTGATCGGTTGGCCCAAGAGCCAGGAAAATGCGAGGCTGAAAAATTTGTTACCCAATAGGTTGAGGAAGCGCATCGCTTGTTTCTCCATGGGGTAAACTAGCCGAACGCCATTGATAAATTCACCTTTGCCGGAGCAGAGTGCTTCATAGAAGCGTGGTAAATCCTCGGGCGGCACAGTCAGGTCAGCATCGAGGATCATCAACATCTCACCTTTCGCCCGGGCAAAACCCAGGCGGACGGCATCGCCTTTACCTGTCCCGGTTTGTCGCAGCAATTGACAACACCGTTCCGGATTCTGAGCGATCGCCGCTTCGATCGACATATAAGTGCTGTCACGCGAATGGCCTTCGACAAAAACCAGCTCTGTCCATTGGCCCATGCGCGGCACACGCACAAAAATCTCCGCAATATTACCCGCCTCGTTGCGGGCCGGAATGATCACTGAGACAGAGTGCCGTTTGGTGCTCAGGCTGGGCCGAGGCCTGGCGACGATGAAGTTGGTTAAGGCTAAATATTTGAAAGGCCAAAGTTTAACCAGAAAGCGGTTGCACACGTCATCCAAGAGCAAGATTGGCAGCGGCGAGAGGATTTCTTGTGACTGTTTGATTACCTCGCAGTCGGCAAGATTCAGCAGGCTTGCGATATCTTCTACGGTCAGCCAGTTTTGATACAAGGTCGGCTTAGCCAGTCCTAGCCATTTGGCCACGTTTAAAACTGGCTCCCATAAGCGGCTGTAAGAATTGATGATAATCCGAGTGCGGGGAGTACTGAGTTGGCTAACCTGTTGCAAAACGGTCTGCACATCCCATAGATCGTTAACCAAGTCGGAAAGGACGATCACATCAAACTTTTCGGTTAGGTCCAATGCGTGCGCATCCGTGTGCACAAAGCGAATGTGGGGATGACGTCGTCTCGCCGCGCGAATCATCTCCTCCGAAAAATCCACTCCGACGCCTAAAGCCGGCTTGAGCGCAGCCAGCAGATCTCCACGGCCACAGCCAAGCTCGAGGACCGATTGCCCCGGGGCAATGAGGGATTGGTAAACTTGAGTCAGACGTCGGTGGTAGTAGCCTCCCCAGCTCGTCCAGGTTTCCAGGTTGCGCGCGACTTCATTCCAGTGGAGCAGGCGAGCCTGCTGGTATTTGATTTGCGCTGCACCGGCAGAGGAGTCGGTAGTTGTTGTCATGCTGAACCAAGGGTGTTCTGTTAGTATTTAAAGCGTGATTGAGATCCACTTGTATGCTTGGACAAGCCAGCTTCGCGGAGCGGATAGGCTCGATTTAATCCGCCCTGAGAAGATGCACCTTAGATGGTAAGGGGTCGTAGAGTTGTTCATGAAGATCAAAAACAGCCGCCTCCCGCTCACGTTGATCTACCAAATGTAAACCTATAAAACCACTACCTCCACTTACTACAGATTACGCGGCACCTAACAGCGCATGGTATCGGTTGATTGCTTCGTCCGTCATGTGCTTCGCTTGGCAGATTTGCTGTTTTAGGCATGGGCGACTCATGTGATTCGGAGTAACTTATGACTTTAGAAAGACAGGTGTCATAGTTGTCAGCATACGCGACTATTGTTGAATCACGATTGCTGAAACGCTACGGCATAGCGCTCGTGCGGGTTAAGTGAGGCTGTCGTCTGGTTAACCCTAACTAAGGAGCTGGCGCCCTCACCCCGAGCGCATAGCAACAATTTCTCGAACACTCATGACAAAGGTACCGCGTTTACGGCTCGATTGGCCGGACGGTGCGTGCCAGAAAATAAGTGGCATCAGTAACCTGAACGCTTATATCGGGCCGAAAGCAAAAACTAACAGTCTTGCCAGAGAGCTTTCCCAGATCGCCATGCCAGACTAGCCGTATATCATCTCCCACACCGGGCCGACCGTCTGTCACCATGATCTGATACCCATGAATCACAGTCGTTGGCACAGGCAACCCGGCAAAGCCTTTCTCGAACCACTCCTCCCTAAGCCCCCTTCGCAAATCATTGGCAGAAACCTGCATCTGCCAATGACTTTTCGGCTGGTCGTCTCCAACAAGGATGATCATGTAACTCTCGTGGCCCAGACGGGTGATCAACTCCTTTTCGCCATTCATACAGCCCAGCGGAGTAACCGGTCGGATCGACATTAGGCCGCGAACAGGCGTCAAGGGCAAGAAGATCGTTGCAAGAAGAAGCACTGGCACGGCAACCTCAAACGGGTGAAAACGCAATTGCTTAGAGCCCGCGGATGAAGAAGATGGATCGACCGCCCGCCACAAGCATGATAGAAGCAGATGCAGGCCCAAGGCGACTTGCAAGACCGTCACACCCCAGGTCGCTGCGAATATCCTAGGGCCAGCATCCTGGATGACCACGGGTGCAGAGAGTAGAACACCCAACGACAGAAACCCGACGATTCGATAAGAGAGCTCACGCCAACGCAGAGCAATGGCAAATGCGCCGAGCCACCAGAAAATCTGCAAGGCGGCCATCCCTAATAAGGGATCACGGAGGAAGCGGAGTAAGTTCCTTGCGAGTGTCTTTACAATCAACAATGGGGAGGTGACGATGTTTGTCCAGGCTAGGTCGAAGATCAGCCGCGCGACCTGCACATCCGACAGATTGCCCTGAAATAATTCCGGGTGGTCGGTAAAAACCTGACCCCAACCTTTACCCCCAATCGACAGGCCATATAGAGTATAGGAAAAGTTGCTATGGGAAGCACTCGCTGTGCCGCCAAAATGAGCGACCAGAAAAGACTGCGCGGCAAATCCTGAAGCGATTCCAGCGATAGCGATTACCGTGGATGATAATCTGGATCGCCACGGCGTGGATTGAAAGAACACTCCCGCCGCCAAAAAGGGCAAGGCAAAAAAAGCTCCCGAGCGGGCATTCAACGCCATCGAAAGGCAGGCCGCGCCTAGAAACAGTAGGCGTTGGTGCCCTAGACGTGCGGCATCAAGCAAGAG
>Ga0209814_10000835_pt1 | contig 10589 bp, 8 predicted proteins | sample SoiMetdeltSBSDD1_FD_187597 | JGI IMG/M metagenome (GOLD analysis project Ga0209814, IMG submission 187597) | Bulk soil microbial communities from a Populus tree surrounding site in Tennessee, USA - Soil MetaG P. deltoides SBSDD1 (SPAdes) (version 2) | ecosystem: Environmental > Terrestrial >... | reverse complement strand
GGCCGCGTTCCCGTGCCGGGCAGTGATCGATCCGTCGGACTGCCCGCTGAACGCACGGCCCGCCGTGGCCCTGCTGGTGCGGGACGGCACCGTCGCGCCGGGGGTACGCGAGCAGGGCGCGAGCTGTGCCATTCGTGCCGGCATCCCCCTGGTGGAGGCCGGCCCGTCTGCCCTCGACCCCTACGAGCCTTGGCTGGCCGGGCGGGTCGAGGGCGACGACGGGGACGTCGTGGCGGCGTGCGAGGCTGCCCGGACCGCTGCGTTGGGGGCGCTCCGGAGGCGCATTCTCACGCTCGTGCGCCCCGGCCTCGCCGCCGCCCGCATCACCATGGCCGACGTCGCCTGCGGGATCGAGCCCCGGGGCCTGGGGCTGCACGTCCGCTTCGACATCGGCACCCCGGTGCCCGCCGGGCTACGCCAGGCCCTGGCCGTCCGCGTGCTCGACGCGGTGCGGGGCGGCCGCCAGCCCTACGAGCACGTGTCGGTGTCGGTCAACGACGGGAGCTAAGCGGCGATCGCGCCCAGACCCAGCGCCACGATGGTCAGCCCCACCAGGATGAGGAGCAGAGGCCACACCCAGCGCAGGTACTTGCCGTAGGGCACGCGGGCGATGGCGAGGCCGCCCATGACCACAGCAGACGTGGGGGTGACCAGGTTCAGCAGGCCCGAGGCACTCTGGTAGGCGGTCACCACCAGGCTCCGGCTGGCGCCGGCGAAGTCGGCCAGCGGCGCCATGATCGGCATCGCCACCGTGGCCAGCCCTGACGACGACGGAATGAGGAACGACAGCGGCAGGAACAGTACGTACATCACAATGGCGAACCCGGCTTGGCCCACGTCGCCCAGCGCGTTCTCCGCCCAGTGCAGGACCGTGTCGGTGATCTCGCCGTTGTTCATGATCACCGTGATGCCGCGGGCGATGCCGATGATCAGCGCCACGCCCACGAGGTCGCGGGCCCCGTCCACGAAGGTGGAGGTGAGCTCCTCCTCCTTCATGCGGCCGACCAGCCCGATGATGATGGCGAACGCCAGGAACGACGCCGTCATCTCGGGGAACCACCACCACAGCGTCGGCAGCCCGATGCCGAGGTCCTCCCAGGGGACGACGCCGAACACCATCACCGCGAAGGCCCCGCCGAACAGCACCAGGACGATCTTGTGGGTGCGGGTGAGGACCACCGCCCCGGTCGACTCGTCGGCCGCCGCCGAGAAGTGCGCCTCGTTGGCCTCCTTCATGTCGTACACGATCGATCTGGACGGGTCCTGCCGCACGCGCTCGGCGTAGCGCGACACGAACCAGATGCCCGCGACCAGGCTCACCACCAGGATCACGAGCCGGAGCACCAGGCCGTCGGTCAGGGTCACGTCGGCGAAGCCGGAGGCGATGCCGGTGGCGAAGGGGTTGACGGTGGAGCCCATCGTGCCGATGCCACAGCCCAGCAGGATCACCAGGGCACCGGTGAAGGCGTCGTAGCCCGCGGCGACCATCACCGTGATGATCAGCACGTAGAACGCCAGGCTCTCCTCGGCCATGCCGTAGGTCGTGCCGCCGATGGCGAACACGATCATGAGGACCGGGATCAGGCGCCGCTCCCGGCCGTGCATGCGCTGCACCAGCAGCGCGATCCCGGCCTGGATGGCGCCGGTCTTCATGGTGATGCCGATGAAGCCGCCGATGACGAGGATGAACAACGCCACGTCGATGGCCCCGAACAGCGTGCCCGTGTTGAACACGTCGATCTGGCCCGTGGTGGGGTCCTCGATGCCGTACATGCCGTTGATCGGCGCCTGCAGCGAGTCGAGCACGATCCGCTGCGGCTTGGCGTCGATCTCGTGGTACGTGCCCGGGATGGGCGCGCCCTGATCGTCGACGTCGTACTGGCCCGCGGGGATGATCCACGTGAGGATGGCGGTGATCACGATGAGCGCGAACAGGATCGTGTAGGCGGACGGCAGGGTGAAGCGCGACTTGCGCTCACCCGTGCCCTCACCCGTCCCGGCACCCCCGTCGTCGACGGGGCCGGTCTCCGCCGGGCCCTCGTCGCGGGCCTGGACCTCGCTCGACATGACCGTCCCCTCCCTCAGCCGGTCTCGATCACGACGACCCGCACGTCCTCCGGGTCGGGGATGCGGCCCCCGACAGGAGGCTCGTTGCGGGCGTAGGCGAGCAGCAGGATGATCCCCAACGCCGCGAGCATCGAGACCACCCAGCGGACGGTGTCGCTCATGGCCTCACCGCCTCACACCGGGTCCCGCTGGATCGGGCAGGTCATGCAGTGGCCGCCGCCGCGGCCCTTGCCCAGCTCGAAGCCGGCGATCTCGACCACCTCGACGCCGGCCTCGCGCATCTTGGCGATGGTGTAGGTGTTGCGCTCGTAGGCCACGACCACGCCCGGTTCCAGCGCCACGACGTTGTTGCCGTCGTCCCACTGCTCGCGCTCCTGCTGGTAGGCGTCGCCGCCCGTCTCCACCACGTGGAGCCGGCCGACGCCCAGGGCATCGGCCACCGCGCCCACGAAGCTGTCCTCCACCGTCACGTGGAAGTCGCCTGCCGTGGTCCCGGGGCGCAGGCTGACGGCGCGGATGTTGTTCACCACCTGCGGGTAGGCCGTGGCCTTGTCCCGGTCGAGCAGCGTGAACACCGTGTCGAGGTGCATGTGGGCGCGGTCCTTGGTCATGACCGCGGCGATGACCCGCTCGGCTGCGCCATTGGCGAAGAGCGTCTTGGCGACCTGCTCGATCATGCGGCCCTGCGAGCGCTCGCTCATGCCGATGAGCACCGTGCCGTTCCCGATCGGCATCACGTCGCCGCCCTCGAGCGACGCGAGGCCGAAGTCGGCGGCCTCGAAGCGGCCGTCCGGCCCCTCCAGCGGGTACCAGAACTCGAAGTCCGACTCCGCGAACATCGGGTGGTACTTGTAGATGGCAGCGACGTTGTAGGCCTCCCGGCGCCGGGCCGGCCAGTACATGGGGTTGACCGACACGCCGCCGTACATCCAGCACGACGAGTCCCGGGTGAACAGCGTGTTGGGCAGGGGCGGGAGCACGAACGTGCTGGTGTCACCGCCCATGGCCGCGCCGATCAGCGACACTTGGGCGAGGTCGGCCGGGTCGAGGTCGGCCTCGGCCACCGTCAGGCCTCCCACCAGGTGGCGGGCCAGGTCGTCCGGCTTGAGGTTCGCCAGCATGGCCCGGATCTCGTCCACCAGCGACCAGCCGACCGTGTGCTCGGAGGCGACCAGCTCGATGAGGCGCGTGCGGGCCTCCTCGCTGGCCAGTGCCTCGCCGAGCAGGTCGACGAGCAGGAACACCTCGACGCCGCGCTCGCGCATGCGGGCCACGAACTGGTCGTGCTCCCACTGGGCCCGCTCGACCCACAGCACGTCGTCGAACAGCAGGTCGTCGTGGTTGGTCGGGGTCAGCCGCTGGAGCTCCAGCCCCGGTCGGTGGACCATGACCTTGCGCAGCTTGCCGACCTCGGAATGTGCGCCCAACTCACTCATGTCTGGCCCTCCTTGGCCGGCTCGGGCACGACCGACGTGCCGGCCTTGCCCTCCACGATCTGCTCGATGTCCGCCAGCGCGCCGATGGCCGCTCGCTTGCCCGACCCCTCCACGAACCGCGCGGCGGCATCGACCTTGGGCCCCATGGACCCGGCCGCGAACCCCTTCCCGGCCAGCTCCGCGGGGGTGACATGGTCCAGGCGGCGCTGGTCGGGCGTGCCCCAGTCCTCGTAGACCCCGTCCACGTCGGTGGCCATGACGAACAGGTCGGCGTCGAGGTCCCGGGCCAGCAGGGCGCTGGCCAGGTCCTTGTCGATCACCGCCTCGACGCCGCCCAGCGTCCGCTCGTCGTCCGACACCCAGGCGGTGGGGATGCCGCCGCCGCCCGCGCAGATGACCAGCACGCCGTGGTCCAGCAGCCACTTGATGGGCCGGATCTCGAACACCCGCTTGGGCTGCGGCGAGGGCACCACCCGCCGCTGGTGCTCGCCGTCCCGCTTGAAGGTCCAGCCTTTCTCCTCGGCCAGCTTGGCCGCGTCGGCATCGGTGTAGATGGGGCCGACGAACTTGGTCGGGTTCCCGAACGCCGGGTCGGACCGGTCGACCTCGATCATGGTGAGCAGCGTGGCGAAGGGGACCTCGGGCGGCAGCAGGTTGCCGAGCTCCTGCTCGATCAGGTAGCCGATCATCCCTTCGGTCTGGGCTCCCAGCACGTCGAGCGGGTAGGCCTCGACCTCCTTGTAGGCCGCGGCCTGCAGCGCCAGCAGGCCGACCTGGGGGCCGTTGCCGTGGGAGATGACCAGCTGGTGGGCCTCGGCCACCGGTGCCAGCGCCTGGGCGGCCACGCGCACGTTGGCCCGCTGGTTCTGCGCGGTCATGGGCTCGCCCCGCTTCAGCAGGGCGTTGCCGCCGAGGGCGACGAGGACGCGCACGGCCCGCTCAGCTCCCGAGGGTGGCCACGAGCAGCGCCTTGATGGTGTGCAGGCGGTTCTCGGCCTGGTCGAACACGATGCTGGCCGGCGACTCGAACACCTCGCCGGTGACCTCGAGCCCGTCGGTCATGCCCGTGTGCTCCATCATCTCCTTGCCCACCACCGTGTTGGGGTCGTGGAAGGCGGGGAGGCAGTGCATGAACTTGACCCTGGGGTTGCCCGACTTCTCCAGCAGGGCCGAGTTCACCTGGTAGGGGGTGAGCAGGTTGACCCGCTCGGTCCAGACGTCCTTGGACTCGCCCATGGACACCCACACGTCGGTGTGGATGAAGTCGGCGCCCTGCACGGCCTGGGCCGCGTCCTCGGTCACCGTGATCTGGGCCCCGGTGCGGCCGGCGATGTCCTTCGCGATGCCCACCACGTCGTCGGGCGGCGCCAGCGCGGCCGGGCCGGCCAGGCGGACGTCGGCACCGCACAGCGCCCCCATCACCAGCAGGGACCGGCCCATGTTGAACCGGCAGTCGCCCACGAAGGCGTAGGTGAGGGCGTCGTAGGGCTTGCCGCTGGCCTCGTGCATGGTCAGGAAGTCGGCCAGCATCTGGGTCGGGTGCCACTCGTCGGTGAGGCCGTTGTAGACGGGCACGCCGGCGTACTCGGCCAGCGTCTCGACGTCGGCCTGCCGGTTGCCGCGGAACTCGATGGCGTCGTACATCCGGCCCAGCACCCGGGCGGTGTCGGCCACCGACTCCTTGTGGCCCAGCTGCGATCCCGACGGGTCGAGGTAGGTGACGTGGGCGCCCTGGTCGAAGGCGGCCACCTCGAAGGCCGACCGGGTGCGGGTCGAGGTCTTCTCGAAGATCAGCGCGATCTCCTTGCCCTCGAGCCGGCGGGCTTCGGTGCCCGCGTACTTGGCGGTCTTGAGCGCCTCGGACAGCTGCAGCAGGAAGCGCAGCTCGCGGGGCTCGTAGTCGATCTCCTTCAGGAAGCTGCGGTTGCGGAGGCTGAACATCGCGCGTGCTCCTCGTAGTTCGACGGGGACTACTCCAGCATCCGGCGCGTCGGGGTGGGTGGACGCCACCCGCGCGAGGGTGGCGTCCACCCGCGCGAGGGTGGCGTCCACCCACCCGCGGCGGCGCGACCGTCGCAAGCGACCGCACTATGTCGTTGCCGCCGCGCGCGGGATGGAGGAGGAAGCGTGGAAAATTACTACCAGGGAGTGCCCGCCGAGGGGCCACCGAAGACCGGCTGGCTGGCCTTCGCCGCCACGCTGCTCGTGGTCAGCGGCATCTTCAAGATCTTCGACGCCCTCTGGGCCTTCAAGTACGACGACGAGGTGTCGCCCGAGGTCCAGACCTTCCTGTTCGAGCACGACCTGCAGTCGTGGGGCTGGGTGTGGCTGATCGTGGGCATCGTGTTGATCGTCGTCGGGCTCGCCGTGGTGACCGGCTCGGAGATCGCCCGCTGGATCGGCATCTTCGCCGCCGCCTTCGCGGCCATCACCTTCCTGCCCTGGATCTACTTCCAGCCTCTGTGGACCATCCTCAGCGTGAGCCTGGCGGTCATGGTCATCTACGGGCTGGCGGCCCAGGGCGGCCGGCGGGCCGCCGGCACCGGCGGCACCCCGGCGCCCGCCTGAGGAGGAGTCCGACACCATGACGGCGACGGTGACCCCGATCAGGCCCGGCGAAGAGGAGGGCACGGACTGGTACGGCCTGCCCGCCGGCGAGGTGTGCCGGCGGCTCGGGGTCGACCCCGCCGCCGGCCTCAGCTCGACCGAGGTCACCGAGCGCCGGGAGCGGTACGGGCCGAACAAGCTGGCGGAGGAGGCCAGGGAGCCGGGCTGGCACGCCTTCCTCCGCCAGTACCGCGACCTCATGCAGCTCGTGCTGGTGGGCGCAGCCGTGGTCAGCATCGTGGCGCTCCAGGACTTCAGCACCGCCCTGGTGGTCCTCGGCCTGACGGTGCTCAACGCCCTCATGGGCCTGAACCAGGAAGGCAAGGCGGCCGCGAGCGTCGAGTCGCTCCGTCAGATGCTCATCATCACCGCCCGCGTCCGGCGCGACGGCGAGATCCTGGAGGTCCCGGCCGAGGAGCTGGTGCCCGGGGACATCGTCACCTTCGAGGCGGGCGACAAGGTCCCCGCCGACGGGCGCATCCTGGTGGCGGCGACGCTGGAGATCGAGGAGGCGGGCCTCACCGGCGAGAGCACGCCGGTGGCCAAGGTCGTCGACCCGGTGAGCGGCACCGATGTGCCCCTCGGCGACCGGATCGACATGGCCTACATGAACTCGCAGGTCACCCGGGGCCGGGGCGAGATGGTCGTCACCGCCACCGGCATGGAGAGCGAGGTCGGCCACATCTCCGGGATGCTGAGCGGGGTCGAGCAGGAGAAGACGCCGCTCACCAAGCAGCTGGACCAGATCACCGTGATCATCACGATCATGGCCGGCATAGCCCTGGCCCTGATCGTGGTGCTGGGCCTGATCCGGGGCCAGGACTTCGACGAGCTGTTCTTCGTCGGCATCACGCTGGCCATCGCCGCCATCCCCACCGGCCTGCCCGCGGTGGTCACCATGCTGCTGTCGGTCGGCACCCGGGCCCTGGCGGCCAAGGGCGCCATCGTCAAGCGGCTGCGCTCGGTCGAGACGCTCGGCTCGACGTCGGCCATCTGCTCGGACAAGACCGGCACGCTCACCCTCAACCAGATGACGGCCCGCCAGCTGATCATCGCCGGCCGCCGCTACAGCGTCGACGGCGAGGGTTACGCCACCACCGGCCGCATCCTGCGGGTGGGCGGGGAGAGCGACGTCGACTTCGAGCCGTTCACCCTGCCCATGGCGCTGGCCAACGACGCGGTCATCCGCGACGGGGCCTGCATCGGCGACCCCACCGAGGGGGCACTGGTGGTGCTGGCAGCCAAGAGTGGGCTCGACGTGGAGGAGACCCGGCGGGAGGTCCCCCGCGTCGCCGAGGTGCCCTTCGACGCCGAGTACAAGCTCATGGCCACGTTCCACGAGATGGACGCCGGTGGCCGCCGGGTCGTGCGCGCCTTCGTCAAGGGCGCCCCGGACGTGCTGCTGGCCCGGTCGACCCAGTACCTGAGCGCCGAGGGGACGACCGAGCCGATGGCCGCCGAGGGCCGCGACCGGGTGGTGGCCGAGAACGACCGCATGGCCGGCGAGGGCCTGCGGGTCCTGGCCGTGGCCCGGCGCGACTTCGATCCCGCCACCTTCGACCCGGCCGGCGACCTGCTGGCGCTGGTGGCCGAGCTGGAGCTGCTGGCGCTGGTCGGCATCGTCGACCCGCCCCGCAAGGAGGCCAAGGACGCCATCGCCCTGTGCAAGGACGCCGGCATCCGCGTCCGGATGATCACCGGCGACCACGCCACCACCGCTGCCGCCATCGCGGGCCAGCTCGGCATCGAGGGCCGAGCCTTGACGGGCGCCGAGTTCGCGGCCATGCCCGACGACCAGCTGAACGCCGAGGTCGACGGGATGGGCGTGGTGGCCCGGGTGGCGCCCGAGGACAAGGTGCGGCTGGTCAGCATCCTCAAGGGCCAGGGCAACATCGTCGCCATGACGGGTGACGGGGTGAACGACGCCCCCGCCCTGACCCGGGCCGACATCGGGGTGGCCATGGGGATCACCGGCACCGAGGTCACCAAGGACGCGGCCGAGATGATCCTCACCGACGACAACTTCGCCACCATCGTGGCCGCGGTCGAGGGAGGCCGGAGCCTCTACGACAACATGATGAAGTACATCCGGGTCCAGATGATCATGCTGGCCGGCTTCATCCTCACCTTCGTCGGGGCCGGGATCTTCGACATCGCCGACGGCGTCCCGCTGACGCCGCTCCAGATCCTCTACATCAACTTCGCCATCGACGTGCTGCTGGCATTCGGCCTCGGCTTCGACGCCGCCACTCCGGGGCTCATGCACCGCAAGCCCCGCCCGCCCGACGAGCCGGTGATCCCTCGGAAGCTGGCGGCCCGGCTCGGGTTCGCCGGCCTGCTGATCGCGGCCGGCGTGCTGATCGTGGTGGCCTACGGCGAGGACCGCTACGGGCTGGCCGTGGCCACCACCATGGGCCTGGTCACCACCGCGCTGCTCCACATCGCCGCCTCGCTGGAGTGGCGTGACCCCCGGCGCACCGCCTTCACCCGCGACTCGATCGCCAACGGCCGCTTCAACCTGCTGATGCTGGCGGCGCTGGCGCTCACCTTCCTGGTCACCACGCTCGACGGCCTCGAGCGCATCTTCGACACGGTCGACCTGTCCGGGCCGCAGTGGCGGGTGTGCCTGATCGCAGTCATCGGCTACGTGGTGCTGGCGGAGGTCGGCAAGTTCGTGGTCCGCCACGTCGACCCCGACGGGCCATGACCGACAGCCCCACCGTCGCCGGCGAGGCGGCCTCGGGCGACCAGCGGCTCGCGCTGCTGCTGGCCATGGCCATGTTCGTGCTGGTGGTGGACACGTCGCTCATGAACGTGTCCATCTCGGCCGTCGTGGAGGACATCGGCACGACGGTGAGCGGCGTCCAGTCCGCCATCGCCCTGGAGGCGCTGGTCTCGGCCGCCTTCATCCTCATCGGCGGCAAGGTGGGCGACCTGATCGGGCGCAAGCGGGCCTACGTGCTGGGCCTGCTGGGCTACGCCATAGGCGCGATAGCCATGACGCTGGCCCAGGGCCTCACCGCCATCATCTTCTTCTGGGCGGTGATCGGCGGGCTGGGCGCCTCGCTGCTGCTGCCCTCCATGCAGTCCCTGATCCACGGCAACTTCGAGGGCACCGCCCAGAAGAAGGTGTACGCCCTGGTAGGGGCGTCGGCCGCCATCGCTGCCGCGGTCGGCCCGCTGATCGGCGGCTTCATCACCACCTTCACCTCGTGGCGGCTCGCCTTCTTGGGCGAGGCCGTCATCATCGCCATCGTGCTGTCCGGCATCGGGCGGGTCCGCGATGTCGCCTACACCGGTCCGCGGGGCGTCGACGTGGTCGGCTCGGCGCTGTCGGTCGTCGGCATGGGCGGCGTGGTGCTCGGCATCCTCGTGTGGCAGGAGGGTGGCGAGGCGGTGGCCGCGCTGATGGCCGCCGGCGCGGTGGCGCTGGGCAGCCTCGTGTGGTGGCTGCAACGGCGCAAGCGCCGGGGCGAGCCCGCGCTGCTCGACCCCGGCCTGTTCCGCTCGACGCTGTTCCGCTACGGCGTCACCGGCCAGATGCTCCAGCAGATCGCCCTCGGCGGGACGATGATCGCCCTCCCGATCTACCTGCAGATGGTGCTGGAGTACAACGCCCTGGAGGCGGGCCTCTCCATCGCCCCGCTGTCGCTCAGCATGTTCGGCATGGCGCTTCTGGCCGGGCGCCGGGCGGGCCGGCGGCGCCCCGCCGCCATCATCCGGGCCGGCTTCGCGCTGGTCTCCCTCGGGCTGGTGGGGCTGCTGCCCATCGTGCCCCGGGCCACGAGCGGCTGGTGGCTGGTGATCCCGCTGATCGTGGTGGGCTCGGGCCTGGGCCTGCTCGTGTCCCAGCTCAACAACTACACGCTGTCCCCCATCTCGGAGGAACGGGTGAGCGAGGCCGCCGGGGTGAACTCGGCCGCAGGGTCGTTCGGCTTGTCGTTCGGGCTGGCGTTCGCGGGCGCCATCCTGCTGGCGTCGCTGTCGATCATCTTCACCGAGGCGGCCGAGGACAGCGACGTGCTGCCCCCGGCCGAGCAGCAGCAGGTGGCGGACGCCCTGGAGGACGACGCCGAGGTCATGAGCAACACCGCGCTCGAAGCCCAGCTGGAAGGCCAGCCGGAGGCCATCCAGGCCGAGATACTCGACATCAACACCGACGCCCGGCCCCGCGCGCTCCAGGTCGCGCTGTTGATCCCGATCCTGGCCGCCCTGCTGGGCCTCGGGAACTCGTTCCGCATGATGCGCCAGCCCGACCCCCAGCCGTCCGAAGCGGGCGACATGGTCCTGGGCGGCTGAGCCCGGGCCGTGCCGTCAGTGCCCCAGCAGCACGCTGAGGCCCACGACGAGCAGCCCGACCGCGGCGGTGACGGCCGCGAACGCCCAGGGTGCCGCCGCCCGGCCCGGTGCCACCCACCCCACGTAGGCGCCGATCGCCACCAGCTGGACCACGGCGACCAGCACGGACACGACCCGGGC
>Ga0209814_10000834_pt1 | contig 10589 bp, 7 predicted proteins | sample SoiMetdeltSBSDD1_FD_187597 | JGI IMG/M metagenome (GOLD analysis project Ga0209814, IMG submission 187597) | Bulk soil microbial communities from a Populus tree surrounding site in Tennessee, USA - Soil MetaG P. deltoides SBSDD1 (SPAdes) (version 2) | ecosystem: Environmental > Terrestrial >... | reverse complement strand
CGGACTTCCGGCTCCCCGGAAGTCGAGCCGACCGTGGCGGCCGCCGAGTCCACGGCTCCACATAGACGCCGTCCTTACATCGGCGGACGGCGACGATGTTGGGGCGCCTGGCGGTCCGCCGAGCGTCCTTGACCTCGACTGAAATCACGCGCGGGCGTGTACCTCGCTGCCGCAGGAAACGTCCATTTCTCTGCGAAGTCGGCCGACGTCGAGCCGAGGGCTTCCACCATCAGTTTCTGGCCGCGGGACTTTCACGCTCCACGGTGGCCGTGTACGCGGGCTTGTGTCATGCACGGCGCGAAGGTGGCACTCGATCTCGTTGACGCCGCTCGCCCGGCCTGGGACCTGTGTGCGGGACGAGCGCGGGACGGAGCGGCTGCCGACGTGCGCGAGACCCGCCTACACCAGGCCAGACGTCCTGATCGCCTGGCGCCCTCCGGAGACGTGACTCGTCCATGTCGAGCATCGAGTCCCTCGCCTCCGTCCCACACCCGTCCCACAGCCGTCCCACAGTTCGGGGTGCGCTGTGGCGCCTCGCGGTTACTCACGGTCAAGGGCTCGCGACGCTCGACTCGACGAATCCCCAGGTCAGAGCGCATTCCCGCAGCCGACAGTGAGTGCCCCCGGCAGGACTCGAACCTGCGGCCTACCGCTTAGGAGGCGGTCGCTCTGTCCACCTGAGCTACGAGGGCGTGGGCTGGATGGTGGTGGGGCGAGCCTACGGGAGGGGTTGGAGGGTGACCACGTCGAGGCGGACGTGGTCGATGAGCCAGTCTTCCAGGCAGCCGCGGAACTGGCGGCGGTTGGTTTCGTCCATGGCCGGGCGTAGGACGGCGCGGTAGTGGCCGTCGCCGGTGGGGGTGATCTCGCCGACGACGTCGGAGTTGACCTCCAGGCGGCAGGCTTGGACCTGGGCTTCGACGATCTCGTCGACGGACTGGGTCGTCTCCGCGCCGCGGACTCGGGCGTTGATGATCAGCTCGGTCTGCGAGTTCTGGGCGACGGGCTGGTGGGTCGACAGGGTGGCTTCGCGCAGGGCGAGGACCGCCAGCATGCCGATCGCCAGGCCGACGCCGCCGGCGAGGATCGCCAGGGGGCGGGGGAACCGGCGGGAGCCGGAGCCGGACCCGGAGGCGGAGCCGGACCCCGGGGAGGACCCGGAGCGCGAGGCAGACACGGCGGTGGAGGGCGAGCCCGGGCGGGAAGGCGAAGAGGTCGGAGGCATCAGGGCACCCGGAGGATCAGCCGTGGCCGGCGCGGCGGAGGAGCTTGCGGATCTGGGCGTCGTCGGCGCCCGGGACGTCCTGGGCCAGGACGGTCACGTCGTCGACGAGCAGGCCGCCGCGGGGGTACGAGATGTTGCCCAGCTCGCGTGACAGGCGCTCCTCGCCCACCGGGGTGGAGGTGGTCGAGGCGACCCGGTCGACGATCCAGGCGATGCCCGACAGGAGCACGCCGCCGCCGACCAGGAAGGTGATGAAGACGTTGGTGGTCGTGCCCGACGTCGACTCCTTGAGCCACGCGAAGCGGTCGGGGTGCGGCGGCCGGGTGGCGTGCAGGATCTCCTTCACCGTGGGATCGACCACCGTGTGCTGGGCGTGCTCCAGGCGGGCCAGGCGGCGCAGGACCAGGCCCGTCGCCAGGCCCACCTCGGCGATCAGCACGATGAGGCCGAAGAACAGGGCCCGGTTCCACTCCCAGCGGTTGAGCGAGACCAACATGTAGGCCCCCGCCGCGAGGAGGGTTCCGATGCCGGCCAGCCAGGCGATGGTCTTCATGGGGACGCCTCCGACTGCGACTCCGGTTGCGATTGGATGGTGACCCGGCCGCTCTCGCCGTCGACCTCGACGACGGCGCCCTCGGGCAGGTCGGCGGTGGCACGGGCGTAGCCCACCACGGTGGCCACCTGACTCTCCCGGGCCAGGATGGCCAGATGCGACAGGACCGAGCCGGTCTCGGCCACGATCCCGTTCAAGCGTGACAGCAGCGGCCCCAGCCCCGGGGTCAGCGTCGTGGTCACCAGGACCGAGCCGTTGGGCGGGTCCGCGGTGTCGTAGGTGACGGGGCCGGCCCCGACGCCGCCGCCCGCGCCGGTACCGCCACCCACCTCCGACGCGCACTGGGCCCGGATGGGCCGGCCGATGTCCGAGATCTGGAACCACGCCGGCAGCGGGGCGCCGAAGTCGTGCTCGTGCGACGCCACCAGCGCCGGCACCACCACGGCCCGGTTGGTGGCGACCGCCTCGACGTGCTCGAGGTTCATGTGCCGGATCAGGCCCGGCTCGGTCAGCTCGCCGCTGGCCGCCAACCGCTCCCCCAACGCCCAGGCGGCGCGCCCCGACAGCTCGTGCATCCACCGCACCCGCAGCCGCAGCGCCTCCCGGAGGATGCCGTTGTCGTTGCCGCTGTCTCCGTCGGGCCCGAGGTTGATGGCCGTCGCCTCGGCCGGCAGCTCGGGCCGCGGCGCCACCCGGGGGGCGACCAGCGCCAGCACGATGGGGCTGCGGTTGAGGATCTCCACGTCGGACAGCCCGTCCTCCCGCGCCTCGACCAGCACCCGCAGCGCCACCGACGCGCCCGTCATGCGGTTGCCGCCCGTGTTGGTCAGCATCCCCATGAGGATCTCGTGGGCGTGCAGCGCCCGCAGGATCGTGCGGCTGCGGTGCAGCAGGGCGATCAGCTGCCGGGAGGTGAGCTCCGGCAGCGCCGGCACCGCTTCCAGATCGGCGTCAACCCGGTCGAGCAGATGCTCGGACAGGCGCGGCAGCGCGGCACGCAGCCGCCCGACCCGCCAGGCGCCCCGCAGCCGGGCCATCGCCGGTATCGGGTTCAGCTTCTGCCGGACCGGGTGAGGCCGCGGGATCTCGCCCGCCAGCATCAGGTCGATGGCCACGTGCCCCTCGATGGCCACCACCACGTCGCTGGCGTCGACCTCCTTGCGCGACGCTGCTCCCGCCAGCAGGACCGCCTCCCGCACGGCCTCCTGCAGCGGCGGGACCCACAGGTCGCGCTCCAGCTCGGTCAGCGGCTCGGGGAACGTCTCGGCCACCGGCCCCGGCCCGTAGACCGGGCCCCGGGGGACGCCCCGCACCTCGGTCGTCACCGGCCGCGACTGGAGCAGCCACAGCATCTCGTCCCGCCCGATGGCCCACTCGACGTCCTGCGGGCCGCCGAAGGTCGCGGCCACGTCGGTGGCCAGCCGGGCCAGGGCCCGCAGCCGCGGGCGGGCCAGGCGCGGCCCGTCGTTGGCAGTGAAGGACAGCGACGCGCCGTCGGGATCCAGCAGGTACCGCGAACCGTCGACCTCGCCGGACACCAGCGGCTCGGGGCCACCGCGCACCGCGGTCACCACCCGGCGGTCCGACCGCCCCGACACCGGGTCGACCCCGAACATGACCCCGCCCACGTCGGGGTCGAGCAGGGGCTGGACCAGCACGGCGATGGCGTGGTCCTCGGCGCCCGCCCGCTCCCGCGAGGCCAGCACCACCTCCACCGCGGTGACGAACTCATCGAACCCGTGGACACCGATCACCGAGGCGAACTGCCCGGCCATCGACGACTCGGCCGTGTCCTCCACCAGTGACGAGCTGCGGGCCACGAGGTCGCGGTCCTCGCCGCCGGCCTCGTCGAACGCCTCCCGCACCGCGGGGTGCCCGGCCACCGGTGCGCCGGCGTCGATGTCGTGGCAGAACGCGGTGGTCAGGACCAGCCCGCCGAGGGTGCGCAGCCCGGCCACCTGGGCCCGGGCCAGAGCGGCGGCCTTGCCGCCGGTGAGGGACACGTCGGTCGCGGCCGTGTCGGACAGGTTCACCACCTTGGGACGCGGACCGGATGCCGAGGGGGCGGACTGGCCCCCATCGGTGGCCGTGTCGGCGCGCGTCACCCAGGCATCATGCCGTGTTCACCGCACGTATCAACATCAGGTTTCGAGTGGGGGTGGCTCAGTCAGCCTCCGCCTCGGGCGGGACGAGGCGGTCGCGCACCACCTTGCCCATGGCGTTGCGGGGCAGCGCAGCAACCTCGTGCAGCAGGCGGGGCCGCTTGTAGGGGGCCAGCCGCTCGGCCGCCCACTCCCCCAGGGCGGCAGGATCGAACCCGGGCCCTGCCTCGATGTAGGCGGTCACCACCTCGCCCCACTCGGCCGACGGCGTCCCCACGACGGCCACGTCGACGACACCCGGATGCGCCCGTAGGACGTCCTCGATCTCCCGCGGGTAGACGTTGTAGCCCCCGGTGATGATCAGCTCCTTGGCCCGCCCCACGATGGCCAGGTAGCCGGCCTCGTCCCAGGCGCCGATGTCGCCGGTGTGGAACCAGCCGTCGGGGGTGAAGGCGTCGGTGGTGGCCTCGGGCCGCCCCCAGTAGCCGGAGAACACGTTGGGCCCCCGCACCAGGATCTCGCTGGTGCCGGGGTCGAGCCGCACCTCGACCCCGGGCAGCGGGAGGCCGACCGTGCCCGGGCGCCGCTCGCCGTCCGCCGGGTTGGACACGAGCATGACGGTTTCGGTCATGCCGTAGCGCTCGAGCACGGCCTGGCCGCTGCGGTCCACGAGTCGGGCGTGCAGGTCGGCCGCCAGCGCGGCCGACCCGGACACGCACAGCCGCAGCCCCCGCAGCGGGCTCAGGTCCGGCGCCTCGGCGAGCCGCGCGTACATGGTGGGCACGCCGAAGAAAAGCGTCGCGCCCACGCCGGCGTCACCCGCCACCGCCAGCACTTCGTCGACCTCGAAGCGGGTCTGGAGGACCATGCGCGCCCCGGCCAGCAGCGTCCCGTGCACGCCTACGCCCAGCCCGTGCATGTGGAACAGCGGCAGGCAGAGGATCAGGCAGTCCCGCTCGCTCCACCTCCACGCCAGCCGCAGGCCCTCGGCGCTGGCGAGCAGGTTGCCGTGCGACAGCAGCGCGCCCTTGGGCGACCCCGTGGTCCCCGACGTGTAGGGCAGCAGCGCCGGGGCCCCGGCGTCGAGCGCGTCCAGCGGCGGGGGCGGGCCGTCGGGCAGGTCCACCGCCGTCCCCGTGACCACCATCGCGGGATCGACAGCCCCGGCCGCCGCCCGCAGTGCCTCGTCGTCCAGCAGGGCCGCCCGCGGCTGGGCGTCGCGAGCGATCACCTCCAACTCCCGCGGCGTGTAGGCGGCGTTCACCGGCACGACCACGTATCCGGCCCGCAGGGCGGCGCAGTGGGCCACCACCAGATCGACCGAGGCGGGGCCCGACAGCAGCACCCGGTCGCCGGGTCGCACTCCCGCGGCAGCAAGCCGGCCGGCCACCCTCGCGGTGTGGGCCAGCAGGTCGGCCCCGGTGGCCCAGTCGCCCCGCGGATCCCGGACGACGGGCCGCTCGGGATGGGCGCGCCAGTGGGCGGACCAGGCCGCGGGCAGGGTCCCGGACGCCAGCAGGTCGACGGCCGCGGGGTCGGTCCCCGGCGGAAGATGCGCAGCCCAGGCGGGATCGGTCACCCTGCGACCCTAAGAGGCCGAGCGGATTCGGCGCTCGCCACAGCCCAAGAGTCCGCGATCTGGCAGCTGACCACCAGGTCGCCAGCGAGGAGCAGCCGTACGGCGAAGGTTCGCCAGGATGACGTAGCGGCCCGCGCAACTTCTGGTACGGCGGCGTCGCTGACGGCTGTGTCAGACTCCGGCGCCATGGGAAGGATCGCCGACCATCCGACGAGCGCGGCCGTCGACCTGGTGGCGGGCACGTTCTGGGCCGACCCCCATGCTGCCCTCACCTGGATGCGCGAGAACGCCCCGGTCTACTGGGACGAGCGGGGCGGGGTGTGGGGCATCGCCCGCTACCACGACCTGCGCCAGGTGTCCCGCGCTCCCGAGGCGTTCTCCAGCGCGGGCGGCATCCGGCCGGCGGTACCCGGCCTGCCGATGATGATCGACATGGACGACCCCGACCACTGGCACCGGCGCAAGCTGGTGAACCGGGGCTTCACCCCCCGCCAGGTGCGGGACCAGGCGGCCAAGGTCCGCGAGGTATGCGACACGATCATCGACGCGGTGTGCGAGCAGGGCACCTGCGACCTCGTGTGGGACATCGCCGCGCCCCTCCCCCTCATCATGATCGGCGACGCGCTGGGCGTGGCCCCCGAGGACCGGGCCGACCTCATGCGCTGGTCGGACGACATGATGCGGGCGCTGGTCGGCATCGAGGACGCCGAGGCCATGGTCGCCGCGGCGAGCGCCTTCGAGGGCTACCAGAGCTACGCGCGGCGGGTGATCGCCGAGCGGCGCGCCGAGGCCCGCGACGACCTGATGAGCGTGCTCGTCCACGCCGAGGTGGACGGCGACCGGCTCGACGAGGACAGCCTCGTGCACGAGTCGCTGCTCATCCTGATCGGAGGCGACGAGACCACGCGCCACGTCATCTCCGGCGGCATGTACCAGATGATCGCCCACCCCGACCAGTGGTCCGACCTCGTGGCCGACCGATCGCTGATCCCCACGGCGGTCGAGGAGATGCTGCGCTGGGTCAGCCCCATCAAGAACATGGCCCGCACGGTCACCCGAGACGTCGAGCTCGGCGGCCAGCGCCTGGCCGAGGGCGACAAGCTGCTGCTGCTGTACCCGTCGGCCAACCGCGACGGGGAGGTGTTCGCCGAGCCGTTCCGCTTCGACATGCGCCGCCAGCCCAACGAGCACGTGGCCTTCGGCTTCGGCCCCCACTTCTGCCTCGGCAACAGCCTGGCCCGGCTGGAGCTGACCACCATGGTCGACCGGCTGGCCGAGCGGCTCCCCGACCTGCGGCTGGGCGACGGCGTGACCGGCGAGGCCGACCTGAAGCCCCGACCCGCCAACTTCGTCTCCGGCTACGAGACCATGCCGGTCGCCTTCACCCCGAGCCAACCGCTCGGGGACTAGCGCATCCCGCGGCACACTGTGCCGCCATGGAGGCCATCGACGCACCCCCCGAGCCCCGCGTCTCGCCGCTGGAGCTGTTCTTCGACCTGGTCTTCGTGTTCGGGTTCACCCAGATCACCGGGACCATCACCGAGGGGCCCACGGCCGCCAACCTCGGGCGGGGGGCACTGATCTTCCTGGTGCTGTGGTGGGCCTGGGGCTCCTACGCCTGGCTGACCAACGCGGTGCCCATGAGCGCGAAGCTGGCCCGCGTCGTGCTGTGCGCGAGCGCGGCCATGCTGGTCACCGCCCTGGCCGTGCCCACCGCCTGGGAGGACGGCGGCGTCGCCTTCGCCCTGGGCTTCCTGCTGGTCATGGTGCTGCACACCGTGCTGTTCGCGGTGGCGGGTGAGAACCCGGAGACCACCCGGGCCGCCATCCTGCGCCTGGTCCCCACCAACATCGGAGCGGCGCTGCTGCTGGTGGTGGCGGGCATGGTCGAAGGCACCGCCCGGCCGGTCCTGTGGGTGGCGGCGGTGGCGATCAGCTACGCCGGGCCGTACCTGACCGGCGTGGCCGGGTTCGGCGTCCATCCCGCCCACCTGGCCGAGCGCCACGGCCTCATCGTGATCATCGCCCTCGGCGAGTCGGTGGTGGCGATCGGCTCGGCCGGCGACATCTCGGTGGACTGGGGCCTGGCCGGCACCGCCCTCATCATCATGGGCCTGCTCGTGGGCCTGTGGTGGGTGTACTTCGACCACGAGGCCGAGGAGGACGAGGCCGCGTTGACCGCGGCCGAGGGGGTGGACCAGGCGCGGATGGCCCGGGACGTCTACAGCTACCTGCACGTCCCCCTGGTGCTCGGGGTCGTGTTCGCGGCCGTGGGGATCCACGAGGCGTTGTTGCACCGGCGCGAACCGCTCGACCCCGTGTTCGCGGCGGCCTTCGCGGGCGGGGTGGCCCTGTACCTGGGAGCCCTGGCGGGCATCAGGCTGCGGCGGGGCTCGCGACCAGGCAATCCGTGCCTGGTGGCGCTGGTGGTGGCGCTCGCGATGATCCCCCTCGGGCGGGAGATCGAGGCGGTGGCATCGGCCGCGGTGCTGGCCGCCGCGGTCCTGGCGCTGGCCTTCGCCGAGCGACCACGTAGCGGAGTGCTTGAATCGTCCTCGTGACGCTCGACCCGCAGGCCACCACCGCCCACGTCGACCAGACCTGGGACCAGGACATAGTCCCGGTGCTCCATGACTACATCCGCATCCCCAACGTCTCCGTGGCCTATGACGCGGCCTGGGCCGAGGAGGGCCACATGGCGCGCGCCACCGAGCTGCTGCGCCAATGGTGCGAGGCCCGGACCAGCGCCGGGTTGGCCGGGGCCAAGGTCGAGGTGCAGGAGCTGCCGGGCCGCACCCCGCTGCTGCTCATCGACGTCCCGCCGGCGGGGAGCGGACGGCCCGGGGACACGGTCCTGCTCTACGGGCACCTCGACAAGCAGCCGCCCTTCACCGGCTGGCGCGAGGGCCTCGGCCCCTGGGAGCCGGTCATCGAGGGTGACAGGCTCTACGGGCGGGGCGGGGCCGACGACGGCTACTCGACGTTCTCGGCCCTGACCGCGCTGGAGGCGGTGCGGGCCGCGGGCGGGTCCCACAGCCGCGCCATCGTGCTGATCGAGGCCAGCGAGGAGTCGGGCAGCCCCGACCTGCCCGCCCATCTCGAGGCCCTCGGCGACCGGCTGGGCTCGCCGTCGCTGGTCATCTGCCTCGACTCCTGGTGCGGCGACTGGGACCGGCTGTGGACCACCACCTCACTGCGAGGCCTGCTCGACATGGTGCTGGAGGTCGAGGTGCTGACCGAGGGGGTGCACTCCGGCATGGCGGGCGGGGTGGTGCCCTCCAGCTTCCGCATCCTGCGCGAGCTGATCGGCCGCATCGAGGACGTGCACACCGGGCATCTCATCCCTCGCGAGCTGCACGTCGACATCCCCGACGAGCGGCTGCGCCAGATCGCCGCCACGGCCCACGACCTGGGCGACTTCGCCGATCGCTACCCGTTCGCGGGCGAGACGCAACCGGTGCGGCCCACCACCGAGCAGCTGCTCGTCGCCCGCACCTGGGAGCCGTCGCTCGAAGTGGTGGGCATCAGCGGTGCGCCCCTGCCGGAGGAGGCGGGCAACGTGTTGCGGCCCCGAACCGCGGTGAAGCTGTCGATCCGCGTGCCGCCCACCGCCGACGCCGCGGCGGCGGCCGACGCCGTCGAGCGGTGGCTGACCGCGGACCCGCCCTACAGCGCCCACGTGACCGTGCGGCGGGGCTCGGCCGAGCCGGGATGGCACGCGCCCCCGGACGCCCCCTGGCTGGCCCGGGCCGTCGAGCGGGCATCGGTCGCCACGTTCGGCCAGCCGGCCCGCTCGCTGGGCGAGGGCGGCACCATCCCGTTCATGGGCATGCTGGGGGCCCGCTTCCCCGCCGCCCAGTTCCTGGTGACCGGCCTGCTGGGCCCGGGATCGAACGCGCACGGCCCCAACGAGTTCCTCCACCTGCCCACGGCCCGGAAGGTCACGGCCGCCGTCGCCCACGTGCTCGACGCCCACGCGCAATTGTGAGCATCCGGCTCCGGCGAGGGGTGCGCAGCGCCGCGGCGGATGGAGATCCAGAGCACCCGGCGCCGGGGGGCTTCCCGTGCGGCGCCGGGGCTCGTGGGCGGTTCGGTGTCCACCGCGTTCGCGGTAGCGCTCGCTACGCTCGGGGGCGTACACACGGAAGGCCCCGAGCTTCAGACCGGAGCTAGCCGGTCCGCTGCTCGGGGCCATCCTGTTCGACAGGCGGCTCTGGCCCTTCACCGGCGGCGCCCGCCGGCTCCGACACCCACCACCCGGAAGCGAGCCCCCGAGGTGGCTTGGAGGGCTGTCAGTGGCTTTTACACCACATCAGACTCTCCATCGGCTACCTGTCGTTCCCCCAGACTGCCCGCTCCTCTGACTGAATCCTCGGGGCGAAACCCCTCGGTTCCTGTCTTCGGCTCGAACTGCCGTGGTGGATAGCGGCATCTTGCAGACCGCGAAAGCCCACGTCAAGCGCTATCTCGCAATCCCCAGGGTCGTCCCCAGACATTTCCGGTTCATCCCCAGGACGGCCGCGGTTCCCCACAAGTGGCCTCACAGGTCACCCACAGAATGCGTTCAGGCAAAGGTGAATTCGCGGTAGAACAAATCGAGCACCGCGGGATCGCCGATTCGCTCGAGCGGGCCCCGGGCCGGGCGCTGGTACAGGGTCATCTCCAGGTCGCTGACCGTGCCCCGGAGGGTCAGGTCGGCGGGGCCGGTGCCCCGGGCAGCAGCCTGCATGCCCCCGGCGTCGAGGCGGATCAGCCAGGCGGCGGCCTCGTGGTCGGTGGCCTCCAGGCGCAAGGTCTGGCCGTGGCGGGCGTCGGGCTCGCGCCGGCTGGCGGTGCGGGGATCGGCCGCCGCCGCCGTCGCCAGCATGAACACCTCCTCGATGCCGTCCGCGGCCAAGGCGGCCGGCGCGACCTCGGCAGCAACACCCGTGGCGGCCAGCTGGGCGTCGACCCGATGGATCGCGGTCTCGTGGTTGGCGCGCCGGGCCACGAACGTCGCGGTGTGGTCGGTCGGGTGCCAGGTCCACACCTCCTGCTCGGGACCGGCGGCCCGCAGCTCGGTCACCAGGTGGCCGGCCAGCTCCGCCAGCCACGCCGCCCGACCCTCGGGATCGACCTCGGTCGAGTACT
>Ga0209814_10000831_pt1 | contig 10610 bp, 10 predicted proteins | sample SoiMetdeltSBSDD1_FD_187597 | JGI IMG/M metagenome (GOLD analysis project Ga0209814, IMG submission 187597) | Bulk soil microbial communities from a Populus tree surrounding site in Tennessee, USA - Soil MetaG P. deltoides SBSDD1 (SPAdes) (version 2) | ecosystem: Environmental > Terrestrial >... | reverse complement strand
AGCTTGCCGCGGCGCTCGACGCCTTCAGCTTTTCGCCTGAGGGGAGGGTGGCACTTGACCTCGGCGCATCGACCGGCGGCTTTACCGATGTCTTGCTCGATCGTGGTGCGGTCAAGGTCTATGCCGTTGATGTCGGCCGCGATCAGCTCGACAAGACGCTCCGTTTCGACCCCGGCGTGGTGGCGTTGGAGGGGACCGACGCAAGGAGCCTCGATGCCTCGGTGATCCCAGAGCCGGTTCAGGCAATTGTCGCCGATGTGAGCTTCATCAGCCTGACCTTGGTACTTCCCGCTGCTTTCCGTCTTGCCGCGCCGGGCGCCTGGCTCGTCGCCCTCGTCAAGCCCCAGTTCGAGGCAGGGCGCGACGCGGTCGGCAAGGGCGGGATCGTCCGCGACCCCGCCAAACGTAAGGAAGCGGTCGCCAAGGTGCTGGATAAGCAGGTTGGACAGTTATTGGCGAGGCCCCTTCGCCGATTAAGGGAGGCAGTGGCAATGAGGAAATCCTGATCGGCGCCCGCCATGGAGCTTGAGGTCGAGATCACTAGGCTCGGAGCCCAAGGTGATGCGGTGGCCGAACGTCCCGACGGGCCGATCTTCGTGCCGTTCACTCTGCCGGGCGAGCGGGTGAGGGTTGCCGTCGATCCCAAGAGCGACCACGCGACGTTGCTCGACGTGCTTGAGCAGAGCGCCGAGCGCGTCGCTCCGGTCTGCCCGCATTTCGGCGTGTGCGGCGGCTGCGCGCTCCAGCACATGGAGGTGAGGGCATATCTCCGTTGGAAGCACGACCAGGTCGTGGCCGCGCTGAGATCGCGCGGGCTCGACGCCGAGGTCGATGAGATCAGACCGGTTCCGCTCGGCAGCAGGCGGCGGGCAAGTCTCGCCTTTGGCCGAGGCGCGAAGGGGCCCGCGCTTGGCTATCACCTCTCCCGCTCGCACGAGCTGATCGGTGTTGAGGTTTGCCCGGTTCTCTTCCCACGCATCGTGGCGGCCCTGCCAAAACTCAGGAAGGCGCTCGCGCCACTGGTGGGAGAAAAGCGTGAGGCCAAGGTAAGCGTCACCGAAACCGATAACGGCCTCGATATCGTCGTCGAGGGCGTTCGCTCCGCTCCGGCGGCCTTGGCCGCGTTCGTGAGGCAAGCTCCAGCGCTTGGCGTCGCGCGCCTGACAGCGGGTGGCGAAAGCATCACCACGAGGGCAGCTCCGGAGGTCGATCTCTCGGGCGTGAAGGTGAAGCTTCCTCCCGGCATATTCCTGCAAGCCTCGCGCGAGGCCGAAACAGTGATGACCCGCCTTGTGCGTGAGGGAGTAGGAGTTGCCAAACGTGTGGCGGATCTTTTTGCTGGCCTTGGAACCTTCACCTTTGCCTTGGCGCGGAGCGCAGCAGTTGATGCCTTCGAGGCCGATGAGGCAGCGCTTACTGCTCTCGCCGAGGCCGCGCGCAGGACGCCGAAGGTCAAGCCAGTTCGGACTTTTGCCCGCGACCTGTTCCGCTCTCCGCTCAGGCCCAAGGCACTCGCCGCCTATGACGCCATCGTATTCGACCCGCCGCGGGCAGGGGCGTCAGCTCAGGCCAAGGAGCTTGCCGCTTCCAAGGTTCCGAAGCTCGTCGCCGTCTCTTGCAATCCCGGAACGCTCGCGCGCGATCTCCGCATCCTGGTAGATGGCGGCTATCGCATCACGCGCGTCGTTCCCGTGGATCAGTTCCTCTTCTCGCCACATATCGAGGTGGTCGCCTACCTCGTCTGCTCGCCGCGCAATAGGCGCTCCACGTAAGCCGGAACGACTTCGGTCGCAGAGCCATAGAGCGCTTCGGCGAACAGGGTCGCGCCATCGGACGGCTCAAGATTGAGCTCAACCGTGTGCGCGCCTGCGTGTCTCGCCTCTGCCACGAAACCAGCAGCTGGATAGACGCTGCCGCTAGTGCCGATCGAGATGAATAGATCGCAGACCTGAAGCGCCTCGTAGATGCGGTCCATCTCCCGCGGCATCTCGCCGAACCACACCACGTCGGGCCGCATGGCGGCTTCGCCGCAAGCACAACAGGCAGTCTCCACAGTGAGATCCTCGCTCCGGGGCGTGCTCGTCCCGCAGGCCGCGCAAAGCGCTCGCGTGAGCTCGCCATGCATATGGATGAGATTGCGCGTTCCCGCGGCCTCATGCAGCCCATCGACATTCTGCGTTACGGTCAGAGCATCGCCGGCATGCTCGCGCTCGAGCCTCGCCAGAGCCGCGTGCGCAGCATTAGGCCGCGCGTCGTGATGCCGCCGCCGGCGCAGATTATAGAAGTCATGCACACGCGCAGGGTTGCGGGCGAAGCCTTCCGGCGTTGCCACGTCCTCGAGCGGAAATTGCGACCACAGCCCTCCTTTGTTGCGGAACGTACCAAGCCCGCTCTCGGCCGAAAGCCCAGCGCCGGTCAAGATGACGATGCGATCGAACCGCACTAGCCCTTGCCGGTCTGGGCGCGGTGGCGGAGGTAATGGTCGGCGAGCACGATGGCGAGCATCGCTTCGCCGATCGGGACCGCGCGGATTCCCACGCACGGGTCATGGCGGCCTTTGACCGAGACCTCGGTATTTTTGCCCTTCTTGTCCACGGTCTCCCGCGGGGTCAGGATCGAGGAGGTGGGCTTCACTGCGAAACGCGCCACGATCGGCTGTCCCGTCGAGATGCCGCCAAGGATCCCGCCAGCATTGTTCGACTTGAACTCCGGCCAGCCAGCGGGCCGGTTGCGCATCTCGTCGGCACTCTCTTCGCCCGACATCGCTGCGGCGGCGAAGCCGGCGCCGATCTCCACGCCCTTCACCGCGTTGATGCTCATGAGGCCGCTCGCGATGTCCTGGTCGAGCTTGCCGTAGACCGGCGCGCCGAGCCCTGGAGGCACGCCGTCGGCAACGACCTCGATCACGGCGCCGGTCGACGAGCCTGCTTTGCGCACCTCGTCGAGGAACTTGGCCCAGACGTCGACCGCCTTGGGGTCAGGGCAGAAGAACGGATTATTGTCGACCTCGTCCCAACGCCAATTTGCGCGGTCGATCTTGTGCGGCCCGATCTGCACCAGTGCGCCGCGTACGCGCATGTTGGGAACTACTTTCCGCGCGATGGCCCCTGCCGCCACGCGGTTCGCGGTTTCGCGCGCTGACGCGCGACCAGAGCCACGCCAATCGCGCACGCCATATTTCACAAAGTAGGTGTAGTCGGCGTGGCCCGGCCGGAACTTATCTTTGATGTCGCCATAATCCTTGGAGCGCGCATCGACGTTTTGAATTTCAAGCGCAATTGGCGTGCCTGTGGTGACTTGCGCGCCCGTCTTCTCATCGGAAAACACGCCTGACAAGATGGCAACCCTGTCCGGCTCCTGGCGCTGAGTTGTGTAGCGCGACTGGCCTGGCTTTCGCTTGTCTAGATAAACCTGGATGTCGGCCTCGGTGAGCGGGATGCCTGGCGGGCAGCCATCGACCACGCAGCCGATCGCCGGCCCGTGGCTTTCGCCCCAGGTGGTGATGCGGAAGAGATGGCCGAACGTGTTGTGCGACATGGTCTGTCTTATGCGCCTACGCCGCCGCTTTGTCATTAACGGCTAGGCCGGCCGCTGCTTGCTTCATAGCTCCCCCTCGTGGGGAGGTCCGATGACGCGAAGCGGCATCGGGGTGGGGGCGACCCTCACCCCACCCGCTCAGCTCTCGCTATGCTCGCGCTTCGCTGCCCTCCTCATCAAGGGCAGGGATGGAGTTTGTCGTGCCGCCGAAACGCGATTCATCGCCTCGCCGCGTGATCGCGCGAGGGGCATGTCAAACATCTCCCCTTCAACGAAGGGGGGATGGCGCGCCGAAAAGCGCAAACCTATGGTTCCGCGATCTCTCGCGAGACCACGGCGGGCCTCTCGGCGCGCCAATCGCGGCGGTTACGGCACCGGGCCCTGCTTTTCCCGCTTAAGGCCGGATCGAATTCCGTCTAAGCTCGGTCAGCTAGCTCCTAGCGGGACCTCCTAGTGGGTCCGGAGGGAGCTCCGGCACCGCCCGAGCGCTTATGTTGCGTACACGAGCTCGCAGGCGCCGCACCTCGTCCCGCCTCACGAACGCCTCGCGATGACGCCCTTCAAGTTGACGAGGTGATGCGGAATGTAAGCGCGGTTTGACGCGCGGGGATAACCAACTTGTCACCGGGAGATAAGCGCGCACCTAAGCGGTAGCAGCTTGATCGAGACGCGCGCGAGAGAATCGGACAGCTTGATCAGCCGTTTTGGCGTACCTGATTATCGGTTTGCTGAGTCCTGCCAGAAGCAGAGATCGCCGAACCTTCAGTGAAGCGCCAGTGATAAAGATCAGCGTCCCGGTGAGCGCTAGCTTCTCAGCAAGGCGCTTCAGGGGTCTTCGCGCCGGTGCTGTCCACCATCGGCACATCGGAAAAGTCGAGTACGAACACGCGGGGGCGTCCGATCCGTTCGAGCACACCGCTCACGGCGGCGGTGGCTCCGAAGAAGAAAGCGCCGCTGATCCGGTAGACCACGATGTCGCGATCCGAGAACGCAGCCGGATCATAGGCACGTGTATCGGAATAGTCGTCGGGCTCATCGTCGACGATGAGCTGGCCATGACCCTGGACCTCCACGCTTTCAGCCATGCGGTGAAGGAAGACGAAGGCACCTAGGACCACGCCGACCGAGATTCCAGTGGTCAGGTCTACGAATACGGTCAACAGGAAAGTGGTCAACAAGACGATCCGGTCGCCGCGGGAGCTGCGGAGCAGCAAAATGAAATCTTCGCGTTCAGCCATGTTCCAGGCGACGACCGCCAGAACCGCGCCAAGTGCTGCCAGGGGCAGGAAGCCGGCAAGCGGCGCCGCGACAAGCATGAATAAAAATAGAAACAGCGAGTGAAGCATGCCGGAGATCGGCCCGACAGCGCCGGATCGTATGTTGGTGGCGGTGCGCGCGATGGTGCCGGTGACCGGAATACCCCCGAACAGGATCGAACCGATATTGGCGGTCCCTTGCGCCACCAGCTCACAATTCGAGCGGTGCCTTCGGCCCGACATGCCATCGGCGACGACGGCAGAGAGCAACGATTCGATCGCGCCAAGAAGTGCAATGGCTGCGGCGTCCGGGAGGACAGCCTGCGCCTTGGCCAAGCTGAATGGAGGAAGCCCGGCTGAGACAGGCTTCGCGGCAGTTCGCCGAAGCGGGAGGCGATTGTCACGACATCGAAATCAAGAGCCCAGGTAATTGCTGCGGCCGCGGTGATCGCAATGAGGAAGGCTGGCCAGCCAGGCCTCCACTTGCGCAAGCCAAGAATGATCAGAACCGTAGCAACGCCGATGGTGACGGCCTGCAAATTGATGCTGCCTCGCGCCTGCCACAAGGCCTCAAGTTTGGGCAGGAACGCGGCCGGTTGGTTCGGCACAGCGAGTCCAAGCAACTCCCTGAGCTGGCTGGCAAAAATGATGACGGCGATACCCGCAGTGAAGCCAACCGTGACAGGAAAAGGGATGTACTTCACATAAGTGCCGAGTCGCATGAGACCGACGGCGATCATGACGATCCCGGCCATCAGAGTGGCGAGGGCCAGCCCGTCATAGCCGTGCCGCTCAACGATGCCGGCACCAAGAACGATGAAGGCGCCGGCCGGGCCGCCGATCTGAAACCGGCTGCCGCCGAGAGCGGACACCAGGAAGCCGCCGATGATTGCGGTGTAGAGACCTCGTTCGGGACTCACCCCAGAGGCGATCGCGATCGCCATAGACAGGGGCAGGGCAACAATGGCGACCGTCAACCCGGCAATGGCGTCCACGTGGAACTGTCTCGGGCCATAGCCTTCCCGCAACACGGTCATGAGCTTTGGCGTGAAGAGCTCTGCAAAGCTCGGCCGCGGTCGCGCAGTCGTCTCGAAGAGACTAGTCATGACTTGAGCCCCAGAAAGCGCCGTCCCTCGCCTTTGCTCGCTGCCGATTTTTTCGGCAGTAGCCGTTAGCGCAATCTGCTCAGCGTGGAGGTGAGACCAAACGAGCGGGGTATGGTGGGTGAGTATCCGCTTCGTGTGTGCTTAGCAATGCGCCGAAGCGGCGCAGTTGCAATATTCCACGTTACTCCTTCACCACGGAGATGTCGGGAGCGTCCTCGTTCTTCATGCCGACCACATGATAGCCGGCGTCGATATGCAGGATCTCGCCGGTGACGCTGCGCCCGAGGTCCGACAAGAGGTAAAGCGCACCGGCCCCAACATCCTCGATCGATACGGTGCGCCTCAACGGCGAATTGTACTCGTTCCATTTCAGGATATAGCGGAAGTCGGCGATGCCGGAGGCTGCGAGCGTCTTGATCGGCCCGGCGGAGATGGCGTTGACGCGGATCTTCCCCTTGCCGAGATCGGCCGCGAGATAGCGCACGCTCGCCTCGAGCGCGGCTTTGGCGACGCCCATCACGTTATAGTGCGGCATCACCTTCTCGGCGCCGTAATAGGTGAGCGTGAGCAGCGATCCGCCATTCGGCATCAGCTTCTCGGCGCGCTTGGCGAAGGCGGTGAAGGAGTAGCAGGAGACCAGCAGCGTCTGGGTGAAGTTGTCCTGCGTGGTGTCGACATAGCGTCCGTCGAGCTGCTCCTTGTCGGAGAAGGCGACGGCATGGACAAGGAAATCGATAGAGCCCCATTCCTTAGCGAGCGTGGCGAACACGCCCTCGACCGAGGGCTCATCGATGACGTCGCAGGGAAGCACGAGCTTCGAGCCGATCTCCTCGGCGAGCGGCTCGACCCGCTTCCTTATAGCCTCGCCCTGATAGGTTAGCGCCACCTCCGCGCCCTGGTCGGTGACGGCCTTGGTGATGCCCCACGCAATCGAGCGGTTGTTAGCGACGCCGAACACGACGCCGCGCTTTCCCGCCATCAATTTGCCGGCCTCGGCCATCGACCTATCTCTGCCGTGATGCCCGGGCTTTATAGAGCGGGGCCGCGAGGGTCGGGAAGGCTTTTTGCCGAGAAGGCTGGATATCCGGGTGGATCAGCCCGCGAGCGACCAGGAGCCGTCGAACTCGCGGCAGGCGACACCCTCGATTTCGCGGCTGTAGCCGCCAAGTGAAAGCGAATAGACGAGGTGTCGGCACAGCCTGCCATGATCGTCGCGGAAGGCGGAGACTGGCTTGACCCGGCCCTCCAATGCATGCTCCGGGCGGCGCCACACCAAGGTTACACCGTCGCCGAGCTCGTTCATGGCGAGTTGCAGGGCTTGCGCTGCGGCTTGCCGGTCGCTGCCGTCGAGCTTTGTTTTAAGCTCGGCGAATTGAGGCGTGGGTTCGGACGCCTCGCGCGTGACGACCACTCTCCAGTCGTCGGCTTTGAGAGCGGGAGGGGCAGGCGCAATTACTAAAAACAGGAGAGCGCCCGCCCCAACGATGATAGGAGCCTTCAAACGGAACGTACGCATAACCAATCGTCCCCCAAACTCGGCGCGGGACTCGCATTACCAACCCGCGACGTCTATCAACGGGAGAGATGGTGCCCTAACAGGGTGAGGAAAACGTAAACGCGCGTGCCGGGACGGGACGCCGCCATCTAAACAGAGCGTTAACGCGATGGACAAGCAGCCGACAGTACGAACCGTTGAAGCCAAGAACTTCACCGAAGCAGTGGAGCCGCTTGCGCTCTTCAAGGAGTGGCTAGCTGAAGCCGAGGCGTCCGAGCCGGCAGATCCAGAGGCCATGGCCGTGGCGACGGTGGATGCCGATGGGCTGCCGAACGTTCGGATGATTCTTCTCAAAGCCGCCGATGAGCGCGGCTTCGTTTTCTACACGAATTGCGACAGCACCAAGGGTGTGGAGCTCGCCGGAAATCCGAAGGCCGCTTTGCTCTTCTATTGGAAGAGCCTAGGACGGCAGATTCGCATCAGAGGGCTCGTCCAGTCCGCCACCGCAGCGGAGGCTGACGCCTATTTCGCGACCAGGCACCGCGAAAGCCGCATCGGCGCCTGCGCCTCGGCCCAGTCGAGGCCGCTGGCGAGTCGCGCCGCGCTCGAAGAGGAGGTCGCGCATCTCACCAAACAATTCGGCACAGGCGAGGTGCCTCGCCCAGCCTATTGGCGTGGCTACCGCGTGGTGCCGCTCGAAATGGAGTTCTGGAAGAGCGGGGCCTTCCGGCTGCATGACCGGATCCTGTTCAGGCGGGCGTCGCCGGGAAAACCGTGGACCAAGACGCGCCTCTACCCGTAGGGACAGGGTGAAAGCACCACAAACCTGCCACGCCTTGGATATAACAGCTATAAGTACATAGCCACCCTGTTTCCCGGGCTAAGTCATAACGCTGAAAGCCGAGACGTGAGCTTTTCGACCGCACGCTATTCGACGGCGCGCTTCGCCGTGAAAGAAGCCCATGAGGCGACCTGGGCTCGCCGCTTTGCGCTGTTCTTCGTGCAGCTCATGATCCTGACCGTGCTCTTGCACCGCTTCGCCTCGCTGGGCACGCCGGCGGCTATGAACCTGCTTGCCGTATCCGTGGTCGGCCTGCTCGCGGCCATCGCCATTGCCGTTTTCTCGCTGGTGCGCATCTGGTTCGGAGGGCAGGCCGGCGCTGCGCAGGCCTTTGCCGCCATCTTCGTCGCCGTGGTCGGTCTCGCCGTGCCGCTTTATTACCTCTCGCATGTTGTCACGCTCCCACCGCTCACCGACATCGAAACCTCGCCCGACGAGCCGCTCGAGTTCAAAACATTGGTGAGCCTGCGGCCCGCCGACGCCAATTCCATCAAGGACCCAGACGAGACCGCGATCGAGGAGCAGGCGGAAGCCTATCCCGATATCGAGCCGATGGTGCTCGAGCGCTCGGCGCCGGAGGTGTTCAGCCTCGTGCACGAGGCGGTCGAGCGCCTCGGCTGGAACATCGTGGTCAGCGAGGCTCCAGGCGAGACTGGCGTCGGACGCATCGAGGCGACCGACCGCACCCTCATCATGGGCTTCACCGACGACGTGGTGGTGCAGATCAAGGGCGACGACGCGCACGCGCAGATCGACGTCCGCTCGGTCTCCCGCTACGGCCTGCACGACCTCGGACGGAACGCCTCGCGCATTCGCAAGCTGTTTGCCGAAGTAAGTGCGGCGCTCGAGAAGGGCGAGAAGACGGTGCTCGAGCAGGCCGAGCCGAAGGAAAAGGACGATGCGGCCAATGCCAAGGCGGCCGGCAAGAAGCGCCTCAAGAAGGGCGCAGATAAAAAGCGCTAGACAAGCCAGCACGGCCTTCCGCCGAAACCAGCTCCCGATTGATGAGATGCTCGAGATGAGCGAGCACTGAGAGCGCGGCAGCCTCTTTCAGCTCGGCATCGAGGGTGCCGTACAGCCTGCTAACAATGCGGGGGATGGTGTTCACGCCGTCTTCAAGGCAGGCAAGGATCGTCTGCTCCCGCCATTTCCGGTGCATGATATAGGCCTTGACCACGCGCTGCGGCGTCTGGATGCGGCCGCCGTGGCCAGGCAGAAACATCTTGTCGTGGCGCTGCATCAGCCTTTCGAGCGAGGCGAGGAATTTCGCCATGTTGCCCTCTGGCGGCGCGATCACGGTCGTGTTCCATCCCATGACGTGATCGCCGGTGAACATCAGTCGTTTGCCGACCAGGGCAAAACAGAGATGGTCCGGCGAATGTCCCGGCATGTGCAGCACATCGAGGACGAAGCCTTTGGCCTTGATGGTATCGCCATCGCCAAGTCTGCGGTCTGGCACGAAGGCCGGATCCACGAAGCTGTCGCCGAGACCTGGCGCGCCTGCGCCGCGTGGCGTGCCGGTCGGCCCGAAGGCACCGATCTCTCCGCCGAGAAGCGCCTGCAAAGGGCGAGCACTGTCGCAATGATCGTGATGGCTGTGGGTAATGAGAATGTGGACGAGACGCTCGCCCTTGGTTGCGGCAGCGATCGCCTTCAGATGACGCTCGTCGGCCGGTCCCGGATCGATGACGGCCACCTGTCCGTTGCCGACAATGTAAGTATTGGTGCCGAGGAAGGTGTAAGGGCCGGGATTGTTGGCCACGATGCGGCGGATGCCAGGCGCAACCTCCTGGGACACGCCATAATCGACGTCAACACTGCGATTGAAGGCAAGCTCCGCCGACATGGTCTTGGCTTACTTGATGGCCTTCCCGGGAACTTTAGCCTTATTCTAACGGAGCGCGCGGGCGGTGGCAGTGCCGCCTTTTAGCAGCGTTAACTCTCCCATCGCTTTTTGCGCAAAATATGTCCTGTCGCAAGGGGTTGGCCCCGGTGGCGCTTAAGCCAGATTTCGCGAGATTGGTCGGAGTGGGGAGATTCGAACTCCCGACCCCCTGCTCCCGAAGCAGGTGCGCTACCAGGCTGCGCTACACTCCGCTGGCTGAAGAGCCCTGGTATATAGACGGGTCGGCAAGACCCGGCAAGGAAGCAGGGCAGGGGCATCCTTGCATACGTTGCTCGGCGGACGCGATGCTGGTAGGAGGGCATCCGCTCACCATATTTTTGGAGCATCGGCCGCCGTGGCTTCTAGCGGAGATGAGCGGACGGCATTTCAAGACACGACGGATTGGGGCGTGGCCAAGCGGTAAGGCAACGGGTTTTGGTCCCGTGATCCTAGGTTCGAATCCTAGCGCCCCAGCCACACTAAGTACTGG
>Ga0209814_10000830_pt1 | contig 10615 bp, 7 predicted proteins | sample SoiMetdeltSBSDD1_FD_187597 | JGI IMG/M metagenome (GOLD analysis project Ga0209814, IMG submission 187597) | Bulk soil microbial communities from a Populus tree surrounding site in Tennessee, USA - Soil MetaG P. deltoides SBSDD1 (SPAdes) (version 2) | ecosystem: Environmental > Terrestrial >... | reverse complement strand
CACGGGCCGCCCGCGTCCTCGCGGCCTGCGCCGCGATCCGCTCCGCCGAGGCGCCGCAGGCCGCGAGGACGCGGGCGGCCCGTGCGTGCGCCGCGGCGCGGGCGTGTGACCCGATGTCCGCGTAGACGGCCTCGCGGACGATCGGATGGGCGAACCCCAGCACGTCCCCCGGCGTCAGGATCTCGAGCTTGACCAGCAGATCGTGCGCCCGCGCCGCGTCGTCCTCGGCGATCTCGGCGAGGCGCGCCGCCTCGCCGAGCCCGGCGCCGTCACCGAGCACCGCGACCGCCCGCACCAGCTCGCTCGTGGCCGCCGGGGTGCCGGCGAGCCGCAGCAGAACCGCCTGGGCGACCGTGGCGGGCCCGATGTTGCGCACCCGGCCCACCTCCCGAGGGTCGTGCACGACGTCGTGCACGCCGGTCTCGCGCAAGAGAGCCTCCAGGAAGAACGGGTTGCCGCCGGTGGCGACCCAGCACGCCGTCGCGAACTCGGGCGTGACTCCCGCCCCGACCCGGAGACCGCACAGCGCCGCCGTGCCCGCGGTGGTCAGCGGGCGCGGGCGCAGGACCGTCGTCTCCGGTGCAGCGGCCAGCCGGGCCAGGTCGGCATCCGCCGCGCCGGCACGGGTGGCGCCGAGCACGGCAAGCAGGAGCCCGTCCAGCCGGGGCGCGAGGTAGACGAGCAACCGGAGGGATTCCGCGTCGGCCCACTGGAGGTCGTCGACCGACACGGCGACCGGGCCGTCCTCCGTCAGGTTGCTGAGCAGCCAGTACAGGCCGTGCAGCATCGAGAACGCGACGTCGGTCGACGGCTCGGGCGACCCGGGGGCCGGCGGCTCGAAGAGCGGTCGCGCGAGGGCGGCGGCGCCCCTCAACCAGCGCTCGCGGTCCCGGCCGGAGGCCGGCGCGACGACGGGCTCGAGCAGCTGGCGCACGCACCCGTAGGCGAAGTCACGCTCGAGCTCGCCCGCCCTCGCGCGGAGGCATGTGAACCCCATGCCGACGGCGGTCTCGGCAGCCGCGCGGAGCAGGCTCGTCTTGCCGAGGCCCGCGGAGGCCTCGACGAGGATGACCTGGCCGCGACCCTCCCGCGCCTCGCTCAACCCGTGACTCACCGCCGCCAGCTCTCGCTCGCGCTCGAAGAGCACCGGCACAGTCTGCCGCGCCTGCCGCCCGCCCGCCGGGCGACGACGTCCAGCTCGAAGGCAGGATCCGCACAGGGAAAGCGCTGGTCAGGTTGGGGATGGCCGAGGCCGATTTCGAGCGGTACGCGTTGGTGGGTCGCACGATCGAGTACCACCGCGGCACGAATACGCCGAGTAGTGACTTCGAACAGGGCAGTATTGAGCGCCAGGCGGAACCGCAGGGAGGCAGGATGACCGAGAAATTCTCACGTCGCGCGCTGTTGGGGGGTGGATCGGCGGCTGCGGTCGCCGCCACGGTTGGCTGGTCGAATGACCGCTCGACCGACCGCCGCCCGGGCGAGGACGAGTCGCAGGCGCAGAACGCCCGGCGCAAGCTGATCAAGGGAGGCTACGTCCTCACCATGGACAGCCAGCTGGGCGACCTCCCGACCGGCGACGTCCTCATCGACAGGGACCGCATCGTCGCCGTGGCGCCCCGGATCACCGCGCAGCAGGCCGGCGACGCCGCCCGGATCGACGCCACCGGCATGATCGTCATGCCCGGCCTGATCGACAACCACCGGCACATGTGGCAGAGCGTGATCCGCGGGGTCGCGGCCAACCTGACCTTCGGCGAGTACTTCGGCACGGTGATCTTCGGCATCTCGCCGCGCCTCACCCCCGATGACGTGCAGCTCGGCAACTTGCTCAGCGCTTATGAGTCGCTGGAGAGCGGCATCACCACGACGCTCGACTGGTCGCACGGCACCAACACCCACGCGCACGCCCTGGCGGCCATCGAAGGCCTGCGGGCGTCGGGCGCCCGCGCCGTGTTCGCCTACGGCTCACCCGCCGCCGCGTCCGGCCCGGACATCCCGCCCACGCCCGACGACGTCCGTGACGCGTTCGAGGTCCTGGCCGACGAGCCTCTGGTCGACCTGGCCATCGCCAGCGGCAGCCCCGAGGAGTCCGACGCCGGCCGGGTGGCCCGCAACATCGAGCTGGCCCGCGAGCTCGGCGTCGGCGTCACCATGCACTCGCTCGGCGGGCCTGCCGGCTCCGCGCCCCAGCTGCTGGAGGCCGCCGGGCTCCTCGGCGACGACATCACGTTCATCCACAACAACCTGTTCACCCAGGCCGACTTCGAGCTGATCGCGCAGCGGGGCGCCCACGTCTCCAGCTCGCCCGAGGTCGAGATGCAGATGGGTCTCGGCCCGGCCCCGTTGGGGCTGATGCTGGCGGCCGGTGCCCGCCCGACGGTCAGCGTGGACGTGGTCCCGGCCGTGGCCGGCGAGCTCTTCACCCCGCTGCGCTTCATCCTCCAGACCGAGCGCATGATTGCCCAGCAGCAGGCCGCCGAAGCGGGGATGCCGCTCACCAGCCTGCCGATCACCACCCGTGACGTGCTGCCCTACGCCACCACCAACGCCGCGGCGTCACTCGGCATGGCCGACCGGATCGGTTCCCTCACGCCCGGGAAGCAGGCCGACGTGATCCTGGTCAACGCACTCGCCCTCAACACGTTCCTCGCTGAACCGAGCGCCGCCCTGGTCCAGTTCGCCCACCCCGGCAACGTCGACACCGTGCTCGTCGCCGGGCGGGTGGTCAAGCGGGGCGGCCGGCTGGTCGGTGTCGACCTCGGGCCGTTGCGGCGGCAGGCCAAGGAGGCCAACCAGCGCCTGCTCGCGTGACGACGTGGCCGGCGAGGAGGTGGCCCGCGGGGTTCACTCCTTGCGGGCGACCCCACAGTAGAACGCGGGATCCTCGGCGAAGACCGGCGAGTCCGCGTCGGGCCGCCAGCGGTTCACGGTGACGACACCCGGGTCGACCAGCTCGAGGCCGTCGAAGAACCGGGTGAAGTCGGCGCGGTTGCGCAGCACGAACATGTAGCGGGCGTCGGGCGGGGGCGCCTGCTCGAGCGCGGCCATCTCCTGGGGCCGGACGTCCTTGGTCAGGTGCGAGACCACCAGGTAGCTGCCCGAGGGAACGGCGTCCATGTACTGGGCGACGATGCCCCACGGGTCGTCGCTGTCGGGGATGTGGTGCAGGATCGACACCAGCATCACCGCGGTCGGCTTGTCGAAGTCGAGCGTGGGGGAGGCGAGCTGCATGACCTGCTGGGGGAGGCGCAGGTCGACGTCGCGGTAGGCCGTGGCGCCCTCGGTGGTGCTCTTGAGCAGGTGGTGGGCGTGGGCCAGGACGATGGGGTCGTTGTCGACGTAGACGATGTGAGCGTCGGGCGCGGCCTGCTGGGCGACGCCGTGGACGTTGTCGGCGTTGGGGATGCCCGTGCCGAGGTCGAGGAACTGGCGGATGCCGCCCTCGCGAGCCATGTAGCGGACGGCTCGGCCGAGGAACTCGCGGTTGGCCCGGATGTCCTTGCGCGACCGCTCGATGCCACCGGGGATGGCGGCGGCCTGCAGCTCGGCGACCTCGCGGTCGACCGCGAAGTTGTTGGTGCCACCCAGCAGGTAGTCGTACACCCGCGCCGAGTGGGCCACCGTGGTGTCGATCTCGGCGAGCTCATGGCGACTGATGGGTGGCTTCGGGGCCTCGCTCACGGCTGGAGCTTCCAATGCCATCGCACGGCGGCGAGGTTAGTTCGAGGTCGTGCCCTCGCCGCACCAGCCCTGGTCCCGTACCTCGAAAGTGGCGTTCACCAGCCGGGCTACAGCCCGACGAGCGCCCTCCTGAGCGGTAGGCCACAGCTTCGGGTCCTGCCGGGGTCACGAGAAGTGCTGGTGTACGGTCGGGCGGTGGCTGAGGCCGGCACTCGTAGCGTCTCGGTCGAGCTGTTGCCCGACCTGCGCCGGGCCCGTGACCACATCGACGCGCACTTCGCCGACGAGCTGGACCTGGCTCGGCTCGCCCGGGTGGCCGGAGTGTCGAAGTACCACTTCGCCCGCAGCTTCGAGGCCGTGTACCGGGAGACGCCGATCCGCTACCTGACCAGGCGGCGGATCGAGCGGGCGCAGGATCTGCTGCGCTCGGCCAATCTGACCATCACCGAGATCTGCGTGTTGGTCGGCTTCTCCAGCCTCGGCTCGTTCTCGGCTCGGTTCAGTGAGCTGGTCGGTGAGTCGCCCTCCGCCTACCGCGCCCGATGGGCCGCGGCCGGCGGGCCACACATTCCGGGTTGCTACCTCTTCATGTGGGGCCTCAGGCCAATCCAGCAATCTGAGAGAAGCGTCACGGAGGCAGCTGTCCGTACCGTCGAGACATGATCACAAACGTCTCCCTCGTCACCGTGTACTGCACCGACCAGGACGCCACCCGGGACTTCTACGTGGATGTGCTCGGCTTCGAGACCCGCAGCGACGTGACGCTGGAAGGGTTCCGCTGGGTCACCGTCGGCCATCCCAACCAGCCCGAGCTCGAGCTCACGCTCATGACACCCGGACCGCCCCTGGACGACGACGCCGCCGAGTTCGTCCGGCGCCAGCTCGGCAAGGGGCAGATGGGTGGAGTCGGTCTGCAGGTCGACGACTGCCGCAAGACCCACGAGGACCTCGTCGCCAAGGGCGTGGACTTCCTGCAGGAGCCGTCCGACCGTCCGTACGGCGTCGAGGCCGTGATGCGGGACAACGCCGGCAACTGGCTCGTGCTCGTGGAGCCGAAGCACTTCAACCCGAGCGACCGCTCCTGACGCCGCGGTGCGCCAGCCCTGAGCTGACCGCGAGCCCATGACAACCGGACACCGGACGGGAAGGAGAAACGTGGGAACAGGACGGTCGTCAGGGGCGGAGCCGGGCCAGCACGGGGATGGCGTCGATCTTCTCGTCGGTCAGCTCCTGCCAGCGGATGCCGGGCGGACGTCCCCGTCGCCCCCGGCGCCGGCAGCGGATGACCCGGTCGGGGGTGACGATGACGTCGAGACGGAAGTCGTGGTCGGTCTCCGGGATGCGCCCGTTGCCGACGACCTGCGCCTCATGGACCGTCGTCACCATCACCGTGCGGTCGTCGATCAGCCCGGCCTCCCACGCCAGAGCGAATTCGAGGTCGCTGAACCCGCCGCCCTTGCCGAGCCGGGCACCGTCGGCGGAGACAGCGACACAACCCACGACGGCGAGGTCCACCGACTCGAGCGCGTCGAGCGCCACCGGTTCACCGGCGCGAGCCGCCCCGGTGATCGACGCCGCTCGGCGAGGGCTCACCTCCAGTGCTTCCGGCTCGAGGCGAAAGAACGGCGCCTCGGAGGCGAGGCGGGGAACGGCCATGTACACCGTCTTGCCGTCCTCCAGTGCACGCTGGCGGACCGGCAGCTGGGGCGAGTCGGGGTTCGCCTTGACCGTCGTCGCCTCCTGCCACTCCCCGAGCCCGCGTAGGAGCTCGGCGGCCGCCTCCGCGCCCACGAAGTTCGGGATGCGCCCGTCCGCCCCGGGGAAGCGGGCGACCCCGGGCACCGCGACCGCGGCCCAGATCTCCTCCCGGAGTGCAGCCTTGGCCGCCAGCACCGCGGCCTCGCCGCCCGCATCCCGGTCGTGTCGACGCCCCACCGCGCGACGTCTTAGCGCGTCTGTGTGCGGTGGCGGTAGACGCCCACGGCGAGGGTCACGACGACTTGTCGTGACGAAAGACCCTATTGCCCCAGGTCGAGGGCTCGTAACGTCGGCAGCCGATCCGTTGAGTAGGGGATGGGCATGGGGGCATGTGACTCGAAGGCAGCAGTCCGTCCGCTGGCGGTGCTGGCGGCGACGTTCTGCTTGCTCGCGATGACGCCGGCGATGGCCTCGGCACGCGCACTGCAGGTGACACCACCGGTCTTCGAGGTCGAGCCTCAGGACCGCGCGGTCAATGTCGGAGCGACGATCGAGCTGCGTGCGGTGGCGACGGGGACCGGGGAGCTCGAGCTCGTGTTCCAACACTCGTCGGACGGCGGGCAGACATGGCAGGACACTGGCGGATGCGGGGGTGCGGATCGGCTCGACTGCGGTGTCAGCCCGACCGCCACGCTCGACCTGGACGGCTCCTTGTGGCGTGCTGTCGTCACCGGTGAGGGTGGTACGACGGTCAGTCGCGAAGCGCTGGTGCGCGTGTGCAGCGAGGCAACCTGCGTGACGGAGGACTTCGTCGTCTCACCCAGTTCCGATCTGGTCTCGGGTCAGGTCGTCGACGTCACCGGCTCGGGGTTCCCGGGCGCGGCAACGATCCTGCTGTCGATCTGCGAGGTCGACAGCCGACTGTGTAGAGACGCCGCGAGCACGACCACCGACGCGACGGGCAATCTCGCGACACCTGCCACCGTTGCGCGCACGATCGCCATGCGTCGTGACTGCCTCCGCGCGGCCTGCGAGATGCGCGCCGAACTCGTGGGCGGAAGCGAACGCGTCACGCTCGGGTCGGTTCCCCTGGCCTTCCGCGATGTTCAGCCCGACCTGCGCCAACGCCGGCGCAGCGACGGCGCGATCTTCTTCGACGACGTCTACACGATCATCTCGAACCCGCCGATGATGAGCCACGCCATCGACCCCGGAGGCACATGGACCTTCGCGGTGCAGGTACAGAACGACGGCGACTCCGCCGACGACATCACCATCACGGGAGCGGCTCCGTCATCCGGGATCACCGGGCAGTTCTTCGTGGGCTGGTTCGACGTCACCTCCGCCATCGGTGGACCCGGCTTCACGTTCCATGACGTGCGACCAGGTGAGGTGATCACCTTCGCGCTCCGGTTCCAAGCGCCGCCGGACGCAGTCGCAGGCATGGAACAGCAGGCCGCCGTGATCGCCAGATCGGTGACCGACTCCGAAGCCGTGGACTTCCAGCGGTTCCGGGTCTTCGTCCCGAGGCCCGGCTGAGAGCCGCTGGTCACGCCGGATCACGAGTGGCCGGCCTCCGATCCCGCCGACGCCGACCCGCGGTCGTCCAACCTCGGCTGACGGCGTCACGTGAGCTGTAGGCCGCCACGACCGCCACGGCGGCGGTGATCACCTGACAGAGGCCGAGGAACCAGTAGCCATGCGCCATCGAGAAGATGGCGTTGACGGCGAATATGAGACTGCTCACAGCCCAGAAGCTCGGGTATTGGCCAGTCACGACAGATCCTCGCAGTCCGTTGGAATGGGGGCCGCGTCAGGTGAAGTCGAACGTGTCGAGGACGCGGCCGAGCGCTTCGATGTCCCTGTCCTCCACGAGCTGGGCCACAACGATCGCGATGCGGTCCTGGTCGGACTTGTATTCGGCCGCGAGGACCACGACCACGGTGTTGGTACCCGGGCAGTCGGCGTAGAGCTCGATCTCGCCTACGAACGCCGGGTCCTCATAGGGCTGGCTCCCGTAGCTGGTGCACTCGATCTGCTCGAAGGCCGCCAGGGCCGTCGGGACGTCGGTGACGCTGCTGTCGGCGGCCCGGACCTCGACCCCGGGGGAGGCGTACGAACCCCAGAAGCCATCGAGGTCGGAAGCCACCGTCACGGCGGGCATCTCGGTGCCGTCGTCGAGCACATAGGCGCTGCCGTCGATCTCGGACCACTCGACCGGCACGTCCACGCGGATCAGGCCGCTGTCGTCGTTCACGGTCGTGTAGTCGCTGTAGCCCGGGGCGGGGTCAGGGTTCGACTCGATGAAGTCGTCGACGCCGGCTTCGTCCACCGCGGCGATCAGGCTCTGCTCGCTGGCCGGTAGGGCGCTGTTGTTGTTCCCGTTGGTGGCGAAGAAGATGCCACCCGCCGCCGTGGTCACGGCCGCGATGGCCGTGAGGACACCGGAGAAGCTCGTCCAGAAGCCGCCACCGGACCCTCCGCCCGATCGCCCGGACTTGTCTGCCGCGGCATCGTGGTGCCCCGGCCGGTACCCCGCGTCCTGCGAGCGGACGCCTTGATCGGACACCTCGTAGGTCCAGCCGGCTCCGTCCCAATACCGGACCTCGTGACGGCCGGACGGGTCGGCATACCAGCCGGGGGTGGACGCCCCTGTTGCCTGAGGCGGGCTGATGTTCGACATCGTGGTCTCCGTACATCCCTCGTGATGTGTTGGCTGCGCTTATGAGGGAGCAGGGACCTCGTTTGATACCTCCTTCTTGCCGGCTGCGGGTCTCGACCCGGCTCTGATCAAGCGGGGGCGGAGCGGGGTGCGTCGACCAGCTGGTTCGCCGGGACGTCGTCGAGCTGGGCCCGGGTGCCGTCGTGGTACCGGATCTCGACGGTGAGCACGCGGGGCGCGTCGCCGAGCCCGAACAGCAGGCGGGGGTCCTCGGAGGAGAGATAGCTCCCGCCCGCCTGGACGTGGCGGACCAGCTCGCGCCCGTCGGGCAGCACGGCGGTCACCCGCGCCCCGGGCTGGAAGCCGGGGAGCCGGACGGCGAGCCAGTTGGCGCCGCGGGTGGTGTTCTCGAGCAGGATCAGCGGCCCGCCGATCGAGTTGACGGCGACGTCGAGGTCGCCGTCGTTGTCGTAGTCGGCCGCCGCCAGCCCGCGCCCATTGGTCTGCAGGCGATCCTGATCGCCGGCCCGGAGCCCCAGGTCCGTGAATCGCGGCGCGGTCCCGGTCGACCGGTTGTCCAGGACCTGGATCGGTTCGGCGTCGTCGGCCAGGTCGGTGACGGGAATGTCGCCGTTGGTGACGACGAGGTCGAGGTCGGTGTCCAGGTCCAGGTCGATCCAGGAATCACCCCAGCCGGTGAGCGCCTCGGTGTCCGCGAAGTCCTCCCGGGCGTCGGCGTAGCCGGCCGGCATCCCCCGGTACACGGCGTGGCCCTGGCCTCGCGAGTTGGAGACGAACAGGTCGGTCCGGCCGTCGCCGTCGTAGTCGGCCGCGGCGACACCCATCCCGGCGTTGTCGTCCGCGACACCGGCGCCCGCCGCCTCTTCCCTCAGGCGGAACCCGAGACCTGCCGGGTCCGCGGCGACGCCTCCCGGCCACGGCTGGTTCCGGTAGAGGCGATTCGGGTCTTCGTCGTTGGCCACGTACACATCGAGGCGGCCGTCCCCGTCCAGGTCGGTCACGACGGCACCGAGGCCGTGTTCCGGCTCGCCGGGGTCGAGGCCGGCGAGTTCGCCCACCTCGCGGAAGCGCGGCCGCCCGCTCGGGTCGGTTCCCTGGTTGAGATAGAGGAGGTCACGCACACCGCGGTGGTTCGTGGGGTACCCGACGATCGCGTCGGGGATCGGCGCGTTCGGGTCGGTGTAGCCCGTCACGACGATGTCCGGGAGCCGATCGCCGTTCACGTCGCCCACGGCCGCGCCGGCGTGCCAGCCGTAGGTGGCGATGCCCGCCGGACGGGCGATCTCGCTGAAGGTCCCATCTCCCCGGTTCCACAGCAGCGCGTCGTAGGTGGTCGACGTGACGTAGAGGTCCATGCGGCCGTCCAGGTCGACATCGGCGGCCACGCAGCCGTTGCCGCGGAGCGCGAGGTTGGCCCCCGATCCGCGGCTCACGTCGGTGAACGTCCCTCCGTCGTTGTGGAACAGAGCACTGCGCGGCAGGTCGCCCGCCTCCCGCCAGCGGGCGACGTCCCGCTCGTCGTACGAGTTCACCACGAACAGATCGAGCCACCCGTCGGCGTCGTAGTCGATCCAGCAGAGGCCCCCGCCCATCGTCGCCTCGGGGTCCCCGGGGCCGCCCGAGAAGCGGAATGCCCCGTGGCGGAACCGCAGGCCCACCTCGCCGGCGACGTCGTGCAGCTGCGGCGCCACGAAGCCCACCGGGTTCGAGCGGGCGGGGGGCTCGCCGGCGGCCGGCGGCGGCGTCGAGGGATCCCGCTCGCGCCGAACCGCGAACCCGCCGTCGCGGAGGGAGAGCTCGAAGGTCCGCTCGAAGCGCAGCGGTTGTGACCCGAACAGCGTCGCGACGGCGTCCGGCGGACCTTGCCCCTCGCCGGGCTCGAGGGACACCGCGGCGTGGTCGATCTCGCCGGCGGGGACCCCGACCCACACCAGGGTGGCCAGCACGATCTGGTCGGCCGTCGCCCGGTCGAGCCGGGTGGCGACCCCGTGGGACGGCAGGATCTGCACCTCGGGCAGCTCGCCGAGCGCCGGGGCTCCTCCGCCGGCCTGGCCCACGCTCGGGCCCACCGCGATCCCGGCCACGAACACGAGCCCGACCGAGGCGACCACGGCGGCCGCGGCACTCGCACCCACCGCGGCGCGCCCGGCAGCCTGGATCCGTAGGCGGGTGCGGTCCACGACCGGGCGGGTCCGTTCGGCGGCCAGGAGCAACTCGATCACCGGTCGCGCCGCGCACACCAGGGCGAGCGCCGCCAGGACCGCGAGCTTGGTCGCGAACTCACTGGTCCGGGGGGCGATCAGCAGCACCGCCAGGAGGCCGATCGCGGCTCCGAAGGCCCGCCGGGCGGGCTGCGAGGCGGGCACCGTCTTCGGATCCGTGATCATGAAGAACAGGAACACGAGGATCTCGGGCGAGAACACGAGGACCCGCCACAGCTCGGCCCCCGTGATCGGTCCGAGATGCCAGCGCGCGGTCATCGCGTGGTCGGTCGTCGCCAGCACCGCGATACCGGCCGAGAACACCAGCCAGAAGCTGATCGCGACGCCC
>Ga0209814_10000828_pt1 | contig 10624 bp, 12 predicted proteins | sample SoiMetdeltSBSDD1_FD_187597 | JGI IMG/M metagenome (GOLD analysis project Ga0209814, IMG submission 187597) | Bulk soil microbial communities from a Populus tree surrounding site in Tennessee, USA - Soil MetaG P. deltoides SBSDD1 (SPAdes) (version 2) | ecosystem: Environmental > Terrestrial >... | reverse complement strand
GCGGATCACCGGCCTCGACCCGGCGAGGCGACGCGATCCGGATCGGGCAGCACACGTCGCTCGTGTCGGGCCCCGACAGGATGTCGGCGAGGAACTCGATCGGCTCCCCGTGCGCGACCTGGGCGGTCCCGTGTTCGGCCTTAAGCGTGCGATCGACGAAGGCGTCATGATCGGTCCGCGCATCTATCCCTCGGGCGCTTTCATCTCGCAAACCTCAGGACACGGAGACTTTCGGTTCTCCTTCGAGGTTCCACGGACGCTTGGCGGTCCGTTGAGCCACTCCGAGGTCGAGGGCGTTGCGGCGATTGCCGACAGCCCCGACGAGGTCCGGCTGCGGGCGAGGGAGCAGTTGAGAGGGGGCGCGAGTCAGATCAAGCTGATGGCGGGCGGCGGTGTCAACTCACCTCTCAATCCGATCGAATCGACCCAGTACACCGAAGCGGAGATTCGTGCCGCGGTTGAGGCCGCCGAAAACTGGGGCACCTATGTGACCGTGCACGCATATACGCCGCGTGCGATCCGGCAAGCGATCGCCGCTGGCGTCAAGGTCATCGAGCACGGCCACTTAATCGACGAGCCCACCGCCAAGTTGCTGGCGGATAAAGGCATCTGGTGGAGCTTGCAGCCCTTAACCCGTGATGAGGCGGTATTTGCGCGAATGGACCCGGTGTCGCAGGGGAAGGCACTGGCGGTGTGGGCCGGAACGGAGAACGCCTACAAGCTGGCGAAGAAGTACAAGGTCAAGACGGCTTTTGGCGCAGACATTTTGTTCGATGCGGCGGCTGCCAGCCGACAGGGGGCGGAGCTCACCAAGCTGGTCCGCTGGTACACGCCTGCTGAAGCGCTCAAGATGGCCACCGCAGACAATGGCGAGTTGATGGCCCTTTCAGGATTTATCAATCCTTATCCCGGCAAGCTCGGTGTCGTGGAAGAGGGTGCGCTCGCAGATTTGCTGCTAGTCGATGGCAATCCATTAGAAAATATCAAGCTCATCGAAGACCCTGACAAGAACTTTCCGGTGATTATGAAGGATGGCAGGATCTACAAAAATGCACTGCGCAAATGAGGCCTTGTTCACGAGTGACTTCAACCTCGTTCCGTATGTGGAGCTGTTTAGCGGCGCAGTTAACCTGCGGTTTGAGCGGACCCGGTGAACCGCGACGTTGTCGGCTTTTTTCTCGACCTACCGATGGGCATCCTGTACGTAGTCGCGGGCTGGATGACGAATGACCAATCCCAAGGCGTCGGCTCAACGGCTGGGGGCTTGTCATGCTTAGCTTTACCGGCCGCACTCTCCCGGCGGAAGCGCTGGGGTGGCCAGGGTCCGTTACACCCGCAGTCAGCGAGACCTTGATCTCCTAACGGCCGCGATTTACAGGTTTCACCGGGACTTCGCCCGCAAGGTCGCAGTCTAATCCAAAGACCATAGGTTCACCATCCTGGAGCGATGGTGTATTGATAAGGAGCCGCCTAGCATGTAGGATTCCATCGCTGTGGGCATCCCGGGCCGGAAGAAACTATTTTCCAAGACAACTCGTTACAAAACTTTCGCCACCAGCCGGAGGCTCAAGCACTGGGCTTATTTGACTTGAGCTAGGATCCATAAAGGAACTAAGAGCATCAGGCAAACCCAAACCCCGCCGACACCCGCCATGACGTTCCCCGAGTCCCGCCCCATGAAGCCGCCGGCAGGCCGTTTGTCCAAATCACTCCGATGGCTATTCGCCGGCATTGGATCTCTTTGTCTCGTCTTGCTCCTCGGGTGGGAGACCCTGGTGATCTATTTTTCCAATTTGCCCTGGGCTTGGGCGCGCCTGGTGCTGGTGGTGGCTTTTCTAACGCTGGGCATTTGGGCTCTATGGTACTTGCGTAAGCCGCGGACGATCGGGGTCTTTGCGGCACTCTTTCTGGGGGTGCTCTTTTGGTGTCTCGTCTTGCTCCTCGGGTGGGCCACCCAGGCGATCTATTATTCCAATCTGCCCTGGGGCTGGCTGCGCCTGGTGCTGGCGTTGGCTTTTCTAACGTTTGGCATTTGGGCTCTATGGTACTCGCGTAAGCCGCGGGCGATTGGAGTCTTGGCAGCGCTCTTTCTGGGCTTGCTCGTTTGGTGGAGCACCATCAGCCCTTCACATGACCGGCCCTGGCGACCGGAAGTGGCGGTGATGCCACGGGCGTTCATCGACGGCGATCGCGTGCGCATCACCGGCTTCCGCAATTTCGACTACCGCACCCGGGATGATTTCACCGTTCGCTACGAAGAGCGCGAGGTCTCGCTCGCGCATCTAACCTCGCTGGATTTCTATGTCTCCTATTTTTGGAGTGGTGCACCCGTAGCACACACCTTTGTCAGCTTTGGCTTCGATAACGCTCTTCCGGTCAGCATATCGATCGAAACCAGGCCGGAAATCGGGGAAGGTTTCGCGCCCCTTCCCTCGCTCTTCAAGCAATTCGAGCTGATCTATGTTGTCGGGGATGAGCGCGATCTCGTGCGGGTTCGCACCGATTACCGGAACGAGGAGGTCTATCTTTACCGCATCCGGACATCACCCGAAAATGCGCGCCGGCTCTTCTTGATTTACCTGGATCGGGTCAATGAACTCGCGGATCACCCCGAATGGTACCATCTGTTCAGCAACAGCTGCACGGTCAATATCGTGCGCTATGCAAACCTCGCCGGCCGGGTCGGCCGGCTGGATATTCGCCATATCCTGAACGGCTTCAGCGATCGCTATCTCTATCGTGCAGGCGCCTTGGATACGACCCTGCCATTTGCAGAACTGCGCCGGCGTTCTCGAATCAACGAGGCCGCGCAGGCTGCCGGGAACGCGAAGGACTTCTCCGAGCGCATTCGCAAATCCCTCCCGACACCGCCCCGCTGATCTCTCCTTCCGCGGCGTTGCGACCTCCGAATAAATGTACGCGACTGATGCCTTGGAGAGAGCGTCCGTCATGGCGAACTCCGCTATCTGGCGGCTGCTGAAAAACTCTGTGGGAGTCCTTCGACGGCGCTCAGGAAGAACGGAGGGGTTTTGATATCAATGAGGATTTTCCGTTCGTGCTGAGACCTCGAAGCATTCTGAACCTCTTCAGCAACCTGCTAGCTGTCAAAAAGCGGGTCCCGAAGAACAGGGTCTGATGCCATCCTTATCGGCCGGTGATTTCTTTCGCTAAGGGATTTGGAGATGAAAATCAGGGTATCCCCGATAGCGAACGTTCACTGCACTATAGTTTAGTGAATTGACTTTCCCGAGGATGAATGGGGAAAGTTATGATCAGAATTCGCATATACGAAAAGAATAAAATTCGATTCAAGAAGGAGGAGTGTCATGTTTAAAAAATTAATTCTGGCGCTGGTCTTATTTAGCTTCCTCGTTCCTGGACTGGCCGGAGCAGCGGTGACAGATGAGGATTTTATGGTGAAGACCACTCAAAATCTGCTAAATCTCTGCGCTGTTTCGGCGGACGATCCGCGGGCAAAGGAAGCGATTCAAATGTGTCAGGGCTATCTGCTCGGCGCTTGGGACTATTATCTTGCGGAAAACTCGGGCAAGGACAGTATGCGTCTGGTTTGTATGCCCAATCCAGGGCCTTCGCGCAACGAAGCGGTCGCCATGTTCGTGGAGTGGGCTAAGGCCAATCCGCAATACATGAACGAGAGGCCGGTGGACACGGAATTCAGGTTTTTGAGCGCGAAGTGGCCGTGCAAGAAGTGACGGAACGGATCGAAAAGGAGAGTACCATGAAGCGAATTAACACGATGTCGGGAATCATCGCCCTGGTTGCCATGCTTGCGGGATGCGCGGACATGTCCCAGACCCAACAGAGGACCTTAACTGGCGCCGCCGGCGGTGCCGCCGCGGGAGGCATTATCGGGGCGATCGCGGGGAACGCCGGGATGGGCGCAGCCATTGGAGCCGGACTCGGGGGAACCGGAGGCTTTCTGCTCGGCAGGCATAACGAGGCGACACAGGCAGCCTACGAACGAGGCCGCGCAGACGCAAGCAAAAAGTAAGTAGGCTCAGTCAAATCGGAAAGAAGGGAAGACAATGGAGCAGGTCATTCAACTGCCAGGTGCCTCCGAACTCCGGGGGAATTGGGGATGGTTCTTGGCTCTGGGGATTGTGCTGATCGTGCTCGGCACGATCGCTCTAGGCTCGGCGCTCGTGATGACCATCGCTTCGGTGTTCTTCTTCGGTTGGATTCTCATTATAGCCGGAGTCATGGAAGCCGTGCATGCTTTCTGGCGAGAAAAAAGATGGGGCGGCTTCTTTCTCGACTTACTGACGGGTCTGTTGTACGTCGTCGTGGGCTGGATGATGGTGAGCAACCCTGGGGAATCCGCCGTCCTGCTGACTTTGATTATCGCCATGTTCTTGGTTTTCGAGGGGCTGTTTCGGATCGTAGTGGCGATCACTGCGCGTTTTCCGCACTGGGGTTGGGTGCTGTTCAACGGTGTTATCTCTCTCGTATTGGGCATTAGCATCTGGCAGCGATGGCCATACTCAGGTCTCTGGGTAATCGGTCTGTTCGTGGGCATCGAAATGCTGCTCAACGGCTGGTCGCTTGTCATGCTTAGCTTGAGCGCCCGTAATCTTCCGGAGGAAGCACCGGCGGACAGGGGCCCGTTGAGACCGCAGGCAGCGCGACCGTGAATATGATGATGGCAGATGGGAAATGGGCAATCACGGTTCGGTGCGGTGAACCGAACCTCTGAACCGAGAATCTTCATGAAATCAAAAACCATCGAGGGCGCGTCGGGGGAACATGACCATTTGAGCCGCCGGACATTTCTCAACATAACGAGCGCCGCTATTGGCCTGGGCGTTCTTGGAGAAAGTTTCTTCGGCAACCTGGTATACGCTGATGCACTGACTAAAGAGCAGCGCGACAAGATGACGCCGGAGGAGATCATCACGGAGATGAAGCGCGGCAACGAGCGCTTCCGCAAAGGGGAAACGCGAGCGCGCGACTTCCTTAAGGAACAGAAAGCCAGTGCTAAGGGACAGTATCCTGCTGCAGTCGTCCTGAGTTGCATCGACTCGCGAGCGGCTGCCGAGGTAATCATGGATCTCGGCATCGGTGACATTTTCAACGCACGTGTGGCCGGAAACATCGCGAACAACGACATTCTTGGCAGCATGGAGTTTGCCTGCAAGGTGGCAGGTGCCAAGGTCGTCCTGGTGATGGGACACACCGCCTGCGGCGCGATCAAGGGCGCCATTGACAACGTCGAGCTGGGCAATCTCACTGGTTTGCTCGCGAAAATCAAACCGGCGGTGAAGGCAACTTCATTCAAGGGCGAACGCTCCTCGAAGAATGCCGCTTTTGTCGACGCGGTGGCGCGAAAGAACGTCGAGTTGACGATGGCCGGCATTCGTAAAAACAGCGCCGTGCTGAAAGAGATCGAGTCCAAAGGGGCGATCAAGATCGCCGGATCGATGTACGACCTGGAAACCGCAACAGTAGACTTCTTCGCGTAATCAGCTTGCAAAGCAACGCATGCGGCGCGAACGGATATAGACATCAAATTGGACGCGAGCGATGCACAGAACTCAGCAACCCGCTGTTCTAAGGTCTTAACAAACTCAGCCGTCGACTCTTATACTTCTCTATGAATCAACCATAGCCGAGTCGGGCCTGGTGGTCCGTGGGCTGGCAGTTAGCGGTGTCTGAATATCATTTTGCTCGTGAAAAGACGTCCTGACGCTGCGACATAATGAATCGCCGTATTTTCCTCTACGCGCTGGGGGTCGGTGCATTTGGGGTTGCCGCTGGGTGCGGGTTATCGCTGGAAGACGGGATATTTAATCCTTGTCTTTCGGGTTCGTTGCCCGAACGTTTACGGAATCACGATGTCGTGCGTGCGGCATGGGACGGAATTGATCCGTCGCAGTCGTGGGATTGCCACGCCCATATTGTCGGTGTGGGTGATGGAAACACGGGTGTTTGGATTACACCGCAAATGAGTAGCCCCTTCCATCCGTGGCAAAGCTTCCAACGCCGGTTTTATCTTAACGCCGCATGCACGCAGAGAGAAGGAAGGGTGGATGAAGATTTCGTCCGGCGTCTTATCGAATACCTGGATGCATTCCCCCGGGGCTTCAAGGTCATGTTACTCTCCTTTGACTTTCACTACGACGACGCCGGCATCAAGCACGAGGAGTCAAGCGCGTTTTTCGTCCCCGATCGCTACGCTGCCGAGCTCGCGCGCCGCTTCCCCGATCGGTGCGAATGGATATGCTCGGTGCATCCGGCTCGTTCCGACGCGGTGGCGGCGCTCGATTGGGCAGCCAAGCAGGGCGCCCGTGCGGTCAAGTGGCTGCCCTCGGCAATGGGAATCGATCCAGCGTCGGCAAAATACGATGGCTTTTACGTAGCGCTCGCACGCTTGAATCTACCCCTGCTGACGCATGGCGGTGAAGAGCAGGCGGTGCAGGGAGCAGGAATGGGCGAGTTGAATAATCCTTTGCGACTGCGCCGCCCGTTAGATCACGGTGCGCGCGTTATCATCGCGCACTGTGCGTCGCTTGGTGAAAACGTCGATATCGATCGTGGATCCAACGGGCCGCGCACGGATGCCTTTGGTCTATTCGCGCGCCTGATGGATGAGCCTCAATACGAAGGGCGATTGTTCGGCGACATTTCGGCTGTTACCCAAGTCAACCGGATCGGGCGGCCGCTAGAGACTCTGCTGGCCCGTAGTGACTGGCATAGGCGGTTGTTAAACGGGTCAGACTATCCGCTTCCAGGAGTCATGCCGCTTTTCTCCGTGCGGCGATTTGTGGAACAGAGTTATTTGACAAGCTCGCAAGCCTCCGTGGTGTCCGAGATTCGACGCTATAACCCGCTGCTGTTCGATTTTGTCCTGAAGCGCAGCCTGGTAAAGAATGGGCGGCGATTCGCGCCGATGGTCTTCGAGTCTCGTCGCATGTTCGATCGCAAGCCGATTAAGACGAGGTGATTCGTCGAGGACCCGACCAAGAACGTTCTGGTCATCATTGAGGAAACATGAAGGAGGGGAAGATCTACAAGAATCTGCTCAGCGTAAATAGTTGCGACGGCCGGAGTTGAAACCTTGATCAGATGGAGTATAGGTTTTGGAGCGTTAACCTCTGCTTGCAAGCGAGTATGGAGATACGTCAGATTGGCCTTCCGCAGACCCGATGGAGGACGAAACCATGTATACGCGAATGCTGATACCGTTGGACGGTTCCAAGCTCGCCGAGAATGTGCTGCCCTACGCCCGCGCGCTGGCTAGAGCGCTGGATCTCCGTATCGAGCTGTTGAGTGTGGTGGATACGATGGATTTCGCCAGGACGACGCATGCGGGTCATGTGCGTGACTTTGACCCGATTATTGAAGCGGCTGTGCGGGAGGGCGAGCAATACCTCGAGAATGTCGCGCGCTCTTTCACCGGGATGACTGTCGATAACTGTGTTGTTAAACAGGGACAAGCGGACCAGATCATCGTCGAGAAAGCCGCCCGGGACAAAGAGACGCTGATCGGCATGGCCACCCGCGGCCGCTCGGGGATCCACCGGTGGCTGATGGGCAGTGTCGCCGAGAAGGTGCTGCGCGGGGCCACCAATCCACTTTTGCTCGTGCGCGGGGATGAAGAGGGAAAGAGCGATGGTGCGGCGACTTTGAAGAGCATTGTGGTGCCTCTAGACGGCTCCAAACTGGCTGAAATCGCTCTACCACGTGCTGTAGACCTTGCGAAGAAACTAGGTCTCGAAATCGTTCTCACGCGGGCGTATCAGATTCCATTGTCTACCTACGGCGTGGCAGACGCTGCTTACATCCCGAACCAAGACGCGTTCCTGACCGCGGTCAGAGAGGAAGCCGGCGCTTACCTGGAGGCGAAGGTCAACGAGGTTAGAGGAAACGGCATCGAGAAGGTCTCCTCCATTTTGTTGGTAGGTTCCGGAGCCGATGAGATCATCGACTTGGCGCGCACAACACCGGACAATTTGATCGCCATGTGCACCCACGGACGCTCCGGGGTAAAGCGTTGGGCGTTGGGAAGCGTAACCGAAAAGGTCGTGCGCCATTCGGGCGACCCGGTTTTGGTTGTCAGGGCCGATTGAGTGATCAGTGGTCGGCGACGTACGAATCGTACCGCGTTCGCTTCGCTGTTCAATCTCAGTGGGCTGGGTTCCCCGTAGCTTGCTGGTAAGACCTATTCCCAGACTTCTAAAAGTCCGATAGGGGTCGGGGACGGCGAGAGCCGTTCCCGACCCCTATCAACTGCGAGACAAATTCTTATGCAAATTTGATACGCTGCAGCTTGCTGTGAGGTAGTTTATTAATCAATTTCTAAATGAGCACAAAGAAAGGGAGGAGATGTTATGATTCTCAGTCGAACAAAAAGGTTTTTAGCCGTCATCGTTGCATCGTTGGCAGTAGGCGCATTCAGTGCCTCGTCGTTCGGCGCCGACGTGAGTGAAAAAGGGACGGGGCCGCAGAAAACCGATCCCCAAGCCGACAAGCAGCGGCTGATTGAAGGCCGCAAAGACCAGCAACAAAAAAGAGAAGAGCTGAGAGATGCGGTAAAGTCGGGAGCAAGCAAGGACGAGATCGAGCAGTTGAAAAACCAAGTTAAAGAAGGACAGAAAGCGATCGTCCAGGACAAAAAAGAGATCCGTCAAGATCGGCTAGAATCATTAAAGGATCAAGGCACAAAATCTTCCAAGGACACCAAATAGCCGGCGCAATACCTTCGCCAAGCCGACAGCTGGTTCGTCATGGTCGCGTCGATGCTGCTCGGCACTCACATCCTCGCGCTCTTCGGCATCGGCGGCGGGCTGCTGTTGGCCGCCGCAGGCTGGCGCATGCTCCACCACACCGAAGACGACGACGTCCATTCGGCCGCCGCTGAGGAGGCGGCCGGGCTCACCGACGCCGAGATCGTGCGGCGGAGCTTCTTCCCGATGACGTTTCCATTGACTACCGGCCCGGGCACCATCGCGGCTTCGATCGCCCCACGACGCTCATCCTGTACCTGGTCGGCAGCTTCGGGCTGGCCGGAGGTGCGGCTCTGGTGTCGCTGGTGCTCTATTTTCTATTCAAGAACGCCGCTTCGGTGCTGTGCCGGCTCGGAGAGATCGGGACGCTCGTGATGATGCGGCTGATGGCCTTCATTCTGCTCTGCGTCGGCATCCAGATCATGTGGAATGGCTGGGCTGAACTCAACGGGATGAAGCTGTGAGATCGTCGCGCCGTACCCTCTTCGCGCGCGCAACCTTCGCGCCGCTCATCCTGGCCATGTCGGTGACGGGATGCGGTACGCTTACCCGTAACCCGGTACCTCCAGAGCTAACGGCAGCGGCAAGGATTCCGGAGATGCCGGAGATCCGGGCGTGGGCCGGTCGCGTGAGCCCTGCGATGGAACGCGACTTCGCCCAGTCCTGCGAGCAGGAATCGCCCGCGGACTTCCCGCCCGGCGCCGACGGCATCGTTCGCTACCCTCATCTCGCGCTTTCTGGAGGCGGCGCGAATGGCGCTTTCGGTGCCGGATTCCTGAACGGCTGGTCGACGACCGGGAGCCGTCCGGTCTTCAAGATCGTCACCGGCGTGTCCACGGGTGCGCTGATGGCGCCGTTCGCGTTCCTCGGACCGCAGTACGATGACGCGCTGCATGAGTTCTACACGACGACGACGCGCGACATCTTCGCCATCGGATCGATCGGATCGATCCTGATCTCGCTCCTGCGCGGCGATTCGCTCGTCGACACCGGGCCGCTCGCTACACTGATTGCGCGGCACGTCGACGCCGAGTTCCTGGATCAGGTCGCCGACGCGCACAATCGCGGTCGGCGGCTTTACATCGGCACAGTCGACCTCGATTCCCAGCAATTCGTCGTGTGGAACATGGGGCTGATCGCCGCAAGCGGCCGAGCGGAAGCGCTGGAGCTCTTTCGTAAGGTCATGCTCGCCTCTGCGTCCATCCCGATCGTGTTTCCGCCGGTGTTCTTCGAGGTCGAGGCCGATGGGCGGATCTACGACGAGATGCACGTCGACGGCGCCGTCGCGGCGACCGTCTTCCTGAACGTCGGGGTTTTCAGGCCTTCCCTCATCCGCGAGCGCGCAGGACTCGGGGCAGGGAGGGAGGACATCTTCGTGATCCACAACGGACAACGGAGCACAACCTCAAGCCCGACGCCGCGGTCCCTGCGCGGAATCACCGCGCGGGTCATCGAGGCCTCCGGCCGGGCGGGGGTGGTCGGGGCTCTCTTTATCATCTATGCCTTCGCGCAGCGCGAGCAGGCGAGCTTTCACTGGGTCACCATCCCAGAAGGCGTGGAAATCCCCGGCACCGGAGCCTTCGACCCGGCGAAGATGACAGAGCTCTACGAGGTCGGTTACCGGACCGCGCTTGCGGGGCCCGTCTGGTCCGTGGATCCTCCGGGACTGCCAAGCGAAGGTTCTCCACCCTGACCGGCGAGAATGTAAGCCGACACCGCCGAACTAGCTAGGGTATTCTGACGGAGTATCGTGCATCGCGCATCTTACTCAGTCGACGGCTCGCGAGCGCTAAAGATTAACAGGGAGCGCTATCTTGAGCGACATTACCGTAACATTCCTGATCGTGCTCACAGCCGTGGGGTTACTCGTCTGGAACGGT
>Ga0209814_10000827_pt1 | contig 10628 bp, 7 predicted proteins | sample SoiMetdeltSBSDD1_FD_187597 | JGI IMG/M metagenome (GOLD analysis project Ga0209814, IMG submission 187597) | Bulk soil microbial communities from a Populus tree surrounding site in Tennessee, USA - Soil MetaG P. deltoides SBSDD1 (SPAdes) (version 2) | ecosystem: Environmental > Terrestrial >... | reverse complement strand
TTGCTAGATCGAAGATTACCGCCTTGGTGATGCCGCCGAGGACGTTTCTGTCCGTCGGCGTGCAAAGCTTGCCGTCGATGACCAAGAAAAAGTTATGCGCGCTGGTCTCGCTGAGATTACCGTCGATGTCGAGCATGAGAGGAATCGCCCGGGGATCCACCTGCTTCGCCTCGAAGGCCGCCATGGTATGGTTCATTTTGTTGGTGATCTTTGCCTTGGACTCGAGGCATTGCGGCGGGATTCGGCGCGTGGAAGGGATGACCAAGGGTGCGCCCTCGACATAGAAACTCGCGAACTCGGGAAAATTGACGATCACGCTGTAGACCGTTACCGTCGCATGGCCGCTGACTCGATTGCCCGTGGAGGAGCGCACGCCACGGCTCACCACTTGCCAGAGCGCACAGTCTTCGTTCTCACCTAAGAGCGGCTTGTTCCGCTCCAGCACTTCCAAAGTCGTTTTCTCCATCTCTTCGAGGGACATGCCGCAATCGATGCGCGTGTAATAAAGCGAGCGAAACAGCCGCTCGGTGTGCTCCCGCAGCTTAAAGGGTTTGTGGCGGAAGGTGCGCGTCACGTCGTAAACTCCGTCACCCGCGTTGAAGCCGCTGTCCAGCACGGAAACCTTCGCCTGACTCTCCGGCACGAAGGCACCATTGAGATAAACAATTCTTTCTTCCATCTTTTGGGCTTCCTTTCGTCGTCGTTTGCTAGTTCCGTAACCGCTGGTCGTTTCTTACAGTTCGCTTGGCCGGGGTGTCAAGCTGTATCTTATTATTGGGCGAAAAAGATCCGGCGGAATTCGTTGCTCAGATTCTTCGCCTCTTCTTCAGTCGGGTTATCCATGGGCACCATGTTGGGCGCCACTTTCTCAGCGCCCGGGATGGGCGGATAGACGCCGGGAAACAGAACGAATTCGCCATCGCTGGCGATCATTCTCTGTCCGTCCCCGGACACCGCGTATTCGATGTAGAGCCGGCCGGCGTTGGGGCGTGCCGCTTTGGCCCCCAGTGCCAGATGATTGGGATCGGAGAGATATTTGTCGAGTGAAACATACGAGACAGGCCCTTTATACTGCTTGACGAATTTGATGTAGGCGATACCGACTTGGGCCTCGCCTTTGATGATTGCGGGCGCTACCGGCGCCAGGGATTCGACCAGGAGCGGCTGCTGCTTGGCCAAGCCCTTCACATAGTCGCGCCATTTTCCTCCCATGAATTTTTCCAGGTTCCAGAAAAATTTCGCCGTCGTCGTATGCCGTGAGGGATCCGGAATGCTGATCTTCCCCTTCCACTTGGGGTCCAAAAGATCGTCGAGACTTTTCGGCGCGTCGCCGACTTTAACCAATTCGGTGTTGTAAAGAATGCTGATAGGCAAAAGACGCCACGGCGTGATGAGAGCGTCCTTTTCTTTAAACTGCTCGGGAAATTTTTCAGAGGAGGGAGGAACATAGCGAGCGAAGAGCCCTTCTTTTTTCATCAAGATCATAACGTCCCAGCTGGACTCCACCACGTCGAAGGCGGGTCGGCCGGCGCGCCACTCCGTTTGGGCGCGTTCCGCGACTGCCGTGGAGGAGCCGCGCCAATATTCGACCTTGATGTCGTACTTTTTCTCGAAGCCTTTGTGCAGTTCTTCCATCGCCTGGGGAACCACGGTGCCATAGACGATGACCTTACCCTCTTTTTTGGCAGCCGCGACATCGATGGCCTGGCTCTGGGCATTTGCAGCGCTCAGCGTTAACAGCATCACTAGGACTGACAAGATAAAACCTTTGATCATGGAATCACCTCCAGTCTCCGATGGAAACGATTGAACGGATCGATTCGGCGCCAAACAAAAGTTGAGGCCGGATTAAACAATGTGGCTCTTGCAGTTGTCAAGTATCGCGATCACATTCGTCCGATTTTCGCTTCCATCCTTTTGAATTCATTCTTGTGTCGCTTACCTCATGCCTAGGTGTAGCTATCGCCTGATCCCTGCCACGTCTTTACGTTGACACCCCGCCGGGCTTTTACTAGCATCGGCCATACAGATCGAGGGTAACGAAAGAACAGGAGCTTATTCCATGCTCAGTCAAGAAGAAAACGAGTTGTTGACCCGGGTAGGTCCGGAAACTCCGGCGGGGAAACTGTTGAGGCGCTACTGGCATGTTGTCTCAGCAGCATCGGAGCTCAGTGACGAGAAACCAAAAAAGCGGGTACGAATCCTGGGCGAGGATCTCGTGCTGTTTCGCAATCAAAGTGGAGACTACGGTCTCGTCGGCGAGCACTGCTCCCACCGCGGCGCCTCGCTCTATTATGGATTTGTCGAGGAGGATGGCATCCGGTGCCCTTATCACGGCTGGAAGTATGATTTCTGCGGCAAATGCATCGAACAGCCTTTTGAGAACCCGGAGGCCGGCTTCAAAGACAAAATCCAACATCCCGCCTATCCGGTGGCGAAGCTCGGCGGCCTGCTATTCGCCTACATGGGACCGCCGGAGAAAAAACCCACTCTGCCCCAATGGGATATCCTAGTTCGACAAGACGGCATGAAGAAAATCGATGTCTGTGAAGTTTTGCGCTGCAACTGGCTGCAAGCGATGGAGAACTCCGTCGATCCTACCCATACTTACTATCTCCACTCGCACAATCTGAAGCTAAAGGGAGCCAAGGACTACGTACCCTTTCATTATCAGCCTTTGAGCAAGATCGAGTTCGACTTGGTGATTCAGCCCAACTGGGCAGGGATTCAGAAACAGCGAGTTTTCGCCGGAGAGGACGTTCCTCCGGAGGCGCCGCACCCGCTAATCTTTCCCAACATCCTGTTCGTTCCCGTGCGTTTGGGTTACGCCCTACATTTCCGCACGCCTATCGACGATTTTAATACGCAGGTCTATCAGTTCCGCTTTAGCCCGACTAAAGATGGCGAGGCCGCAGAACAACCCGAAGACGCGCCCATTGAATATGTCGGTACCAAAAATCGCGAGGGCGAATTTCACCTGGATAACTTTGCTAGCCAGGACCACATGGCGTGGGAAACCCAGGGCCCCATCTCGGATCGCGCCAAGGAGCACTTAGGCGAATCCGACCGCGGCATCATCATGCTCCGTAAACTCTTGCGCGAACAGATCCAGGCGGTTCAAAACGGCGGAGACCCCATCGGCAGCAACATGGACCCGAACAAAGACAAAGTCATCCAGCTCATTCAAGAAGGCTACTCAGCGTTTTCCTTCGCAGCCGAGAGGGCGGCACGAGAGCATCAGGAGGCCTGATAGTTCGGGCGGGCTAGATCGCGGCCGCGGCCTCAGAATGAGAATCTTCGCGCTCCGAAGAAAAGCCCAGGCCTGTTCATGGCGCTCCTGCGATCTCAGCCGGGTGGCGCGTCGCTGGAGTAGCTGGTTTCGGGCGTGACGCACGATCGTGCGGGCGAACACATCTCGAACTGTCATGGATCCGAGAGTGAGTGCACTCAGGAGAATAGCGGCCGTTGCATCGCCAAGTAGCGCGCCCGCCGCAAGGGCGTATCGGGTCCCCGCCGTTCGCGCGCCTCCTGGGGAGTGCCGCGCTTCGCTAGAACACCAGTGTCCAGCCCTCCTTTTTCGCCCGCTCTCCTGTGTAGGCCACGCCATCCACCTTGAGTCCCTTGTTGTCGAGGAGCGTGATCATTCCCCCCTTGTTACCGAGCTGCACACTGGGCGGCAGCGCGATAACCAGCGTCGCTCCGGCGTTGATCGTGCCGGACAGGCCGTGCTTGTTCTTTAGCTTGTCGGCGATCTGCCACCCGGCCAGATCGATCGCGCTTGGCGAAGCATTGAGGATGGTGACCGTTTCATGCTCCGGCGACGGCCCGATCGGATTGACCAGCGCGCCGACGATGCGGATCGCATGATCGGGTTCGCCGGGGCCTGGTTGCGGCCCTGGGCCGGGGTGCGGCGTGTCTGGGCTGGTGTGGCCCGTTATGTCGTCCGTGTGCCAGGCCTGCGACTGAAATGCCAGGAAGATGGCCACCCACTGCCGCGTGGACGAGAATTGCAGCACGAGGCCGCCATCCTGCCACACGCCGTCATCGCCGAGGAAAGGGGGCACGTTGCCCTGGTTCATGTGAATGTCATGAATGCCGAGTCCGGGCAGGAAGTTGAAGATTTTGTCCCGCGTCTGTGGCTCGGGGCCCCAGCGCTGGCCAAAGGCATAGACCGTGGCGTCCGGTTCCTGAATAGCCCGCTTGACGAAATGCTCGAGCTGGTCACTCAAGTCATTGTCCGGACCGGGCAGGGTGGGAGGCAGCGGTCTCATGTCCAGGCGATTGAAGAGATTGGCGCGGATATAGTCCAGGCCCTGTCCGCCGGCGGCGCGTGGCAGCGGCGTGAAGCCTTCCGCCAAGTCTGGAAGACCCGTCGTGAGCGGATGCTGGAAATTGTCGTCTACCAAGAACAGCAGCTCTGACGGGCTGGCCTGGGATTTGGCATTGACGGCGATGCGGTTGTGCCCAGTGCCGGCGAGAATGTGGACCTGGTAGTGAGGAGTGGATTGGTCGTCTTCTCGCTTGGCCCCGATGGCTTTGCCTTTCAATACCCCATAGTTCGCTAGCGGCATATGCCTTCCTTGGCGAGCGGAATCTCCAGCTAGGATGAGCTAATCTTGATGGGCGTCTCGGACGCGGCTGATGGAGCCGGTTTTTGGGCGCGCCACTCGGTTGAGTTATCTTGTGGGCCGTTTTTATTTGAGAACTTCTTTTAGCTTAGCGACCAGCGTCGGTTCGAGCTTCAAAATCTCCTTGACGTTTTGTTCCAGCGTCGCGCCGTCAGTCGGATTGATGTCTAGGTTCCCCTTCTTGGCCTCGGCCAAGAAGTCCGGATCTTTCATCGTGTCGATGAACCCTTTGCGCAGAATCTGCACTCGGTCTTTGGGCGTGCGAGGAGGTAAAACGAAAGGCCTCACCGCCGGGCCGTGGGCTTGTAAGACGATCTGCATCAATCTCTTGGCCTCCTCAGTCTTCGCGAAGTTGATGGATACCGGAATCTTGGTCAGCTCTGGATGTGACTTAGTGTTCCCCTGGAGAACAATCGTCATGTCGCCACTCTCCACTTCCTTGCGCCAGGTCGATTTGGCCGACTCCCACGAAATACTGACCCCCGAAACTTCACCGCCGTTAAAGGCCAGACGAATTTCGGAAGTTCCCTTGTAGCCGGTTACCAATTGAAGCGGTAAACCGATGGTCGCTTTGAGGATATTGGGCACATCGTCGCTTCCCGTGCCACTCGCGATACCACCAAACTTCACGACTTGCTTGGAAGCCAGCCATTTTTCGACGTCGGTGACGCCGGTGGATTTCGCGACGCCGAGAACAAAATTGTCCTGCATCGGAGTGCCAATAAATTCGAATTGGGACGCATCGAACTCGATGCCCGGTTTTCCAAGCAGTTGGTGGAGAAATAGCCCGCCGATGAAGTGGCTCATGACAAGCCCGTCCGGCTTCGCGACCTTGTAGAGGTGATTGGCAGCAACCAGACTGCCCGCGCCGGTCATATTTTCGACGCTGATGGCGGGATTGCCGGGAATATGTTTGCCCATATGGCGCGCGATCATCCGCGCGTAGACGTCGTAACCACCCCCAGCTGCCAGCCCAACGATGATGCGAATATTTTTTCCTTCGAAGAAATTGGATTGGGCGTAAACCGTGGCCCATTTGTCGCAGAGTAAAACACTCAGGGCGACAATCATGAATCGTCTCGACGGCTTTTCATGAATCCCCCAAATGCGCAGAGCCACAATCACACCTTCCTACCAACCGCTCTTTTCACGGCTTCTTGAAGTGCCCGCGATGTATAAACCTGAGCCAGGTGGGCGCGAAATTTCGCTGAGGCGTGGAGGTCCTCCATTGGGTCGATGCCCTCAGTGACGTGAGGAGCGCTTTCCTCGATCAATTTGGGAGTGAGCTTATTGCCGCGCAAGCCTGCCTCGACTGTCCGAGCACGAAAGGGCTTCTCGCTCAAGCCGGTCACGCCGACACCGATATCCTCACAGCGACCGTCCTGAGCAAGTCTAAGCCAGACGGCTACGCCGACAATGGCGAAACCGGAGGCCTGCTGAGCCATCTTGAGGTAAGCGCTGCCGTAGCGCCGCGACGACACCGGCAGCCGGATCTCCGTCAGGATCTCGGTTAGGTCCATGGCCGTCGTCATGGTACCAAGAAAAAATTCCTCGGCGGCAATCGGTCGCTCTCCTTTTGGCCCGCTTAACTTCAACTCGCCGCCCAGTGCAAGAATTGCCGCCGGCCAATCAGCAGAAGGATCGGCGTGGGTCAGGCTGCCGCCGATGGTACCGCGATTGCGCACCTGCACATCACCGATGCCACGGGCCGTCTGAGGCAGCAACGGACATTTTGCCTTTAGCAGCTCCGCGCTTTCGATCTGGTAGTGCGTCGCGAGCGCGCCGACCACGATCTTGTCGTCTTGTTGGCTAATGTTGCGCAGGCCGGGAATTTTACTCAGATCGATAAGCAGCTTGGGATTGGCGAGCCTGAGCTTGAGCAGCGGCAGCAGGCTATGTCCGCCGGCCAGAAGCTTGGCCTCTTCTCCGTGAGCGGCCAACGCACGCACAGCCTCGTCTAAACTCTCCGGCGCGATGTAGTCAAAGGCGGCCGGGATCATCTGCGCCCTCCCGATCCCGCCGCTTTTGCTTCTTGGCACAAGCTCCAAATCTTTTGGGGCGTGAGTGGCATATCGATATGTGTGACGCCAAAGGGAGCCAGCGCATCTACCACCGCATTTACCACGGCTGGTGTGGAGCCGATGGTTCCCGCCTCGCCGATGCCTTTGATCCCCAGGGGATTCACCGGAGTCGGCGTTTCCGTCCGGGTCAGATTCAAACGCGGCAGGTCCGCCGCCCGGGGCAAAGCGTAACTCATCAAGCTGCCGGTGAGGAGTTGGCCATTCTCGTCATAGATCACTTCCTCGAACAGGGCTTGCCCCATACCTTGGACGATTCCCCCTTGGATCTGTCCATCGACCAGCAGGGGATTGATAACCTTGCCGCAGTCGTCCACTGCGATGTATTTTTTGATTTCGACCGTGCCGGTTTGCGGCTCGACTTCCACCACGCAGATGTGGGTCCCGAACGGAAAGGTAAAATTGGACGGCTCAAAACTGGATTCTGAGACAAGCCTCGGATCCATCTTTTTGGGAAACCTGCCACCCTGGTGAGCTTCCTGGGCGATTTGTTTTATCGTGAAGCCTTTTCTCGGCACCCCTTTGACGCTGAATCGCCCTTCTGCAAAGTTCAGATCGTCAGGATCCACCTCCAAGAGATGGGAGGCAAGCTCGCGTGCTTTCTCTTTGACCTTTTGCGCCGATTGATAGACGGCGATTCCGCCGACCGCGGTAGCCCGGCTGCCGAAGGTGCCGATGCCCTTGGGCACAGCAGCAGTGTCTCCATGGATCACCGTAATATCATCCAGCTCGATCCCCAGTTCATCGGCAACGATCTGGGCAAAGGAGGTCTCCTGTCCTTGCCCGTGCGGCGAGGCGCCTGACAAGACGGTTACTTTTCCATTGGGTTCCACCTGCACTTTGCCGTACTCCCACATTCCCTTCGGTCCCATGGCGCAGATTTCAACGTAGGTCGACACTCCGACTCCCAAATATTTTCCCTGATTTCTGAGCCGCTTCTGATCGCGGCGCAACTTTTCATAACCGGCAAGTTTAAGCGCTTTGCTCAACGCCAGCTGATAATTGCCGCTGTCATAAGCCAGTCCTGTTGCAGTCTTGAAAGGAAATTCCGTGGGCTTGGGAAAGTTTTTTCTGCGTACCTTCACGGGATCGATCTTCAGCTCTTGAGCGATCCGGTCCACCATCCGCTCGATCACATAAGTCGCCTCGGGCCGTCCTGCTCCCCGGTAAGCGTCCGTAGACATCTTGTTTGTGAAAACCGCCGTTAGTTCCATGCTGATCGCAGGAATTTTATAACAGCCGGAAAGCATGAGGCCCGTAAACGGTGGAATGGCAGGCGTGAAAAGTTGATGATACGCGCCGATATCGGCGATGACTTTGTATCTGAGCCCTAGGATCGTCCCATCCTTTTTCACCGCCGCTTCCACTTCACCCACCTGGCCCCGGCCATGAATGGTCGCTTGAAAATTTTCGCTACGCTCTTCGATCCACTTAACCGGACGGTCGAGTTTGAGAGCAAGGTAGCCCAATAGCCCTTCCTCGGCATAGACATTGAGCTTGCTGCCGAATCCTCCGCCCACTTCCGGCGCGATCACCCGCACCTCATTCTCTGGCAGCTTGAGCATCTGAGCGAGATTGCTCTTAAGCATGTGTGGAATCTGCGTGGAGGACCAGACGGTAAGCTCCTTGTCGGAGGAGAGATAGTGGGCTACAACCCCGCGCGGCTCGACGGCAATCGGCGCTAGGCGCTGATGCACGAGGCGCTGTTTGATAATTTTATCGGCTTCTTTGAAAGCCTGGGTTAAGTTTCCCTGCTTTTGCTCCGAGCGGAAGGCTACATTGTCAGACCATTCCGAATGGATGACGGGTGACCCTGGGGCTAGCGCCTTCTCCGGATCTGCGACCACTGGCAGAGGCTCATATTCCACTTGAATCAGGTCGAGCGCATCCCGCGCCGTATAGCGATCCTCGGCAACGACGGCTGCTACTCCCTCGCCGATGTAACAGACTTTGTCGACGGCGAGGACATAGTGTTTGGGAACCCTGAGCGTTTCATTGCCGCCGCTAACGGGCAAAGTGCCGATCTGATCTTTGATCTCCGAGCCCGTGACGACGGCGACCACACCCGGATGTTGCCGCGCCGCATCCGACTCAAGGCTTTTAATCTTTGCGTGGGCGTAAGGACTTCTCAGAATCGCCACGTGGAGCGTGTTCGGCAGGTTGACATCGTCCACGTACTGGCCAAGCCCGCGAATCAATCTCGGATCTTCACGGCGCTTGACCCTCGCACCAACTAACTTGCTTACTGGCATGGCGTTTCTCCGGTTTCGAGTTTCTAACCTGGATTATTCATCGTCGAAATCCGCCTAGTTTATTTTCTGCCCTAGCGTCCTTTGCGCCTTTGAGCGAGATTGTTCTTTTCCTTGCCTTTTGCCCGTCGGCCTCCGCCTCATTGCCTTTGCCGCGTACTGGACCGCGTCGACGATGTGCTGATAGCCGGTACAGCGGCAGAGATTTCCGTCAAGAGCGTGGCGGATTTCATCCTCCGTAGGCTGTGGGTTCCGCATCAGCAGTTGGTGCGTGGTGAGAATCATTCCCGGAGTGCAGAAACCGCACTGCAGCCCGTGACATTCCCAAAAGGCCTCTTGAATCGGATGGAGTTTCTCTCCTTGGGCCAGACCTTCGATGGTTAAAACATCAGCGCCGTCGGCCTGCACCGCAAGCACCGTGCAGGACTTGACCGCATTGTCGTTCAGCATGATCGTGCACGCCCCGCAGATACTGGTTTCGCAGCCAATGTGCGTGCCCGTTAGCCCGGCCAGATCCCGAAGAAAATGAACCAGGAGCAGCCGCGGCTCCACTTCCTGGACATGATCGACGCCGTTGATCCGGACCGAAATTTTTTTCTTCCACGCCCCGTCCATCTTCTGAGACCCTATCTCAATGGCTTGTCAACGATCAAGTTTTTTCTTGCTTGCCATGGCCATATAACGACACATCCATGTCTGAATTAGACGCTGGGCCTGAAGTTAGCTCTTATCCTAAACGCTTTACGGCAAATGTTTTGGGATATCAATTCGGGAAACTGTGTATTTTGTCACGTCCTCCTCGGGCTCATCCCCTACCGTCATCGTCAACGGCAAGGCGAGGTTCGTCACAAATATCTTATCGTCGACGATCACGACGCTCGCCGGAAAAAGCAGCCCACGGGGCGACCCGTCGTCTCGGATGCCTAGGAAGTCCCCCAGTTTGGCAATGACGCGGCCGTTCTCGTTGAGAATAAACACAACGTCTCCCTGATTTGCGGCGACCACGAGCCTGCCGTGATGAAAGGCGATCCCGTCCGCGCCGTCGATGCTTTCAGCAAAGACGCTAAGGTCTCCCATTTTCAAATCCAGCCGCAATATACGATCGTCCCCCGTATTGGCGATAAACAGCTTGGTCCCATCCCTACTCAACGCTAGGCCGTTGGCGCCGAAGGGAGGAAAGCCGGCTGTCGCCAATAGGCCGTCATGTTTGACAGTGGCGACCTCGCAAGGCGTGTCGCATTTGTGCGCATTGTCAATCCGAAAGATCGCTCCTTGAAAAGAGTCCGATATATAAAGATTGCCACTTTTATCGAAGGTAAGGGCGTTGGGCGCAGGAAAACCGTTTCCAAACCTGATCTTGTCTTCGGTCCCATCCGGGTTACCTACAGTTCGCTTGGGCGGCGGCCCAATAAAGGGGATCGAAGCAACGTCCTCAATTTCTTCTGTCGTATCGGTAAAGTTGGCTTTAATCCGCTGAATCTTAGAAGCGCCAAAGTTGCAGATATAAACCTTGTTGTCCCAACCGTTAAATTGAAGTCCCAGGAGCGGCGTCCCACCAAAATCTCGCTGGGCAACCAGCTCACCATTTTTCTTATACCGCAGAAGTTTATTGCTGTTGGGACCACCATCGAAGGTACCAACGTAAATCTCTTCCGTCTTGGGATTGGCAGTGA
>Ga0209814_10000825_pt1 | contig 10634 bp, 8 predicted proteins | sample SoiMetdeltSBSDD1_FD_187597 | JGI IMG/M metagenome (GOLD analysis project Ga0209814, IMG submission 187597) | Bulk soil microbial communities from a Populus tree surrounding site in Tennessee, USA - Soil MetaG P. deltoides SBSDD1 (SPAdes) (version 2) | ecosystem: Environmental > Terrestrial >... | reverse complement strand
CCCGACCGACCGGGGCACCCCCTCGGGGTTCCCCGGCCGCTGCGGCCGACCAGGGACCCGACCCGCTGCCGGCTGGGCCGTCGTGGGGTTCCCCGGCCCCCTCCGCCGGAGGAGCCGCCGCCCGCAGCCGGGTCGCGGCCCGGTCGGCCAGGCCCTCGGTCTCGGGCCGGGGCACGAACACGCCCGGCCCGACGGCCAGCCGCAGCCGCCCGAACGGCGCCCACCCGATCACGTACTGGAGCGGCTCCCCCGTCACCCGCCGGGCCACCATGGCCCGCAGCGCCCGGTCGTCGGGGGCCTCCTCCAGCAGCCAGTCGGCCTCGGCCCGGGCCGAGACGCAGCCGGCGGCGGCCAGCTCGCGGGTCGCCCAGGCACGCAGCGCACGCCGACGGCCGAGGTCCGGCGGAGCGGTGGTCATGCCGGCGCCTCGGCCGCGGCCAGGGCGGTCTCGGCGTCCCTGGCCGCCAGCTCGTCGATGATCCGGTCCAGGCCGCCGCCGTTGAGCACCCCCGGCAGGTCGCCCACGGACAGGCCGATGCGGTGGTCGGTGACCCGGTCCTGGGGGAAGTTGTAGGTCCGGATGCGCTCGGAGCGGTCCAGCGAGCGGACCTGGGAGCGGCGCTCGGCCGCCAGCTGGGCCTGCTGCTCGGAGATGGCCCGCTCCAGCAGCCGGGCCCGCAGCACCCGCATGGCCTTCTCGCGGTTCTGGATCTGGGACTTCTCGTCCTGCATGGACACCACGATGCCCGAGGGCAGGTGGGTGAGGCGCACCGCCGAGTCGGTGGTGTTGACCGACTGCCCGCCCGGGCCGGTGGAGCGGTACACGTCGACCTTGAGGTCGCCCGGGTCGATGGTGACCTCGACCGGGTCGGCCTCGGGGAGGACGTTGACCCCGGCGGCCGAGGTGTGGATGCGGCCCTGGGACTCGGTCACCGGGACCCGCTGGACCCGGTGCACGCCGGCCTCGTACTTGAGCCGCGACCAGGCGCCCCTGCCCTTGACCGCGAACACGACCTCCTTGACGCTGGCATCCAGATTCGACTCGCTCTGGGACAGCTCCTCGACCTTGTAGCCGTGCTGCTCGGCCCAGCGGACGTACATCCGGTACAGGTCGCCGGCGAACAGGGCGGCCTCGTCGCCGCCGGTGCCGGCACGGACCTCGACGATCACGTCCTTGTCGTCGTTGGGGTCCTTTGGGACCAGGGCCCGGCGGAGCCGCTCCTCCAGGGCGGCCTGGCGGGCCTGGGCGTCGGCGATCTCCTCCTCCAGCAGCGCCCTGCCGTCGGTCGTGCGCTCCTCGCGCAGGAGCTCGCGGGCGGTCGCCAGGTCGTCGGTGGCCGACCGCCACGCCCGGTACGTCCGGACCACCTCGCCCAGCTCGGCGTGGCGCCGCGACAGCTCGATCAGCCGCGTCTGGTCGGCGATGACCCCCGGGTCGGCGAGCTGGCGCTCGACGTCCTCGTAGGTCCGCTCGATCTCCTCGAGCCGTTCGAACATGGTCAGCCGCCTCGGGGCAGGTCCTCCGGCGCCGGCTCGGCCGGAAGCCGCCGCCCGGGGAGCGGGCCGGCCAGGTCGTCGACCTGGGCGCCGGCGCCGGCGGCCAGCGGGGAGGGCAGCGGCCCCACCGTGGCCCGCGCGGCCGGGGGCAGGACCTGCTCCAGCGAGCGGATGGCGACCTCGATCATGTCGGGGGTTGGCGGCTTGGTGGTCAGCATCTGGAGCCACAGGCCGGGCTTCATCAGCGCCTTGACCAGGGACGAGCGCTCCCGGCCGGCGCCGAGGCGGATGCCCTCGTAGGCGATGCCGACGATCACCGGCACGGCCAGGATCTGCAGCGGCACGCGCACGTACAGCGGCGGGCGGCCGATGGCCGAGAACAGCACCGTGAACAGGATCAGGGTGACCACGAACAGGATCAGCAGGAAGTTGGTCCCGCAACGGACGTGCAGGGTCGGGAAGCGGCCGACGTTGTCCGGCTCCAGCGGCAGCTTGGCCTCGTAGCAGTGGATCGTCATGTGCTCGGCGCCGTGGTACTGGAACACCCGGCGGATGTCCCGCAGCGACGAGATGGCCACGATGTAGAGCAGGAAGAAGGCGAGCCGGGCCAGGCCCTCGACCAGGTTGAAGATCAGGTTGTTGGGCAGGTGCGCCGACAGCCAGTTGGTCCCGGCGGCCGGGGCGAGGATGAACAGGGCGGTGAAGAACGCGGCCCCGATCCCGAGCGACCAGCCCATCTGCCGGTTCGAGAGCTGCTCCTCCTCCTCGAGGGCCTGGTTGCCGGAGATGGCCAGGGCCTTGACGCCGATGGCCAGCGAGTCGGCCAGCACGCCGATGCCGCGGAAGAACGGCAGCTTGAACAGCTTGACCCGGCTGGCCAGGGGCCGCAGGGAGTGCTTCTCGAGGTAGATCTCACCCGCGGGGCGGCGCACGGCAAGCGACCAGGCCTCCTGGCCGCGCATCATCACGCCTTCCAGGACGGCCTGGCCGCCGTAGTAGAACGGCTGCTTCCTGCCGGTCTCGTCACCCACGTCGGTCGGCCCGCTCAGGCGGTCGACTCTGGAGCCTTGCGCTTGCCGTAGCGGCGCTCGAAGCGCTCCACACGGCCGCCGGTGTCGACCAGCTTCTGCTTGCCGGTGTAGAAGGGGTGGCACTTGGAGCAGATGTCGACCCGCAGCTCGGAAACGGTCGAGCGGGTCGTGAACTCCTCACCGCACGAGCAGCGCACGGTGGTCACCTTGTACTCGGGGTGGATGCCCTGCTTCATAGCTGTTCGCAGTCCTCACGTCTCTGTCGGGTTCTGGGATCCTATACCGGGAACGACCTGCGCCGTTCCGACATTCCACACCCCTGCCTAGTTGATGTTGGCCCGCTGGATGTGGCGGAGGAACTCGGCGTTGGTCTTGCTCTGGCGCATCCGGTCCACCACCAGCTCGAGGGCCTGGGCGGGCTCAAGGGCGCCGAGGACCCGGCGCAGCTTCCAGGCCACGACCAGCTCCTCCTCGGACAGCAGCAGCTCCTCCTTGCGGGTCGAGGAGGCGTCGACGTCCAGGGCGGGGAAGATGCGGCGCTCGGACAGCTTGCGGTCCAGGCGGACCTCCATGTTCCCGGTGCCCTTGAACTCCTCGAAGATGACCTCGTCCATGCGCGACCCGGTGTCGACCAGGGCGGTGGCCAGGATGGTCAGCGACCCGCCCTCCTCCAGGTTGCGGGCGGCCCCGAAGAACCGCTTGGGCGGGTACAGGGCCGAGGAGTCGACGCCGCCCGACAGGATCTTGCCGCTGGCCGGGGTGGCCAGGTTGTAGGCCCGCGACAGCCGGGTGATGCCGTCCAGCAGCACGACCACGTCCTGGCCGTACTCGACCAGCCGCTTGGCCCGCTCGATGGTCAGCTCGGCGACCTGGCAGTGCTCCTCTGAGGGCCGGTCGAAGGTCGAGTAGATGACGTGGGCCTTGGTCGAGCGCTGCATGTCGGTGACCTCTTCGGGCCGCTCGTCGGTGAGCAGGATGATGAGGTGCACCTCGGGGTTGTTGTCGCTGATGGCGTTGGCGATCTGCTTCATCAGCGTGGTCTTGCCCGCCTTGGGCGGGGAGACGATCAGCCCGCGCTGGCCCTTCCCGATCGGGCACATGAGGTCCATGATCCGGGTCGAGATCTCGGTCGGGTTGTGCTCCAGCCGCAGCCGCTCCAGCGGGTACAGCGGGGTCAGGTCCTTGAAGTCGCGCCGGTTGCGCGCCTCCTCGGGCTCCAGGCCGTTGACCTTGTCGATCCGGGACAGGGCGGCGTACTTCTCGGAGTCGCGGGGCAGCTTGACCGTGCCCTCGATCTCGTCGCCGCGGCGCAGGCCCATCCGGCGGATCATCGACAGGGGCACGTAGACGTCCTCGGAGCCCGGCAGGTAGCCGTTGACCCGCAGGAACCCGTAGCCGTCCTGGGAGCGGATGTCGAGGGTGCCGGTGCGGCTGACCTCGGGCCGGTCGTCGGCCTGCTGGCGGTCGCGGTAGTCGGGCCGCTCCAGCAGGGCCACGTTGCCCTGGTCGAAGCCGCCGCCGCCGCGGTTGCGGTTGCGGTTGCGGTTCCGGTTGCGGCGCCGGCCCCCGCCCTGGCCCTGCTGGTTCTCCCAGCGGTTGCCGCCGCCGCCCTGGCCGCCACCCCAGTCACGGTCGCGGTCGCGCCGCTGCTGGCCGCGGTCGCCGCCGCCCTGGTCGGACTGGCCGTCACCCCGCTGCTGCTGCTGCGGGTCGGCCCCGCCCTGGGCCTGGTCGCCCTGGGGCTGCTCGGCCTGGCCGGCCTCGGTCACGGTGGCCGGCGGCGTCCCCGCCTCGGCGGCCGGGGCCGGCTGCTCGCCCGTGGGCGCCGAGGTCGCCTCGGCCCCGTCGGACGGCGACGAGGCGGACCCGCTGCCGGCTGGACCGTCGTGGGCGACCTCGCCGTTGCTGCTCGGCTCGGTCATCGTGGCCGGCGGGGACCCGGCGGCGGCCGGCTGGCCGCCGTTCCCGGACACCTCGACCGGCGCGGAGTCCGACGCCCGATCCACCGGGGCACCCCCCTGGGGCTCCCCGGACCCCTCCGCGGGGGCCTGGGCCTCGGTGGTCGTCCTGGTGGTCGTTCCCCCCCGCCGGCCCCGGGAGGGGGCCGACGAGGGCACGAACTCGACACCCTGGGCCTTGGCGATGATCGCGCCGATCAGGTCGGCCTTGCGGAGTCGCTGGTAGCCCTGGACACCCATGGACGAGGCGATGGCCTGCAGCTCGGGCAGGACCTTTCCCTCGAGGATGTCGCGTTCGGTAGTTGCCATGTTCACCTTCCCTGTAAGGCGGCGACGTGCCGGCTGGAGGTGCCGGGGACCGTACGTCGCCGCCCGGTTGCCGGGGTCTTTGAGATCAGTGGATGCCTGATGCGGCACCGTGGGGAGAAACTCGCGCTCGCTCCTAATCCTGTTCCCGTCGACGGGGCCGGGCGGCGCGGCACGAACCGCACACCGCCGGAGGCTGGCGTCCGATCACGTGACCCGGTCGACTGCTCGAACGGAACTGGTGGGTTGCCATCGCTGGCCAGCCGCGCCGGGATGCCGAAATCGCCAAATCTGAGCCGATAAAGGCGGGGGCGTCGACTGAATTGCCAGCGACTGAGACGTTCCGCATTGTACGGGCCGGACCGGGAGGAGCGCAACAGGGGTCACTCCTCCATCAGCACGCGGACGTCGCCGTCCTTGTCCAGCAGCGAGAAGCCGGTCGTCTCGCCCTGGCGCTGGAACACGATCGACACCGTGGAGTCGCCCACCCGGAGGTCGTGCAGCTCGACCGTGTTGAGCCAGCCGGGCAGCTGCGGCTTGTTCACGTTGATGGTGTTGGCGGGCGCGTCCGCCGAGATCCCGAGCATCGCCTGGAGCAGCAGGAACGGAGCCCCGGCGGCCCAGGCCTGGGGCGAGCAGGCGACCGGGTAGGCCACCGGGCGGTTGGGCGAGCGCCGGGTGAAGCCGCAGAACAGCTCGGGCAGGCGCATGTCGTCCACGGTCACGGCCATCTCGAACATGGCCGTGGCCAGCCGGTTGGTCGCCTTGGCGAAGCCGAAGCGCTTCAGCCCGGCCCCGATGAAGGCGTTGTCGTGCGGCCAGATCGAGCCGTTGTGGTAGCTCATCGGGTTGTAGGCGGCGGCCGACTTGGAGAGCGTCCGCACCCCCCAGCCGGAGAACATGTCCGGGGCGAGCAGCCGCCTGGCCATGGGCCCGGCCTTGTCGGGCTCGACGATGCCGCAGTACAGCCCGTGGGCCGGGTTGGAGGAGATGGACGCGACCTGGCGCTTCTCGCCGTCGAGGGCCATGGCGTAGAACTGCTCGGACTCGACCCAGAAACGCTCGTTGAACGCGTCGCGGAGATCCGCCGCCTCCCCCCGCAGGGCCGCCGCCCGGGGGGCGTGGCCGAGGGCCTCGTACACCTCGGCCATGCGCAGCTTGGCCAGGTAGACGTACGCCTGGACCTCGGCCAGGGCGATCGGGCCCTCGGCGAGCTTGCCGTCGACGTGGACCACCGAGTCGTGGGAGTCCTTCCAGCCCTGGTTGACCAGGCCGCGGGGGCTGGAGCGCCGGTACTCGAGGAACCCGTCGCCGTCCAGGTCGCCGTAGACGGCGACCCAGTCCAGGGCCCGCTCGACGTTGGGCAGCAGCCGCCGGCAGAACTCCAGGTCGCCGGTCCAGCGGTAGTAGGTGCCGAGCAGCAGCAGCCACAGCGGGGTCGAGTCGATCGAGCCGTAGTAGGGGGTGTGGGGGATGACCCCGGCCCCGGCCAGCTCCCCCTGGCGCAGCTCGTGCAGGATCTTGCCCGGCTGGGCGTCGCGCCAGTCGTCGACCTCGTCGGCCTGGAAGGCGGCCAGCACCTCGAGGGTGGTCCTGGTCAGGTCGGGGTTGACCATCAGGGTCTGGTGGCCGGTGAGCAGCGAGTCGCGGCCGAAGGGGGCCACGAACCAGGGGATCCCGGCCGCCACCACGTTCCCGTGCGTGGTCGGGGTGAGCAGCGCCCTGAGGTCGCGCAGGCCCCGCGACAGCAGCGAGTTGTACAGCTCGTTGTCGGTCCAGACGCGGGTGCAGGCGCGCTCCCAGGCCTCGTAGGAGCGGCGCAGGTCGTGCATGACCGCGTCGAAGGAGCGCTCGGGGGTCCGGGAGCCGACCGCCCGCGGCTCGACCGTGAGGGCGATCAGCTCGGTCTGGGTCGGCTCCAGGCGCAGGCGCCAGGAGGCCACCACCAGCCCGTCGTCGACCGAGACCTCGGTCGGCTCCAGCTCGAAGGCGATCCGGGTCTCGCGGAAGACGCCGTCCTCGCCGGCGTAGGCGAACACCGCCGAGCGCCGGTCGGCCTTGGGCCGGGCCAGCCGGCCCCGTACCGCCCGCTTGAGCCCGCGGACCTCGAAGATGTCGGCGAAGTCGGTGCCGAAGGTCAGGCGGACGGTGAGGGTGACGGCGGCGGCGTTGTAGTTCTTGATCCGGATGCGCTCGTACAGGCGGCCGTCGACGACCCGGGTGCGGCGGATGTTGACCGTGCCCTGGACGGCCGCGACCGAGCCGTCCTCCTCCACCAGGTCCTGGTTGGCCAGGTCGACGTGGCTGGCGTAGGCCCGGTCGGCCGAGGTCGACAGCAGCAGCGGGGCGTGCCCGTCGACCTCCAGCCGGAAGTCGGACAGGTAGCGGGTGTCACGCCAGTAGAAGCCGGCCCCGGTGGCCTGCTCGGCGTCCAGGTTCCCCTCGGCGTCGGCGCACAGGAACATGTCGCCTTCCTTGGTCGACCACAGGCGCTCGGTGCGGGCGTGCATGACGGCCGCGACGCCCTTGACCAGCACGCGGTTGACCGAGGCGTCGGCCAGCACGAACTCCTCGCCGGCGGGCGAGGTCAGCTTGTCGGGCACGGGAGACTCCGCGTCATTGGCTGCGGCACAGGAACGCGGCTGCCTCATCCTTCGGCGGACAGCCAGACGACTCGACCCGGCAGTGTACTAGAGCGTCGAGCGTCCCAGGGCGCCCTGGCCGGGCAGCTCCAGCCGCCGGACCCGCCAGCCCTCGGCGCCGGTGGCGGCCACCGCCTCCTCGGCGTCGGCCAGGGCGCCCGGGGCCGCCTGGCGGGGGCACAGGACCAGCAGCGACGGCCCGGCGCCGGAGACGAAGGCGGCGTGCCCGGCCGCGCGCAGCAGCTCGAGCAGCTTGGCCGCGTCGGGGGTCTGGGTCAGCCGTTCGGGCTGGTGGAGGAGGTCCTCGGTGGCCGGCAGGAGGAGCTCGGCGTCGCCGGCCAGGGCCAGGGGCAGCATGGCCGAGCGGGCCCCGGTGTGGGCGGCGACCGCGAACGGCACCCGCTCGGGCAGCAGCCGGCGGGCCTCGGCGGTGGCCATCGGCTCGGGGGCGACCAGGGCGACGGCGACCAGGTCGGGCGAGACGGGCACGGCCCGCCAGCGCGGCCGGCCGTCCTCGACCCAGGCCAGGGTGGCCCCGCCGTGCAGGCAGGGGGTGGCGTTGTCGGGGTGCCCCTCCAGCTCGCAGGCCAGGGCCAGCAGCTCGGCGTCGGGGAGGCCGGGGGCGACCAGCCGGCGGGCCGCGGTCAGGCCGAGGACGACGGCGGCGGCGCTCGACCCGAAGCCGCGCCCCAGCGGGAAGCCCTTGACCACCGACAGGTGCAGGGGGGGCAGGCCCACCCCGGCCTCGGCGGCCAGGCGGCGCATGGCCACCGCGACCAGGTTGTCGGGCCCGGTCGGGAGCAGCTCGGCCTGCTCGCCGCTCACCTGGATGGCGTCGACCGGGGCCCGGCGCACCTCCAGCTCGTCCCACCAGTCCAGGGCGATCCCGGCGGCGTCGAACGCCGGCCCCAGGTTGGCACTGGTGGCCGGCGCCCGGACGTGGAGGGGGTGGCTGGCTTCCATGGCCGGAAGCCTAGCCGATGCGGGCCCGCGGCCAGGTCAGGGCTGGGGCTGCGACTGCGTCTGGCCGGTGCGGAGGGGGATCTCCTTGAGCAGCAGGGCGACCACGAAGGCGACGACCAGGAACGGCACCCCGACGAGGAACACGTCGTCCAGGGCGTTGGTGAAGGCGCCGAGCACGATGCTCCTGACCGGCTCGGCCAGCTGCTGGATGGCCTGGACGTTGTTGGCATCCACGTGCGGCCCGCCGGCCCCCGTGTGGATGCCCGCCCTGGCCAGCTGCTCGGCCAGGTAGTGGGCGAGCCGGCTGGACAGCACGGCCCCGAACACGGCCGCCCCCATCGAGCCGCCCATCTGGCGGAAGAAGGTGGTCGAGCTGGTGGCCGCGCCCATGTCCCGGTACTCGACCGAGTTCTGCACGGCGGTGACGATCGTCTGCATGGTGAACCCGAGGCCGGCCCCGAACAGGTACTCGTACAGGGCGACCTGCATGAACGGGGTGTCCACGTCCAGCCGCGACAGCAGGACCATGGCCACGGTCATCACCACCGCCCCGATCACCGGGAAGATCTTGTAGCGGCCGGTGCGGGTGATCAGCTGGCCGGAGGTGATCGAGGTCGAGAAGATGCCGATGATCGCCGGCAGCAGGGCCAGGCCGGACTGGGTGGGCGTGAACCCCTTGACCGCCTGCAGGTAGACGGGCAGGAAGATGATCGTCCCGAACATGGCGATGCCGGCCAGGAAGGCGAAGATGTTGCCGACGGTGAACACCTGGTTGCGGAACAGCCGCAGGGGGATGATCGGCTCGGGGGTGCGCCGCTCGATCATCACGAACGCCACCGTCAGCAGGGCGGCCCCGGCGAGCAGGGCGAGCGCCCCGACCTCGGTCCAGCCGTAGTCGTTGCCCCGCCAGTCCAGGTACAGCAGCAGGCAGGTCACGGCGCCGACGATGGCGGCCGCGCCCAGGTAGTCGATGCGGTGCTCGCGGCGGACGACCGGCATCTTGAGGGCCGCCGAGGTGACCGCCAGCGCGGCCAGGCCGACGGGGATGTTGATGTAGAAGATCCAGCGCCAGCCGACGGTGTCGGTGAGCCAGCCGCCCAGCAGCGGGCCGGCCACGCTGGAGACGCCGAACACGGCCCCGAAGTAGCCCTGGTAGCGGCCGCGCTCGCGGGGCGGGATGACGTCGCCGATGATGCTGAGGGCGATCGCGAACAGGCCGCCGCCGCCGACCCCCTGGAGGGCCCGGAAGGCGATCAGCTGGCCCATGTTCTGGCTGAGGCCGGACAGGGCCGAGCCGATCAGGAAGATCACGATGGCGACCTGGAAGATCAGGCGGCGCCCGTACAGGTCGGAGATCTTGCCCCACAGCGGCGTGGTCGCCGTCGAGGTGAGCAGGTAGGCGGTGACCACCCAGGAGAGCTTGTCGAGGCCGCCGAGCTCGCTGACGATGCGGGGCAGGGCGGTGCCGACGATGCCCTGGTCGAGGGCGAACAGCAGCATCCCGGCCATCACCCCGGCCAGCACGACCAGGATCTGCCGGTGCGAGAGGTAGTTGGGGGTGGGCTCGCCGGCGCCGGGCGGGAGCTCGGCCTGGCCGGTGGCGGCCGAGCCGGCGACGGCCGCGGTCGAAGGGGTGTCGGAAGGTGTGGTCATCTGGTCTCCGGATCTGCGGCCAGCCGGTCGAGGCTGTCGGCCAGCCGGGTGAGCAAGGTCGTGAGGGCGGCCCGGTCTCCTTCGGGCCAGTCGGCGATGGCCCGGTCGACCACCGTCGCCCGGAGCCGCATGGCCCGCGCGAGGGCGGCCCGGCCCTTGGGGGTGAGCCGGATCCGCGAGGCACGCCGGTCGCCCGGGTCCTCCGTCCTGGCCAGGAACCCGCCGTCCTCCAGGTGGCGGACGTGCCGGCTGGCCGTGGAGGTGTCCAGCCCCATGCACCCGGCCAGCTCCGACACCCGCAGGGACCCGTTGGCCAGCACCTGGTAGAGCACGTGCATCATCGCCGGGTCCCCGTGCCCCTGGGGCAGCCGCGACTTGAGCCGCCGGCCCACGGTCAGCAACGAGACCACCAGCTGCTGTCCGCTGGTCGTCTCTCTGGGCAGGGTGGGCACGGGCACGCCGACCACCTTGCCACAGATTGCTTGCAGCATGCAACTAATTGTCGGGTCAGCGGTGCGGAGGCTCGGGCGGGGACCCGGTCAGTCCAGGTTCAGGTGGGCGGCGGCGGCCGCGGGGTCGGGGGC
>Ga0209814_10000815_pt1 | contig 10688 bp, 11 predicted proteins | sample SoiMetdeltSBSDD1_FD_187597 | JGI IMG/M metagenome (GOLD analysis project Ga0209814, IMG submission 187597) | Bulk soil microbial communities from a Populus tree surrounding site in Tennessee, USA - Soil MetaG P. deltoides SBSDD1 (SPAdes) (version 2) | ecosystem: Environmental > Terrestrial >... | reverse complement strand
GGCGACTGAAGTTAGTCCAACAAACCAATCGGGAATCGGCAATCCAAAATCTAGCTACGAACGATTCAGCGGCTGCCCGCTCTGAGTGCCGATCCAGATTTCGCCGCCTTCATAAACTTCTTTTTTCCAGATCGGCACCGTTTTCTTGATTTCCTCGATGGCGAATCTGCAGGCGGCAAATGCGGCCTCGCGATGAGCCGCTGAAACGGCGATCATTACGCTCGGTTCCGTAATCTGCACGGGACCCACTCGGTGGACGATGGCCATCCGGCAGACCTGCCACTTTCTCCTTGCTTCCTCACCAAGACGGGTCAATTCCTTCTCGGCCATTTCCGGGTACGCTTCGTAGTCGAGCGCGATGACTTTGCGTCCCTCGTTATTGTTGCGCGTCGTGCCGATGAAAGTCGCAATCGCTCCAGCCTCGGGGTCGGTGACGCAATCAACCAACTCTTGAAGATTGATAGGCTTATCGGTGACGCGAAACATCTCTACCCTCCACTCACCGGAGGAACGAAGACGACTTCATCGGCGTTCTTGAGGACGCGATCCGGCTTCACATAATCCTGATTGACAGCGTAAAGTAGCCGAATCCCAGGAACAGCCAACTTCGGATAATCTTGTTGCAGCACCGCCCAGAGATCAGCTACCGTGCTGCCTTCTTTGATCTCCTTGATGACTTCCGCCGCGCCGGCGCGCTCTCTCAAAATCGCGAAGAGTTTGACTTTGACCGTCATTTTCCCTGCAGCTGAGAGACCATGTGGCGCAGCTCCGGCAAAATCAGTTTCTCCATCGCCAACCTTACGGCGCCTTTGGAACCGGGAAGCGAGATAAGAACTTTCCCTTGCGCCGAACCCGCAACCGCCCGACTCATTATCGCAGCGGAGCCGATGTCTTGATAGCTCAAATAGCGAAAGATCTCCCCGAACCCGTCGAGCCTTTTGTCGAGTAGTGTCATAATGACCTCGTAAGTTCCATCGCGGGGCGCAATGCCAGTCCCACCGTTGACAACAACCGCCTCAACCCGCTCGTTGGCGAGCGTTTCGCGCAGCAGTGCCTCAATCTCGGCCGGCTCGTCCTTGACGATCCGATAACCGGCCAACAGGTGCTTCTCGTCGGCGAGCAACGACTTGATCAATTGCCCGCTCTCATCTGTAGTCTCGTCACGTGTGTCGCTCACCGTGACAACAAAACAGTTAATGCTTCGCTTACCCTTTGCTTTATGCTCTTCTACCGACATAGGGTTGCCTCGTTAGTCGAAACTATAACAATCCCGTTGACTGATTTCAAAAGTCTTGGGGTCGGCGCTCTGAACCTGCTAGGCGAATATCATGGACCGGGAAAGATTCAACGTCCTCCGGCTTCAACCTGACAATCTGCTGGCCTGAACACCCTTGACAAGCGACGCGGGAAGCATAAGGTAAAGCCGTTTTGATCGCTTTGCATGACCTCGCACCATTGGAAATGAGGGACGTGGCATTCTATGGCTAGGTGGCACTGGCTCGAGCAAGTGACGGATCAAGAACAGCTATTGCGCCTTAAGCTGCTCGGGACCGTTCCGCTCTTTGCGGGTTTGAGTCGAAGGCAACTTGGCAAGCTTTTGGTAAAATTCTTCGAAAAAGAGTATCTTCCTGGCGAAACAATCTTCATGGAGGGGGAGCCCGGAAAGGCGTTGTTTATTATCCTCGCCGGCAGTGTATCCATCTGCCGCGCTCTCAACGAAGGAGAAGAACTACTTGCGACACTGACCACAGGCGGTTATTTCGGCGAGCTGGCGCTTATCGACGATCAGCCGCGCTTTGCCACCGCCCGCGCCGCGGAAGCATCGCGCCTCCTCATATTGTACCGGAGTGACTTCGAAGACCTCATGGAGGGTCAAAGGACACTGGCAATTCAAGTGATGGGTAATCTGCTGAAGACCCTCGCCGGTTATGTTCGCCGAGCTCAGCCCCAAAGGAACGGGCGCAACAGCACGATCGTGGGCCAAACCGCCGCGATGGACAAACCTGGGATGACTTCGAAAAGCGTCTCCCGTGATTGAAGAATAGCCGGCAAGAGCTTACGGGTTTCCAATCGACCCAAGTCAATAATGCCACCACCTTCTATTATATGGGCCCTGGCAATCGCGGTTGTCGCTCTTCTCGTGTATGTATCGCAGGATTTTGTCCTGCTTCTGCTTTTGTCGGCTACCCTCGCCTATCTAATCAACCCGCTAGTAAAAATTGCCGAGAGCGCCATGATTAAACGTAACGTCGCTGTCGCCGCGATCTACTTGGGGATCGGCGTTGCTTTCCTTATCACAGCCTACTTCGTGTTCCCGCATTTGCGCGCCGAAGTAAACACGCTTTCGGGCAACTTGCCTTTCTTCAGCCAACGGTTCGACGAAGCCGTCGATGCTATCCAAAATGAGATCGTCGCTAACTACCCCGCCGCGGATTCGTTGATTACGACTCGCGAAGTTCGCTATGAGAGATTGAATGCCTTTATTGAGCAACAGGTAGCGGATGTTCCTCTGCTTCTCAGTCATGTGGCGTCGATTGTGCTGGCCGCTGTGTTGATTCCATTTTTCTCTTATTTTTTCCTGCGCGACAGCCGAAGGATTATAAAGTTTGTGTTGGATCGCTTGCCGGCCAGCCATATCGAGACCTCAGTTGCGGTTTGGTGCGAGATCGATCGAAGCGTAGGTCGATATCTCCGCGGCTTGGCCATCGAAGGCATTGTGGTAGGCGTCTCTGCCGCGTTGGGCCTTACAATCCTCGGTGTCAACTACCCGCTTTTGCTTGGTGTCGTGACAGGCCTAGCCAATGTTGTACCCTATCTTGGCCCAATCATCGGTGGCTCGGCTGCCGTCCTGGTTACCCTAGTCCAATTCAAGAGCCTTTCAGTCATCGCTCAAGTGGTCGTTCTCTACCTTTCCTTAAAGCTCCTCGACGTCGTAGTGATCCAACCTTTGGTTGTCGGCAGAGGCAACAACTTGCATCCAGTGCTCCTCATCGCATCGGTCATCGTGGGCGAGAGTGCTCTAGGGATCGTCGGGATGATCATCGCGGTGCCGACGATCACTATTCTTCAGAGAATCGCGAAGCTGCTGCTTGAGCGTCGCCGCTACCCTACTCGTGCGCCGGATTCCCGCCTGAATAGCATCGTTCAGGTACAGTCATACGTGTGTTGAGCTAGCCGATCTGGGGAGAGTGTAAGTCTACTGGCGGTGACCCAATGTCCCAGTTTGCCTTTAACCTCTGGGGCGTGGGCTTCGTGCATGGTGGGTCAACTCATCCACGGCCTTTTCTATCTCTTCGCGCGTCATTCTCGGTAGTGGGTTGACCCTTGATCGGAACCAAGAATATTTGCCTCGTGTCTTTCTGAATAAATTGCCTTCCCGTCAAATGGCACGCGAGACTAGTGCTGGAAAGACTTGCGAGGCTTTTTGGAAGGCTTTTCCCATTGTAAAAGTCGCCGATGCTTTGCTTATCAACGGGGCCGCCTTCCATCGTAATGGAAATCCCCATTTCGTGCACCCCAGCGCATTTGTTGCAAGACGCAAAGATGTTGTACTGAGCCGTTGAGTTATGCACAGTGGAGGCTAGGGCCCCTTCTATCCCAAGTTTTAGCTGCGTCATGTGCCCCTCGTTTTAAGCCGCATATTGTCGGTTGCTTTTGGTAATTCCGTCAGGGGCCGAGCCTAAACCCGGCCCTGGTGGTCCGTGTTTTTCCTCTTAGACTTAAACTCACTCCTTAGGTGGGCCGGTTTTGGCTCACCCTTCCGGCCGCCGTCGATCAGTTTTATCGCTGGCGCGTTCTAGGGGCTAGTTAAATCCCACTTCCCACCTGGGTCCTATCGGTGGGCCTTCAGGGCAAGCTGCGTTGCAACGTGGAGGAGGATTTTGGCTCGCTCCGTATCGCAAAGGATCTTAATTCTCTTGTGCTCCGTACCTTTGTGGGACCGGTGAGTGACCACGCCGTTTTTAAGATGAAAGCGATGGGTCTGTGGAGGAAGCCCATTATAGGAAGCTTATTCTCCGGCCGCATTACGAGGGAGACCTCGTCCCCGCGACTATAAGTTTCCAGCGCGCTTGACAAACTGCCGGTATAAAGATCCACGGTCGCCTTTACTCCCATCTTTTGCAAAACGTAACGCCATGGAGCAACCCTCTCTTCTGCCAACGCCCTTTGCCCCTCCCAGGAGTATTTCTCGATGACTTTCCTTCCCGCCAGCATGGCGTCTCTTGAAGATTCTGTTGTTACCCAGTGATCCCGGAACCATACCCAGGGATCTCCGGGATAACGAACGAGGAAAACGACTCTCATCCCCGGTTTGGCGGCCTCTTCAATAACAGAAATGATGTCCTCAAGCTGGAGATGCGAATTGAATGGAACCAAGATTTGCCCTGCCATAATCATTTCCCTCCTTCTGTATCATTGCTCGGTACGTGTTTGAGGCGCTTTACCACCAGCCGCTTGCCGGTAACGCCTAGTCCCGCTCCATCAGCCTAGACTGCGTGGGTAGAATCGAGCAGGAGTACGGGAGAAAAAGTTCCCCCATTGAGCGAGCCAAAAATAGGGAACGCCCTGCGGACAAATTTCATCATCGCAGGAATCTTTCCTAACCGCTTCACGAGGAAATGAACATTCCCCTTACATCTGTAGTTCTTCACTACTCTTTTCAGTGATCCTGTGTATATATCCACAGTGATCTCGATCCCTCTTTTGAGTAAAGCCTCCAAGGCGAGAAAAACTTTGTGCTCAGCCGATAGCCTCTGCTCCTCCCTCGACTGCGTCTCCCTGAAATTTCCTTCCGTGAACCTCGGTTTCTCCGACTCTCCCTCGAAGAACCGTGATTCCCCTAGGAACCCTGACTCTATCGAGTCGTGCCGTGACGCTTTAGAGGCTAGTTGCGGACTGAAACGAATGAGGAAAACAACCCTCATCCCTGGTTGGGCAATTTTCTCGATGTAAGGAATCATCTGGCTGAGTCGGTCTTCACTTTTTAACGCAACCAAAATTTGCGGTGCCATAATTTTTCCTCTTTTCGTCCAGCCTTCAGTTAGGCGTAGAGCAAGCGAGATGCCAACCTGAAAAGACTCCAGGTGACATAAGCTAACTCACCGAGGTGATGGAAGAATTTTTACTAGCCTTGTCACGAGCCGTTAAGAGGAACCGAAAGCTAATCCTGGGGCTCTGTTCACGATTCTAATCTAAGCTAAGGATGATGGCGTGTAGCACCTTGAAATAACGGGCCTTTCTGAATTGTAGACGTCGTCAACAAGTTGTAGACTTAGTTGACAGCTAGCTCTTTACAATGATAAAAAATTCCACTAGCTAACCAAGAAAGATACTGTTCGACTGATGGGCATCGCGCTAGTGTGAGGCGAAAGCGATGGATCCAACCAATCAACCATCGTCCAAGAACCAAAACCACCTCGCAGAAGAACTGCTGAAAATCTGCCAGCGAATGACTTCGGAAAGGGACCTCGCGGCGCTCTTGGACTTGATCGCCAACGAAGCTACTAAACTCATGGGGGCGGACCGAGCCAGCCTTTTTCTGCTCGATCGGGAACGGGGCGAGCTTTGGTCAAAGGTCGCGCTTGGCAGTGAGGAGATTCGCTTTGATGCTCGCTTAGGTATCGCTGGAGCTGTGGCCATGTCGGGACAGACGATTAATGTCGAGGACGCTCATCAAGATCCGCGCTTTTACAAGGAGATTGATCTTCGTAGCGGTTACCGCACGCGGAGCCTCCTCGCCATCCCGCTGCGAAACCATGAAGGGGAGATCATTGGAACGTTTGAGGTTTTGAATAAAAAGACGGGTGCATTCAACAAGGAGGACGAAGAAATACTGAAAGCACTAGCCGCGCAGGCGGCGATCGCTATCGAAACGGCGCAACTGGTGGAGGAGATGAAGCGGCATCGCGATCAACTTCAAGAGGAGAACGCGCAGCTATGGAAGGAGGTTGAGGGGAGATTTTCCTCTCAAAGCATCATTGGCACCAGCGAAAAAATTCACGCCGTCTTAAGGTTGATCGACCAGGTCAATAACAGTTCCGTGAATGTGTTGATCACGGGCGAAAGCGGTACGGGCAAGGAACTAGCAGCCAAGGCGATTCATTACAAGAGCCTGCGGGCTCGAAAGCCGTTCGTAGCTCTGAATTGCGCGGCTCTCCCTGAGAGTCTAGTGGAAAGCGAGCTGTTTGGGATTGAGCGAGGCGTGGCGACCGGCGTGGAGCGGCGGTTGGGGAAGTTCGAGGCGGCGAATGGCGGGACATTGTTCCTGGATGAGATCGGGGATCTGAGTTTGACGGCACAAGCCAAACTTCTACGCGTCCTCCAAGAAAGAGTGATCGAGCACGTGGGCGGGAGGAAGACCATTCCAGTCGATGTGAGAATTCTAGCGGCGACGAACAAAAATCTGGAAGCGGAGATTCAAAAAGGGACCTTCCGCCAAGATCTTTACTACCGCTTGAAAGTAATCCACGTTCAGATGCCGCCGCTCCGTGAGATTCGGGAGGACATTCCGGGCTTAGCAAACTATTTGCTAGCCAATTATTGTCGGGAAATGAAGCTGGAACCAGTGAACTTAACTCCGGAAGCCGCAAGTGCCTGCATGGATTATCCTTGGCCTGGAAACGTCAGAGAATTGGAAAACGAGATGAAGCGCCTGGTGCTTTCGGTCTCCGGTAATACAGTTGCAAAAAAGGATCTATCTGAAGCCATACGCAGAAGCGGTACCGAAGTCGTCTCATCGTTGTCCACGCCAAGGTTTATGAAAAACGTTGTTTCCGAGGTAGAAAAACGCATGATCCAAGAGGCATTACAGCAATCCAAGCAGAATCAACTGCACGCCGCAAAAGCACTGGGCTTGAGCCGCCACGGCTTAATCAAGAAAATGAAGCGATACAACATTAGATTGCGTGACTCGTGATCGCCATGGTGTTCGTGGCTCGTAGAGTGTGACTAGCCGGCTTCTTTATTCGTGCATTCGTTTCTCAGCTCACTTATTCACCAGTGTGCTTCTATTCCTTACCCTTCCCCGAGGTGGCTACGCGCGCCAGTTCCTGCTCGATCAACCTTGTGAAGGCCTCAAGGGGCTGGGCTCCTGTCAGCGTGCGCCCATTGATGAAGAAAGCGGGTGTGCCAGTAATCCCCAGCCGGTTGCCTTCGTCTAGGTCGCGTTGCACCGTGGCTTTATGGGTGCCCGTTGCAAGGCAACTATCGAACTTTGCGACATCAAGCCCCACCTGTCCCGCGTAACGCCGCAAATTTTCGAGAGCCAATTGGGGAGACTGGGCGAAAAGCACGTCGTGATACTCCCAAAACTTTCCCTGGTCATGGGCACAGCGGGCGGCCTCTGCGGCGCGCCGCGCCTGAGGATGAATCGAATCCAGCGGGAAATCCCGATAGGCAAGCCGCACCTTGCCGGGATAACGATCAAGCACTTGCTTCAGTGTCGGATGGGCTTGCTTGCAGAACGGGCACTCAAAGTCGGAGAACTCCACGAGAGTTACGGGAGCATCCGGTGTGCCACGCATGGGTGCGCCTTCGACCGAGACCTCAACGCGAATCACAGGAGGAGGTTGAAGGTTAACAACAACTTTACCTTGCGAGCGTAGCGATTGTACAAAAAGCTCCCGCTGAGAAGCTAACTTTTGCTGCTGCAGGAAGGCACGAATTTTTTGCCGGACGTCGGCCTCGTCTCCCGATATGCGCGCCTTATTCGCTTGATAAAAGTCGTCGATTTCCTTTTCAGTAACCAGCCCGACTTTCGCTGTCACTTCGGCATCCAGCAAAGCCGCAACCGAAATTTTCCGTTTTGCTGCTTCCTGAGCAAACAGCCGCTGCGTAATGAGGGAGTCGAGCTCCTGACGCTTGAGATCGTAAATCTGCTCCTCGAGTTTTGCGAGCTTCGCGCCAAGGGCGCGGTTAAGCTCCTCAGTCGTAATCGTCTCACCATTTACCTCCGCCAACGGCTCGCTCTTGCTAGAGTCGGCCCCGAAGGATGATCCACTCAGTGTCAACGCGAAGATAAGACCGCAGAAGACAGCCTTAGCTCGCCATACGCGGAGTCTCGAGAATAAAGGCAACTCATACATTTTCATCGGATTTACATACCACCTTAATCGAGATTTTCCAAAAGGGTGGTGTCCCATACCTTCGAAGGTGGATCCGCCATGGATTGATTAAAAGAAAATTAAACGGTATAGAATGACGGTCCTTTCCACTGACGGAACGTAAAATATGTCCCCGAACCATGCTGTAGAGACTAAGCCTTTTCCTCTTACCGATCGTCTGTATGGGCTTGTTCCAGTACTTGTTGGTTTGTTTTTTGGAAGTCTTTTTGTCTTCTCGGCCAGTCAGACGTTAGCAGCCACTTTGTCTGCCGAACCTTCGGCCGCACAGCCGCATATGGACCAAGCCCTGAAGTCGTTCCAACGAGGGGACTTCGAGCAGGCAGTTTTAAGCTGGACAGAGGCCGCCCGATTGTACGAAGCGGAGCAAAAGCCCAAGGAACAAGGCAACGCGCTCATCCACCTCGCTCAAAGCTATCAGGCGCTTGGCCAGTATAAGGAGGCCCTAAAAACCCTCGAGTCTAGTCTAGCACTGGCTGAAAAACTGGGCGATCGGACGCAGACGGCTGTTGCGCTGGGCGCCCTGGGCAATGTGTATATTGCCGCCGGGCCTCCGGAGATGGCTCTAAAATATTTGAACGAAGGGCTTCGCATAGCGAGGGAAGTGAACAATCAGGATCTTTCGGCGATTATCCTCAATAACTTAGGAAACCTATTAACGGCACAAAAAAAATACCCCGAAGCCATCGCCGCCTACACAGAGAGCGCCTCTCTCGCGGAGTCTCGCCATAACCCTTTACTGGTCACACGAGCGCTGATCAATGCAGCAACGGCATCGGTACAGAATAAACAATATAAGGAGGCCAAGGCGCTGCTCGACAGGGCCTTGGATCAGATTCGCGCCTTGGAACCGTCACACGACAAGGCTTACGGCTTGATCAACATTGGCCTGGCCTACGACGATCTCCGCTCAAGGCTGCCAGACTCCAAGGATTCCCTTTTACTGCTTGCGCATGAGACATTGAGTGAAGCGGGGACACTAGCAGACAGTATGGGAGATCGCCGCACGTCGTCGTACGCGTGGGGCTCCCTCGGCAAACTGTACGAAGACGAACGCAGGTATCAGGAGGCTTTGCAGTTGACGCGCAGGGCCACTTTCGCAGCCCAGCAAATAAACGCCCCCGAATCTCTTTATCGCTGGGAATGGCAAACCGGTCGTCTGCTCACGAAACTAGGAACAATCGACGATGCTATCGAAGCATACCGGCGCGCCGTGCGTACGCTCCAGTCGATTCGACCCGAGCTGTCGGTGAGCTACGGAGCTTCACAAATATCGTTCCGTGAGACTATGGGACCGGTGTACTTCGAACTGGTGGATCTTCTTTTACAGCGTGCAGCGTCGCTGCGGGAACCCAGCCAAGTCGGGACGTATCTGATTGAAGCGCGCGAGACGGTGGAATTATTCAAGGCGGCCGAGTTGCGGGATTACTTCCGCGACGACTGCGTGGACACAGCCCTGTCTAAAATCACCCAGCTCGATGTGCTGGCCAGGAGCGCGGTCGTCATCTACCCGATCCTCCTGCCGGATCGAATCGAGTTGCTGGTCAGCCTACCGACTGGGCTGAAGCGAGTTTTGGTTCCGGTGGGAGCGGAGCAGCTCACGCAAGAGGTGCGACAATTCCGGCGCAGGCTGGAGAAACGGACCACGCGAGAATACCTCCCTCACGCGCAAAAGCTCTATGACTGGTTGATCCGGCCTCTGGAATCGGACTTGGCATCTTTTCCTATCGCTACCTTGGTCTTCGTTCCGGACGGAGCCCTTCGAACCATTCCCATGGCGGCCCTGCACGACGGAAAGCAATTTCTGGTCGCCAAATATGCCGTCGGGATAACCCCCAGCCTGAATCTGACCGATCCTCGGCCGATCAAGCGGGAGGACATGAAGGTGCTGGCCGTTGGCGTGACGGAAGCGGTGCAGGGTTTCCCCGCATTGCCGAATGTTTCGGCAGAGCTTCAAGCCCTGCATACTCTTTTGGGAAGTGAGACGCTTGTCGACAAAGAATTTGTCGCCGCCAATTTGGAAAAGAAGTTGAAGGATGAACAGTTCACCATTGTCCACGTCGCCTCGCACGGAGAATTCGGAAACGAGGTCGATAAAACCTTCCTCCTCACTTTCGACGACAAGCTGTCGTTGGACCGCCTGAATCAGATGGTGGGAGTCTTTAGATTCCGTGACGATCCCCTGGAGCTACTCACTCTGAGCGCCTGCGAGACCGCCGCCGGAGACGACCGGGCCGCGTTGGGCCTCGCAGGCATAGCGATTAAGGCGGGAGCCAGAAGCGCCCTCGCCACCCTGTGGAATATTAACGATGAAGCGTCGGTGGACCTCGTCGTGGATTTTTACCGCGAGCTTAAGGATCCGTCAATCTCGAGGGCGGTGGCCCTTCAGCACGCCCAGATAAAGATGCTCGAAAATCCGCGCTATGAACATCCGGGCTTTTGGTCACCCTTCTTATTGATCAACAACTGGTTGTAACCGGCTTCACTGCTGCTGTGGGCGCAGTCGCCAAATTCTTACGAGCTCCACTCGCGACCGGTTTCCTGGTCAGTATCTTGGTTTCCCTTGCC
>Ga0209814_10000807_pt1 | contig 10712 bp, 10 predicted proteins | sample SoiMetdeltSBSDD1_FD_187597 | JGI IMG/M metagenome (GOLD analysis project Ga0209814, IMG submission 187597) | Bulk soil microbial communities from a Populus tree surrounding site in Tennessee, USA - Soil MetaG P. deltoides SBSDD1 (SPAdes) (version 2) | ecosystem: Environmental > Terrestrial >... | reverse complement strand
CCCCGTGGACGAGATCGTCCGTCGCATGGGGCGTTTCTCCCGGCTCACCCGCCCGTTCAACGCGCTGGGGCTGCCGGTCGTTGCGCTGCCCTGTGGAGCCGTCGCCGACGGCCGCCCGCTCGGCCTGCAGATCGTCGGGCGGCCGTTCGACGAGGCCACCGTGCTGTGTCTCGCCCACGCCTACGAGCAGGCGACTGACTGGCACCGGCGTCGGCCGTGACGGGGAACCGCCGACGGTGACCGAGAGGGAGTCGAGGCCGCCTCGCGCCTGGCACGTGTTCGCGACGTACCTGGCCGCGGTGGCGGCGATCCTCGCGACGACCGGGATCGCCATCGAGGCGCTGCGCGCGGCCTATCCCGACGTGCCGGAGCTGGCGCTGATGCGCACGCTGCCCGGTCTGCTGGCCGGCAGCCTGGCCGCCTCCTCGGGATTGCTGCTGACGCTCCTGCTGGTCGTGCGGCCGTTCGAGGCGGCTCGCTTCCGACTGCTGCCGGGGTGGGAGACGGGCACGACGCTGGCCGTCATGGCGCTCGGGTTGCTGGCGCTCGGGCAGGCGCTCGATTCGACGACGGTGCTGCTGGGGGTCAGCGATCGCGGTGCGCTGGCGTTGATCCGCCAGGTGCTGGAGCAGACGCGCGGCCCCGACCTGTTCGGTGCGGTCCTCGTGCTGGGGCTGGGAGCGGGCGCGGCCGAGGAGATCTTCTTCCGCGGCTACATGCAGGCGCGCCTGCGCGAGCACTGGTCGCCACCGGCCGCGGTGCTGGCCAGCAGCTCGGCCTTCGCCATCCTGCACGTCGACGTGTCCTTCGTGCACATGGCGCTGGCCCTCGCGCTCGGCGTGTACCTCGGCTACGTGGCCGAGCTGTCCGGCAGCACGCTGCCCGCGATCGTCTGCCACGTCGTGAACAACGTGGTGTACACGCTGCAGACGGCGCTGGGCTTCGTGGTGCTCGGACGCGACGCCAACGTCCAGGCCGCGGTCGCCAGCGCGGCGATCTTCCTGGCCTGCGTGGTGTGGCTCCGGCGCTCGGCGCCTCGGCCGACGCCGGCCTGAGCCGTGGGAGGCCTTGACGGCGCCCGTGTGAGCGACGTCAGCCGCCTCGCCGCGCTCTTTGCCGAGGCCGAACGGCCCGTGGCCTTCACGGGCGCCGGGGTGAGCACCGAGTGCGGCATTCCCGACTTCCGCAGCCCGGGCGGAGTGTGGGCGCGCTTCGACTCCCGCGAGTTCACTTACCAGAACTTCATCGGCAGCCGCGAGGGCCGGCGTCGCTACTGGGCGCTGGGGCGCGTGACGTATCCGGTCATCCGGGCGGCGACGCCGGGCGCCGTGCATCGGGCCCTCGCCGAGCTGCACCGGCGAGGTCGACTGGACTGCTGCATCACGCAGAACGTCGACGACCTGCACCAGCGGGCGGGACTGCCGCCCGGCGCCGTGATCGAGCTGCACGGCAACGCGACGCGCGCCCGCTGTCTGGGTTGTGGGCTCGGCTTGAGCCGCGACGAGCTGCACGCGCGGCTCGAGGCCGGCGCCGACATTCCCGACTGCCCCGGCTGCGGGGGAGTCGTGAAGCCTCACACGATCCTGTTCGGCGAGGCGATGCCGCGGGCGGCGATGGACGAGGCCGAGCGCAGAGCGTGTGCGGCAGACCTGTTCGTCGTGCTGGGCTCCTCGCTCACGGTCTATCCCGCCGCCTACATTCCCGTCCACGCTCGTCGCGCGGGCGCCACCCTGGTCATCGTCAACCTGGAGCCAACCCCCCTGGACGGCGAGGCGCAACTGGTGATTCGCGAGTCCGCGGGCGCGGTGATGGCGGCAGTCGTCCACCGCGTGCTGGAGCGTGTGACCCAGGCCCGGGTGACCCAAGGAGGGTGAGCGTCCCGTGTCCGTCGACGACGCCGCGCTGATCGAGGAGTTCGTACGGGCCCGCGCCGAGGGCCGGCTTCACCGTCCACCGAGCGAGCAGGGCCGCCGGCTCGACCTGACCGAGGCGTACCGATTACAGGACAAGCTGCGCGAGACGCTGCTCGCGGGGGGCGAGCGGCTGGCAGGCTGGAAGGCCGCGTTCACCTCGCGCGCCGCGCAGCAGGCCAACGGGCTCGAGGAGCCGGGCTGCGCGTTCTTGCTCGCCTCCGGCGTGCTGGCCAGCCGCGCCGAGGTGACGTTCTCCCGCTTCAGCGCGATCGCCGTCGAGGCCGAGATCGCGTTCGTCATGCGGCACGATCTCGCCGGCCCTGGGGTGACGGCGGCCCGGGCAGCCACGGCCGTGGAGGGCGCGCTGCCGGCGCTGGAGGTCGTGGACTTCCGGTACAGCGGCAAGCCGGCCGGCACCGACGTGATCGCCGAGGGCGTCTACGCGGCCGCCATCGTGCTCGGGGGCGCGCTGACGCCGATCACGGGCCTCGACCTCGCGCTGGAGGGGCTCGTCTACGAGCAGAGCGGCACGATCGCGGCCACGGCCACGGCGGCCGAGGTCATGGGCAACCCGCTCAACTCGCTGGCGTGGGTGGCGAATCACCTCGGCGCCCGTGGGCTCGGCCTGCGCGCCGGCGACGTCGTCATGACCGGCTCGGTCTCCAAGCTGCTGCGACCCCGGGCGGGCGACACGGTGCGGGCGACCTATACTCGCCTGGGCTCGACCTCGGTCCGCTTCGCCTGATGCTCGCGCGCGCCGGATCGCCAGCCTCGTGAGCGGTATCAGCGTCGACACGCTCGTCGCCCGCACCCGGGCGCGTCTGCCCGGCCGCGCTCGCCGCGTGGTACCGCCCGGAAGCCTCGTGCGGGCCGCCGTGCTGGTACCCATCGTCGACCGGGGCGAGGCGTGCCTGGTCTTCGCCCAACGGACCGAGCGCGTGGGCCACCACGCCGGTCAGATCTCGTTCCCGGGGGGCCGCATCGACCCGGACGACGCCGACGATCTGCACGCGGCACTGCGCGAGGCCGAGGAGGAGGTCGGGCTGGCCCCGGCGAAGGTGGAGGCGCTCGGCGCCCTCGACGACACCGAGACCGTCGCCACGCAGTTCGTGATCACGCCCTGGGTCGGCGTGGTCCGCGGGCCGGTGGTGTGGCAGCCCGACGGTCATGAGATCGCGAAGGTGATCGAGGTCCCGGTGGCGGCGCTGCTCGCGCGAGGCTGCTTCCGGCTCGAGTCGTGGCAGCGCAACGGCGTGGCCCGCGACGTGTACTTCTACGACTACCAGGACGTGACGATCTGGGGCGCGACGGCCCGCATCCTCAAGCAGTACCTCGATCTGGTCGAGCCGGAGTGAGCGAGGCCAGGCGCCAGCCACTGTGGACGCGGTAGGTCTGTGCGCCGCGTGCGCGCACGCGCGCCCGATCGTATCGGGGCGCGGCTCGACGTTCTGGCTCTGCGGCCTCAGCGCGACGGACGCTCGGTTCCCGAAGTATCCGCGCCTGCCGGTCGTGCGCTGCGCCGGATTCGACGGTCCTCGAGAGCCCCGCGAGGAGCCGCCGTCAGCGCCGGACGCGCGCAGCACCCCGGGGTAGCCGTGGCGCTGCGCGCGCGAGACGCGCCGTGACCCGATCCTAGCGAGGCAACGCCGACGGCGTCGGCGCGCCGAACGTCATGTCGATCGCGACCGCGTCGCCCTCTCTCACGATGGTTCCCGCCGGCGGTCGGAAGGCGAACGAATCGCCGTCGGCCAGCCGCACCTTCACGGTCCCGTCGCGACCGAGGTCGGTCACGCGGCCGTACATCCGGACGATGCTGTTCGGCGCGGCCACCACCGTCCCCGCCGGGGCTGCCGCCACGACGGTGGTCGAGCCGGACGCCGGCACGACGTACTGGCCGTTCTGGTACACCACCGGCGTGCCAGACACGATCGTGACCGGAGTACCCGGCCGCACCTGACGGAGCATTACCGGCTGCCCGTTGACGTAGACCGCCTGTTCGCCGCTCACGCGGTACATCTGCCCGTTGTCCAGGACGACGACCCGCTGTGGCTCGTCGACCCGTACGACCGTGCCCCGGTACTCCTGCGTGCCCCGGTACTCCTGCCCCGCTCCCGTCGTGCGGTTGATCGGCTCGTCCCGGTTGAGGTACGCGGATGGGCTCGTCGCGCACCCGCCGCTCGCGACGAACGCTAGCCCGACGACCCCCAGCATCGCGTGACGGGTGAACCGTGTCGAAACTCCTGTACGCATTGCGCTGTCCTCCCTCATGGTCTCAGGGTGAGGACGCCGCAAGCGGCTTGCCAGCGAGACGATCACGGGAGCCACAGGTACAAGAACCTGGGCCCGGCGCCGGCCAGGCCGACGAGCTGCGACAGCGTCGCGAACGCCCCGGCGTCCGTGTCTGCCCGCGCGTAATACGTTGCGCGATACTCGCGGGGGCGCTTGTAGACGATCACCCGGGCCTCGTCCACGCCGGCCGCCGCGCGGGCGGCCGCCACCGCGTCCGGCAGATAGCCGATGCGGTCGACGAGCTTGTGGCCGAGCGCCTGCTCGGCGGTGTAGATGCGACCGTCCGCCAGCGCCGCGGCCGTCGCGGCCGGGATGCGCCGGCGCTCGACGACCTTGCCGACGAATTGCCGGAACAGGTCGTCGATGACGGACTGGAAGATCGCGCGCTCCTCCGACGTGAGCTGGCGGAAGGGGCTGCCCATGTCCTTGCGCTCGCCGGACTTGATGGCGGCCGTCGCCAGCCCCACCTTCTGCATGAGTCCCTCGGCGTTGAGGCTGATCATGATCACGCCGATGGAGCCGGTGACCGTCGTGGGGTGGGCCACGATCGTGTCGGCGGCAAGGGCGATGTAGTACCCGCCGGAGGCGGCGACGTCGAGCGTGGAGGCGACCACCGGCCGCCCGGTCGCGCGTTTGAACTCCTCGAGCTCCCGGAAGATGATGTCGGACGCCGTGACGGTGCCGCCCGGGCTGTTGATGCGCAGGAGGACGGCGCGCACCTTGGCGTCGTGCCGGGCCTTGGTCAACTCCTCGCGCACCCGCACGAGCAGAGGCACCCGGGCGGGCGGCGTCCCCAGCGTGAGCGTGCCCGACGGCGCCTCGTCGGACAGGAATCCCGAGACGTCCATGAGGAGAATCTTGGCGTCGCCATGGCCCTCGACGGTCTCTTCCTCGAGGGGACGGATGCGCGGGGAGAGGTCGATGGAGATCACCGAGCAGCCGGCCAGGACCAGGGCGAGGGCGAGCGCTTCGAGTCGTCGCATGGCGACCAGTATACTCAGCGGCGCCTTGCGGGCGATGACGGCCGCCGGCATAATCGGGCCGCCGATGAGCCTCACGCTGGAAGACGTCCGCGCGGCCGCTCGCCGGCTCGGTAACCGCATTCACCGCACGCCGGTCATCTCGTGCCAGTCGTTCGACGACGCGAGCGGCCACACGGTGTTCTTCAAGTGCGAGAACCTGCAGCGCGCGGGCGCCTTCAAGATCCGCGGGGCGTTGAACAAGCTGCTCACCCTGACGCCGGCCGAGCGCGAGCGCGGCGTCGTCGCCTTCTCCTCGGGCAATCACGCCCAGGGCGTCGCGCTGGCGGCCCGCATGGTGGGGACCACGGCGATCATCTGCATGCCGACCGACGCGCCGGCCCTCAAGCTGGAGGCCACCCGTAACTACGGCGCCGAGGTCGTATTCTACGACCGCCTGACCGAGGACCGGGAGCAGGTCGCGCGCGGCATCGTCGAGCGCAGCGGGCGCGTCCTGGTGCCGCCCTACGACGATCCCGCCATCATGGCCGGACAGGGCACGGCGGCGCTCGAGCTGCTCGAGGACGTGCCCTCGCTCGACGCGCTGCTGGCGCCGGTGGGCGGGGGCGGGCTCATGGCCGGCTGCGCCACGGTGGCGCGCGCGCTCTTCCCGGGTCTGCAGATCTTCGGCGTGGAGACCGAGACCGCCAACGACACGTACCTGTCGCTGCGGCGGGGCGAGCGCGTGACGATTCCACCGCCGCCGACCATCGCCGACGGCATCCGGCTGACGACGCCGGGGAAGCTCACGTTTCCCATCTTGAAGGCCAGCGTGACCGACATCCTGCTGGTGAGCGACGGCGAGGTCCGCGCCGCCGTCCGCTTCCTCGCGCAGCGGGCTCGCATCGTCGTCGAGCCCACCGGCGCCGTCCCCGCCGCCGCCGTCCTCTCCGGCCACCTGCCCCTGGCGCGCGGCGCCCGCGTCGGGGTCATCCTCTCCGGCGGCAACATCGACGCCGACCTCCTGATCGAGATCCTCCGCGGAGCCTAGCCCCGTCCCTCGCTAGCGGCGGTGGAAGGCGGGGATGACGTCGGTGGCCAGCTGGGCCAGCTGGTCGAGCATGCGGTCGGGCGGACACATCGGGCGCACGATGAACTTGGAGCCACCACCGGCCACGTACTCCTCCAGACGCTCGCGCACGAGGGCCGGGGGCCCGAAGGCCGTGCAGCGCTCGAGGGCGGCGTCGTCGATGCGGCCGCGCGGGACGAAGGGCATGGCGATCGCGCGGGCGGCGGCCGGCTCGGGGTCGAGACAGCAGTAGAACAGCGCCCCGAAGTGGTCCTCGGGAACGGCCCGGCCGGCCTCGGCGGCGAACGCCCGGGTCTTCTCGACGCCGACGCGAAATTGCTCGGGAGTGATGAACGACGGGATCCACCCGTCACCGAGCCGTCCGGCCCGTCGCATCGCCGCCTCGCTGTTGCCACCGATCCACAGCTCGAGCGGCTGCTGCACGGGCTTCGGCAGCACCGTGATGCGGTCGAGACGCCAGAACTCGCCGGCGAAGGTGACCTCGTCCTCGGTCCAGCACCGGCGCAAGATGGCGATCGCCTCGTCGGTCCGGCGGCCCCGCTCGCGGAACGGGACGCCGGCGGCGAGGAACTCGCGCTCCTGCTCGGCGCCGATGCCGAAGGCCGGGAGCAGCCGACCGCCCGACAGGTAGTCGACCATCGCGATCTCCCGCGCCATCAGCACCGGATTCCGGAACGGGGTGACGAACACGCTCGGGCCGAACTTCAGCCGGGTGGTCCGGGCCGCGATGGCCGCCATCGCCGTCATGGGCTCCGGGATCGGCAGGGGAGAGGACAGGCGCTCGGAGAACCACAGCGAGTCGATCTCGCTCTTCTCGCACAGCTCGACGAAGCGCCAGAAGAAGTCGCGGCCCGCCGGCCCGACCGGCCACGGCCCGGGCATGACGCCGACGCGGTACTTGATGCGCATGGTCGCGACTCTACCACGGGGCGGGCTCCTTGGACCGCGGCGGCGCGACGCTCGGCTGCGCTCGGGGTCGGACGAGCAGGGAGGCGACGACGGAACCGACCAGCAGCGTAGCGATGAGGGCCAGCGAGAGGCCGATCGGGAACTTGCCGCCGAAGGCCGCGTCGAGCCAGACCATCTTGAGGCCGACGAACACGAGCACCAGGGCCAGCCCGTAGCGCAGCGAGTGGAAGCGCTCGAGCGCGCCAATACGCCGCGCTCGTCGGCGACACCCTGGTCGCGCTCCTGCTGTGGGTGCGCATCCGGGCGCAAGTTCATGAACGCACTATGAGGACCGAGCAGGGGGCGCGGCCAATGACCCTCCCCGCGAGGCTACTCAGCACTGTGTCCGGAGTCGCTCGTTCCTCCCTTGCGCCCACGACGAGCAGGTGCGGTGCGAAGGCGCGAGCGGCCGCCAGAATCTCCCCGGCCGTTTGGCCCCGCCGGATGGTAGCCGTCAGTCGCGTTCCAGACGCAGCCAAGTGGTGGCTCGCCTCGGTCACTAAGCCTTCTGCGGCCGCACACTCCGCCGCAAGTCTTCCAACCCGTGCCCCTTTGTTGTGACCTCGCCGGTCCAGACCCCGATAGACCCAGGAACCCATTCGGCCGCCTACCACGGCCACGACGTGGATCCACGCCTCCGCTGACAGCCGAAGATCTGCCAGCCACCGTATGGCCGTCCCCGCATCTGCGGAGCCGTCGAGCGCCAGCAAGAACCGTTGAGGCTCGGCCGGAAGACTCTTGGCCACCAAAACAGAGCAATGAGCGTGGCGCACGACATGGACCGAAACGCGCCCGGGAACGAAGCGTGTCCAAGCACGCGACCTCCCGGACCCCATGACCACTAGATCAGCGCGGCACGCCCTGGCGATTCCAACGATGACTGGACCTGGCTGGCCCTCTTGAACACGGGTGGCGACGCTCCCCACCTGCGACCCCAGTGCCCGACGCGCCTCGGTCACCACCTCCCACGCCTTCGCATCTTGGCGGAGCCCGGCCAGGGCCGCCGTGTAGAGCTGGCGGGCCAGAGGTATCACCGACGTGAACGGAGGACGAGGGACATTGATCGCCATCATCACCGTGACGTGGACGGGGCCCGGCCAAGGCAACACTCGGACATATGCCTCAGCATGCCGGGCCGCCAGCGACCCGTTGGTAGGGAGGAGGATGTGCGTTCCCTGCGACACGGGCCTGACGGCGCTCCACCGTGCCCACTCCACCACGCCGAGCCCGCCCAACCTTCTAGCCCCTCGCGCCGCCGATCCTTCGCCGGAAGTAGAGCTTGACGAGTTCCATGGCGATCGGCGAGGCGAAGAAGAAGGGCAACATGAGGAGCCAATCGTCCAGCGTGAGCGGCACGGTGTCGAAGAATGGCTGCAGGAGGGGCACGTACACGACCATCAGCACCAGCGCGAACGACACCGTCACGGCCCCGACCATCCAGCGGTTGGAAAACAGCCCGATGGAGAGGACGCTGTGATACTCGGAGCGCGCCGTAAAGGCCCGGATGAGCTCCGAGGTACACAGGGTGACGAAGGCTATCGTTTGGGCGGCCCCGAGGTGGCCGGGATAGCGCTGCAGGCCGAGAGCGAAAGCGGTCAAGATGGCGATGGCGTCAACGATGGCAATGACGGCGATGCCGATGGCCATGTCGGAATTGATGACCGGCTCCCTCGGCGGCCTCGGCGGGCGCTTCATGATGTCGCGGTCCCCGCGCTCCATCCCTAGGGCGAGGGCGGGAGCGCCGTCACTCACGAGATTCAGCCACAGCAGCTGAACCGGCCGGAGGGGGATCGGCATCCCGAGCAGCATCGCGCCGAATATGATGAGAATTTCTCCGGCGTTGCAGGCGAGCAGGAAATACACGAACTTGCGGATGTTGGAATAGATGATCCGCCCCTGCTCGATCGCCGCGACGATGCTTGCGTAGTTATCGTCGGTGAGGACCATGTCCGCGGTCTGCTTGGTCACGTCGGTGCCGGTGATGCCCATGGCGACTCCGATGTTCGCCCGCTTCAGGGCCGGAGCGTCGTTCACGCCGTCACCGGTCATCGCCACCACGTGGTCTCGTGCCTTGAGGGCCTCGACGATCTTCGTCTTGTGCTGGGGCGAAACCCGGCAACACACGGTCAGCGCGTCCGCCCGGGTCGCCAGTTCCTGATCGGTCAGCTTCTCGATCTCAGGGCCGGTCAGCACAATGCCGCCTTCGGTCAGCAAGCCGATGTCCCGGGCGATGGCCTCGGCGGTTTCCTTGTAATCGCCCGTCACCATGACGCTCCTGAGTCCCGCCCCCTTCGCCACCTTCACCGCCTCCGCCACCTCCGGCCGCGGCGGGTCGATCATGCCCAGGAGTCCAACGAAGGTGAGATTCTGTTCGAGCGCTTCGGGCTGCACGCTCGTCGGTACTTCTGTCAGCGGCCGATAAGCAACGCCCAGCACCCGGAGCGCGTTACTCGCCATGTCGCGGTTTTGCTCTAGCACCTCTCGGCGCCGCTCCTCGGTCAGGGCCACGACATGCCCGCCCTGCTGGATGTGGCTACAGAGCTCCAGGACGACATCGGGTCCCCCCTTCACGAAGGCCAGGAACTGCGGATAGGCGAAATTCGCCAGAGGCACCTGGTCCGGGGACCCGTCACGGCGGTGGATCGTGGACATCCGTTTTCTCTCCGAATCGAACGGGATCTCCTGAACTCGAGGTAATGCCTTCTCTACGTCGCCCCGCCGGAACCCGCTCTTGGCGGCGGCCACCACCATGGCTCCCTCCGTGGGGTCACCCACCATGTGCCAGGCGTGGCCGCCCGCCGCATCATCTCGTTCCTCCAGTCTTGCGTCGTTGCAGAGCAAGCCCCCGTGCAGGAGCACCGTGGCGTCGGGATCGGTGCGCGGATCAAACGGCGTGCGGTCAATGAAGAACTGCCCGTTCGGGTTGTACCCTTCTCCCGTGATCCGGAGCCTCTTGCCCCCCGCCCATCCCTGAACGACGGTCATCTCGTTCTGCGTCAGCGTTCCCGTCTTGTCGGAACACACCACTGTGGCGCATCCGAGCGTCTCCACGGCGGGAAGCTTCCGGATCAGGGCGTGGCGCTTGATCATCTGCTGCATCCCCAGGGCGAGGCAGATGGTCACGATGGCGGGGAGGCCTTCGGGGACGGCGGCAATGGCGAGACTGAGGGCGGTCAGGAGGATATTGATGATGTCCTTCTTCTCGGCCTCCCAGTAGTCGAGAAATCCGGTGCTGAAGGCATCCGTCAGGTGGGTGTCCCGGACGAGTCCATAGATGAGGACGACCGCGCAGATGGCGAGGCAGGCCGTCCCGAGAACCTTTCCCAGATGCTCCAGCTTCTGCTGGAGCGGCGTATCCTCCTCCTCGTAGGACTGGATCATCTCCGCAATGAGACCGATCTGCGTGCGCATGCCCGTGCCCGTCACCAGTCCTTTGCCGCGTCCATACGTGATCAGCGTGCCCAGGAACGCGGAGTTCCGGCGGTCGCCCAGCGGTACCTCCTGATCCAGAAC
>Ga0209814_10000804_pt1 | contig 10720 bp, 8 predicted proteins | sample SoiMetdeltSBSDD1_FD_187597 | JGI IMG/M metagenome (GOLD analysis project Ga0209814, IMG submission 187597) | Bulk soil microbial communities from a Populus tree surrounding site in Tennessee, USA - Soil MetaG P. deltoides SBSDD1 (SPAdes) (version 2) | ecosystem: Environmental > Terrestrial >... | reverse complement strand
AACCCTGTCTCGCTTCTCTGGTCCGCAGCATCGGGATTCGCTCGCGCAAATCCCGATGCGCGAGAACCCCTGAAGGCGGCCGCTTCGCGGCCGCGTCGTCGCGGACCCTGTTTCGCGAGGAGGTTCAGGTGAACCTCGTGCGGTCGCGGCGGAGGGTTCTCCGGCGGAGGGCTGTCAGGAGAACGTGCGGAGCGGGCGACTGGTTCGGGCGCCTCCGCGCGCGCACTGCGCCGCGGCGTACTCGTCGGCGAGCTGCGAGCACCCCTGCGTGCGGAAGGCGCCGTCGGTGAGAACCGCGAGTGTTCTCCCGAACCAGCGGTAGCACCAGGCGTCCGTCGCGCCGGGGAGATCGTCGCACGTTCGCACGAGGCGGAGCTGCTCGAAGGTCTTGCCCTCGAGACCGGGGACGTTGATGCCCCGCAGACAGTTGTACGTGTCGACGCCCTGCAGGGCCGTGCACACCCGCGCGTGGTCGACGGGGTCGCGCTCACGCGACACGAGCAGCGAGGCGCCGCTGACGCACCCTGCCCGCTGCATCCCCTCCTCGTCCTTGCAGACTTCGAGGATGTCGCCTGCCTCGAACACACGCGTGGACGCCTCGCGCTCCCAGAAGTACCGATACCAACACGGCCGCTTGTACGTGTAGCCGCCGCAAAGGGACTCGGGATCGTCGTCGACCTGCTCCGGCCGCTCGGTGCCGTCGCCGCCTCCGAGCGAGATCCAGTAGTCGTGGAACGCGCCCTGCGAGCAGTCGGGGGAGAAACGCGTTCCCAGCTTGTTGCAGGCGGTGACCGCGTCCCGGAGGAAGCCGTGGAACCCGCGCATGAACGCGTGCCCGAGGCCGTGCACGCAGGTGTACTCGCGAAATCGCGTCGGCAGGGCCGTGCAGGTGGCAAGAACCTGCCGCGGGTCGGTGACGAGCTGTGGCCCGAGGTACATCGCGAGGCCCATCCCGAAGCCGGCCGAGCACCCGGGGTCGTTCGAGTGGGGCACGTAGCGCTGGAGGTCCTCGATCGTGAGGTCGTGCTGCCTTGCCCACGTCCGGCCGACCTCGTGCATCAGCGAGTGACAGGCCGCCTCGAGGAAGCCGCCGACATCGTGGACCTTGGCGTCGATCGCGGGAACGCCAGTCGCCGGGTTGCCCGAGCGATCGACCTCGCGCAGCAGGCCGCGGACGTAGCAGCGCGCCTTGCGTGAGTCCGGGAGCGCCCCGCACGCGCTCAGGAAGCCGGTCGTATTCCCGGCGATCGGTGCGTCCGGCACGACCGGCGGCGCGGAGAGCCCGGCCTGCGTAAGGATGAGCGTGCAGGCGGCCACCAGGACCACGCAGACGGGCAGGACGATCCGCCGCACCGAAGAGTGAGACGCGCCCGACCCCTGCCGGTTAGACCCCTGCCGGTTGGCCCGCACCGGGCAGGTCCTCAGTGCCGCGCGAGCTGCTCGACCTCGACGCCCCGTTTCTTCAGGGCGGCGAGCACCACGTTGACCTTGTCCCACTCCGGGAAGCTGAGGCTGGTGATGCCCGGGACCGTGCCCGCGAACGTCGGGTCCTCGAACTGGGCGGAGGTGCCCGCGAGAACGTCCGAGAACGCGCGCAAGGCCGTCACGAGTCGGTCGTTCAGCTGCTGGAGGTCCTCAGGCGCGCCCGCGTCGTCGAGGTCGGACGCGGTGTCGCCGACGACGACCGACGCGTCGTCGAGCCGCTCGATGAGCTCCTCCGGCGACTGCGACCTGGCGATCCGGGCGTACGCGAAGTCGACCCGGTCGCGGGCGTTGACGACGGCGGACTGGTAGCTCTCTCGCGAGGACGCCTCGTCGCCGCCGAGGAGCAGGATCCCGGCCGCGACCGCCACCGCAGCGACGGCCGCAACTGCGACCAGCGCGACCGTTCCCGACCTCGTCCCCATGGCCGCGGCCAGGATAGCTGTCACCGTGCTGGTTCCCCGCGAAGCTTCTGTTAGGGCTTCGCTAGACTCGCGGGCGGCCCGGACGCGTCCCTCGCGCCGCCGACGACGAATCCACGACCTCGCACAGGAGACTCATGCCCGACGACGGTACGACGACGAGCAGCGGCGCGAACACGGGCCGGATCGTCGAGATCAAAGGCGTCGTCATCGACGCCGTGTTCACGGAGCGCCTGCCCGGGATCTACACGGCGCTCTCGATCGACGTGCCGGAGGCGGACGGCTCGACGCGCGCGCTGATCGCCGAGGTGCAGCAGCACCTGGGTGACGATCGCGTTCGGGCGGTCGCCATGGACTCGACCGACGGTCTCTCGCGCGGCTCCGTCTGCATCGACACCGAGGCCCCGATCTCGGTGCCGGTCGGCGCTCCGACGCTCGGGCGGCTGTGGAACGTCATCGGTGACCCGATCGACGAGCAGGGCCCGACGCCCGAGGGCGTCGAGCGCTGGCCGATCCATCGCGACCCGCCCGCGTTCCGCGACCTCTCGCCGAAGATCGAGATCTTCGAGACGGGGATCAAGGTCATCGATCTGATCGCGCCCTTCGTGAAGGGCGGCAAGGTCGGCTTCTTCGGCGGCGCCGGCACCGGCAAGACGGTCCTCATCCAGGAGCTGATCCACAACGTCGCGATGCAGCACGGAGGCGTCTCCGTCTTCGCCGGGGTCGGCGAACGGACCCGCGAGGGCAACGACCTCTGGCTGGAGATGACCGAGTCCGGCGTCGTGGACAAGGTCGCACTCGTCTACGGGCAGATGAACGAGCCGCCGGGCGCGCGCCTCCGCGTGGGACTGTCCGGCCTGACCATGGCCGAGTACTTCCGCGACGAGGGCCAGGACGTCCTCCTCTTCATCGACAACATCTTCCGCTTCGTCCAGGCGGGCTCGGAGGTCTCCGCACTCCTCGGCCGCATGCCGAGCGCGGTCGGCTACCAGCCGACCCTGGCGACGGAGATGGGGCAGCTGCAGGAGCGGATCACCTCCACGAGGACGGGCTCCGTCACGTCGGTGCAGGCGATCTACGTCCCCGCCGACGACCTCACCGACCCGGCCCCGGCGAACACGTTCGCCCACCTCGACTCGACCGTCGTGCTCTCCCGCGCGATCGTCGAGAAGGGGATCTACCCGGCTGTCGACCCGCTCGACTCGACCTCCCGTGCGCTCCAGCCCGGGATCGTGTCGGAGGAGCACTACCAGACGGCGACCGACGTCCTCCAGATCCTCCAGCGCTACAAGGACCTGCAGGACATCATCGCCATCCTCGGCATGGACGAGCTCACCGACGAGGACAAGCTCGTCGTCGGCCGCGCGCGCCGCATCGAGCGCTTCCTCTCGCAGCCGAACTTCGTGGCGGAGCAGTTCACGGGGACGCCGGGCAAGTACGTCAAGCTCGAGGACACGATCCGCGGCTTCCGCGCGATCATCGAGGGCGAGCACGACGAGCTCGGCGAGTCGGCGTTCTACATGGTCGGGACGATCGACGACGCGGTCGAGAAGGCGCGCGAGTCCGAGGCCGTCGCCGCGTAGCGATGGCGGAGGCACATCCGAAGTTCGACGTCGCGCTCGTGACGCCGGACGGGCCGGCGTTCGACGGCGAGGCCGAGATGGTGATCGTCCCGGGCGCCGCCGGAGAGATCGGCGTCCTCGCACGGCATGCGCCGCTGGTCGCAACGCTGAAGGCTGGCTCGACGCGCATCCACCTCGACCAGAACGAGGTCCTCGAGTTCGCGACCGGGCCGGGGTTCTTCAAGGTCGAGCTCGACCGCGCGCTCGCCCTCGTCGACGACGCCGTGAACGTGCAGGAGATCAACGACGAGCGCGCCCGTGAGCAGCTCGAGGCCGCGAGAGCGGAGCTCGAGCGCGTCGAGGCCGGCGAGTCGCAGGCCGACCGCTGGCAGCTCGAGCAGCGCATCGTCCACGCCGAGAACCAGCTCGCCGTCTCCGGCAGGACCACTGGTTAACCGCGCGCGAGAAACTGAAGGCGGCCGCTTCGCGGCCGCGCGTCGGCGCCGAATCCGACGTAGAGTCTGCGCGTGGAGGAGATCGCTCCCGGGATCTGGCACTGGACGTCCCAGCACCCGAGGTGGGAGATCGTCGTCCACTCGTACCACCTCCCCGAGGAGCGCGTCGTCATCGACCCGCTCGCGTCGTCCGAGGTCCTCGACCGGCTCCAGGAGCTGGGACCGCCGACCGACGTCCTGCTCACGAACCGCCACCACTACCGCTCGAGCGGCGAGCTCGCGGAGCGCTTCGGGGCGACGGTGCGCTGCTCGCGCGCAGGGCTGCACGAGTTCACGCACGGCGAGCAGGTGGAGCCGTTCGACGTCGGCGACGAGCTGCCGGGTGGGATCGTCGTCCACGATGTAGGGGCGATCTGTCCCGACGAGTCGGCGCTGCACATCCCGACGCGGGGCGCGCTCGCCCTGGCCGACGGCGCTGTGCGGGCGGACTCGGGCAGCCCGCTTTCGTTCGTCCCCGATCACTTCATGGACGACCCCGAGGGGACGAAGAGCGGGCTGCGCGCAGCGTACCGGCGGCTCGCCGAGGAACTCCAGTTCGAGCATCTCCTCCTCGCGCACGGCGACCCGATCGTCGGCGGCGGCCGCGAGGCTCTCGCGGCCTTCGCGAACGCGGGCTAAGCCGTCGATCGGGCGACGAGATCCCGCGTGCTCGCGCAGAGGCCGTTCCCGGCCTCGAGGCCGAGCTGGACGGTGTCGAGGCACGGTACGGCGCTCGACGCGCGTCGGACCGCGTCTTCGTGTGGACCGGTGCGAGCCCGGTCCGTGTGCACGCTCCAGATCGGCGAGCTCATGCCCGTCCGGGAGCCGTTCGAGGCCGAGGCGGCGCGCCTCGGCGAGGCCCTGCTCGACGGCGAATGCCCCAACGGCACGGATACCGATCGCGCGCTGGCCGAGCCGGTCAGCCACCCGCGACAGCTCGACGCGAGTAGCGGCGCCTGCCCGACGCGAGCCTCAGCCCGGAGATCGTGCGCTGGGTCTCCGTTCCGGCGACCGAGGACGACGTTCAGCTGATGGAGATCTGCGTCCGGTCGCGGTGTCGCACGTCGTCGGCGCGCCGGGAGTACTGCGATTCGGACCTCGTCGATCTGCACGCGCTCGCCGCCGCCGCGCCTCCCGATACGGCGTACCTGGCCGTGGTCGTCGCGGACGCGCAGTACGCCACCATCCCGTGGGACTGCCCCTGGCCCGCGTCGTGGCTACACGAGAGCTGCCGCGGCTGAGGGCCGTCCGTGCGCTAGCCTTCCCCTACCCGGAGAGCTTTGAACGGCAGCTTGGCGACCGGGTCACCAAACGCCTAAAGAGCCTCGCGGGCCGTCCGGCTCCCGACTCTCTAGGCGGGAGCCGAATTTCGTGAAGGACGTCACTGCACAACTCGAGAAGCTACTGGCCGAGAGGATCCTCGTCCTCGACGGGTCCTGGGGTGTGCTCATCCACCGGCGCGGGCTCTCCGAGGAGGAGTACCGGGGCGAACGCTTCCGGGAGCACACGCACGACGTCCAGGGTGACCCCGACCTCCTGAACCTGACCCAGCCACACGTCGTCGCCGGAATCCACGACGACTACTTCGCCGCCGGGGCCGACATCGCGACGACGAACACGTTCACCGCGACCCGCATCGGGCAGGGGGACTACTCGCTCGAGGGTGCAGCGGCCGAGATGAGCCTCGAGGGAGCACGGCTCGCGCGGCGTGCGGCGGACGAGTGGACGGCGAGGACGCCGGAGCAGCCGCGCTTCGTCGCGGGCTCGGTCGGGCCGCTGAACGTGACGCTCTCGCTGTCGCCGAAGGTCGAGGACGCCGCGTACCGGGCGGTGACGTTCGACCTGGTGCGGGAAGCGTACGAGGAGCAGGTGGCGGCGCTCCGGGACGGGGGCGTCGACCTTCTCCTGATCGAGACCGTCTTCGACACGTTGAACGCGAAAGCGGCGATCGTCGCCGCCCGCGAGGTGGCTCCGGAGCTGCCGCTCTGGATCTCGTTCACCGCCGTCGACAAGAGCGGGCGGAACCTCTCCGGGCAGACGTCGGACGCATTCTGGATCTCGGTCGAGCATGCCGAGCCCCTGATCGTCGGCGTCAACTGCTCGCTCGGTGCGACCGAGATGCGCCCGTTCCTCGAGGGCCTCGCCGGAGTCGCGTCGACCTACGTCTCCTGCCATCCGAACGCAGGACTCCCGAACGAGCTGGGGCTGCACGACGAGGAGCCCGGCGACACGAGCCGCTTCCTGCGCGCGTTCGCAGAGGACGGCCTGGTGAACCTCGTCGGCGGCTGCTGCGGTACCACGCCCGAGCACACGCGGCAGATCGCCCGCGCGGTCTCGGGCCTGCGGCCTCGGCGCGTCCCCGAGCGCTCGACGCTCCCGCGCTTCTCCGGGCTCGACCCGTTCGTCGTTCGACCGGAGACCGGGTTCGTCGTCGTGGGCGAGCGCACCAATGTCACCGGCTCGGCCCGGTTCCGGCGTCTGATCGAGGCCGGCGACTTCACGGGCGCCGTCGACGTCGCGCTCGACCAGGTGCGCGGCGGCGCGAACCTGCTGGACGTCAACATGGATGCGGATCTGCTCGACGCCGAGCAGGCGATGACGACCTTCCTCAACCTGCTGGCCACCGAGCCGGAGGCCGCTCGGCTGCCGATCATGGTCGACAGCTCCCGCTTCACGGCGCTCGAGGCGGGCCTCAAATGCCTCCAGGGCAAGGGTGTCGTCAACTCGATCTCGCTCAAGGAGGGCGAGGAGGCGTTCCTCGAGCAGGCCCGGACGATCCGCCGCTACGGAGCGGGGGTCGTGGTCATGGCCTTCGACGAGCGCGGGCAGGCGGAGACGGTCGAGCGGAAGGTGGAGATTCTCGGCCGGGCGTACGACCTCCTCATCGCGGAGGCCGGCTTCCCGCCGGAGGACATCGTGCTCGACCCGAACGTGCTCGCCGTGGCGACGGGGATCGAGGAGCACGCGGGCTTCGCGAAGTCGTTCATCGAGGCGATTCCGCTGCTCGAGGAGCGGTGCCCGGGCGCGCTCGTCTCGGGCGGGATCTCGAACCTCTCGTTCGCGTTCCGCGGGAACGACGCGGTGCGCGAGGCGATGCACGCGTCGTTCCTCTACCACGCGATCCGAGCGGGTCTCGACCTCGGCATCGTCAACGCGGGGCAGCTCGCCGTCTACGAGGACATCGAGCCGGAGCTTCTCGAGCGCGTCGAGGACGTCCTCTTCGACCGCCGCCCGGACGCGACCGAGCGCCTCGTCGAGCTCGCGGCCACGGTCACCGGCGGCGCCATGCAGCGCGAGCTCGACCTCGCCTGGCGCGAGGCACCGGTCGAGGAGCGGCTCGCGCACGCGCTCGTGCACGGAGTCGTGGACTTCATCGAGGAGGACACCGAGGAGGCGAGGAGTGCGGCCGCCCGTCCGCTCGACGTCATCGAGGGGCCGCTGATGGACGGGATGAAGATCGTGGGCGACCTCTTCGGCTCGGGGAAGATGTTCCTGCCCCAGGTCGTGAAGAGCGCGCGCGCGATGAAGCGCGCGGTCGCCTACCTGGAGCCGTTCATGGAGGCCGACAAGACGAGCCGCTCCTCCGCGGCGCGCGTCGTCCTGGCGACCGTCAAGGGCGACGTGCACGACATCGGCAAGAACATCGTCGGCGTCGTACTCGGCTGCAACGGGTACGAGGTCCTGGACCTCGGGGTCATGGTGCCGGCGGACCAGATCCTCGACACCGCCGTCGAGCAGGGCTGCGACATCGTCGGCCTGTCGGGGCTGATCACGCCGTCCCTCGACGAGATGGTGCACGTCGCAAAGGAGATGGACCGGCGCGGACTCGAGCTCCCGCTCTTGATCGGCGGGGCAACGACCTCGAAGCAGCACACCGCGGTCCGGATCGCTCCGGAGTACTCCTCTCCGACCGTCTACGTTCTCGACGCGTCGCGGGTGGTCGGCGTCGTCGGCGACCTCCTCGACGGCGACCGCCGCGCGCGGCTCGATGTCGAGAACCGCGCCGAGCAGGAGCGCCTCCGCGGTCTGTTCGCCGAGCGGGGACGCAAGCCGCTCCTGCCGCTCGCCGACGCTCGTGCGAACCGGACGCCGATCGAGTGGCACGAGGAAGACCTCGCCGTCCCGGCGTTCCTCGGCTCGCGCCTCGTCGAGCCCGAGCTCGCGACGCTCCGCGAGTACGTCGACTGGACCTTCTTCTTCCACGCCTGGGAATTGAAGGGGCGCTACCCGGCGATCCTCGACGACCCGGAGAAGGGCGCGGCTGCGCGGGATCTGTTCGAGGCAGCGAACACGCTGCTCGACGAGGTGGTGGCCGGCGAGCTGCTGCAGGCGCGCGGCGTCTACGGCTTCTGGCCCGCGCGCGCCGAGGGCGACGACGTCGTGCTCGACATTCCCGGCGCAGGACCGAAATCGGGTGACGCGCGGACTCCGGTCGCGCGGGGCGCTGCCGGGGGCGTCCGCTTCCCGATGCTCCGCCAGCAGTCCGACCACGGCGACTCGCGTCCGAACAGGTCGCTCGCGGACTTCGTCGCCCCGGCCGACGCCGGGCTCGCGGACCACGTCGGCGCGTTCGCGGTCTCGATCCACGGGAGCGAGGACCTGGCCGATCGCTTCGCTGCCGAGGGAGACGACTACCGCGCGATCATCGTGCGGGCGCTCGCCGACCGCCTTGCGGAGGCGTTCGCGGAGTGGTTGCACCAGGTCGCGCGGCGCGAGTGGTACGCGGCGGGCGAGCACCTCTCCGGCGACGACCTGATCGAGGAGCGCTTCCGCGGCATCCGTCCGGCCTACGGCTACCCGGCCTGCCCGGACCACACGGAGAAGGGGAGGCTGTTCGCGCTCCTCGACGCCGGGCGAGCCGGAGTTTCGCTCACGGAGTCCTTCGCGATGCTGCCCGCGGCGAGCGTGAGCGGCCTCTACCTCGGCCACCCGCAGGCGCGCTACTTCTCGCTCGGCAGGGTCGACCGCGACCAGGTCGCCGACTACGCGGGCCGGAAGGGGATGGAAGTCGGCGAGGTCGAGCGCTGGCTGCGCCCGAACCTTGCCTACGAGCCGTGATCCGTATGCTGAGACGAGTGCGCCGTCCGCTCGTGCTCGCCATACTCGCCTCCCTCGTCGTCACCGGCGCGGCGCTGGCTGCGCGCGGCGACCCGCAGCGGAAGATCGCGCCTGCCGACGAGGCGCGGGCGAAGGCGATGCTCGTCCGCCACTCCGACCTGCCGGGCTCGCGCGCGGGAGCCCCGAGCCCCGACGTCGACTTCTACTGCCCCGGGCTAGACGCCTCCGACCTCACGCTCACCGGGGACGCCGTCGGCCGCCGGTACGCGGTCGGCCTGATGATCGTCGCCTCCACCTCGGAGGTGTACGGGTCGCGTGCGGACGCGAGCGCCGCCTGGCGTCGCTCCACCAGTGGAGCCGGACTCCGGTGCGCGCGGTCGTTGCTGCGCGGTCAGCTCGCCCAGCAGGGCGCGCGGCTGATCTCGCTGCGCAAGATCCCGTTCCCGCGCCTGTCCGACCGCACGATCGCCTACCGCGCCACGATGAGCGCAACGACCCCGCAGGGGGAGGTCACCGCGTACATCGACCTCATCGCGCTCATGCGCTCCCGCGCGCACGCGACGATCACCGTCGGGTCCGCGCTCACCACGCCGCCACGATCAGAGGAGCTTCACCTCGCGCGCACCGTGGCGAAGCGAATGGCGAGCGCGATGCGCGGGGCTTGACGGCCTCGCGCGCGCTCCGCCCGGGCGGCCCCGGCAGCCACGCCGCCATCGGACACGGCTGGAAGAGGCCGTAGAGGGAAGCCGGAGCAGGTGGTAGCGTCACCTCCAGACGTGGAGAGCACCAGCCGCCTCGGTCTCCTGCGCCGCTCGCCCTCGTTCGGCCTCCTCTTCCTCGCCACCGCCGGGTCGAGCTTCGGCACGTACCTGGCCGCGATCGTGCTCACCGTCGACGTCTACGACCGCACTGGCTCGGGCGTCTGGGTCGCCGCGCTGCTGATCGCCGACTTCCTGCCGATCGTCCTCATCGGCCTCCTGCTCGGCCCGCTCGTCGACCGCCTGTCCCGGCGGGGGCTCATGGTCGTCTCGGACCTCGTGCGCGTCGGCGTCTTCGTAGCCCTCCCGTTCGTCGACGAGCCTGCCGCGATCGTCGGGCTGGCCGCCGTCGCCGGCGTCGCGACCGGGTTCTTCCGGCCCGCGGTCTACGCAGGGCTCCCGAACCTCGTCCCCGACGAGGAGCTGACGAACGCGAACTCGCTGCTCCAGACCGTCGAGACGATCGCCTGGATGGTCGGCCCGGTGGTCGGCGGCCTGATGCTGACGACCTGGAGCCCCTCCGTGCCGTACGCCGTGAATGCCGTGACGTTCCTCGTGTCCGCCATCCTCGTCTTCCGGATCCCCGACCGCGCGCTCCGCTCGGAGGAGTCGCTGACGCGCGGGCACTGGCGCGACGTCTCGGACGGGATCCGCCTCGTCCTCACGTCTCCACCGCTGCGGACCGTGCTGATCGTCTGGAACGTCGTGCTTCTCGGCAGCGCGGCGATCAACGTCGCGGAGGTCGTGTTCGCCAAGGAGACGCTCGACTCCGGGAACGTCGGCTTCGGGATCCTCGTTGCGGCCAGCGGCGTCGGGCTCGCGATCGGGAGCTATCTCGCCGCCCCCTCGCTGGGCGCGCTCGGTCTGCGGCGCCACTACGCATTGGCGATCGCGCTGATGGCGGTCGGCTGGGGCGGCGCCGCGCTGAGCCCGACGATCTGGAT
>Ga0209814_10000798_pt1 | contig 10763 bp, 9 predicted proteins | sample SoiMetdeltSBSDD1_FD_187597 | JGI IMG/M metagenome (GOLD analysis project Ga0209814, IMG submission 187597) | Bulk soil microbial communities from a Populus tree surrounding site in Tennessee, USA - Soil MetaG P. deltoides SBSDD1 (SPAdes) (version 2) | ecosystem: Environmental > Terrestrial >... | reverse complement strand
GTCGAGATCGGCGCGGACTACGGCCGCGACGGCCTCGACCTCCCGCTCGACGCCGCCCTCGTCGAGGATGCCGTCGGCGATCAGACGCGACCGCAGCCGTGCCAGCGGATCGCGCGCCGCGGCCGCGGCGCGCTCGTCGTCGCTCCGGTAGCGGTCGTCGTCCTGCGACGAGTGGGGCACTATCCGGGGAACGTGCAGCTCCAGCAGCGAGGGCCCTTCGCCGCCCCGTGCCCGCTCGACGGCGATCGTCGTTGCGTCGTAGACAGCGTCGCCATCGGTGCCGTCCAGCGTTGCGCCCGCCATGCCGTACCCCGCAGCGCGTGCCGCGATCGGTGCGGCTGCCTGCAGTTCGGCCGGGACGCTGATGGCGAGCCCATTGTTCTCGCAGATGAACACGACCGGCAGCCGGTGGACCGCGGCGAAGTTCATGGCCTCGTGCGCAGCACCCTCCGAGGCGGCGCCGTCGCCGAACCAGCACAGGGCTACCGAGTCGTCGCCGAGGACCGTGGACGCGTACGCCGCTCCGGCCGCGTGGGGGAGGTGCGCGCCCACCTCGCTCGATATCGACCCGAGCCGGAGCTCCCTCGACGAGAAATGGGCGGTCAACTGCCGCCCGCCGGAGTGCGGATCGGATCCCCTCCGGAGCGCCCCGAGGAACACCTCGTACGGCGACACGCCCATGGCGATGCCGACGCCCAGGTCCCGGTAGTACGGCCAGGCCGAGTCGTGGCCGATCCGCATCGCCCCCACGCTCGCCACCTGAGCCACCTCGTGCCCCCGGGCGGTGAGCACGAACCCCGCGCGGCCCTGGCGCGACAGCGTCCACAGGCGCTCGTCGACGGCACGGGTGACCGTGACCCAGTGGTGGAGCTCCAAGAGCTGCGCTCGATCCAGCATCGCCGGACCGATTCTGCCGTTTCCGAAGGGCTCACGTGGCAGGCTGACACGGTGCCTCCAGGCTCGGCCCACGAGGGCTCGCGGTGCCGGTACCCCCAGTCGCACGCGACCGCCCGGGAGATCCGCGCCGAGCTGCTCGCCGTGGCGACCAACGCCCGGGCGTGCACAAGCTGCTACCTCGACACGATCGAGCGCATGAGGGACGGCCTGGGCGACGGCCATCACCAGGCGATCGCGCGCACGCAACGGCTCACGGACGGCTCGATCACCTTCTTCCTCGCTCACTCGGAGCCCGTGAACTTCGACGACCCGTCCGAGGACGGCCGGGGCATCGTGTCCGCGTACCGCTACGCCGGCCCGACCGTCGGCGAGCACATCCTCGACACCGACCCGCTCACCGTGGCGCCCCTGCGGACGCTCGTGGACATCGAGGAGCGCCATCCGGCGGACATCTGCTTCCTTCCCGAGGTCGACGGCCGCGACGCGGGGTACCTGTTCGTGACCGAGGAGCACGACACCCGGCAGGTGAGCGTCTACCGCTGGGACCCGTCCGGCGGCCTGGTCCTCCACGACCTGCTGGATCAGGGCTTCCCGGTGCCCGGGCCGAACCTGCTGTTCCTCGATCGGGTGGGCCGGGACTACTACCTGGGCGTCGCCAGCTACCACTGGGGGTGGGGCGCGCTGCTGACCGCCCGGGACACGGACCTGTTCCCCACATGCGAGCAGGGCGCCATGAACGTCTCCGCCCTGCGTCCGGCGCGGCGTCACATGTTCCCCTTCCCGATCCCGGAGGGCACGACGCAGACCAAGCTGGTGCGGGACGTCAACGAGGACTGGTACCTCCTCGGCTACCGCGGCGACCCTGCGGACGACACCGGGGCCGACGACTACGTCGATGTCTACGCCGTCAGCTTCGAGCCGTTCTGGATCTCGCGGCGCCTGTGGAGCGTCCACATCACGTTGAAGGGAGGAGAGACCAGCTTCGCCACCGACGGCACCCACCACGTCGAGCCGTCGGGCCGGCTGCTCCTGTCGTCCTCGTACCGCTGGGCAAGAGACGAGGGCCCCGGAGACTCCGACTACGTGAGCCGCATCGACGAGTGCCCCTCCGCACCGGGCTAGCCAGCCGAGCTCGGCAGTGTGTCCTCCCACTCGACCAGCAGCTGTAGCGGCGACCGGAACGTCGTGTTACGCGAGAACGAAATCTCCTGCGGCTCGACGAGCCGCGCGTGCGGCAACCTGGCGGTGAGCTCCCGCAGGACCACCTGAGCCTCGAGTCGGGCCAGCGCTGCGCCGAGGCAGAAGTGGATGCCGTGTCCGAACGCCAGGTGCCGGCTGACGTCCGGGCGGCAGATGTCAAGGCTGTCGCCACCGGGGAAGACGGCCTCGTCGTGGTTGGCCGACCCGAGCAGCAACAGCACGTTGGCGCCCGCGGGGAGCTCCACGTCGCCGACCGTCGTGGCCTGGGTGACCTGGCGCTTGGCCGCCAGCACCGGCGTACAGAAGCGCAGGAGCTCCTCGACAGCGTTCGGGATCAGCCCCGGATCACGGCACAGCGCCTCCCACTGCTCGCGATGGCGAAGGAGCTGGAGGAACCCGGTTGCCAGCAGGCCGGTCGTGGTCTCGTGCCCGGCGGTCAGCTGGCCGAACACCAGCCCGGCCATCTCGTCCTTGGTGATCGATTTGTCGCCGCGCTGGTACTCCCGGACGAGATCGCTCGGCAGGTCGTCGCCGGGCTGTACGAAGCGCTCGTCCACCAGCGCTTCGCAGTACCGCCAGTAGGCCACGACGTTCTTCGCGTGCGCCACCTGGTCGGCCTCCGGCAGGTCGCCGAAGTTGATCTGGACGCGGCTCTGGGCCCATGTCTTGACGTTCGGCACGTCGGAGTCGGGTATGCCCAACAGCAGGAAGATCACGAGCGCCGGCAGGTCATAGGCGAGGTCGGCCACCCAGTCGCCTCGGCCCCGCGGGGCCATGCCTTCGATCATGCGCCCCGCGATCTCGCTGATCTGGGGCTCGAGCACCGCCACTCGGCGGGGGGTGAACGCCCGGTTGACGAACGAGCGCAGGCGGGTGTGGTCGGGTGGGTTGCGCCCGAGCAGCCCCGATTTGGCGCTCAGCCCGCCGGCGAGGATGCGCTCGACGGCCGGCGGCGGAGGACTGAAGGGCCTCTGGGCGTTCTCGGACGAGAACGTGGCCGGATCGCGGAGGATGGCCAGGACATCTTCGTAGCGAGGCACGACCCAGTAGTCGAGCTCCGGGCTGTAGAAGACGGTGGCCTCGGATCGGGCTCGCTGATAGAACGCGAAGGGGTCGGCGACGTCAAACGGCTGGAACTCATCAGCCAGCGCGCTCATTGTGCTGCGAGAGTACATCTCGCGCCGCGCTTAGTATGCCGGCGTGCCCATCGTGGCAGTGCACGGCGTGCCGGAGACCGACGCCGTCTGGGACGAGTTCCGGGCGCACCTCGCCGGGCGCGAGAGCATCACCCTGTCGCCGCCCGGGTTCGGCGCACCTGTGCCCGACGGCTTCGGCGCGACCAGCGACGACTATCTCGCCTGGCTCAGCGCCGAGCTTCAGCGGATCGAGGGTCCCATCGATCTGCTCGGCCACGACTGGGGCGGCGGTCATGTCTTCCGCACCGTGGCCGCCAATCCCGAGCTCGTGCGCTCATGGGCGATCGATCTCGCCGGATGCTTCGACCCCCGGTACGTCTGGCACGACAACGCCCGGACCTGGCAGACCCCCGGCGCAGGCGAGGCTCTCATCGCGCGCCGGCTCGCCATGTCGCCCGTGGACCGCGCCCCTGGATACGTGGCCCGCGGCATGTCCCAAAGCGCCGCGGCGCACTGCATGGAGGCGTTCGACGAGTCGATGGGCCGCTGCATCCTCGCCCTGTATCGATCGGCGGCCCAGCCGAAGATGGCCGAATGGGGCGCGAACGTGGCTGGCCTGCGCTCCCGTCCGGGCCTCGTCATCATCCCGGCCGAAGACTCGTACACGGGTGGGGAGGCGCTCGCCCGCCGCACCGCCGAACGCGTTGACGCTCAGGTGGCGCTCCTCCCCGGGCTGGGTCATTGGTGGCTGTGCCAGGACCCACAGCAGGCGGCGGCGGCGTACTGCTCGTTCATCGCCGCGGTGAGCTGACGATCACCGCTGGCTGTCTCGAGCTGGTGACCGCTGTGAGCCGTCTTCCACCAGTCTCGGCGCAGACCGCTCTGTCCCTGGCCAGGCGTGCGCCGGGGTCGGTTGGGGGCTGACTGCAGCCCATTGCGAGCAGTCGTCGATCGCGCCGCGGAGCAGGTCGCGCAGCCGCGCGTCAGGGTCCGAGATGCAGGCGTGGGCGATGCCGATCACCGCGTGGCGGACGGTGTTGGGCGCGCCGTGCCGCTGGATGCTTCTGACGCTGCTGGGTCCCAGGCTCCCGGCGAAGTCACGCGCCCAGCGTGTCGCGTCGGGGACCTGGGCCAGCACCTGTCGGCTGCGCTCGTCGAGCGTCCCCTTTGGCCTGCCGTCGACCTCGTCCAGCGCCCGCTCGGCGGCCAGGACTGCGACCGCCATCATGCGCTGCCGTTCGGCCGCGACGACTGGCAGCGCGGCGGTTGCCGACCGCAGCATGATCTGCACGTCCACGTGCGGATCATCGCTGGTCAGCCCGATCACCGCGGGAACCAGTTCCACCAGACAGCCTCGACCCGCGTCGGAGGTGTGGTCGTTCACCAGCCGCGCCAGGTGCCCGAGCAGAGGGTGGGTGCACCGCGGATGATCGGTCCACCGCTCGCCGGCGAGGTAGGACGCCAGTTCCATGAAGCAGGCGCCCTTGCGCGGATTCCGGTGCTTGCCCCGGCTGAGCCTGGGGACCAGGTCGGGTACCTGGGCGCTACGACCGTACATGAGACGCCCCCAATGGTCGGCGGCTTCCTGGGTCCAGTCTGCGACTTTCTGCGCCGTCTGACCAGCCCGACTCTGGAGCCCGTGAGGGCACCCACCACTCCACGACACTTCTCTCCTGAGGCCGAGGTGCGACGCCTGGTGCCCGAGGCTGCGATCCGCGAGACGGTTGATCGAGCCTCAGGGCGCGGTCTCCTCGACAGCTGTTGCCGCGTCAAGCTCCACCAGGTCGGCGAAGGCGCTCGCGGCCCGCTCGACCGCGGCGTCGACGAGCTCGTCGGACAGCACGGTCGACGTGGCGAGGAGCCCCCGGGGAGCGAAGAACAAGCCGTGGTCGAGGCAGGCGAGGTGGAAGGCGGCCATGCGCGGCCCGTCGGCCCGCTCAGCGATGGTCGGGGGCACGTCGGGGCTCAGGAACACGTTGAGCAGCGAGCCCGCCCGGCGCACACTGAACGGCACGCCGTGCTCGGCCGCCGCCCGGGTCAACCCGTCGGCCAGCCGTCCGCACCACTGGTCGATGGCCACGATCCGCTCCGCCGTCAGCTCACGGACCGAGGCTGCGCCGGCGGCCATCGTCACAGGGTTGGCGTTGAACGTGCCCGACAACGGGAGCCCTCCCCGAGTGGGATCGGTGACCTGCAACACGTCCGCGCGGCCGCCCAGCGCGCCGACCGGGAACCCGCCGCCGATGAGCTTGCCGAACGTGGTGAGATCCGGCTCGACTCCGGCCAGGGCCTGGGCACCGCCGGGAGCGAGGCGGAACGTGATGACCTCGTCCAGGACGAACAGGGCGCCGGCGGCTCGCGCCGCGTTGCCCACCCGGGCGAGGAAGCCCGGCGGGGCGGGGACCACGCCGGACGAGCCCATGACCGGCTCCAGGATCACGCACGCGATCTCGTCGCCGCATTCGGCGAGCACGGCCTCGAAGGCGGCGGCGTCACCGAACGGGGCGATGACGGTGTCGGGGCCGTCCTTCCCCAGGTTGCCTACCTCGTAGTCGTCGTAGCTGCCGTGGTACCCGTACCGGGCCATCAGCACCTTGCGCCGACCGGTCACCTCGCGAGCGACCATCGCTGCGTGCATCGTCGCCTCGGTGCCGGAGTTGCAGAACCGCACCCGCTCCACCGACGCGACCCGATCGATCAGCAGCTCGGCCAGCTCGAGCATGGGCTCGTTGGCCGCCGCCCAGCACGTGCCGCCCTCGAGCGCCCGACTCGCCGCCCTGACGATGGCCGGGTGGGCGTTGCCGTGGACGAGGGCCGTGTAGTTGCCCAGCAGGTCGAGGTACTCGTGGCCGTCGACGTCGCGCAGCCACGGCCCCGTCGCGCTGGCCATTGTCAGTGGGTACGGGGTGTGCCAGGCCGCGGCCCGGAAGTCGCCGCCCGGGAACAGCGTGGCCGAGCGGCGGGCGCGCGCCGCCGACTCCGGTGTGCGCTCGTGGTAGCGGCGGGTGATGGGATCCACGGTGGTGCCTCCGGGTGCGGTGCTCCTACGTTCTACTCACAACCTGCGCCGGTGCTCGCCTTGTCGACGAGACCGTCGAGCAGGTCCACGAACCGTTCCGGCATGGACATGAACGGGGAGTGATCCGTGTCAAACGTCACGACCTCGCCGGCTCGCGCCGACATCCATCTCTGGAAGTCTGGGTGGATAGCCCGATCGCGCAGGCACAGCACGTAGGTCGAAGGGATCGATCTCCACGGTTCGACGCCGGGCGGCTCGCTCAAGCATCTGGCCGCCGTCGGCCTGAGGCGCCGCGCGGCTTCCTCCGCCTCGGCCCTGTCGCACTCGTTGTAGAAGCAGCCGACCGCCGTCTCGGGTCGGACTACGAGGTTGCCATCAGCGGTGAGGTCGACCTCGGCGTTGATGGGGGCGGCTGCGAACTCGCGCATCCGGTCCAGGTAGACATCACCGCCGTCGACCAGCATGGCGGCGACATACACGAGGTGCTGCACATCCCGTCGCTCGGCCGCGGCCTTGGAGATGACCAGGCCAGCGTAGGAGTGACCCACGAGCATGACACTCCGACCCCAGTCGTCGAGAGCCCGCTGCACCGCGGCAGCATCGTCGCCGAGCCCGGTCAGGGGAAGATCGACCGCAACAACGGCGTGGCCGCGATCAACGAGATCAGCCTTCGTCCGACGCCAACACCACGCCCCGTGCCCGACGCCGTGAACCAGCATCAACGCGCCCATGGGACCTCCTCATCCGCGCCGACACGGCGAGCAGTCGCACGGTAACCATCCGTACGGTCCTCGCCAGCACCGCGTAGCCCGCGGGCTCCCTCCGCGGACGAGCTGATGCGCGCCGGCATCAAGTCCATTGTGCTGCAAGCGAGTACCTACGCTGTCTGGAGGCAGGAATCCGGAGGTGTCCCGTGATCGTTCAGCTGGTGCGCTACGGATCGAGGCTGACCTACGACGAGGTGATGGAGCGGTTCGAGGGCCGCTCCGATCGCTACCGAGAGGTACCCGGACTCTTCCAGAAGTACTACGTCCACTACTCGGCGACCGACGAGTACGGAGGCGTGTACATCTGGGAGTCCGAGCAGGCATTGCAGAAGTGGCGGGACACCAATCTCGCCGGCACCCTGGCCGAGACCTACCAGGTCACCGAGGGTCCGACTTCAGAAGTCGCGGACGTGATGCTTGTGCTCCACGGCGACAAGGATCCGCTCTGACCCCTAACCCACCAGGCTACGGGACCCAGTTTCTGCCCGCTGTAGGTTCACCTGGGTCCACTGCTCGATCAGCAGGCCGTAGGTGTCGTACCGGTAGGTGGCGACGACGTCTGCTGACACATGCTCGCCGGGCTCGAAGCTTCGGAACGGCTCGATCAGCTCGCCGGTGATGCTGTAGCGGGCGTTGACCACCGGCCCGTCGGCCCGCAGCTCCATCACCTGCAGGTCGGCATCACGCATGGCGGCGACCAGCGCGACGGGTTCGATCCGTTGGCCCGGCCCCTCCGCGGCGGCCAGCCGCTCCGGGTAGCGGGCGTCGTAGACGCGTAGGTGGGCGGAGAGCTTGGCCATGCCCAGCGAGGCCATCTGGCCTCGCGTGAGCGTTTCGATGAGCTGACCGGTGGTGGCAACATCCCGAGCTTCGATCACCGCGCGGTCGGACGTGTCGCGGGACCGGATGGGCAGCGTTGGGCGTCGCATAGGGTCGTCCTGGCCGTCCGCGCTGGGGTCATCGGCCGTTCCCGCGTGCTGTTCGAGGGCGCAATCGGCTTGCTCGACTCCCCACTGGCTCAGCGTCAGCAGGTCGTCACCCAGCCACAACGGCCGGGCCCAAGTCACGTTCCGGTGGGGTCCGACCCGCTTCATCTCGGCGACATAGGCCTCGTTGATCTCTCGCTGGGTGAACCGCTTGCCCCACCGGCTCCGGGCGATGACCGGGTTCTGGATGTTGAGAGGGGCGATCCACACCCTGAATCGCCCGGCGGCCGCTTCGACCATCCGCTTCGCATCGGTCATGCCGGGGATCCAGGGTTGCACGTGGAGTTGGACATCGACCCCGGCGTCGGCCAGGCGCTCGATGGTGGCGAACCGCTCGGCTCCGGTGTCCGCCTGGGGTTCGATGTCGTCGAGGACGGACTCGTCCAGCGACGGCACCGAGACGTTGACGTGGACCTTCTCGTAGCCGCTCAAGAGGTCCAGGTCGCGTTCGATCAGCGTGCCCTTCGTGACGATGACGAGGTTTCGGCCATCGGCGACGAGCAGCTCCAACGCGGCTCGGGTGACCTCGTGCTCGGCCTCGGCGTGGGCGTAGCAGTCGATGATGGCGCCGAGGCAGATGATGTGCTCCCGGGGAACGGAGGGGAGCAGTCGACCGAGGATGACCCGAACCTCCTCGGCGGTGGCCAGCGGCTTCGACGGGCCCTGCGCGTAGCTGGCGCAGTAGGAGCAGCGGATGTCGCAGGCGTCGTAGGTGGTCAACGCCCAGACGCTGCACATCGGTGAATACTGCAGGACCGGCTGCTCGCCGCCATGCTCGGTGAGAGAGATCAGATGCTTGCTGGGCACGGGTCAGCTCCTGACAGGGATGAGACGGCGTCGGCGCCCGGGCTCGCGGACCATGGATTCGCGGGGCATGTGGGCGCGCATGGCGGCAACGCACGTGGCCTGGTGCTCGAGACGGGCCAGCAGCACGTCGGGTGTGGGGTTGGACGCGGAGTGCACGTCCGTGGCACGCGCCTCGCCGGCCCGGGCCAAGGTCAGAGCGAGCGCGTTGGTCGGGTCGTGGGTGCAGTCGCGACAGATCGGGGAGCGGCCGCAGACCTGCTCGGCCTTCTCGTCGAAGAGGTCGACCAGTGACTGCTCGAAGACATTGCCGAGGTTCACTTCCTTGCGCCAGTCCGAGGAGCACAGGTAGTAGTTCCCGTCGTACCCGATGAAGGGGTAGAGGAACGGAACCCAGCATCGAGCCGCGTCGGCCCTCTCCTTGAGCATCTCCTCGGCGACGTCGCGGTAGGCCTCCCACGCGTCGACCTGCTCGTCGACCGGGAGCGAGCCGGCTCGGTTGACGAGGCCGAAGCGCACGAATCTCTCCGCGCCGCGCCGTGACCAGTACTCCCGCATGGAGGTCAGATGATCGGGATCGTCCCGGTGGTCGACCAGGACGATCAGCGCGATGCAGCGATCCCCGGCGGTCGCGAGGAAGTGCTCGACGTTGGTTCGGGTCCGTTCGAACGGGAGGTCGTAGACGGCTTCGTACTGCTCGTCGATCTCACCGACGTTGAAGCAAACCATGGCGAGGCCGGCATCCAGCAGCTCCTCGGCTCTCCGTGGGCTCAGCAGCGCACCGTTCGTGTTGAGGATGGGCCGAAGGCCGGCCTGCGCGACGCGTCCGATGTACTCCACCACCCGGGGGTGGAGGAGCGGTTCGCCCATCCCGCAGAAGGACAGCCACATCGTGTCGTCGTGGGTGTCGAAGTAGCCCGGTTGGAGCTTCTGGAGCTCGACGAGCGCGTCGCGGTACTGGACGGCCCGCCCGAGCGCGGCGTTGAAGGTCGGCTCGTCGATGAGGCCCTGATGGGGCGTCTGGTCGCGTGGGCAGAACGAGCACTTGGCGTTGCACCTGCTGGTCAGCTCGATGTCCACGACGGCGGGGTGCAGCGGGAACTGCGGCGTGATCGACGGGTTGGTGAGCATCCCGATCACGCAGCCTCGGCCGGCCACAGGATGGGGTTGGCGGCGGTGTCGATGACATCACCAGGTCGCCTGCCCGGGGTGTGGAGATCGATGGCCAGCTCCTGCTGCGCGTCGGCGGGCTCAGCCACCCGGGCGCCGTCGGGCACGTAGACGACCGCCACGCTGTAGCGCGTGCGTCCAGTGGGGTTGCGCCGCGAGGCGTGCAAGGTGTACCCGGCGTGGAGCGTGGCGTCTCCGGCCGCGAACGCGCCGTAGTCGGTGATCGAGAGGTCGCACCCGTGGAGCGTGGCCGTGTCCCCGCCGCCGGGTGGACCGATCTGCAAGTGGGTGCGATCGATGGCGCCGAAGCGGTGCGAGCCGTCGACGAAGTGCAGCCCTCCGACCTCCGCGGGCAGCGTGGTGAGGCTCACCCAGCTCCGGGCCAGGCCGACCCTGCCCACCTCGATCACGTCGCTCGTATCGATCGGCAGGTAGACCTGGTCTTGGTGCCACATGGTGAGGCTCCCGCCCGGTGGTTTCGCGAACAGCTGGTCGTACAGCAGACGAACCCGCTCCACCCCGAGCGCCGCCGCTGCCAGCTGCGCGAGCCGGGGTGAGCACACCACGTCGCGAAACACCGGGTTCCGCTCGCACAGGTTGATGGCCGTGAAGTAGTCCACCGGCCGTTGCCGAGGCGCCTCGGGCGATTCCGCCCGAGCCCGCTCGATCTCGGCCCGCGCCGCGATCCGGCAGCGTCGCAGCCCGAGGTCGCCCAAGGCCCCCCGCAGCATGGCGTGGCCATCTCGCTGAAAGGCCTCAGCGTGGGTCGGCCCCCCATCGCCAT
>Ga0209814_10000797_pt1 | contig 10767 bp, 10 predicted proteins | sample SoiMetdeltSBSDD1_FD_187597 | JGI IMG/M metagenome (GOLD analysis project Ga0209814, IMG submission 187597) | Bulk soil microbial communities from a Populus tree surrounding site in Tennessee, USA - Soil MetaG P. deltoides SBSDD1 (SPAdes) (version 2) | ecosystem: Environmental > Terrestrial >... | reverse complement strand
GGGTGACGGTGCCGTCGGTGACGTCGAACTCGACGATGTCGTAGTCGAGGTCCGGCTGGGGCCCGTCGCCGCTGTCGACGAAGCACGTGGCGGTGACGAGGTAGAGCGGCGCCGGGTCGAGCGCGTCCGGCACCGTGACCTGGACGCTCCAGGTGCCGTCGCTCGCGGCATCGCCGGCGCCTTGGGCGAGGAGCTCTTCCTCGTTGCCGAAGTACGCCTCGACCGAGCCGGGGAAGCCGGGTTCCCCGCAGCCCTCACCGCTCACGGTGATGACCGTCCCCGGGGGACCGCTGGTCGGGTTGAGACTGATGGGAGCGAAGGGCCCTTCCTGCGCGCTCGCGGGGGCCGCGACGAGCGCGGCAGTGAGCACGAGGCCGGTCGAGGCCACGATGACCGCCCGCCTGATTGTCATTGGTTCTCCTTGTTGCGTCTGCCCCACCCCAGCGGCGGAGCCCGCCCGCGCCCAGACGCGGATGCGGCAAGTTAGCGTGCGATCCGCGCTCGCATGAGCAGTGTCAACGAATTGTCACGCCCCGCCCGGCCGCCTTGGGTGGTTACGCTCGGCCGCGTGCAACTTCCCGTGATGCCCCCGGTGCGGCCCATGCTGGCCAAGGCGGTCTACGAGGTGCCGCGGGACGAGGGCCTGCGCTACGAGCCCAAATGGGACGGCTTCCGCTGCATCGTGTTCCGGGACGGCGACGAGGTCGAGCTGGGGAGCCGCAACGACCGGCCCCTGACGCGCTACTTCCCCGAGATGCTGCCGGCGCTGCGGGCGGTGCTGCCGGACCGGTGCGTCGTCGACGGCGAGCTGGTGGTGGTGACCGGCGAGGGCCTCGACTTCGACGCCCTGCAGCAGCGGATACACCCCGCCACGTCCCGGATCCGGCGCCTGGCCCAGGAGACCCCGGCGTCGTTCGTGGCCTTCGACCTGATCGCCCTGGGCGACCGCGACCTGAGCGACGAGCCGTTCGCCGAGCGCCGCCGGTTGCTGGAGGAGTCGGTGCCCGGCGACCGCGGGCAGGTCTACGTCACGCCCCTCACCGACGACGCCGATCTCGCCACCGACTGGTTCCACCGCTTCGAGGGCGCCGGCTTCGACGGCGTGGTGGCCAAGGCCGCGGACACGCCCTACCGCCAGGACCAGCGGGCGATGTTGAAGGTCAAGCACCAGCGCACGGCCGACTGCGTGGTGGCCGGCTTCCGCTGGCACAAGGACGGCGAAGGCATCGGATCGCTGCTGCTGGGCCTGTACGACGACGACGGCAACCTGCACAACGTGGGTGTGGCCACGTCGTTCGCCGCGGCCAAGCGCAAGGAGCTGGTGGACGAGGTCGCCCCCCTGCGGGACGTCACCCTCGAGGAGCACCCGTGGCACGCCTGGGCCATCGCCGAGGCCCATCAGGGCAGCACCCGCATGCCCGGCGCTCCCAGCCGCTGGAACGCCACCAAGGACCTCTCCTGGGTGCCCCTCCGACCCGAGCGGGTGGTCGAGGTGCGCTACGAGAACCTGCAAGGCGGGCGCTTCCGCCACGCGTCGAGGCTGGTCCGGTGGCGCGAGGACAAGACCCCTCCCGAGTGCACCTACGACCAGCTCGACGAGGCCGCGCCCGCCGAGCTCAAGCTGATATTCGGGAGTGCTTCCTGACGATGACCCTGACTTGACCCGGCGGTCAAGCGCGTGGTCACCTGGTAGCCCGGGTACACATCCCTTACGACCTGAGGCACGAGGGGTTTCCATGACCGACACTGCCGATCGCACCAAGACCAGCGGCGACGTCGTCGCCGAGGTCAAGGACTGGCTCGCCGAGAACTGGGACCCCGACCTCACGGTCGCCGAGTGGTGGGAGCGCCTGGGGACCTCCGGCTGGGCGGTGCCGACCTGGCCCGGCGACTGGTTCGGCAAGGACCTGAACCGGGCCGACGGGGTGCGGGTGCAGCAGGCCATCGCCGACCACGGCGCCCTGCCCGCGCCCGGGGGCCTCGGGCTCATGCTCGCCGGGCCGACCATCGCGGTGCACGGCAGCGACGAGCAGAAGCAGCGCTACCTGCGGGACATCGTCACCGGCCAGAAGGCCTGGTGCCAGCTGTTCAGCGAGCCCAGCGCCGGCTCCGACCTGGCCGGCCTCAACACCCGCGCCGTCAAGGACGGCGAGGAGTGGATCGTCAACGGCCAGAAGGTGTGGACCTCCGGCGGCCACGTCGCCGACCTGGCCATGCTGATCGCCCGCACCGACCCGGACCAGCCCAAGCACGCGGGCATCACCTACTTCGTGATCGACATGCACCAGCCCGGCGTCGAGGTCGTCCCCCTGCGGGAGATGACCGGCCGCTCGCTGTTCAACGAGGTGTTCCTCACCGACGCCCGGGTGCCCGACGACTCGGCCATCGGCGGCCTCAACAACGGCTGGCGGGTGGCGAACACCACACTGATGTTCGAGCGGACCAGCCTGGGCGCCGGCGGAGGCAGCGCGGCGGCCTCCCTGGCCAGCCCGGGCACCGTGGCCGGCGACCTCGACCGGCGGGCCGGCGACTTCATCGCCAGCGGCGGCCGGAGGGGCGGCGGGGGCGGCACCCTGTTCGGCGCCTCGGCCAAGGGCCTCATCCAGCTGGCCAAGGGCAACGGCGCGGTCGAGAACCCGGCGATCCGCCAGAAGCTCATGCAGCTCCACACCATCGGCGAGCTGGCCCGCATGAACAACCTGCGGCTCAAGGCGGCCATGGCCGCGGGCACGGACATCCCCGGCCTGCCCAACATCTCCAAGCTGCTGATGAGCAACACCGTGCGCCTCTCCCGCGACCTCGGCCTCGAGATCGCGGGCGGCTACGGCATGCTCCACGCCTACGAGCCCGACGACCGTAAGTCCCTCGACGACGCCACCGGGCTGCCCTTCCTGTCGGGCATCACCGAGATGGCGCTGTTCGCCCAGGGCCCGCCCATCTACGGCGGGACCGATCAGGTACAGCGCAACATCATCGGCGAGCGGGTCCTCGGCCTCCCCAAGGAACCGGGCTTCGACAAGAACACGCCGTTCAAGGACCTGCCTAAGAACGGTTGACGCGAGCGGCTACGGCCTGGGCCCGGCCCACGAGGCCGGGGGCGCCGAGCTTCTCGCACATCGATGCGTAGGCGGCCTCGTCAGGCGGACCGGTCCATTCCAGCTCGTCCACGTTGTCGCTGACCGGCGCGTCGGTCTCGACCGTCGCGATGCGGCGGAACAGCAGGGCCAGCTCGAACTGGTCGCGCAGCACCATGTTGAGCTTGGCCGCGCCGCGCACGCCGGCGTCCCAGGTGACGGGGTCGGCGGGGATGTCCTCCAGGTGGCCCCAGCGCCGCAGCACCGCGGCGGCCGACTTGGCGCCCCAGCCGGGCAGGCCCGGGAAGCCGTCGGCCGAGTCGCCCACCAGTGCCAGCAGGTCGGGGATCGAGGCGGGCGGCACGCCCAGCCGCTCCTCCACACCGGCAGCGTCGAAGTACTGGCCCTTGCGCCGGTCGAGCTGGACGACCTTGCCGCCCACGCACTGGCCGAGATCCTTGTCGGGCGTGCAGATCACCACCCGCTCGACCCGGTCGTCGGCCGCGGCCATGAGCGCCGCCGCGGCCATGCCGTCGTCGGCCTCGTGGGTGACCTGGGGCCACACCACGAACCCGGCGACCTGCATCGCCGCCTCCACCAGCGGGAACTGGGCCAGCAGCTCGCGGGGCATCCCCACCGAGGACTTGTAGCCGGGCCACAGGTCGTTGCGGAAGGACTCGATGATGTGGTCCGTGGCCACCCCCACGTGGGTGGCCCCGTCCGAGACCAGCTGGAGCAGCGTGGAGAGCACGCCGATGGTGGCGCCCTTCTCCGTGTCCCGGTTGTTGGGGGCGAAGTGGTAGCGGAACAGCTCGTAGGTGCCGTCGACCAGGTGGACGTTCATACTCCGGTCGACCGTACAACGGTCGACACGTGCTTCCCGCTCTTGCTGCATGGCAGCGGGCCGCTCGGGCCCAGGGGTACAACCGTCGGCTAAGCCAGCTCGACCAGGTCCAGGAGGTCGTCGGACCAGTGATCGACGTCGCCGTCGGGCATGAGCAGGGCGCGGTCCGGGGCCAGGTCGCGCACGAAGCCCACGTCGTGGCTGACGATGATCATCGTCCCACCCCAGCTGGCCAGCGCGGCGGCCACCGCTTCCCGAGATGGCGGGTCGAGGTTGTTGGTGGGCTCGTCCAGGAGCAGCAGGTTGTGGCGCCCGGCCACCAGCAGGGACAGGGCCAGCTTGGTCTTCTCGCCGCCCGACAGAGTGGAGGCGTCCTGGTGGACCTTGTCGCCCGACAGCCCGAACATGCCGAGCAGCCGCCGGCGGATCTGCTCCGGCTGGCCCGGGGACGCCTCGGCCATGTGCTCGAGCACCGACGCGCCCGCCCGGATGCCCTCGTGCTCCTGGGCGTAGTACCCGACGCTGACCTGATGGCCCCAGGTCAGGGCGCCCCGGTCGGCCTCGGACTCGCCGGCCAGGATGCGCAGCAGGCTGGTCTTGCCCGCGCCGTTGAGCCCGAGCACCAGCAACCGCTCGCCCCGCCCGACCTCGAACGCCAGCTGCTCGAACACGGGCGGGTTCTGGCCGTAGGACTTGGCCAGGCCGTGGGCGGTGAGGGCGGTGCGCCCCGACGGCGGCGGGTCCGGGAGCCGCAGCCGCAGGCCCCGGCGGGCGGTGGGAGCCTCGACGCCGTCACGGCGGATCCGCTCGATGCGGGTCTCCAAGGACTTGGCGAACGCGGCCTTGCTGGCCTTGGCCCCCCAGCGGTCGATGAGCGTCTGCAAGCGGGCGATCTCAGATTGCTGGCGAGCGGCGATCTTGGCCCGCCGGGCCTCGTCCCGGGCCCGGGCCACCTTGTACTCGGAGTACGTGCCCTTGTACTCGGTCACCTCGCCCACATCGGCCTCGCCCGGCCGGTCCAGGTGCAGCACCCGGGTGATCGACTCGTCCAGCAGCTCCAGGTCGTGGCTCACCACCACCAGCGCACCCCGGTAGGCCCGCAGGAAGTCGAGCAGCCACTCGCGGGCGTCGTTGTCGAGGTGGTTGGTGGGCTCGTCGAGGAGGAGAAGCTCGCTGCCCGAGAACAGGATGCGGGCCAGCTCCACCCGGCGGCGCTCACCACCGGACAGGGCCCGGATCTCGCCGTCGACGCGGTCGGTCCGCAGGCCCAGGCCGGCCAGCAGCGTGCGGGCCTCCGACTCGGCCGCGTAGCCGCCCGCGTGGTCGAACGCGTCGTGCGCCCGGCTCCAGCGGGCCACCAGGCGCTCGTCGCCCGGCTGGGCCTCCATCTTGCGGTGCAGCTCGTCCATGCGGGCGGCCAGCTCGTCCAGGCCCCGCCCGCCCAGCACGTGGCCGACCGGCGTGACGTCGGGCGCCATGGTGTCGAGCCGCGGGTCCTGAGGGAGGTAGCCGAAGGCATCGGGACGCTGGATGACGCCGGTCTTGGGCTCGGCCATGCCCCCCAGCACCTTGAGCAGCGACGTCTTGCCCGCGCCGTTGCGTCCGACCAGGCCGATGCGGTCGCCGGCGCGGACGGTGAAGCCGGCACCCTCGACCACGAGGGTGCCGCCGACATCGATCGTGAGCCCGCGGACCGACAACATGGCCGACCATCGTGCCAGGACTGCGGCGATGTTCCACAGCAATTCCATGAGCGGGCCACATCCACCCCGCGCGCGGCGTCGAATCACAGGCGGCATGACGAGCGTCTCCGGGAACCCCGCAGCGATGCCCACCTCCCGCTCCCGGGTCCGATCGCGCTCGCGACCCGGGGCTGTGGCGAACCAAGCCGCGGACGACGAGTTGGTGCGAGCCGTGGCCGCCGGGGACCAGCGCGCGCTGGCCGAGATCTACCGCCGCTACGCGGGCGCGGTGTGGGCGGTGGCCCGCCGGGTCTGCAACGACCGCGTCCTGGCCGAGGATGTGAGCCAGACCGTGTTCGCCGACCTGTGGCGGCGGCCGGGGCGCTTCGATCCCCACCGGGGCAAGCTGCGTCCCTGGCTGGTGGCCCAGGCCCACGCCCGTGCGGTCGACACGGTCCGCTCGGAGACCGCCCGCCAGCGTCGCCAGGAACGGGAGGGCCAGCTCGCGCCGGTCCCCGAGCCCGACGTCGAGGCGACCGTCCACGCCGCCGCCCTCACGGAGGACGTGCGCCGGGCGGTCGACCAGCTCTCGCCCGAGGAGCGCGAGGTCATCGTGCTCTCGTACTTCGGCGGCCACAGCTACCGCGAGACCGCCCAGCTGCTCGGCCACCCCGAGGGCACGGTGAAGACCCGCATCCGCCGCGGCCTCATCGGGTTGCGGCGGGCGCTCGAGGCCCAGGGGGTGACGCTGTGACCGCCGCCGCCCGAAGCCATCCGCTCGACGACCTGGCCGCCTACGCGGTCGACGCCATCGACGACCGCCACGAGCGCGCCATGATCGAGAGCCACCTGGTGTCCTGCGAGGCGTGCCGCCAGCAGCTGGCCGCCGACTGGGCCCTGCTGGCCGGCCTCGTGGCCGACGAGGACCCGCCGCCCTATCTGTGGGGCGCCATCGAGGCCAACACGGGCCCCCCGGCCGACCCGGTGGTCGTGCCGGTGGACTTCGGTGAGGCCCGCGCCCGGGCGACCCAGGCCCGCCCGGGCCGTGCCTCGCGGCGGCGGCTCGTCGGCGTGGCCGCCGCGGCTGCCGCGCTGGTGGCGGCGGTGGCCGTGGGTCCCGAGCTCGTGGCCGCCATCCAGGACGCCGGCGGGCCGCGCTCGGGCGAGCAGGCCGAGCGCACCCTCGGGGTGCTGACGGCGCTCGACGGCACCGAGGTGGCCCGGGTGGTCGACAGCGGGGACCGCACCTACATCGCCCTCGACGGCGCCGGCGTCCTGCCCGCCGGTCGGGCCTACCAGCTGTGGTCGCTGAACGAAGGCACGCCGCCGGTCTCCCTCGGCCTGCTGGGCGACGGCTCCGACACTTCGGTGGCGATCAACCTGCCCGAGGGCACCAGCCGCGTCGGCATCAGCGCCGAGCCCGAGGGCGGATCTCCCTCGCCCTCGGGCCTGACCGGCGCCGGCGACGTGGTGTAGCTCCCCGGACATCCGTCCGGCACCGCCGCGCCGGATACGCGACGTCATGTCCTCCACCGCTGCTCCGCCTGCGTCGCCGCCCCCGCCACCCGCCGTCGAGCTGCGTCACTCGACCGGGGGCCGCGGCGCGCCGGCTTCGGCGCTGGCCGGTCTGGTCAGCGCCGGGCTGGCGCTCGGGGTGGGGGAGTTGGTGGCCGGGCTCCAAGCCCGCCTGGCGTCGCCGGTCGAGGCGGTCGCCCGCCAGGTCATCCGCCAGGTGCCCACGCCGGTCGAGCGCTTCGCCATCGAGACGTTCGGCCGCCAGGACAAGCTCGCCCTGGTCGTGGGCACGCTCGTCCTCTCGGCCGTGTTCGGCGCGTTGCTGGGCGTGCTCGCCCGCCGGCGCCCGTGGGCGGGGACCGCGGGCATGGCCGGCTTCGCTCTCCTCGGCGCCCTCGCCGCCCTCGCCGCGCCCAACGCCTCCCTTCCCGCCGCGCTGCCCAGCCTGGCGGCCGGGGCGGCGGGCGCCCTGTCCCTGCGGCTGTTGGTTCCCCGGCCAGATGCCGCACGGGTCCCCGACGCCGCCGGCACCCCCCCTGCCGGCGGCGCGGGGAGGCCCCCGGGCCTGGGTGGGGCCGGCTCCCGCCGGGCGTTCCTGGGCGTGACCGCGGCGGTGGCCGCCGGCGCGGCCCTCGCCGGGGCGGGCGGCCGGGCGCTCCGCAGCCGCTTCAGCGCCGCCGAGTCCCGTGCCAACGTCTCCCTGCCCCGGCCGGCCCGCCCGCTCCCCCCGGTGCCGGCCGGGGCCGAGGTCGGCGTCGAGGGCGTCGCCCCGTTCGTCACCTCCAACGCCGACTTCTACCGCATCGACACAGCGCTGATCGTGCCCCAGGTGCGGGCCGAGGACTGGACGCTCCGCGTGTCCGGCCTGGTCGACGAGCCGTTCGAGCTGACCTTCGACGAGCTGCTGGACCTCGACCTGGTCGAGGCCGACGTCACCCTCACCTGCGTCTCCAACCCCGTCGGCGGCGACCTGGTGGGCAACGCCCGCTGGCTCGGCGTGCCGGTGCGCGACCTGCTGGACCGGGCCCGGCCGCGGCGAAGCGCCGACCAGCTCGTCGGGCGCTCGGTCGACGGCTACACGTGCGGCATCCCGCTGCCCGCGGCGTACGACCGGCCCTGCCTGGTGGCGGTGGGCATGAACGGCGAGCCGCTGCCGTTGCGCCACGGCTTCCCGGCCCGCCTGGTGACGCCGGGGGTCTACGGCTACGTGGGCTCGACCAAGTGGCTCACCGGCCTCGAGGTCACGACGTTCGATGCCTTCGATCAGTACTGGGTGCCGCGGGGCTACGCCGAGCAGGCGCCCATCAAGACCATGTCCCGCATCGACACCCCTCGCAGCCTGGAGCGGGTGCAGGCGGGGAGGGTCGTCGTGGCCGGCGTGGCCTGGGCCCAGACGCGGGGCATCGACGCGGTCGAGCTGCGCATCGACGACGGGCCCTTCCGGCCCGCCGAGCTGGCCGAGGCGGTCGGCGTCGACACCTGGCGCCAGTGGCGCTACGAGTGGGACGCCACCCCCGGCCGCCACACGCTCACCGTCCGGGCCACTGACGGCACCGGCGACCCGCAGCCCGAGCAGAGGGCGGAGATCCTGCCCGACGGCGCCAGCGGCTGGATGTCGCTCGTCGTCATCGTCGACGAGCCCGGCGGAAGCCCGTCATGACCCATCTCGCCCGCCGCGGGCGAGCCGCTCCCTGCTCGACAGCAGCCGGGAACGACCGTGCCATCCCCACTTCCATCCCCACTCCCCGGAGGAACCAAGCTATGACCCGATCCCGGATCGCGAAGGGCATCGCCGCCCTGTTCGCCCTGTCGATGCTGGCCGCAGCCTGCTCCGACAGCGGCGACGACAGCGCCGCCACCCGGACAGACAACGAGCAGTCCGGCAGCGAGATGTCGTCGGACAACGCCGACGCCACCCCGGCCGACTCGGCGCAGATCTGCGACGCCGACGGCCTCGTCGCCGCCGTCGAGGGCGGCCCCACCGAGGGCACGCTCGCCGGCATGACCGACGACCCGGTGGCCACTGCCGCGTCGAGCAACCCCGTGCTCACCACGCTGGTCACGGCCGTGGGCGACGCCGGCCTGGTCGACACCCTCAACTCGGCCGACGCGCTCACTGTGTTCGCGCCGACCGACTGCGCCTTCGCGGCGCTCGACCCCGCCACCCTCGACGCCGCGCTGGCCGATCCCACCGGCCTGCTCACCCAGGTGCTCGGCTTCCACGTCGTGGTCGGCCAGCAGCTGTCGGCCGACGACCTGGCCACCATGTCCTCGGTCGAGACCTTCACCGGCGCCTCGCTGCCCATCTCCGCCGACGGCGAAACCATCACGGTCGGCGGCGGTCAGGCCAAGGTGGTCGTGCCCGACATCCACACCGCCAACGCCACCGTGCACCTCATCGACTCGGTGATGCTGCCCCCGGCGGGCTGATCTCCCCACCCACCACAACCCCACCCGCTTCAGGTGGCCGGGCCAACGATGCCCCGGCCACCTGTCGCGTCAGGTTTGCGCTACTGCATCGAGAACGGCGGGTACTCGTCGGTGAGCAGCAGCGCGTAGGCGCTCACTCGCGTGTTCCAACGCAGCACGCCCAGGATGAAGTCCTGCATCCCGACCGGCCACTTGCCGGTGAAGAGCACGGCGAAGAAGCCGATGATCGTGGCGAAGAAGGCCACGATGCCCAGCACGGCCAGGCAGATGAAGTGCGGGATGGCCAGGATGAACCGGAAGAACGTGGTCAGCCGGTTGCGCCCCTCGTAGAGGGGCTCGAACGACGTGCGGACGGCCGGGTAGTCGCCCGGGTCGGGCGGCGTGTCGGCGAACGAGAACGGCGGGTACTCCTCCCGCATGAACATGTAGTAGGCGTTCACCCGGTTCGAGTACCGGATGTAGAGGCCTATGAGGTTGCCCAGCCCCTCCGGCAGCTTGGCGGTGAAGAGGATGGCGAACCACGCGACGATGCTCACGAGCTCGGCCACCACGCCGAGCGCAGCGAGCACGATCGCGTGAGGAATGATGAGCAGCCAGTGCACGAGCGGACGCCAATTGGCGATGTGCTCCGCCCGGTCCAGCTCGAAGACCGCCGGGTAGCCGGCTGCGGCCGGGGTGGGCGGTGGGACGGCAGCGTCCATATGCGCCTCCTGTCATGAGGGCTACGAAGTTGGCGTCACCGTAATCGTCGCGCTGGAGATACAGGTGGACACGTAACGCGCCCGGAACGTGTCCGAAATCACTCCTGCACGAGTTCGATCAGAGTCCCGAACGCGCCCTTGGGGTGCACGAAAGCCACTGTCGTGCCGCGGCTGCCGGGGCGGGGCGCCTCGTCGATGACCCGGCCGCCCTGGGCCTTGACGGCGTCCAGCGCCTCGCCGCAGTCGGCCACCCGGTAGCCGACGTGGTGCAGGCCCTCGCCCTTGCGCTCCAGGTACTTGGCCACGGGCGAGTCCGGCCGGGTGGGCGTGAGCAGCTGGACGTAGCTGTCCGCCACCTTGAGCAGGGCTTCCTCCACGCCGTCGGACTCGACCACCTCGCGGTGATCGACCTCGGCGCCGAAGGTGGCCCGGTAGTACTCGATGGCCGCCTCGAGGTCGTTGACGGCGATGGCGACGTGGTCGATCTCGGTGAGCAGCACGAGGCCAACCTAGCCTTCGCC